>JACYYJ010029450.1_pt1 | contig 14671 bp, 12 predicted proteins | sample 8236861 | NCBI WGS metagenome assembly JACYYJ01 (sample SAMN14103086, study PRJNA606662) | landfill metagenome | isolation source: landfill solid waste | place: India:New Delhi, Okhla landfill site | collected 2017-11-05
ATCGCGATGTAGAGCAGCAGCTTCTCGGGCCGGGCGATCGGACCGGCCCCGCGACGGCGAGCGGGCCGCCGCTCCGGACGACGGGTCACCGCGGTCCCCGGACGCGCGCGCTGCCCGGTCCGCCGGTCACGATCGGCCGCGCCCCGCGCAGCGAACGGCGATTCGTCGATCCAGCCGAACTCGGCCGGCTCCGAGCGACGAGCGCGCGACGGCGAACGCCCCTGACGCGACCGACGCTCCTGGGCCGAGGCCCGGGCGGCGGCGGCCCGGCGACGACGCACGGCGTCGGCGCTGTGCTCGTCGTCGAAACGCGCGGTCCGCGAATCGTCCAGGCTCCGGCGCCGCGTGTCGCGATGCCGGTACTCCTGCGCGTCAGCCCACCACGGTTGGTCGCGATCAGTCGCCATGTCGTACGGGTCCTGCGTCGTTGGCGAGAGACGACCCCGACCGGGACCCTCGCGATCGCTCGCGAGCACCCGATCCGGACGCTCTCCCACTCCGGCGCCGGCGGCAAGGCGTCGATCCGGAGGGCAACGTTCGACGCAGAATAGCAACGTCGCCGGCGGGAACCGGTCTCCTGCTCTGCGGACCCGCGGCAAGAGTTCCTGCAGTTTACGGAACTCGGGTCGTCCAGAGCGGGTCCCGCCGGTCCGGGATCGTCCTCCGCCGGCGTGCTCATCGCCGCCGGCCCTGCCCGAAGTTCATCGCCCCGGGCGCCACCCGCCGGAACTCACCGGCCCCGCCGCCGACCGCGATCGCGCCCGGCTCGGCGTCCCCGGGGGCCGGCGCCGGGGCACGCAGCGGCAGGCGCGCCGCCGCGGCCTGGGCCGCCGGGGACACCAGGTCGTCGAGCGGCCGCAGCCACCGCGCCACCACGTTGATCTGCCCGCCCCCGCGCGGATGCCGCTCCAACCGCCCCTCGACCACCACCAGCGGCTCGGTCCGCGCCGTCAGCCGGTGGCGCGCGTAGACCGGGGGTGCGAGCACCAGGTTGATCGTCCCGTGCTCGTCCTCGAGCAGCAGGAAGACCACCCCGTTGGCGCTGGCCGGCCGCTGCCGGGCCAGCACCAGCCCGCCGACCCGCACCGTCGCCCCGTGGCGGGCCTCCGACAGGTCGCGACTGGTCAGCACGCCGTGCGTCCCGAGCTGCGGACGCAGCAGCTCCAGCGGATGCGTGGCGGTGGTCGTCGCCGTCGTCTCGTAGTCGGCGATCAGCCGCTCCCAGGCGCTCATTCCCGGCAGGGCCGCGGTCCCCTCCCCCGAGGACCCCAGCCCGAGCGCCATCTGCGTGCCCGCGGGCACCCGCCGGCCGGGCACGATCGCCCCGACCCGCCAGAGCGCCGTCCGCCGCCGCCGGGCCTCCGGCACGTCCTCTCCGACGAGCTCGTCGCACGCACCGGACCAGGCCAGCGCCTCCAGCGACGTGGTCCCGCCACTGGTCCGCCGTACCAGATCCTCGAGGTCCTTCCACGGACCGTGACGCTCGCGCTCGGCCACCAGCGCCGCCGCCTCGTCCGGGCGCACGCCCTTGACGTAGCCCAGACCCACCCGGATCACCCCGTCGTCCTGCACCGTGCACTCCAGCTCGCTGACCGCGACGTCCGGCGGCTCCACGGCGATCTTCCGCCGCTGGGCCTCGTGGATCAGCGCGTCCGGCGGGTAGAACCCCATCGGCTGCTCGTCGAGCAGCGAGCAGAGGTACTCCGGCCCGTAGTGCACCCGCAACCAGGCGGACTGGTAGGCGAGCAGCCCGAACGCCGCCCCGTGGGCCTTGGGGAAGCCGAACCCCGCGAACCCCTGGATCATCTGCCAGACCTGCTCGGCCAGCGCCGGCGTGACGTCCGGGTGCGCGCGCTGCGCGCCCTCCACGAACTGCCGGTGGTAGACGTTCAGCGCGTCCTGCGAGCGCTTGCGGCTCATCGCCCGCCGCAGCCCCTCGGCCTGGCCCGAGCGGAACTCCGCGAAGGCCATCGCGACCTCGATCACCTGGTCCTGGAAGATGATCGTGCCGAGCGTGTCCCCCAGCGCCTCCCGCAGCGACGGGTGCGGGCACGGCGGGGCGTACGACGGATCCTCGCGCTGCCGCTGCCGTCGCTCGATGTACGGGTTGACCGCACCGCCCTGGATCGGACCGGGCCGCACCAGTGCGACCTGGACGGTCAGATCCTCGATCGTGGCCGGCCGGGTCCGCAGCAACGAGCCCATCTGCGCCCGACTCTCGATCTGGAAGACGCCGGTGGTCTCGGCCTGCTGGATCGACGCGAAGGTCTCCGCGTCGTCGAGCGGGATCCGCGACAGGTCGATCTCCTCCCCGCGCCGCTTCGCCACCAGCTCGACGCAGCGCTCGACGCTCGACAGCATCCCCAGTCCGAGCAGGTCGATCTTCAGGAACCCCGCGTCGGAGCAGGAGTCCTTGTCCCACATCACCATCTGCCGCCCTTCCATCGCGGCGGGCACCACCGGGCAGCAGTCGATCAGCGGCCGGGTCGAGACGACCATCCCGCCGGAGTGCTGCGAGAGGTGCCGCGGCAACCCGTGCGCCAAGCCGGACAGCCGCGCCAGCCACTCCCAGCGGGAGACGGTGGTGCCGCCACCACCGAGGTCGCTCTCCCCCAGCGCCAGCGCGATGTCCCCGGCGACGTTGTGCCCCGACCAGCCCTCCGATCCGCGGGCGACCCGCTCGAGCTCGGCGGCGGGCAGGCCGAGCGCCGCCCCCAGCTCGCGGATCGCCCCGCGCGACCGGTAGGTCGGGAAGGCCGCCACCAGCGCCGCCCGGTCGGTGCCGAAGGTCTCGTGGACCCGCGGGATCAGCGCCGCCCGGATGTCCCGGGGGAAGTCGAGGTCGATGTCGGGCACGCCCTGCATCCCGTCGTTGAGGAAGCGCCCGAGCGAGAGCCTGGCCTCGATCGGGTCGACGTGCGAGAGCCCGGTCAGGTAGCAGACCACCGACGAGACCGACGATCCGCGCCCGCGTCCCGGCGGCAGCACCGCCCGGGCTGCCGAGCGCCCGCGGACCTCGTGCGCGACCTCGCGCGCCAGCTCGAGGATCTCGTGGTGCAGGACGAAGAACCCCGACAGCCCGAACCGCTCGATCAACGTCAGCTCCTGATCCAGCCGCTCCTCGGCCGCCCGCCGGTGGCGGTGCCCGACGGGATAGCGCTCCTCGAAGGCCGCGGCGCAGACCCCCGCCAGCTGCCAGCCGGCGTCGCTCTGGTCCTCGCCGGGGTAGCTGTAGCCGAGGTCCTGCGTCAGGTCGAACTCCAGCCGCTCCGCCAGCCGGACCGTCTCGGCCACCGCCTCGGGGTGGTCGGCCAGCCGCACCGCCATCGCCGCCGGGCTCGCCAGCACGTGGCTGTGGTTGCCGCGCCGGAACGGCTCCGACCCGTCCAGGGTCACGTGGCGCCGGACCGCGACCAGCGCGTCCTGCAGCAGCGCGCGCTCCCGCGTGTGCGCGTGGACGTTGCCGGTGGCCACGCAGCGCAGCCCGAGCCGGCGGGCCAGCGCGGTGCGGCGCCGGCCCTGGTCGCGGTCGCCGCGCAGGTAGCGCCGCTGCAGCTCGACGTAGAGGTCCTCGGTCCCGAACGCGTCGCGCAGCACCTGCAGCGTCGCCTCCTCCTCGACCCCGTGCTCGGCGCAGCCGCTGAGGCAGACCAGGCCCTCGTGCAGATCGCAGACGTCGGCCACGTGGACCCACGGCGCGGTCCGCACCCGCCGCGGGTGGTCGCGCGTGTGCTCGTGCGCCAGGGTCAGCAACCGGCAGAGGTTGCGCCAGCCGACGGCGTTCTTGACCAGCAGGGTCAGATGACGTCGGGTCTCGCGGTCCGGCTCGCCGTCAACCGGGCGCAGCACCGGACCCCCCGGGTCGATCCGGACCGTGATCTCGGCGCCGTGGATCGCGCGGAAGCCTGCGTGCTCCTTCGCGGCCTGCGCGAACTCCATCGCCCCGTAGACCCCGTCGTGGTCGGTCAGGGCCAGCGCCCGGTAGCCGCGCTGCGCGGCGGCGAGCACCAGATCCTCCGGCAGGGACGCCCCGTCGAGGAACGAGTACGCCGAGTGGCAGTGCAGTTCGACGTATTCACCCCCGGGCACGAACGTATGTTCGCATGCCCGGAGGACGAGAAAACGTCCTCCCGCAACGTCCCTGCAAATCGCGGAAACCCCTCGAACGAGGGCCTCCGCGGAGACCGCCGGGCCCGACCCGCGGAAGGCCATCGGGATGGCGCGAACCTCAGGAGGATGCGCCCGCGACGCAGTTCACCCGCTGCTCCCAGATCCCACCGGGCGGCTTCGTCGCCGCGCGCTCCAACCGCCATTCCGACGCCGCGTCCGTCGTCTCGTAGCCGAGCTTGGCCCCGATCGCGAGACTGCCGCCCCGCGTCTCGTCGCGACCGGCGACGCGGTACGTCCGCCGCTCGATCGCCCCCTCGGCCGCCGCCCAGCGACCGAGCTCCGCGGCTTCCCGCACCGCCCGTCCGGGCGCTCCGTCCCGGACCGCCCCGAGCATCCCCCGCAGCGCCGCTCCGACCTGCGGCCGCGTCAGGTCGACCCGCAGCTCGGCCTGCTCGCGTCGCGTCCCCTCCGCGACCCGCAGCGCCCCCGACAGCCGCAGCTCCAGGGGGCGCAGGTCCCGGTCGAGGATCACCGCCACCCGGGCGTCGCCCGCGATCCGTCCACCGAGCTCGAGGTCCATCGGGCCCGTCAGCCGGCCGAGGACGTCCGGAGCCAGCGCCAGCGCCACGGTCAACCGGTCGCTCCGGTGGTCGAGCAGCGCCTCCCCCTCGAGCTGCTCGAAGAACCCGGCGTCGAGATCGACGCCGGGCGCGTGCACCGCCGCCCGGCCGGAGCGCTCCCGCCCCAGGCGGACCGCCTCGGCGTCGGGCGCCGGCAGTCCCTCGCCGAGCAGCTCGTCGAACCCCCGCTCGACGCCCTGCAGCGCATCCGGCGCCCCGTGGCCGTCGAGCAGGCGCCGGACCATGTCGTCCGCGTCCTCCGGCCGCGCGAACGTCCAGCTCCGTCCCCAGCCGCCCCGCACCGCCCCGGTGGCTGACGCGGACAGCTCGATCGCCTGCCGTCCGCCGAGCGCGAGCTCCGCGCCGACGCCGAGCGTGGCCCCGGCGTCGAAGTCGTCGTGGACGGTCACCGTCGTCCGCCCGTCGGACCACTGCTCGCGGACCACGCCGACCCGCGCCCCGACCCGCACGAACGCGACGGTCAGCGCCTTCGCCTGCCGCTGCTCGTCGCGCCGGACCAGGCACGGTCGCTCGTCGTGGAAGGCCGCGCAGCGGTCGCCGCCCGCGACGCAGAGCGCCCGTCGGATCCCGGAGTGGACCGCATTGACGATCCCCGCCCCCGAGACGCCGCCGGCGGCGAACGTCGCCCCGCCGAGGACCAGGCCGACGAGCGCGACCACCGCGACGTGCTCGACCCCGGCCTGCCCGCCGTCGCCCGTCCGCGCGGTCTCGACCCGCATCGCGCCGACCCGCGTCGCATTGGTCCTTCGTCCGGAACGCCGCATCGACGGAGCCTCGCCGACCTGCGACGCCCCGATCCATCCGGGAACAGCCCCGGAAGCACGCCGAGTTCGTGCCGGTTCCGTGCAGCGTCCGGCGCATCGAGGCGCTACCGCGAGCGCCACCAGTGCCCGCTGACCAGGTCGCGGTAGACCACCATCGCCCGCCCGCGCACGGTGATCACCTCCCACATCCGCCGTCGCAGCGGCCGGTCGGTCCACCACCGGTCCTCGAGCAGCCAGGTCTCGACCACCGCCTCGACGTCCTCGCCGTCGGCCCGCAGCGGCCGACCGTCGGGCGCCGCCCGCACCGACGCGGGCCGCGGCTCCCCGAGCCGCCGGATCGTGCCCTTCCGAGGCGAGTCACGGGCATCGAATCCAACCACGAACGTATGTTCGCACAAGCTCCGGATTTCCCTTTGACCACCGGCGCCGGGGGCGCCCCGACCCGCCCCGACCACATGGCGCGTAGCCGCTCTCGGACCCGACCGAAGGCGCACTCGTCTTCACCGGGTGATTACATGCGCCCGGCATGGCTCGCCTCACCAAGGTCTTCACGGGACGCGACACGCGGTACTTCGAGCTGTTCGAAGAGTCGATCGCCCACGCCGTGACAACCGCCGAGCTGCTCGGCCGGTTCCTGCACGATCTGCCCGACCACCCCGAGATCGCTCGCGAGATCAGCAAGCTCGAGAGCGAGACCGACCGGGTCACGCACGACATCATCGCCCACCTCAACCAGACGTTCGTCACGCCGCTGGAGCGCGAGGACATCCTGGAGCTGGCCTCGGGGCTCGACGACATCGTCGATCTGATCGACGAGACCGCCGACCTGATCGTGCTCTACAAGGTCGAGGCGCCGATGGAGCAGGCGCACGGACTCTGCGACCTGTTGATCGAGGCGACCAAGGCGCTGGCCTCCGCGATGCCCCGGCTGCGCAGCTTCGACGACATCCGCCACTACACGGTCGAGGTCAACCGCCTCGAGAACGACGCCGACCGGCTGTCGCGCTCCGCGATCGCCGGCCTCTTCGACGGCGGGATCGACCCGATGGTCGTGATCCGCTGGAAGGACATCTTCGAGCGCCTCGAGGACGCGATCGACGCCTGCGAGAAAGTGGCGAACATCCTCGAGGGCATCGTCATCAAGAACCGCTGACGGTTCTCCCCGCCCCTCCGCCCCACGCTCATGGAAACCGACCTTCTGCTGTGGCTGGTCGTCGCGGCCGCGCTCGCGTTCGACTTCACCAACGGGTTCCACGACACGGCGAACGTCGTCGCGACGTCGATCTCGACGCGCGCACTCCGGCCGCGCCTGGCGATCCTGATCGCCGCGGTCCTCAACTTCGTCGGCGCGTTCCTGTCGCTGAAGGTCGCCGCGACGATCGCCAGCGGGATCGTCGACTCCGGTTCGATCACGCTGCAGATCGTCTTCGCCGGACTGGTCGGCGCGATCTTCTGGAACATGCTGACCTGGTGGTTCGGCCTGCCGTCCAGCTCGTCGCACGCGCTGATCGGCGGCGTCGTCGGCGCGATGATCGCGGCCCAGGGCTTCAGCGCGGTCCACGGCGACGGTCTGCTCGGCAAGGTCGTCGTCCCCGCACTCGTCGCCCCGCTGCTCGCCTTCACCGTCGCCGGCATCTCGATCCTGATCGTCTACCGGATCGTCGGCCGTCTGCGACCAGGTCCCGTGACCCGCGGGTTCCGGCTCGGGCAGATCGCGTCCGGCTCGCTGCTGGCCCTCGCCCACGGCACCAACGACGCGCAGAAGACGATGGGCATCATCACGCTGGCGCTCGTCGCCCACGGCTCGCTGAACGCCGTCGATCCGGAGATCCCGTTCTGGGTGGTGTTCTCGTCGGCGACCGCGATCGCCCTCGGCACCTACTCCGGCGGCTGGCGGATCATCCGCACGATGGGCTCGAAGATCATCAAGATGGACGCCGCCCAGGGCTTCGCCGCCCAGGGCTCCGGCGCCGCGGTGATCCTCGCCGCCAGCCACGTCGGGTTCCCGCTCTCGACGACCCACGTGATCTCCGGCGGGGTGGTCGGCGCCGGGGCGGCCAAGCGCCTGTCGGCGGTCAAGTGGGGCGTCGCCGGCAACATGGCGATCGCCTGGATCCTGACGATCCCCGCCGCGGGCCTGACCGGCGCGGTCGCCTACGCGGTCTCTCACCTGGTCGGCGGCGGCACCCGCGGGCCGGTCGCCGTCTGCGCGGTGATCGCGCTGATCCTGCTCTATCTGCTGCGGTCCCGGCGCACGCGCACCCCGCCGCCGATCGCCGACGAGGCGGCCGCATGACCAGCGGCGAGGACCTGCTCGAGGTGATCGTCATCGGCCTGATCGCCGGCGTCGGGCTCAGCACCACCTTCGCCCTCGCGATCCGGTCGATCGTCGAGGCCGGCGACGCCCGCCGCGCCGGAGCCGGTGGGCGCTTCGTCCAGCACGCCGCGCTCGCCACCGTCTTCGTGGTGGTCTGCATCGGCGCGGTCGGCTTCGCGATCTACTCGATGATCAACCACTAGCTCGCCGCAGCGGCGCTCGCAACGGCCGCGCCCCGTGAGCACCCGGAGCCCAGCGCCTCAGAACGGCGTCAGCGCCGATCGGCGCTCGGGGATCCGCGACCCCGGATCGATCTCGACCACCCGCAGCGCCCCCTCCGGTCCCGCGACCTCGCGCACCTGCTCGACCGCCTCCAGCAGCCGCGCCCGCCGGATCGCCCGGTCCTCCTCCAACAGCGGACGGTCGCCGGGAACCGGCGCGCCGAGCCCCTCGACCCGCAGCAGCAGCTGCTCCGCGGGCGCCGGCAGCTGCGCGATCCGCAGCCCGAGCGCCAGCGTTATCCGCGAGGGATCGACGGTCGCCTCGCGCAACACCACCCGGTCCTGCCAGGTGCCCCGCTCGACCAGCGTCGCCTGGAGCACCAGCGAGCGCAGCGGCCGATGCCGTCGCTGGGGATCGGCCAGCACCTGGTCGACCAGCAGGCCCAGCGCCTGTCGCAGGTGCTCGCCCAACGCCGCTTCCGGCAGCTGCAGCCGGGCCTCGATCCGCCCGACCTGCTCACGGGAGCGCAGCGGTGGCTCCTGCCCGCGCAGCAGGTCGTAGGCTCGCAACCCTCCGGGGCCGAACCGCTCGCCGACCGTGCCGCGCGGCAGCGCGAGGAAAGCCCCGAAGGTGCCGACGCCCAGCCGGTCCAGCGACGTCGCCAGCGCCCGGTGCTCGGCCCAGATCCCGAGCGTCTCGATCGTCTCGTCGCGCAACGGTCCGAGCCCGTCGTCCGCGGACAGCACCAGCGGACGCCGGGTCCGCGCGCGCCGCGCCGCGACCAGCGCCAGGAACCGGCTCGGCGCCGCCCCGATCCGCGCCGGCATCCGCAGCGCGTCGCGGATCGCCCGCACGATCCCGTCGAGCGATCCGCCGTGCAGCCGCCGGATGCCGTGGGTCTCCAGCCACGCCACGCCGGGATCCCCGTCCGTGCCCCCACGGCCGGTGCGATCGGTCTCGACCGCCGCCCCGATCCCCTCCAGCCGCTCCAGCAGCGCGTCCCAGCGGACCTGGACCTCCACCGGGTCGGGCGTCAGCAGCCGGAGGCCCGGGCAGCGCGAGAGCGCCTCGCCCAGCGGCAGCCCCCGTCGTACGCCGAGCGCCTCGGCCGCGGGCGTGACCTCGCCGATCACCGCGGTCCGCCCCGCCTCCGGCGCCAGCGCCAACGGCTGGGTCAGCAGCTCCCGGCGACCGTCGGCCGCGACCACCAGCGGGAACCGGGGAAGCAGGATGCAGAGGACCGACGACACGAACGTATGTTCGCACAGGACGCGGACGACACGGACTCGAGATCGACCCCATAGCCCGGACCCGCCGATCGACGAAGTAGAAGGGCCCCGCCGAAGCGGGGCCCTTCCGTAGCAGGCCGGTAAGCCGGATTCTGTCGTTGCGCAGCCATCCATCTCTGCGACCTACCTGGACCTCGACGGGCCGCCTGCGAACGGTCCTGCTCGGTCTTGCACCGGGTGGGGTTTACCTGGCCGCCGCGTCACCGCGACGCCGGTGCGCTCTTACCGCACCTTTTCAACCTTGCCTGTGAGGGACGGTCTCCCGCCCACCCCATCGGCGGTGTATTTCTGTGGCACTTTCCCGCGGGTTTCCCCGGGTCGACTCCCCGACCACCCTGCCCTGCGGTGTCCGGACTTTCCTCGAGCGGGCCATGCCCGCCCGCGACTGCGTGGCCTGCCCCCGGAACGGTAGACGAGTCGGGTCCCGAAGGGCGCCCGACTCGCTCTTCCGTACGCAGGTTCTCAACCCACCTTCCGCAGCACCCCCACGACCTTGCCGAGCACGCGCGCCTCCCGCGAGCGGATCGGCTCCATGTCGGGGTTCTCGGGCTGCAACCGGATGTGGTCAGCCTCGCGGAAGAATCGCTTGACCGTGGCGTCCTCGCCGACGAGGGCGACCACGATGTCGCCGTCGCGCGCGGTCTCCTGCTGGTGCACGACGACGAGATCGCCCGCGAGGATGCCCGCGTTGATCATCGAGTCGCCGCGCACCCGCAGCACGTACTCGCCCTGGTCGCCACCGGCCAGGTCGGGCACGGGCACGTGCTCCTCGACCTGTTCCTCGGCGGCGATCGGCGTACCGGCGGCGACCTGACCGACGAGCGGCAGCCGGTGCGACTGCCCGACGACGCTGCGCACGCCCTCGACCGCCTGCTCGACACCGCGCTCGAGCAACTCGATCGCGCGCGGCTTCGACGGGTCACGCCGCAGCAGCCCGAGCTTCTCCAGATTGGCCAGGTGCGCGTGGACCGTGGACGAGCTGGCCAGCCCCACCGCCTTGCCGATGTCCCGCACCGTCGGCGGGTAGCCGTTGCCGGACGTGTAGGTCCGGATGAAGTCGAAGATCTCTTGCTGGCGCTTGGTCAGGTCCATGCCGATGCGTCCCGTATCGAACGTGTGTTCGTAACACTAGCGGGCCGACCGGCGGCACGCAAGCTTCGCCTGCAATCGCACGGTTTTCCGGGCTTCTCACGGCGTCCGGTCCGTGGCGCGACAGCCGATGCCCTCGCCCCGCGCGTCCACGAAGGCCCCCGGGTCGGGCGTCCCTCGACCAGCCGTCACGTCGGCGACGAACCGTCTAGACTGCACCGTCCTGCGCCAGTGGCGGAATTGGTAGACGCGCAAGGTTGAGGGCCTTGTGGGGGATAACCCCGTGGAGGTTCGAGTCCTCTCTGGCGCACCATACGCAGGACCCCGGAGCCCCGTGGATCACGACGATCGCGGGGCTCCGGTCGTTCCGGGCGCCCCGCTCCGGGCGGGGGCGCTCCGAGAATCCCCGGACGGCGGTCATCCATCGTCTACCGGGCCCGCCCGGCCCGTCTCGGCCTCCCCGGGGTCACCCTCGGCCGCTTCGCCCTGACGATCCTCGGCCCCGCCGTCCCCACCGTCCTCCGCCGGGATCGGCGCGGCGCGGCGCAGCTCGGCCACCGTGCCGACGGAACGGATCTCGCCCGCGTCGTCCGACACGTAGACCCGGTCCCCGACCACCGCGATCCCGTACCGACAGCGCGCGCGCAGGACCTCCGGCTCGCTGCCGGCCACCACGCCGCGCACCTCCGTCCGGTCGACCCGTCCCGAGCGCCGGCCGCAGACCAGCAGCGTCCGTCCGTCGTCGGTGACCGCCAGTGCGACCGGGACCCGCCGGAACGGGCTGCGCACGGCCCCCGCCCGCGGGCGATCCGCGCGGCCGAGTCGCTCGGCATCGTCCCCGGACACCCGGTCGGCGACCCAGATGTGTCCCGCCCGACCCCGCGCGAGCGCCGTCGGGCCGTGCCAGCCGCGCGACAGCCGGTGCGGCGTCTGGCTCGCGGGCCCGTCCGGATCGAGCGTCACCACGCGGCCGAGGATGCTGCGCGCGTCGGACGCGGCCACGGCGCGCCCCTGGTCGCCCACGCCGAGCGCCAGCCGGCCGCCCTCGAGCGCGGCCAGCCCACCGCCGGTCAGGCGCCGGCCGACGCGCGGCCCCCGCCAGACGACGCGCGGCTCGGCGATCGCGATCTCGGCGACGACGAGACGGCGATCCCGGCCGCGGACGAACGACGCGAAGACCCGACCGTCGGCCGTCACCGCCAGTCCCCGCACGCCGCCCGACGGACCCGGGGTCACGTCGAGCCGCGCGATCACCTGGCCCGCCCCGGTCCCGCCGGCGGTCAGCAGGCCACGACGCACCGTGCCGCCGCCCCGGGTCGTCCAGAGCAGCTCGCGGTCGCCCGGAACCGCGGTCAAGACGGCCGCCGGCGCGTCCGGGCGATCGGCCGGGGGCAACCGCACCGTGCCCGGCGCGTCCGGCAGATCCTGCGCCGCCCGCGGCGTCGGCGGCGACGGCATCGGCGGACCCGGGATCGACGCCTCGAGACCGAAGGCCGCCGCGCCCGCCACCACCGCCGCACCGCAGGCCAGCGCCGTACGGCGCGACATCCACCGCCGTACGGACCCCATCAGCCGTGCGGCTGCGTCGCGAGACCCGGACGGGCCCGGCTAGATCTTGATCAGCACGATCGTGTTCACCACGAACACGATCGCGAAGAAGATCGTCCAGCGGTTGAGGTTGCGCTCCGTGTTGGAGCCGCCCCCCAGCGGACCGGTGCCCGAGCCGACGCCGAAGGCTCCGGAGAGCCCGGCATCCTTGCCCGAGTGCATGAGGATCAGTGCGATCAACAGCACCGAGACGGCTACTTGCAGCACCGAGAGAACGACCGTCATGGTGGCTACAGCGTAGCGTCCGAGCCGGTCGGCCGGGCCGAGCCATCCCCGACGTCGTCGATCCGATCGAGGATCGCCACCGCCTCGGCGCGCAGCCGCCGATCGATCGTCTTCCAGTCCTCGTCCGACAGCTTGCCGGTCTGGTGGTCGAGCTCGGCGTCGCGGATCTCGCGGTACTTCGCGAGCTTCGCCGCCTCGAGGTCCGCCCGCAGCAGCGCGTCGCGGTCCTGCGCGCGCTCCTCGTGCCCCGGCCAGAACGGCTGGGACAGCGCGAACAGCGCCACCCCGATCGCCGCCAGGATCACCAGCATCGCCCACGGCTCCACGGTCAGACCCCCGCCTTCGCGTCGTGGTCGGCCGTCGGCGGCCCCGGCGGCGCTTCCGCGGCGCGGGTCCGTCCGAGATCCTGCGCGACGCGGACCGCGTTGCGCGCCCGTCCCCGACGCTCACCGCCGCGGGTCGGCCAAACCGCGAGCAGCGCCCCGAGCGCCATCAGGATCGCGCCGATCCAGATCCACGTGACCAGCGGCGAGACGATCACCTGGAAGGTCACTGACGTCGGACGCTCGCCGTAGAGCTCGGCCAGCCCGATCGCCATCACCGGACCCTGGGCGTAGGGCGCCTCGGCCCCCTCGAGCTGCTTGTCGAGCGCCAGGATCTGCTCGGCGAGCGCGTCGCCGTCGGGCTGCATCGCGACCCAGATGTCACGGGTCAGGCCCGCGTCGAGCGCGACCTCGGTCGTCGCCTCGTCGAACAGCCGGCTGACCGGCCCCGATCCCGGTCCCGCCGACGGGAAGTAGTCGCGCGTCGGGTGGATCGTCCGGACGCGCTTACCGTCCTTGTAGACCCCGACCGTGGCGCCGAAGACGATCGAGTGGAGGCGCTCGTCGGTGACCTTCCAGTCGCCGGTCGCCCGCTCGTACCGCAGCTCGTAGCCGCCGGCCTGGAACCGGTCGCCGACGTTGGCGTGGATCCGCTGCGTCTGCTTGAACGCCGAGCTGAGCGCCACGCCGATCACCAGCACCGCGAAGCCGACGTGGACCAGGTAGCCGCCGTAGCGCCGGCGGTTGCGACCGACCAGCCGGACGGCGGCGACCGGCGGCGACTCGCGGTGGCCGATCCGGCGCGCGCGCACGCCGCGGAGCAGCTCCTGGCCGACGGCGCCGAAGACCAGGCCGCCGAGGAAGACCGCGAGCCAGGCCGAGAGCTTGCCGGTCGATCCGAGCACGATCGAGACGACCAGGCAGACCGCCGCCACGAGCAACGGCCAACGGACCTGGCGCCAGGCGTGCGACGCGGTCGTCTTGCGCCACGAGGCGAGCGGCCCGAGCGCCATCAGCGCGACCAGGATCAGCGACAGCGGACCGACCCAGGTGCCCCAGGTCGATGCCTCGAGCGGCCGCTGCTCGCCGGTCAGCAGCTCGCCGATCAGCGGGAAGAACGTGCCCCAGACGATCACGATCACCAGCAGCACCAGGACCACGTTGCCGACCAGGAAGATCGCCTCGCGCGAGAGCAGCGAGTCGATCCGGTTCTCGGACCGCAGCATGTCGCGGCGCCAGGTGACCAGGCCGATCGATCCGAGGATCATCACCGCCAGCAGGATCAGGAACTGGTTGCCGACCGTGCTCGCGCCGAACGCGTGGATCGACGTGAGGATCCCGGAGCGGACGATGAACGTGCCGAGGATGCAGAGGATCCCGACGCCGAGGATCAGCGACACGTTCCAGGTGCGCAGCATCCCGCGCTTCTCCTGGATCATCACCGAGTGGATGAACGCCGTGCCGAGCAGCCACGGCATCAGCGACGCGTTCTCGACGGCGTCCCAGCCCCAGTAGCCGCCCCAGCCGAGCTCGGCGTAGCTCCAGCGCGCGCCGAGCACGATCCCGATCCCGAGCAGCAGCCACGCCGCCAACGTGTAGCGGCGGGTCTGACGGATCCAGTCGCTGCCGACGTGGCCCGCGATCAGCGCGCCGACGGCGANNACGGCGAACGCGAACGGCACCGTGAACAGCGTGTACCCGCTGTACAGCATCGGCGGGTGGATCATCATGCTCGGGTACTGGAGCAGCGGGCTCAGTCCGACCCCGAGCTCGGGGGCCGGCGAGCTGACCTCGAACGGCGAGACCCAGAACGCCACCAGCATCAGGAAGAACGCCGCGAGCACCAGCAGCACCGCCTGGGCCCACGGGATCACGTCGACCATCCGCTTGCGCGAGCGGAAGAGGATCAGCGACGACCACAGCGACAGGAACCAGACCCAGAGCAGCAGCGAGCCTTCCTGGGAGCTCCACGGCGCGGCGATCCTGTAGCCCAGCGGGGTGGTGTGCGAGGAGTGCCCGGCGACCAGATCGAACCGCAGGTCGGTGCGGATGAAGGCGATCTCGACGAGGACGAACGCCGCGG
>JACYYJ010077544.1_pt1 | contig 14638 bp, 13 predicted proteins | sample 8236861 | NCBI WGS metagenome assembly JACYYJ01 (sample SAMN14103086, study PRJNA606662) | landfill metagenome | isolation source: landfill solid waste | place: India:New Delhi, Okhla landfill site | collected 2017-11-05
TCGCGATCCTGTCGGTGCTGCTGATCGGTGTCGCGCTGTACGTCGCAGCGATCGTCACCGCGAACACGTTCGCCACGATCGTCGCCGGTCGTACGCGTCGCATCGCATTGATGCGGCTGATCGGTGCGACGGCGCGCTCGCAGCGTACCGAGGTCGCAGGCCACGGGTTCGTCGTGGGACTGATCGGTGCGGGCACCGGATTGGTCGCGGGTCTGCTCGTCGCGGTGTCGGGGCTTCTCATCGCTGACCGTTTCCTCGGCGCGTTGCCGGAGTTCACGCTCATGCAGCCGGCGATTCTGATCCCTGCAGTCGGCGTCGCGCTGACCACGTGGGCCGCGGCCTGGATCGGCTCGCGTCGGGTGCTGTCGGTGACCCCGCTGCAGGCGATCGGCGGTTCGGTCGAGCGAACCCATGAGGATGCCGCGGCGCGCCCCGCCCGGCACGTCGGTGCCCTGCTTCTGCTGATTCTCGGCGCGGCCCTGCTGGTGTTCGGCGTTCTCGCCGGCCTCCTCACTCCGCTGGGCGTCGTCGTCGCGTTCTTCGGCGGCCTGCTGTCGTTCACGGGCATCTCGCTCGCCGCGGTGCTGGTCATGCCACCGCTGCTGCGTCTGGTGGGGCGGCTGTTCGGACGGTCTGCGACCGCGAAACTGGCGGCGGAGAACGCACTGCGGTACCCCGAGCGGTCCAGTCGTATGGCCATCGGCGTGGTCATGGGAGTGACGCTCGTGACGATGTTCGCCGTTGCGTTGGAGTCGGTGAAGGCGCTGCTCACCCAGGCCGCCGGCGGAGAGCTGGACTCGGAGTTCGCGCTCATCATGGACAGCTTCGCCGCTGTCATGATGGTGCTCGTCGGGATCTCGGCCGTCATCGCCGCGGTCGGATTGGTGAACCTGCTGACCATAGGAGTCGTGCAGCGGCGACGCGAGCTCGGGCTGCTGCGGGCGATCGGACTGTCGAACCGGCAGGTGCGGCGGATGATCCTGCTCGAGGCGCTGCACATCACCGTCACCGCGACCGTCACAGGGCTCGTGCTCGGCGTGCTGTACGGCTGGATCGCCGCGCAGTCACTGCTGGGGTCGGTGCAGATGCCGCCGGACTTCGACCGTCCGGCCGGACTCATCGCGCCGGCCGTGCCGTGGCTGCCGATGGTGATCATCGTCGCCGCGACCGCGGTGCTGACGCTCGTGGCCGCCGCCGCACCGACGCGCTTGGCGACGCGAGTAGCGCCGGTCGAAGCGCTCGCCGTGGACTGAGCGCCCGGCGCTGCTCGCACGAGGCGGCGCCCGGGGGCCTGCCCGCCCCAGGCCGGGCGCTGGCGGACGCCTCTAGGCTGGAGCAATGCCGCAGCCGTTCGATCAGTCGTCGTACCAGGTCCGCTTCGAATGGGGAGTCGCCGGGCTCGAACGCCTCGCCCCCGCGGATGTCGTCGTGGTCGTCGACGTGCTTCGCTTCTCATCGACAGTGACCGATGCCGCAGCCGCCGGCCGCACGGTCTCGTTGGCGGACGCCCTGAGCTGGTCTCGCAACGGCGCCGCCGTCGCGGCCGCCGCGGGGGAGGGGTCCGTGCTCATCGGGTCGCTCCGGAATGCGTCGGCAGTCGCGCGCACCGTGCTCGAGATCCAGAACCGTCGCCGGGAGCGCACCTCGGTGAGCGTGGTCGCCGCGGGCGAATTGACGGATGCCAGCGACCTCCGCTTCGCCGTCGAAGACCTGCTCGGCGCCGGCACCATCATCGCCGCGCTGAGCGATCTCGGCGCCGACCACACCTCGCCGGAGGCAGCGGCGGCATGCGAGTCCGCGCGCGGACTGCGTCGTGCGATGCGGCATCTGCTCACAGCATCCGGATCGGCCAAAGAGATCGTCGCCGGGGTCGACGCGACCGCGAAGATGGAGGCGACGGGGCTCGTCCCGACCGCGCCGGCAGCTGCCGCCGAGGTCGACGCGACCGACGTGGTGCCGGTGCTCGAGGGCGGGGAGTTCGTCGCGTTCCGGTGAGGTGCGGCTTCGACTCCTGCGCTCGCTCGACCCGTCTCGTCCCCGCGGTCATCGCCCCCGGCACGAAGTAGACGCGTCAGCGCGGCGTCTGCGCGGCGAGCTTGACGGCCGCAGTGATCTCGCGCCGCACCCAGTTGAACTCGTAGCGGGTGTCGAAGGTCTTCGAGCACTTCGCGCATGAGGTCGCACGGCTCGGCCGGCGATGCCGGTACGTGATGTGTCCTGCGGGGCAGGTGCCCACCCACGGGGCGAGTTCCTCGGCGGTCTCGCCGTGATGCGTCGTTCCGCCGACGTACCCGATCTCGCGCGCGATCCGCCGCCAGGACGGACCGTGCGCGGCGCGGTGACCGGCCAGAGCGTGCGCGACCTCGTGCAGCAGCACCTGGTGGATCTCGTCGTCCTCGAAGCGTGCGGCGAGATAGCGCGACACCGTGATCCGTTTCGCCCGGAAATCGCACTGCCCGGCCCGCCGCTTCGCGTTGTCGAAGCCGAACGCCCACGACTCGTCGAGGTGCATCCGGATCAGTGCGTCGCCCCAGACGCGCACACGGTTCAGATCCGCCATCCGCCCAGATTAGAACACCCCGGCGACATCCGGGCGGTTGCCTCTCGACCGGAGCCGGCAGTGTGAGCGTCAGCCGACGAGCTGCCCGCTGCGACGGCGCTCGGCCGCCTCGATCGCAAGCAGCACGGTCTCCAGCTCGGCATCCGGTGCGCCGGCCTCCCGGCGCAGGAACAGCGCCTGCTTGAAACTCTCCCGCGCCTGGTCGAAGTCGCCTGCCTCATAGGCGTTGCGGCCCAGGTGCTGGTGAGCGAAGGCGGCGATGCCGGTCCAGTTCTGCCCCTCGGCCTCGGCGACGCAGGTCGACAGTTCCTGTTCAGCGGCCGCGTGCGCGCCACGGTACTGCAGGATCGTGGCGTGCAGCACTCGAGAGCGCACGACGTCCTTTCGCGTGCCCGCCATCCGTGCCACGCGCACCGTCTCGTCGGCGAGCGTCAGCGCTTCGTCGAGCTGGTCCAGCACTTTCAGCAGCCACACCCGCTCGAGCAGTGCCGGCAGGCTCCGCTGATGCTCGATCTCGACGAGGCGCTGTGCGCACTCGATCTGGTCGACCTGCTCTCGAAGAGTCTCTGAGTCGTAACCCTTGATGTAACCCACGTGCTCTCCTCTCGCCGCATCCCCAGTCTGCCTGCGAGTCCGAGAGAGTGAGGGTCGGCGCGCCCCGCGCACCGATTTCAGCGCAGGAAGATCGAGGCGTGGGGCTTCGGTGATGCCACGGCATCCGCATCCGTGACGATGCGCGCACCCTGCGCGAAGGCGGCGACCTCGGCATCCTGGGCGATCTTCGCCGGATGCGGCCCTGCCGCCAGCATCCGGGGCAGCCATTCGGTGGGCAGAGGAGAAGCGGATGCCGCGATCACGAGGTTGCCGAACCGTCGGCCCTTCAGCACCTGGGTATCCGCCAGCAGCGCGACCTCCGGCAGCACGTGCGCGATGGTGGCGACCTGGCGCCGGGCGAACGCGAGCCCCGGTCCGTCGGCGACGTTGACGAGCAGCACGCCGGTCGGCGAGAGCAACGCCGCCAGTTCACGGAAGAACTCGACGCTGGTCAGATGCGCGGGTGTCTGCGCGCCGGAGTAGACGTCGGACACCACGAGGTCGCACGCGCCGATCAGCGCTGCCGGAAGGCGCCCGACGCCATCGCGAGCATCTCCGATCCGGATCCGGATCGACGCCCCGCGCGGCAACGGCAGGTGCTCCCGTACGAGCGCCGCCAACGGGGCCTCCAGTTCGATCACCTGCTGCCGCGACCCAGGACGCGTGGCCTCGATGTACCGCGGAATCGTCAGAGCCCCGGCCCCCAGATGCACGACGGTCAGCGGTGAACCGGCCGAGGCGAGTTGATCGATCACGGCTCCCATGCGCACGACGTACTCGAAGTGCAGATGCGTCGGGTCCTCGAGATCGACGTGCGACTGCGGGGTGCCGTCGACGATGAGCTCGTGACCCGATGTGAACTCGGAGGGAGCGATGCTCGCGACGCCGCCGTGATCGAGGCGGGCCTGGGGGAGCTCTGCATCTTTCGAACGTGTTCTTCCCACGAGGGCGAGCCTACTTGTCACAGCTGACCGACCCACGTGTTACAGCTCGATGACGATCGTTCAGCGGAGTTGCAAGTATTTTGTTAGTGATGAATACTTTTTCCAAGTCGGCATGCAAGCGTTGTAGCCGAAGGCAGTTTTCAATGAGGAGATTCACCTGATGAAGAAGCGCATTCTTCCGATCGTGGCGCTCGGCGTCACGGCGTCGCTCGGCCTCGCCGGCTGCGCGGGCGGCAGCGACAACGGCGGAGCTGACGGCGAAGGGCAGACCCTGAGCGTCTGGATGATGAAGGGCACCAACCCCGACGCCACCGCGTTCTACGAGGAGGTCTCCGCGGCGTTCTAAGAGCAGACCGGAGCAAAGGTCGAGATCGAAGAAGTGCAGTGGGCCGACGCTCACGACCGGTTCGTGACGTCCATCGCCGGCGGCACGACCCCCGACGTCGCCGAGACCGGTACGACGTGGACGGCGGAGTTCGCCGACGCGGGCGCACTGGTTCCGCTCGACGAGTATGTGGATGCCGAGGACGGCCTCCGTGACGACCTCGTCGAGGGTCTCGAAGTGGCCGGCACCTACGACGAAGAGCTCTACGGCATGCCGTGGTACGCCGGCGTCCGCTCACTCGTCTACCGCGCCGACATCTTCGAAGAACTCGGACTCGAGGCTCCGAAGACGTGGGACGACATCGTCGCAGCAGGTGAAGCCATCAAGGCGGCCCACCCCGAGATGCTCGCGTTCCCGGTCGCCGGAGACTCCGAGTTCTTCGTCTACCCCTGGGTCTGGGGCGCAGGCGGCGAGATCGCCACACAGGACGGCGGCGAGTGGACCAGCGAGCTCGACAGTGCCGAGTCGCAGGAGGGCATCCAGTTCTACACCGACCTGGCGACCAAGCACGGCTTCTCGTCCGCGGGTGCCACCACGTGGAAGGAGACCGACCTCAGCGACAACTTCGCGCAGGGCAACGTCGCCATGATGCTGTCCGGTTCGTGGACCCCGGCATCCCTCGTCGAGGCAGGCCCCGACCTCGAGGGCAAGATCGGCGCAGCGGTCATCCCCGGCAAGGACGGCGGCATCGCCCCGTCGGTGCTCGGCGGTTCGCACCTGTCGATCTTCAACACGACCGAGAACGCCGACCTCGCGTGGGAGTTCGTCAAGATGATGACCACCGGCGAGTTCGCCGAGCAGTGGGCTGAGCAGACCGGGTACTTCCCGGGCGTCGCATCGGCGATGGAAGATGCACTCGCATCGACCGATCCGCTGGTCGCGCCGTTCGCCGAGCAGATGGTCGACGGCGGAGCATCCGTTCCGGTGACCCCGCAGTTCGGCGCCGTGCAGGCGAAGAAGACCACCAGCGCGATGATGCAGTCGATCCTCAGCGGGCAGAAGGACGTCGAGACGGCGACGAAGGATGCCGCAGCCGAGATGACCGAGCTGCTCAACCAGTAACGACAAGTTAGGCAGTATCCCTTGATGTCGACGGTGCACGCACCGCTGCCGACACGCACGGAGGCGGGGAACACCCCCGCCTCCGTGCCCGGCGGCCGCCGATCCAACAGGTTCACCCTGCTCGCGAAGACCCGTCCGTGGCTGCTGCTCGCGCCCGGTCTGGTCATCCTCGCGGGGCTCATGCTCTGGCCTCTCGTGCAGGTCTTCATCTACTCGCTGCAGGACTACGGTCTGCGCGAGATCAACACCGGCGAGACCAACTTCATCGGGCTCGGCAACTACATCGAGGCGCTCACGGATTCCACGCTGTGGACCGTCGTCCTCCCGAACACCGTCGGCTTCGCCGCCGTCGCCGTGTTCGTCACCGTCGCCGTCGGCACGCTCGTGGCGCTGCTGCTTCAGCGTCTGGGCACCACGTGGCGACTGATCGTCTCCAGCTGCATCATGATCGCCTGGGCGATGCCCGCGGTCACCGGCACGTACGTCTGGACCTTCATCTTCGATGCCGACCGCGGCATCTTCAACGATCTGCTGCGCAGCGTCGGCCTCATGGACGGGTCGGTCAACTGGTTCACGAACCAGTGGTCGTTCTACGCGATCGTGCTGCTCAACGTCGTCCACCATGGATTCCCGTTCGTCGCCATCACGGTGCTGGCAGGGCTCCTCGGCGTCTCGAAGGAGATGCTCGAAGCGGCGGCCATGGACGGCGCCGGCGCCTGGCGGCGCTTCTGGCAGATCGTCTTCCCGACGCTGCGCCCGGTGTTCGCCGTCGTTATCATCCTCTCGACCATCTGGGACTTCACGGTGTTCGCGCAGGTCTACCTGATGCCCGGCGGCGCCGGCTCCAACCGATCGGTGCTGAATCTCGGCGTGTGGTCGTACGTCGAGTCGTTCGGACAGAACCGCTACGGCTTCGGCGCTGCGCTGGCGGTGCTGCTCACACTCGTACTGATCGGCATCACGATCGTGTACATCCGCTCGCTCATGAAGGAGGACGAACTGTGAACCCGAAGAAGTCCGTCCTCTCCCGCTTCGGACTCGGAGTCGGCGTCGTCGTCGTTCTGGCGTTCACGCTGTTCCCGGCGTACTGGATGATCTCCAGCGCGTTCGATGCGAATGCCTCCAGCGGCGGCCGCTCGTTCTTCCCCGAAGAGCTCACTTTCGACCATTTCGTCTTCGTGCTCAACGAGGGCGGCTTCGGAGTGTTCCTTCGAAACTCCGCGATCGTCGCACTCGTGACGGTGCTGGTGAGCGCGCTGGTCTGTCTTCTCGCCGCCGTCGCGGTGGCGCGGTTCAAGTTCAGGTTCCGCACCACGATCCTGATGATGATCCTCGTGGTGCAGATGGTGCCGCTCGAGGCGCTGGTGATCCCGCTGTTCCTGCAGGTGAAGAGCCTCGGGCTTCTCAACAGCATCATCGGCCTGATGATCGTGTACATCGCCCTCTCGCTCGCGTTCGGCATCTGGATGCTGCGCGGCTTCGTCGCCGCCGTCCCCGTCGAACTCGAAGAGGCCGCATATCTCGACGGCGCGAGCTGGTGGCGGATGTTCCGATCGGTGCTGCTGCCGCTGGTGATGCCGGGCCTGGTCGCCACCTCGATCTTCAGCTTCATCACCGCGTGGAACGAGTTCATCTTCGCGATGACGATGCTGGGAGGCGCGACCGACCAGTACACGGTCGCCATCGGTCTGAAGTCGTTCTTCGGTCTGCACTCGAACGACTGGGGCAGCATCATGGCGGCATCGACCATCATCACGATCCCGGTCATGATCTTCTTCGTCATCGTGCAGCGGCGTCTGGCGAGCGGCATGACCGCGGGAGCCGTGAAGGGATGACCGACGAGCTCACCCGCCTGGCCAACAGCGTGCTGTGGCCCGGGTTCTTCGGCACGCGTCTCGACGGGGACCTGGCGCCCGGCTGGTTGCGCGATGCGCTCGAAGAGGAACTCGCCGGCGTCGTCTACTTCGGCCAGAACATCACCGATGATCTGGCCCGGTTGAGCGCCGAGATCCACGCGGCGAATCCGCACGCGCTGATAGGGATCGACGAGGAGGGCGGCAGCGTCACCCGCCTCGAGGTCAGCAACGGCTCGACGCTGCCGGGAGCCGCGCAACTCGGCGTACTCGATGACACCGACGCCAGTCGCGCCACGGGCGTCGAGCTGGCCCGACGCGCTCGCGCGGTCGGTGTGGACGTCGTGCTCGGCCCGGTCGCCGATGTCAACACTGATCCCCGCAACCCCGTCATCGGCGTGCGGTCGTTCGGTTCGGATGCCGCGCTCGTCTCGCGTCACGTCGCAGCGACGGTGCGGGGTCTGCAGCGCGGGGGAGTGGCCGCATGCGTGAAGCACTTCCCCGGCCACGGTGACACGCACCTCGACTCGCACCACGCACTGCCGGTGATCACGCTCGACCCGTCCGAGATCGAGGGCGTGCACCTCGAGCCGTTCCGCGCCGCGATCGCTGCGGGCGTCGACACGATCATGACCGCGCACATCGTCGTTCCGGCGTGGGGCGAGCAGCCGGCGACGCTGAACCCTGCCGTGCTCGGACGGCTGCGCGAGATGGGCTTCGAGGGCGTCATCATCACCGACGCGCTCGATATGGCCGCCGTGCGCGAGAGCGTGGGGATCGGCGGAGGAGCCGTGCAGGCTCTGGTCGCCGGAGCGGATCTGCTCTGCATCGGCAACCCGACGAATCCGGGGGATGCTGCGGCATCCGATCAGGACGAGCAGGACTTCCTCGCCGCGCGCGACGCGATCGTCGCGGCACTGCGCGACGGGACGCTCGCGCGTGAGTGCGTCGAGCAGGCGCGTGACCGCGTGCGGATGCTGGCCGCGAAACTGGCTGCGGCGCCCCCGGTGGAGACGCGGGAGTTCGACGGACCGGGGATCGTGCGCCGCGCGCTGCGGGTTTCCGCAGGCGCGTCCGACACCGGCACGGATGCCGCGGCATCCGCTCTTTCGGTCGTCGACGCGCGCCGGCGCTCGACGCTCGCCGTCGACAGCGCCGCCTCGTATGTCGCCGACGCGCTGGCGGGCGAAGGGTTCCGGGTGCGGCTCGATGTCGCCCGCGCGACGGACGACGAACGGGATGCCGCGCTGGATGCTGCACTCGCCGCCGAGGGCCGCCTGGTGCTGCTCATCGACCGCCCGGATGTGGATGCCGCGCAGCGCGCGCTCGTCGAACTCGCAGCCGTGCGCGACCCGCATGCGGTCGTCGTGAACGTGGGCCTGGCGGCGCAGCATCCGCTGCCCCTGCCTGTGGTCGACGTCGGAGCCGCGAGCCGCGTCGGCGCTGAGGCCGCCCGCGCTCTCCTTCTCGGCGCCTGACCCGCCCCTCCCGGTCTCGGAGGGGAGAAGCGACGGGCGAGGGGCGAGAGGTCAGCGCAGGTTGCCGGCCGAGCACGTCTCCTGGTCCACGGTCACGCCGGTGACCTCGCTGGGGAGCACGGCGCGATCCTCGGGCGGTGCTGTCGCGTCCGGGCTCGGCTCGGCCGAGGGCTCGGTGGACGGCGTGACCTCCTCGACACCGCCGTTCGGGCTCGCGCCGCCGGTCAGCTCCAGCGGCTGGTTCGCCGTCAGGGCCGCCCACAGTGCGGCCGCGGCATCCTCGTCGGCGACGACGCGATCGGGATCGTCGGGGTCGGTCACTGTGGGGTACTGCACGAACACGAAGTCGCTGAAAGGCACGTCGCGTATCGCGAGAGCGAGCTGTCCGAGCCGCAGCGGATCGGACAACTCTTCGCTGGGGACGATGTTGTCGGCGACGGCGTTCGCCAGTCTCAGCACCGTCGCCGGGTCGCCGAGCACGTCGGCACTGAGGATCTTCTTCGCCAGGCGCGACATGTACTGCTGCTGGTTCGAGATGCGCGCGAGGTCGCTCTCATCCCCGACGCCGTGCCGGGTGCGCAGGAACTGCAGCGCCTGCAGTCCCTGCACCGTGTGCATGCCGGCGGGAAGGTTGAGGCCGGTGTGCTCGTCACTCAGACCGGGCTCGGCGATGCACACGTCCACGCCGCCGATCGCATTGGTCATCTCGATGACGCCGTCGAAGCTGAGTTTCGCCGCGAATCCGACCGGGAAGCCCGACAGGTCGCCGATGGTCTTCGCGACGCACGAGAGACCGGCGTGCGCGTAGATGCTGTTCAACTGCTGCTTGCTCATCGCGGGAGCTTGGGAGCCGTCTTCGCGCTCGCAGGAGGGCACTTCGAGCATCAGGTCGCGCGGGAACGAGATCACCGTCACCCGCCGAGGCGCCTCTGAGACGTGCACGAGCAGGTTCGCGTCGTTGAGAGTGCCCTCTTCGGTCTCGCACCGCTCACCGAGGTGCTGCGTCGAGATCGGGCCGCATTCGTCGGTGCCCGCCAGCACCACGTCGAAGGCGCCGGGAAATTCCCCGAGCGCCGGTGGCGCGATCTCGGGCGCGCCCTCCAGGGTGACGGCGTCGCCGGTCGCCCTGGTGCCGAGGTCGATGACGACGAATGCGGCGACGGCGATGGCCGACACGAGGACCACGCCCAGCGCCGCCCCCAGCAGCTTCATCCCGGTCGACAGCGGGCTGGGGGAGGGAAGGTTCGCGTGGCCGGCGATGGGAGCGCGATTCAGCGCGGCCGGTTGCTTCATCGCCTGCCTCTCGCTCGGTCATCCGAAGCTAACACGAGAGCGTTACCGAGCTGATACCGGATCGCAACACGGATGCGTTTGGATTCCGGAAGCGGGCTGGGTAGCGTCAATGCATCACGTGTCACGGGAGCGAGGATGCTGCCGGCACGCGCAATGAAGCGCCCCACAGGGAAGGTACACAGCATGAACCACACATCCATGCGCCGACGGCGAGGACTCATCGCCGTCACCGGCACGGCGATCGCAGCGATGCTGCTCGCAGGCTGCGTCGCCAGCGAACGCGGCGACGATTCCGGAGACGGCGGCGGAGGCGACGTCGACAGCACATTCGTGTTCGCAGCCTCTTCGGACCCGGCCAGCCTCGACCCTGCCTTCGCGCAGGACGGTGAGACCTTCCGCGTTTCGCGTCAGATCTTCGAGGGGCTCGTGGGCACCGAGCCCGGCACGGCTGACCCCGCACCTCTCCTCGCAGAGTCGTGGGAGTCCGCCGAGGACGGCATGTCGCACACCTTCCAGCTGAAGGAGGACGTGACCTTCCACGACGGCACCCCATTCAACGCCGAGGCCGTCTGCGTCAACTTCGACCGCTGGTACAACTGGACCGGGCTCGCCGCGTCGGAGGCGTTCGGCTACTACTACAACAAGCTGTTCCACGGCTACGCGGACAGCCCGGAGAACGCGGTCTACAAGTCCTGCGCGCCGGACGGGGACTACTCGGTCACCGTCGAGCTGAACAAGCCCTTCGCCGGATTCATCCCCGCGCTCTCCCTTCCGGCGTTCGCCATGCAGAGCCCGGCCGCAATGACCGAGTTCGGTGCCGATGAGGTCGCCGGTTCCGCCGAGGCCCCGCAGCTGTCCGAATACGCGATGGGGCACCCGACGGGAACGGGGCCGTTCCAGTTCTCGGAGTGGTCGCCGGGCGAGCAGCTCACGCTCAGCTACTACGACGACTACTGGGGCGAGAAGGGGCAGATCGACGAGATCATCTTCCGCACGATCGACGACCCGACCGCGCGTCGCCAGTCGCTCGAGGCCGGTGACATCGACGGGTACGACCTGGTCGGCCCCGCCGACACGGCCGCACTCGAGGAGGACGGCTTCAACATGGTCTCGCGCCCGCCGTTCACCATCCTCTACCTGGCGTTCAACCAGCAGGTTCCCGAGCTGCAGGACCCGAAGGTCCGTGAGGCGCTGTCCTACGCGATCGACAAGGATGCGCTGATCAGTCAGGTGCTGCCCGAGGGCACGGAGAAGGCGACGCAGTTCATGCCGGACAGCGTCAACGGTTACAACGAGGACGTCACCACATACGAGTACGACGTCGAGAAGGCGAAGGCGCTGCTGGCCGAGGCCGGCTACGACGAAGCCAACCCGCTGACACTGGACTTCAACTACCCGGTCAACGTCTCGCGTCCGTACATGCCGGACCCCGAGCAGATCTTCACGGTCCTCTCGTCGCAGCTCGCAGAGGCCGGGGTGCAGACGACGCCGGTGTCGGAGGAGTGGGTCGAGTACCTCGACCGCACCACGGGCACCGCCGATCACGGCATCCACCTGCTGGGCTGGACGGGTGACTACAACGACACCGACAACTTCGTCGGCGTCTTCTTCGGCGCACAGAGCTCGGAGTGGGGCTTCGACAACCCGGAGCTGTTCAACGCCCTGGCCGAGGCGCGCGGCGTCCCGGACCTCGAAGAGCAGACCGGTCTGTACGAGGACATCAACGAGATGGTCGCGACGTTCATCCCCGGTGTGCCGCTGGCGCACCCGGCTCCCACGCTGGCCTTCGACCCTCGGGTCGAGAGCTACCCGGCGAGCCCGGTGAACGACGAGGTCTTCAACGAGATCGTCCTCAGCGAGTGACGAGCTGACGATCCGCCCCGCGCATCTGCGGGGCGGATCGCTCTCGTACCCGAAATAGACGGAGTACCCCTTGCTGCGCACCATCGGCAGGCGACTGCTGTTCCTCATTCCCACTCTGTTCGGTCTCAGCATCCTGCTGTTCGCCTGGGTCAGAGCCCTCCCCGGCGGCCCCGCGGTGGCCCTCCTCGGCGAGAAGGCGACGCCGGAGGCGATCGAGCGGGTCAACGAGCTCTACGGATTCAACCGACCACTCATCGAGCAGTACTTCATCTGGATCGGCCGGCTTCTGCAGGGCGACTTCGGCACCTCCATCCAGACCAACCGCCCCGTGCTCGAGGAGTTCTTCCGGCGCTTCCCGGCGACGATCGAACTGTCGATCGCGGCGCTCATCATCGCGATCGGCGTCGGAGTTCCGCTCGGGTATTGGGCCGCGCGCCGGCACGGCAAGTTCAGTGACCACGCGTCGGTGGTGCTGAGCCTGGTCGGCATCACGATCCCGGTGTTCTTCCTGGCCTTCATCCTGAAGTACGTCTTCGCGGTGCAGCTGGGGTGGCTCCCTGCGGACGGCAGGCAGAACCCGCGTATAGACGCCACCCATCCCACGGGGTTCTACGTATGGGACGGCATCATCACCGGCGAGTTCGATGCGTCCTGGGATGCCATCCTGCATCTGATCCTGCCCGCACTGGCCCTCGGCACCATTCCGCTGGCGATCATCGTGCGCATCACCCGGGCCAGCGTGCTCGAGGTGCAGAACGCCGACTACGTGCGCACCGGCCGGGCCAAAGGCGTCTCGAGTTCCACCCTGCGGAGCCGGTTCATCCTGCGCAACGCCCTGCTGCCGGTCGTCACGACCATCGGACTGCAGACCGGGCTGCTGATCTCGGGCGCGGTGCTCACCGAGACCGTGTTCGCCTATCCGGGCATCGGATCGTTCCTGGCGCGAGCGATCTTCACCCGGGACTTCCCCGTGCTGCAGGGATTCATCATCTTCATCGCGATCGCATACGCGCTGATCAACCTCGCGGTGGATGTCTCCTACAGCCTGATCGACCCGAGAGTGAGGGTCCAATGAGCATTCCGCTTCCTCCCGCACAGGGCGGCGAGGTCCTCGACACCGTCGCCGTCGCACAGACCGAGCTGAAGGGCTCCGGCGGTGGGTTCTGGCATGACGTGTTCCGGCGTCTGCGTCGAAACCCGACCGCCTGGATCGGCGCGGTCATCGTGCTGATCTTCCTCCTGATCGCGATTCTGGCGCCGATCCTCGCGCCATACCCCGAGACGGCGCTCCCCGGAGCGCGTGACATCACGCCGACGCACATTCCCGGCCCCGGCGAACTGGCGGCATTCCCGCTGGGCCTGGACCGCTTCGGGGGCGATGTGCTGTCGAAACTCATCTGGGGTGCGCGCGCCTCCCTCATGGTCGGCGTCGTCTCGACGGCAATGGGCCTGGTAGGAGGAATGCTGCTCGGGCTCATCGCCGGAACCTTCGGCGGCTGGGTCGACACACTGATCATGCGCATCGTCGACATCATCCTGTCGGTGCCGAACCTGCTGCTGGCCGTCTCGATCGCCGCCATCCTCGGGCAGACCCCGTTCGCGGTGATGATCGCCATCGGAGCCTCTCAGGTGCCGATCTTCGCGCGGCTGCTGCGGGCGTCGATGCTGCAGCAGCGATCCAGCGACTACGTGCTCTCGGCGCAGACCTTGGGGCTCGGCCGTGGACGCATCACGATGTCGCACGTGCTGCCCAACGCCATCGGTCCGGTCATCGTGCAGGGCACATTGACCCTCGCCACGGCGGTCATCGACGCCGCGGCTCTGTCGTTCCTCGGTCTCGGTGGCGGACGCCCCGAGACGGCCGAATGGGGGCGGATGCTGACATACGCGCAGGCTGAGCTGTCGATCGCGCCGTGGCTGGCGTTCTTCCCCGGCATCTGCATCGCCGTCACCGCGCTCGGTTTCACGCTCTTCGGTGAGGCCCTGCGCGAATCCATGGACCCGAGGACGAGGGCACGCTGACATGTCGAAGGAAGAACAGAACATGAGCGCTCCGCTGCTGGAGGTCTCCGGCCTCGCTGTCGACTTCACCACGATGGACGGTGTCGTGCACGCGGCCTCTGGGGTGGACCTTTCGATCTCCGAAGGGGAGACGGTGGCGATCGTCGGCGAGTCCGGCTCGGGCAAGTCGACCACGGCGATGGCGATCATCGGTCTGCTGGCCGGCGGCGGGCGCATCGCCGCCGGCAGCATCCGCCTCGACGGGCGTGACATCTCGAAGGCGTCCGAGACAGAGCTGCGCGGCATCCGCGGACGTGACATCGGACTCGTGCCTCAGGACCCGATGTCGAACCTCAATCCGGTTGCGAAGATCGGCACGCAGGTCGCCGAGACACTGCTCGCGCACGGGCTCGCGAACCGGCAGAACGTATCGGCGAAGGTCATCGAGGCGCTCGAGGCCGCAGGTCTTCCAGATGCTGCGAAGCGCGCCAAACAGTATCCGCATGAGTTCTCCGGCGGAATGCGCCAGCGTGCGCTGATCGCGATCGGCCTGGCGTGCAAGCCGCGTCTGCTCATCGCGGATGAGCCCACCAGCGCCCTGGACG
>JACYYJ010135225.1_pt1 | contig 14618 bp, 27 predicted proteins | sample 8236861 | NCBI WGS metagenome assembly JACYYJ01 (sample SAMN14103086, study PRJNA606662) | landfill metagenome | isolation source: landfill solid waste | place: India:New Delhi, Okhla landfill site | collected 2017-11-05
AGTGACGGGAGGCTCGCTGTCAGAGGATCAGAGTAAATTCCTCAAGAGCGCAGAGGAGGCTGGCGGATACGCCGCAATAGCGCGCGGCGCTGACGCCTTCCATGAGGCATTGAAAGAATTTATTGGCAATCGCTTGACAAGATGATCGACTATATCAACACCCAAAAGGAGGAAAAACCATGAACATGCCTGTAATCCAGCAAGCCCACCAGATCGTGATGGCGGAAGAGACGCGCTTCAACGCTATCCGGGTAGACGAAGCCATTGCATTCCAGCGCGAGGCGGAATTCGCGATGCAATTGCTCCGCGCCAATGACTTCCTGGCCAAGACCGCAACGAACAACCCGGACTCTCTGCGCGACGCAGTGCGAAACGTGGCGGCAATCGGGGTCAGCCTTAACCCTGCCATGAAACACGCCTACCTGGTTCCGCGTGACAGAAAGGTGGTTCTCGACATCAGCTACCTTGGCCTTCTAAACATCGCCATTGAGTCTGGCTCTATCCTGTGGGGTCAAGCCAAGCCGGTTCACGCGCAAGACGACTACCGAAACACGGGTATCGACAGCAAGCCGGAACACAACTACTGCCCACTCGGTAACCGTGGCGACATCGTGGGCGCTTACTGCACCGTCAAGACGGTAGATGGTGACTACCTGACTCACGAGATGCCGATTGCGGATATCCACCGCATTCGCGAGCGCAGCCAGTCGTTCAAGAAGGGCAGCATGTCACCCTGGAAAACCGACTACCTGCAAATGGTTCTCAAGACCGTTGTCAAGCAGTCCAGCAAGTATTGGCCGAAGTCGGAGCGAATCAAGACGGCTGAGCAATACCTCAACTCCAACAACGAGGGGATCGACTTCAAGTCAGAGCAAAGAGAGCAGGGTATAAACGCCACAGCTGAGCAGCGAAGAGAAATTCACGCCCTTCTCGACAAGACCGGTTCTCAATGGGAGTCTCTCAGGGACTACGCATCACGAACGCTATTCCAGGGTGATGATGTTGAGTCGGTAGACGATCTTACCGAAAAGCAGGCCGATCAGATTATTGGCGTCCTGAAAATGAAAGCAGCAAGGAGCAAGTGATATGAAAGACTGTAATGGAAGTTTTGACCCAAGGTCCGAAAGCAACGAAAAGATCGATCCTCCCGGACCCCTCCCTTTTGTCAGCAGACGAGCGCTAAGGCGCGTGACTGACTGGATGGCTCCGCCAGAGCAGTGCCCGAATTGCGGCAATGCCGTGGAGCTGGTGAGTAACAGCGAGATATATGGCCGCGAGTTTGGAGACTGGCCATATGCCTACCGCTGCATCGACCACAGAGGCTGTGACTCATACGTCGGGCTCCACCCAAAAACTGACCTTCCACTGGGGAAGCTGGCCGACAGATTCGAGCGTCAAGCACGGAAGGACAATAAGCGTTACTTCATGGAAGTTCTTAGCCTCCACGACTGGAGTCGAAATCAGGGATACGCGTGGCTTGCCGAGCGTATGGGCATTCCTAAGTCAGATTGCCACTGGGGTCTCTTTAGTGTTAGGCAGGCAAACATGGCTGGATCTATTTGCAAAGAATTACTAAGGAGCAAGTGATATGACCACACCCAACAGCTACTACAACGACCTCATGGCCCGCCTACGGCACGCAGAGACGAAGCTGGGCTTTGACCCTTGTTCAGTGGAGCAAGGCAGCCAAGAGTGGCACAGGATGCGTCTGGGCGTGATTACAGCCAGCAAGGCCAAGGCAGTTGTTGCAAAGGCGGGAAGTCAGACCCGCCGCAACTACATGGCAGAGCTTGCCGCCGAGATCATGACGGGTCAGCCAGCGGAACAGATAAGCGCCAAGGCACTTGAATGGGGAAATCAGAACGAAGGTCCAGCCGTAGAGACCTACTCATTCATCACAGGGATTCACGTCGACAAGATGCCGTTTGTGTATGGACCCGACATGCGGACAGGTTGCAGCCCGGATGGAATCACCGAGCGCGGAGGACTGGAGATCAAGTGTCCGTTCACCAGCGCCAACCACATCCTGACGATTGCTGATGGACGGATCAAGGACGAATATACGTGGCAGATCCAGTTCAGCTTGTGGGTCAGCGGACTGCCCTTGTGGACTTTCGGCAGCTACGATCCACGAATGAGGACCAACAACCTCCACACCATCGACGTTGAGCCAAGCGATACCCACCAGAAGACGCTGGGAGACGCTGTGCCGCAATTTATCCATGAGTTGGACCAGTTAATCACATTGGTAGGCGGAGACCCTGAGGGCGCCTTACAGGGCGATACAGACGGCCTTCCATTCTAGGCATCTTCCATCGAACGACAGCCGCCCATCGAGGCGGCTTTTTTTGTGAGCGGAATTCATCTTTCTGGTCCAATGGACAATTTACCTATTCGTTCTTGTTCGCTACAAGAAAGAACTTTCACCATAAAAATCATACAGATACATCGTAAAAAGATAGTTTTTTCCTCTTTTCTTATGGGTGGGTATATGTATGCAGACAATAAACAAAAAATAGTCTCAAATTTGCGACACATGTCACAGTTCAGTAACAAAACACGAAAATGGTGGATAGTTACCAGAAATTAAGATAAATGGATGAATATGAATGAATGAATGAATGGATATGGATGATATATGTATGTATTACAATAACTTATATTCAAACAAGCGTTTGATTCGACTTTCTGGTTTAGAAGAGGAAAAACACAAGAAAAACCAGTCAGGAATAAGAACATTGAGGAATCCAAGGTTGTTTGACATAATCGCTGGTCAGGGACATCCTTACCAAACAGACGATAGGAGGCACCATGAAAAAGAAAGACAGCGCGAAGGCGGAGAGGGTCACAGTCAAGTCCAGGGACTTTGTTAGGTCAGGGATTGGCCCACTGCTTGATGACGTGGTGGAAGGTAAGGACGTTGGTATAGTTTCCCCCTACAAGCATCCGGGTAGAAGGTTTAGACTGATCGAGGAAGACTCCGAGGAGAATCGATGAACACTATGGACGAGTGGCTTAAAGGAATAGAACGATTTGAGGCAGATTAATGAGATTCACCCCAGAAAAGTTCAAGAGCTTCCCCGTCCGCAATAAAAAGGAGACAAGGGGAGCCAAGAGCAAGTATCCCTTCAAGAGAATGAGGGTAGGAGATTCCAGGTTGTTCAAGGGCGAAGGAGCTAACGCATCTGACTGTAAGGCTTATGCGGCTGCCCAGAAGTATGCGCTGTACCACGGCAAGAAATTCTCTGGCCGCAAAGAACCCGGAAAGCCTGGCTACGTCCGCATCTGGCGCATCGAGTGACCCTATTGAAAAAATCTATTAGCCACACACAGCCACCATGGCGATACTGGCTAAAGTGGATAACCACTAATACCCGACCAAAACAGTCAGGTATTCACACGGCATGGAATAATTGACGGGTGTCAAGAATCTTTGGAAGGAATAGGAGGCTGGATATGTACTACATCGTGAACAAAGAGACCAAGGAGCACCGGGTTCGTCACGGGGTTCCGCCCAAGGGGTGGTATAAGGTAAAGGCCGATGATCATGGGTGGATCAAGTGGGATGGTGGGGAGTGTCCGGTTTCTTCTGGCTCCAAGGTAGATATTGAACACAGAGATAATGATTTGTTTTTTGGTGTTGCCGCCATTAATAGCACCTGTGCCGAGATCTGGGATCATGATGGCCACATCGGAGACATCATCGCCTACCGCCCCGCCTGCTATCACGAGCAGGGAGAAGTGCCAGAGTGGGATGGTGAGGGTTTGCCACCCGTAGGGGCTGAGTGCGAAGCACGTATGAGCTTTGACGGATGGGTAAAGGTTCGCGTGCTACATCATAATCAACTTGGCAATGAGGCGGTTGTCGTGAGTGAAGGAGATGGACAAGCAGGGTGGGCCGATGAGTTCCGACCCATCCGTACCCCCGACCAGCGGGCAGAGGATAGAGCGGTAGAGGCGATGGTCAAGGTATACAAAGAATCCCCGAGATGCACATACGATGGCAGCATGAGGGACGTATATGCCGAAATCCGCGAAGGCCGCATCCCTGGGGTTAAGTTGGAGGAGCAATCATGAAAGACCAAACCGAGCAAGTGCTAGCAACCCTGTTGGAGCGAGCTGTTCAGGGTATCGAAGAAGCCGTGGCGTTCAGCCAGGCGCAGATCCCTGACGTGGTGGAGCAGTTGTTGGTGTGGGAGATGGTTCACTCTGCAATCCTCATGTGTATAGGAATTGTGATTCTCGTTTTTTCTTCCGCAGCTTTCTTTAGATCCAGTGAATACGACGGAGGGATGAAGATTGCATCCATCTCATTGATGGCGTTGGGTTTCTTTATGGCGATATCAAGCCTCGACTGGCTCCAGATCCTGATTGCTCCGAAGCTGTACCTTCTGGAGTACGCGGCCAAGTTGGTAGGTTAGGTATATCAGAACCACCTCCACCGATAGCCAAAACCAATTACCAATGCGCCTGTCGGTGGGGTAGGGTGGGGATGACAACAGAGGAGAAGTACAACATGTTCTGGAACAGGAAGAAGCGAAATCAGGAGAAGGAGAGAAAAACCGTGGAAGAGGTGAGGTCTGGAGACAAGCCCGAACATGAGCCAGACATCAGCGAGCCTATCAAGGCGTTTCTGGCGGCTAGTGACAGGTGGGATACCGATTTCCGGGTAGATGGATCAATGTACATTAGGTCTGCCATCGACCCGGACACCTCACTGCGCCTTGAGGTTGTCGGAGAGATTGGGTTTTCTGGCGACATTTTCGCGTTTTGCACGAACCATGAATGGGTAACGCGAGACGAGGCAATTGCAGTGTTGAGGGAGATCCAGAGTCTCGAGAATAAACGCCGCGATGTCCGCATCTGCGAAGACCGCCAAAAGTGGACCGAAGCCTACAAGAATCGCGGGGAGGTGGTGTGATGAAAATCCTCGTAGCCTGCGAGTTCAGCGGTATTGTAAGGGATGCCTTCCGTGCCAAAGGACATGACGCCGTATCATGTGACATCCTGCCGTGCGAGAAGGGGCCGGAACATCACGTACAGGGAGATGTGAAACTTCTTCTTGAACACCCCTGGGACATGATAATCGCGCACCCTCCATGCACTAGGCTGACGCTCGCCGGGGTGCGTTGGCTTCATGAGCGCAACCTATGGGACGAACTAGACGAGGCATGCGAGTTCTTCAAGATGTTTCTCGATCACCCATGTGAGCGTATCGCGATTGAGAACCCTCTTCCGCATCGATACGCAGTGGAGAGGATTGGGCGCAAGCATGACCAGCGCGTGCAGCCTTGGCAGTTCGGCCATGGCGAGACAAAGGGGATATGCCTTTGGCTAAAGGGGCTGCCGAAACTGACGCCAACGGATATCGTCGAGGGTCGTTAATCAAGGGTTCATCGCATGCCGCCAGGCCCTGATAGAGCAAAGGAGCGAAGCCGTTTCTTCACAGGAGTGGCAAAAGCTATGGCCGACCAGTGGGTCGATTAAAAATAACAATTTCACCCTGTGAGATTGTCATTCTATAGTGTGGTCATACACACAACGGAAGGGCAGGAATCATGAAATTCTACAACGCCTATTCAGAAAAAGACCCACGACCCGAAGTCGGGCAGATAGTTTCCTTCAAGGTCAAGGTGCCATCGGCTACAAAAGGATTCATTTTTGATTACTCAGGTAAAGGTCGGTACGTTTCCGAGTCAATCAACGGGTTCTACATTGAAGTGACTGAATGCAGCGAACCGGAACGTGTCGGAACTCATGTTTCAGTCAGGCAGTGTCGCTCAACCTAAACCACCCGCCCCGGCGTGCCGGGGCACCAACCAACGAAGCAAAAGGAAAACATCATGACTTTTACAGTAGACGAATCAAAACTTACGCCAAAGGAACCTGAGCGCGCACCACTGGCCGTTCGTCTTATCCTTGGGCCAATCGTAGCATTCGCAGTGGCGGCACTCTTTACGATGGTGTCGGGGATATTGGTAGGATTGTTCGCTGTATACCTGTTCCCGGTATTTTTCATTGTGTGCCTGTGCGGGTGCATCTTCGGAAAGCCCAAGCCCAAGAAGACCAAAAAAACCAAGTGGGTAAAGGTGGAGGTGGAGTCATGAGCAAGAAAACAGTGACGGTAACGCCGGATGATGGGAGTGGTATCAACATGATCGGCAATGAAAGCTATTGGTATGAGGAAGCCGAGGAAGGCAGCGCCCTGTATCTTGCCATCGAGCGCATCGCCGAGCTGGAAGCCGAGCGCGATGTATCCCGTAGAGATTACGAAGTAATGCACAAGCTATGCATAGGCGCAGAAACCGAACGCGACCAGCTGCTCGAGCAGAATGAGGCGCTGTCGGCGCATGTTGGACAGTGGCGGGAGCTTGGGGAATCGTTGATAGAACGTTACCCATTGTCAACATGGATTACGGGAAGCTTTGAACAACTGCTTACTGTTCCGCCCCAATCCAGCCTAGCCCGCATACAGGCGGCAGCGAAGGCGGAAGCGCTGGATACAGTGTGTAAGAGAGTCAGTGAATTACCGATGTACGGAGACGCCGCGCGAGGAGCCATGGAGGCTATAAAGGTGATCGAATGGGTGCGCGACGAATACCGCAAGCAAGCGGAGGGGGAGTGATGATCGGCAACACAAGAATTCGAGAGCTTGCCGCAGAGCATGGTTTCAAGTTCAAAGAGCAACCATGCGGCGAGCATGACCTGAATCCATACGTGTTCGACTTTGCTTATGCGTTGGCGGCGGAAGTGCTCTCGGATTTGTCGAGGCAACACTACATGACAGCGGAAGGGTGCCATAACTCCCAGTCACTGATTCGAGAGTTCCACAAAGGCGCCTCAAAGACGTCCATGCTTGAGGCGGATCGTTATCGTGAGAAGATAAAAAGCAACCCATAGATTTCTTTCTCTGCAAAAAGCAATTCATACGATGACCGACGAGGAAGAAAAATGAAAACACACAAAATTACCAGGGCTATCATGTGCTTGGTGGGAGGATTGATTCTCATACCTGTGGCGATGTTCTTCCTGTTAGTCGGAATGCCTTACGCCTTGTGGTATATCGTTTTCGGGAAGGAGAAGAAGGCAATGGTAGAGAGGGAAGGAGGGTGCTGGTTGTGATCATCACTAAACACGACAAGCCTTTTGGAAAAGTCGAGGTAAACAGCGGATCATACTTCCACTTAACCGAAAAAGAGCGAAGACCTAAGGCACAGCGAAAAAAGTATCGCCACTGGGAGGACTACGAGCTAAAGAAGATGCACAAGCGTCGTCTGGCCGGGGACTCATGGAAAGATATATCCATTATGATGGGAGCCACTGTGAATGCCGTGAGGTGTGCCTACGCGAACTGGGTTAACCTGAAGGGAATTGATGCATTCGATAAGTGGAGACCTTGGAGTGAAGAGCGTCTCGCCGACTTGAGGGCCAGGAAAGAACGAGGAGAGCCCGACAGAACTATTGCAGAAGAATATGGATGTTCGCGTCAATGCGTTACGTACCACAGGCACAGGAACGGAGTAAGGGTGAGTTGAGATGAACGACATGGAACAAGAACACCAGTATCCACAAGATGCGGAGGCGACCAGCGGCTACGTATATCGAACCATTTACCTTGGTCCAGGTAAGTGCACCATTGGTGCACCGACAGAGGAAGAAGTACAGAGCATAGCAAAGAGGCTTGGGTATGAAGATCACTGACTACCAGGGGATGCCTCTGGTAAAGGCCGAAAAGAAGCGCACGGCACCCAACAAGGGAAAGGGTCTCAAGGAAGAGATCCGCCTTGCAGCAGAGAAGTACGGAGTCAACCAGGCGTCCGTCACCAGCAGGATTTACAAGGCGAGGTGGAAGGGTGTGGAACTCAAGCCAGAGCAGGCGGCGCAGATGGTTCGGCCTGGCAAGAAGGGTAGACCAAAGAAGTCAGAGCAAAATCATTACGGAAAGTTCTTGACCCATCCAGAGCAAGTGGACTATAACGAGAAGTAGGAAAAGGAGGGTGATATGAGTGATGTGCCGAAGTATCGGGAGAGTTCGTTTAACAGGATGGTTAGATTGGCGCTCGGAAAACCACACATATACTGGGATGGGTGCAGCAAGGAGTGGTTTGCTGATACATCAGGGGAGAGACACTTAAGGGTTGGGCATCCGTACTGGGATGCTGTTGGGTTCACCATCGAACAAGACAAACGCTGGACACCAGTCCAGAAGGACTAGAACATGAACACTATCATCCTGACGCTGGCTCTAATGTTCCCTGACGGGTCATACGTCATGGCAGAAGGCGAGAATCGTTACGAAACCGTAGAGGCGTGCGAGGTGGATGCCAACTTGATCGGAGTGCCGCTTGTCAACTACTACGAGGAAGTTGTTGCAGTCAAGTACAAATGCGAGCAGGGGGTGGTGTTGTGAACGTAGGCGACCAAGTGTTGATCACGGGAGGACCAAGGCATCTTCTTGGGTTCGAGGCGCAAGTGAAGGTCGTCCATCACGGGCATTCTGTGGTAGTCAAGCCAAACCACTGGCACGGCGAGTGGACCCTGTACAGAAAACAAGTAATGGAATTGGAGGGTAAGGATGTATGACATTCTACTACAACCTATCGGCACCATTCATGGCCTGCATTGCCTACTATAGGTCAGAGGATTGGCTCCTGGTGGCAATGTTTCTGTCTTTGGGTCTAGTAATCGAAAGGAAGAAGAAATGGAAACCTACTACCTATGGGACAGCACTGGCGGCATGTTCTGCGTCGAGGCTGTCGAAGAGACACAAGAGTTCAACTCACGCTGCGAGGATCTTCGGACACGCGCCCTTGACGAGTGGTACGACGTTGTCTCAGAGCTGACATTCGTTCGTTGCTTGGGGGTGGTGTGATGACAGACCGCGACCACATCATTAGCCAGGTGAAGGCCAAGCTGTCTATCGGGCTGCCGTTCAAGATCAAGGAGGGCGGGAAGGAGTACACGCTGGCCACGATGGATGACGTAAGGCGCTACCAGAAGCACTGCGGGATTACGAAAGAGCGGGCCATCCGAGCAGTGGCGACCGCCGTTGCTGACAGCCTGCTGGGGGTATAATGGAACACGCATACGAAGACGAGTACTATGAGGGCGTGGCGGCCTACCCAGAAGACGGATGCCCATACTCAAAGATATACACTATCGGAGCATGGTGCGCATGGTGGGCAGGCTGGCATGATGCAAGGAGGGGGATGGCGTGATGGACGAATACGACGGATTTGTTGAGGGGTATCGAGAGATGCTAGAAGAAGACTGGGGATTGTTTGAAGAAGACCGAGGAATTCTGAAGATCGGGTACGGAGAGGGATAAACAGCAGGGCCTGTAGCTCAACGGTTAGAGCAATCTCCTCATAAGTGATAGGTTGCCAGTTCAATTCTGGCCAGGCCCCCAAACAACCCGCTTCGGCGGGTTTATTTTTGCCCGCCACAACGCCTTCCTGTTCCGATCTACCGACCCATGCTAAACTGACAAGGCATCACCGAATTCGCCGCAAGGCATAGGAGGTGGTCCTATCTAGAAAGGGCATGACGCCGCGAGGCGACAGCATGCACCAGCGCCACGGAAAAACCGTGGCGTTTTCTATTGTGGGGTGTCAATCCTATAGGGAAAAACAATTACACATACCAGTTCACCGCGCATAAGCTGTGCGTACACAAACAGGAAGGAGGGCAAGACATGAGCAAGGCTGAAATCCGCAAGGGCGACTACGTGAGCCTAGAGGGAATCTCAAAGGATCAGTATCACGCCGTGGAAAAGGCGTTTATGGAGGCGGGGGCGGATAGTGGTGAAGAGTACGGTGAATTTGGATATGAAAATTGGAAGTTTCTCGGGTGGGGAGAGTGCGGAGCGCTGGACCACCACGACTATCATGAACTGTTTTCGGGACGCCACCTAACCATCGAGCAGGTGCTGGGGGAGGAGGAAGACGAAACAGCCACCATCCAATCCCTCCTCAAGAAAGCCGAAAAGCACGCACGTAAGGCACAGAAGCATGAGGCCAAGCGTCAGGAGGCTATCGAGCAGGCTAGGGCCTTGCTGCCTGATGGGTGGGAGTTGACGCCTTCAATCGACCAAGATGTAAGGATTGGCTATACCCCTCTCTCCGAATTGGATTACTGCGAATTCAACGTGGGAGTTTTCGGTGCAGACGGTGAAGACCTAACCGACCCCGCCAACTGGAGGGAGGGGGATGTGGTGGAGTGTGTAAGAGGGAACGGAGGAGTAACAGTGGGAAGGAAGTACACCATATCAAGCTTTGACGAAGACGGAGATCCTTCGATCAAAGAGAATGACCATGGGTGCAAAGACAATCACTACGCAGATGTTTTCAAATTCCACCACCGACCATAACCACCATCGACCACAGCCCGCCACTTCGGCGGGCTTTTTTGTGCGACCATGGTACAATCTATCCATTGACTGGAGATAGTACTATGCCCGCTAATGCTTACACTGAAGAGGCCCAGGCGCTAGCCGAGTGGTACGTAGACGAGGGCTGGCAGGAGCTGGGTGAATCCACCCCCACCATGGCGGGGCTTGCCCGTCAGTTGCGCGTTGTCCGACGTACCCTATACCTTTGGCGAGAGAAAAGCCCGGCCTTTGCCGAGGTATGCGAGCGCCTGCAGGACAGCCAAGAGTTCAGCCTTATTAATGGAGGCCTGGGCAACAAGCTAAATGCCAACATCGTCAAGCTGATGCTGGCGAACCACGGATACAGCGACAAGCAAGCGATTGATCATACGTCTGGCGGCAACGCCATTCAGCCCACTCGAATTGAATTGGTGGCGGCAACCCGTGTCGACAGCGAAGATTGAGCTTCCCCCCAAACTCGTTGACGTGTTCAGCGAGCCTAGAGGTGCGCTTAGATACCGTGGGGCATACGGCGGACGAGGTAGCGGCAAGTCGTTTGGCTTCGCCCTCATGGCTGCTATCTGGGGCTATGTGGAGCCTTTGCGCATACTTTGTACGCGTGAGCTACAGAACAGCATCAAGGAAAGCTTCCACGCCGAAATCAAGAACGCCATTGCCAGCTACCCATGGCTTGAAGATGCCTATGACGTGGGTGTCGACTACATTCGCGGAAAGAACGGCACAGAGTTCATATTCCGTGGTCTTCGCCACAACTCGAGCAGTATCAAGTCTCTGGCACAGATAGACCTCTGCATTGTCGAAGAGGCCGAGGACGTTCCTAGCACAAGCTGGGAGGTTCTGGAGCCGACGATACGAGCGCCCAGGTCTGAGATATGGGTGGTCTGGAACAGACGCCGTCGAAATAGTCCGACCGATGAGAGGTTTATCAACAACACTCCTCCTCGATCAAAGATCGTGGAGCTAAACTACAGTGACAACCCATTCTTCCCGATGGAGCTGGAAGAGCAGAGACTTCACGCCAGAGAGGTTCTGGACGATGCGCTGTATCGCCATGTGTGGGAAGGCCACTACTACGAGAAGTCAGATGCCCAAGTATTCAACGGGAAGTACCGGGTAGAAGAATTCGAGGCTCCGGCCAAGGGATGGGATGGTCCTTACTATGGCGTTGACTGGGGATTCAGTCAAGATCCCACGGCGGGAATCAGGGTATGGGTAAATGGCGACAAGCTGATGATTGACTACGAATACGCCAAGGTTGGTCTTGAGCTTGACGAAACCGCCGAGGCGCTGATCAACGCAATCCCCGGCATAGAGAAGAATACAGTCCGTGCTGACAGTGCGCGGCCTGAGTCAATCAGCTATGTGAAGCGCAACGGAATCCCACGGATCGAGGGCGTAAAGAAGGGCAAGGGTAGCGTAGAGGACGGCATCCAGTTCATTAGATCTTTCCGAGAAGTTGTCATCCACCCGCGATGTACCAAGACGCTTGAAGAGTTCAGGCTGTACAGCTACAAGGTTGACCGATTGTCTGGAGATGTGCTTAGTGATATAGTGGATGCCAATAATCACTTGGTCGATTCCTTGCGTTACGCCCTGGAGCCACTGATGAGGCGCAATCAATATTCATGGAGCGGTTTCGCATGACCGATAAGCCACGGGTTAAAGTCTCGTCTTCCGGTATGTTTATGAGCGACGGCCTTTCAAATGTCGTGGCAAACCTAGGCACTAGCCGCGACAAGGCAGCGCATACCACTTATCTGCCCGACATCCTTACATCTCAAGAACTGACCAACGCTTATCGTACAAGCTGGTTGGCTGCTGCCGTTGTTGACTACCCTGCCGAAGATGCCACACGCAAGTGGCGCTCATGGCGCGCAGACGCCGAACAGATCAGCAAGATAGAGGCCGAAGAGCAGCGCCTGCAGCTTAAGACCAAGGTTCAGGCGGCTCTTATCACTTCTCGTCTTGTTGGTGGGGCGGCAATCTACATCAACACTGGAGCATCAGATCCCACGTCGCCCTTGATGCCTGGCGAAGAGATTCGCTCCCTTGTTGTCCTTAGCAAGGACCAGTTGACGGCCAAAGAGGTCGTCAAGGATATCGATAGCGAGTATTTCGGCAAGGCAGAGATTTACACTCTGTTCAATGGTGCGACTGGCGATTCAAAGTCGGTCGACATTCACGCCAGTCGGTTTGCACTCTTCACTGGAAACCATGTTCCCGGATACCTTCACGGATTCTCTGGGCATGACAGCGTGTGGGGTGACTCGGTTCTACAGAAGTCCATGAGCGCCGTAAAGAGCACAGACAGCGCAATTGCGAACATCGCATCCATGCTATACGAAGCAAACGTAGACGTGATGAAGGTGCAGGGCTTTGCCGATCTTCTCAGCAACCACAATGACGATATTATCCTTCGCCGCGCACGGCTTCAGGCCGCGATGAAGGGTATCAACGGCATGCTGATGATCGATGCCCAAGACGACTATCAGAAGAAGTCGGCCAACTTCTCTGGCCTTGATGCGTTGCTGGGTAAATTCTTCGACTGGGCGTCTGGCGCGGCAGGAATCCCCGTTACTCGCCTGTTCGGTCGCGCAGCCGCTGGACTTTCTGGAGACGGGGACGGCGACGAGCGCGTCTATTACGACCGCGTTGAAGATGTTCAGACAGACGACATCTCTCCTGCCATCGCGCTGCTTGATGAAGTGATGATCACCCAAGCACTGGGAAGTCGTCCCGAAGAGATCCACTACAGCTGGAATCCGCTTCGCCAGAAGACCGAAGTTGAGAACGCCGACATCTTCACCAAGTACGCCTCTGCTGCTCGATCGCTGGCAGGCACGACAGGCGGTGAGATTGTCCCAATGGATGCGCTCAGCGACGCCATGGTTAACGCGCTCACGGAGGCAGGAGTTCTCCCTGGTCTTGAGGGATATGTGGAAACATACGGCACGCTTGGCGAGCAGAACAGCTTTGTAGGAGGTGAAGAAGAATGAGAGTAAAAGTAGGTAACGAATGGTTTGATACCAAAAATACGCCTGTCGCAGTGCAATTTACCATGGAAGAGTTGGAGTATATCAAGTCCGAGATGCCAATCAATGAAGGTAATCGAAAGTTTGCGGCGGTCAAGGGGCAAGACCGTGACAAGGTACTGGCTTGGCTACGCGATGAGGTGGAGCTATGAAATTCACAGATAGCGCCAAGATTGGCGGAGTAAAGCAGACCAAGGAGGGCTACCTTGTCGCTACGGCGCGGGTAGCCCGCACTGGTGTTCAGCATTACCTTGCGTCTGAGTTGGGCGATATCGCACTAAACGCAGGATTCCATCCGAACGACGTTGTGCGGGTAAACCGTCCAGAGTCAGAGGTTTTTTCCCAAGACTCTCTTAACACGCTCACCAGATTGCCAGCCACTGTTGGCCATCCTGCTGAGCAGGTTACATCAGAAAACTGGTCAAAATACTCAGTGGGCGACGTGGGCGACGCCTATACCCGGGATGGCGAATGGATTGTTGTGAATCCAATGATCAAGGATGCCAACGGCGTACAGGCGGCCCAGACCACACACAAAGAAATCAGTATGGGTTATACTGCTAATATTGTAGTGGCAAGCGACAAGTCCATTGCTGACTTTGAACAGACTGACATCAGGTTTAATCATCTAGCACTAGTGCCCGCCGGAAGGGCTGGTCACGAAGCACGTATCGGCGATTCATGGGGAGCATCCCCGGTGGTCGATAATCAACCGGGCAGCACGCCCAAACCCGAGAGAGGAGGTCGCATGAGCGATCAACTGAAAACGGTTGTCCTGGGTGACTCTGCCGTCCAGGTTGCCGTATCCGATGTGTCTGCCATTGAGCAGTTCAAAACCGACTCAGCCAAGGCCCTTTCAGATGCCAAGGCCGAACATAAAGCCGCCATCGATGCGAAAGACGAAGAAATTGGAAAGCTGAAGACCGAGCTGAAGACCGCTCAAGACGCTGCCAAGATCGACGTTGACAAGCTCGTTGCGGATCGTTCCGAGCTGGTCGCCAAGGTCAAGGCTATTGACGCCAAGATTGACCCGACTGGCAAGACCGATGCCGAACTTCGCAAGGCTGCCGTTGCTTCCAAGCTGGGCGACGAGATGGTTGCAGACGCTGGCGAAGCCGAAATCAATGGCATGTTCAAAGCCATCGCCAAGGACGCCAAGCCTGCCGACCCGGTTCGCGATGCGTTCAACAAGGTCG
>JACYYJ010026090.1_pt1 | contig 14611 bp, 15 predicted proteins | sample 8236861 | NCBI WGS metagenome assembly JACYYJ01 (sample SAMN14103086, study PRJNA606662) | landfill metagenome | isolation source: landfill solid waste | place: India:New Delhi, Okhla landfill site | collected 2017-11-05
TGCGCCGAGGCGATCGCCGAGCGGCTGCGGTAGCGCCCGGGTACCAGGCCAAAAACCGCAGTACTGCAGGGCGTTCGCGTCTTCCGGTTAGCCCCACCCCCGGCCGTCCGGTTCCTCCCGTGACCCCGATGGCGGACGTCCGCGGAAGCTGAAAGGCTCTCCCGCGATGTCGGTCCAACGGCGCGCCCCGACGCGCGCCCGGGACCCGAGACCGAAGGACGTAGAGATGGCCCCCGTGACCTCGCCCGCCCAGCCCTCACCGGCCGACGCGCAGGCCTCTCCCCCGCAGAGTGATCGGACCTCCGACCTTCCGGCCGACGGACCTTCGGGCGTCCGCTCGTCCACGACCCCGCCGTCGTCGCCCGCCACGCTGACGACCGCGGACCGCGCGACCCTGCACCGCTTCCTCGTCCTCATGCGCACGATCGAGGAGCGCGGCGTCACGCTCTACAAGCAGGGCAAGACGCCCGGGTCGTTCTACGACGGCCGCGGACAAGAGGCGATCAGCGTCGGCGCGGCGTTCGCACTCGGCCCCGACGACGTGATCAGCTCGCCGCTGATCCGCGACCTCGGCGCGCACCTGGTCCGCGGGACCGACGTCACCGAGATCTTCCGGCACTACCTCGGACGGCAGAACACGCTCAACCACGGGCGCGAAGGCAACATGCACTTCGGCGACCACCAGAAGGGCGTGATCGCCCCGGTCTCGATGCTGCCCGACATGATGGTCGTCGCGCTGGGCCTGGCGATGGCGTTCCGGATGCGCGGCGAGCCGCGGGTCGCGCTGAGCTTCTTCGGCGACGGCGCGACGTCGCGCGGCGACTGGCACGAGGCGATGAACTGGGCGGGCCTGCGGCGCGAGCCCGTGATCTACGTCTGCGAGGCCAACCAGCTGGCCTACTCGACGCCCTCGTCGCAGCAGTACGCGGTGCGGCCGTCCGAGCGGGCCAAGGGCTACGGCGTCGCGACGGCCCTGATCGACGGCAACGACGTCGAGGAGGTCCACGCGACCGTCCACGCCGCCCGCGAGCGCGCGCTGAACGGCGGCGGCGCCACCCTGATCGAGGCCGAGACGATGCGGATGCACGGCCACGGATCCCACGACGACGCGTCCTACGTCGATCCGGAGCTGTTCGCGTACTGGGCGGCCCGCGACCCGCTCGACCGCCACGCCGCGGTCGTCCGCGAGCTGGGCGTCGACGTCGCGGCGATCCAGGCCGAGGCCACCGCCCTGGTCGATGCGGCCGCTGCGTCCGCGCTCGAGACGCCGCTGCCGAACCCCGCGTACGCGGCGACCGACGTCTTCTGCGCCGGCGAGCCGGTGGAGTTGGGGCCGGGCGACGCGCCGTGGAGCCGGTTCGCCGCGGACGGGGCCGACGGTCGGACGGAGGACGCGCGATGACCGCGACGACCACGATGACCTACCTGCAGGCGATCACCGACGGCCTGCGCGAAGCGATGCGCGCCGACGAGCGGGTCTTCCTGCTCGGCGAGGACATCGGCGCGTTCGGCGGCGCGTTCAAGGCGACCTACGGCCTGTACGACGAGTTCGGCGCCGACCGCGTCCAGGACACCCCGATCGCCGAGGCCGCGATCATCGGATCGTCGATCGGCGCGGCGCTCGCGGGGTTGCGGCCGGTCGCCGAGATGCAGTTCGCCGACTTCGTCGCGTGTGGGTTCGACCAGCTGGTCAACGTCGCGGGCAAGATGCACTACCGGACGGGGCTGGCGGTGCCGATGGTGCTGCGGCTGCCGTCCGGCGGTGGCTTCGGCGGTGGGCCGTTCCACTCGCAGAATCCCGAGGCGTGGTTCATGCACGCGCCGGGCCTGAAGGTCGTCGCTCCGTCGACCGCGGCCGACGCCAAGGGCCTGCTGATCAGCGCCCTGCAGGACCCCAATCCGGTGGTCTTCCTCGAGCACAAGAACCTCTACCGGCGGATCAAGGGCGAGGTCCCCGCGGGCCTGCACGCCGAGCCGTTCACCGCCCGCGTCGCCTGCGAGGGCGCCGAGCTGACGATCGTCGCCTACGGCCAGATGGTCCACGTCGCGCTGGCCGCCGCCGAGCGGTTCGAGCCGGGACAGATCGAGGTCGTGGATCTGCGGTCGCTGGTCCCGCTCGACGAGGACGCGATCCTGACGTCCGTCCGCAAGACCAGTCGGGTGCTGGTCCTGGACGAGGCCAACGAGACCTGCGCCGCCGGCGCGCAGGTCGCCGCGCTGATCGCCGACCGGGCGTTCTCGGACCTGGACGCGCCGGTCCGCCGCGTCGCGACGGCCGACGTCCCGCTGCCGTTCAGCCCGACCCTCGAGGAGCAGGTCATGCCCACCCCCGACCGCGTGACGGAGGCCATCCGTGAGCTCCTCGCCTACTGATCTGATGTCCGGGACCGAGATTCAGGCGGCCGCCGCTGCCGGGACGTCCGCGGCAACGGGTGGCGGGACGAGCGCGGCGGCGGGCAGCGGTACGCCCGCGGCGGCAGGCGACGGCACGAGCGGTGCGGCGGGCGACGAGACGAGCGGTGCGGCCACGAGCGCGGCGCCCCTGGTCGACGTGCTGATGCCGAAGATGGGCACGTCGGTCGTCGAGGGCACCGTCGTCGGGTGGAACGTGTCCGTGGGCGACGCGGTGTCCGCCGACGATCCGCTCTGCGTGATCTCGACCGACAAGGTCGACAGCGACGCCCCGTCCCCCGCGTCCGGCACGCTGACCGAGATCCTGGTCGAGGAGGGCGAGACCGTCGACGTCGGGACCGTGATCGCGCGGATTGCGGTGGGCGACGGGGTCGCGGGCGGCGGGACCGTGGGTGGCGGTGGGGCGGCGCCGACGTCTCCCGAACAGCTCGCGCCAACCCGACAGGTACCGACCCAGACCGCTGGCGCGACGGTCTCGGACCGCCGCGAGCGGCTGCGCCGGTCCTCGCCGGTCGCCGCGAAGATCGCCGCCGAGCACGCGATCGACGTGCTGGCCCTGAGCGGCAGCGGCCGCAACGGCCGGGTGACCAAGGCCGACGTGCTGCGCGAGGTCGAGCGGGTCGAGCGTGGAACGCCGACGGCGGACGGCCCGGGCGACGCCCGCCCCGAGCCCCCGATGCACATCGAGACGCCGTACCGACGGGATCCGAGCGTGCCGGTGGAGGGTCTGCCGGTGGAGGCCGCCCCTCCCGCGGGGAGCGTGTCGAGTTCGTCCCGACTATCGGAACGAACTCGTCACGGTGGCGGCGACCCCTCGTCCGACGACGGCACCATCGTCCCGCTCGACCGGATGCGGACCGCGATCGGCGCGCAGATGCGCAAGGCCCTCGACACCGCCGCGCACGCGACCACGATCGTCGAGTGCGACATGTCGCGGATCGAGCGCCAGCGTCGCGAGCTGGGGACGACCGCGCTGCCGCTGGTCGCCCGTCACGTGCTCGACGCGCTGCGCGACTTCCCGGCGCTGAACGCCACCTTCGACGGGCAGACGCTGACCCGGTTCGATCAGGTTCACCTGGGCGTCGCGGTCTCGCTCGGCGACGACGGTCTGATCGTCCCGGTGATCCACGACGCGCAGGACCTGAGCGCCGAGGGGATCGCCCACCGGGTCAAGGACGTCGCCGGTCGCGCGCGGGCGGGCGAGCTGTCGCCGGACGACGTGCGCGGCGGGACCTTCACGCTCACCAACCCGGGCGCGGCGGGCGCGCTGGTCGCGACGCCGATCATCAACGTCCCCCAGGTCGCGATCCTCGACCTGGAGGCGATCGTCAAGCGCCCCGTCGTCGTGACCGACGCCGACGGACAGGACAGCATCGCGATCCGCCCGATGACCCACCTCTGCATGAGCTGGGACCACCGGGTGCTCGACGGCATGTACGCGGCGCGGTTCCTGACCGCGCTGCGCGGGCGGATCGAGGGACGGAGCTAGCTCGCGGCCGCCGGAACCCAGCCGGCCGGGAACGCGCCGGCCGGGACGCGCCCGGCCCACTCGGGGAAGATCCGCCGGGCGTAATCGGCGACACCGCCCCGCTCGACCAGCGGGTGCACGTCCTCGACGATCATCAGCGACCGCAGGTTGGCGCCGATCTGCAGGTCGGCCGCGTTGGGCTGCTCGCCGCCGATGATCCCGTCGGCGATCAGCCGGCGCACGTGGTCGAGCTGCTCGGGCAGCAGCTGCAGCAGCTCGTGGAGCCGGGTCGCCGTGATCCCGGTGTAGCGCCAGGCGCCGCGGATCATCTTGATCGCGAAGTCGGTGCCGGGCGCGTCGAGTGGCTGGTTCCCGGCGAAGAAGCCCATCGACTCGGGCCGGAAGTGCATCGCGCCCCACGGCAGCAGCCGACCCGCCAGCTGCAGGCCGCCCTCGCCCCATAGCTCCGCGTCGCGAACCTGCTCGGCGATCGGTTCGGGGTAGAGCGACGGCCCGTCGCCGAGCTCGTCGATCCGCGGCAGGATCGCGGTCGAACCGTGGACCGGGTCGTCGCCGATCAGCACGCCGGGGACGGTGGTGCGGCCCTCGCCGTAGATCGCCTGCATCTGGTCGGCCTGCTGGCCGAGCTGGAAGTCGATCCGCTCGTAGGGCAGGCCCTTGAGCTTGAGCGCCGCTTCGATCGTGAAGCACGGCGGGGAGGGCGGAAGCCCGTGCAAGGTGATGGACGGGATCTCGGCGGTCGCCATGGGGCGATCCTACGCCTGCGATCGAGCGATTTCTACCGTCGGTCGCAATCTGGCGGCTCGCCGCGCTTGCATCCCGGTCCGAGCGACATCAGCCCGCCGCCGACGGCTCCGGCGAAGGCGCCCGCACGCCCACCGACTACCGCTTAAGGCTGCTTCCTTCCGGACCTGACCTGGTTCACGGGCCGGTGTCGCACGGGGACTCCCCCATCAACACCATCGACGACGGGCTCATGTCGTCGCGAACGTCGTGCGATGGTACCCGACCCCCGGCCGGGACCACCGCGTCGCCGGGGCCGCCGCGCGCAGCAGCCCCGGGAAAAAGCGCTCGTCAGTCGGTGCTCATCATCTCGAACAGGTTCTTGAGCACCAGGCTGAGGCCCACGAGCAGCCCGAGGAAGGCCACGACGCCCAGGATCGTCGACCCGGTCACGAACGCCGCCACGATGATGCCGACCACCACCAGCAGCGTCACGGTGATCAGGGCCATGAACCCGTTGGCGGTCATCGCACCCTCGGGATCGACGGCGACCTCGTCGTCGTCGATCGAGCGACCGCCCTCGGGCGACTTGTTCCGGTCCTCGGCCTCGCTGCTCGGGTTCGCTGGACCCTCGTTCTCGTTCCCGCCTTCGGGACTCGAGGGCCGCACGTCGCCCACGCTGTCGTAATCCTCGGGAGCGTCGGGGACGGGATGGGTGTCCGCGTTTTCCATGTTCCGATCATATGCGCTACGCGCGCCGAAGACGGGACCGGTGGACGGCGCCGCGGCGACCAGGGCCAAGCGAACCGGCGGACGACGAGCCCCAGCCGGCGCCTGCCGGCCGAACAGGCACGTAGCGCAGCGCGTCGAAAGCGCTGGAGCTCCCGTCCGATGCGTGCGATCGGGATCGGACTACGCGAACCCCCGCCGGCTCGGTATCGTCTCCTCCACTCGGGGCGTATAGCTCAGTTGGTTAGAGCGCTCGCTTCACACGCGAGAGGTCTCCAGTTCGAGTCTGGATATGCCCATGAGACGGAAGCCCTGCAAATCGCGGGGTTTCTGTCGTTCTGGGGCCAGGCGATTTTGAGCGGCAACGCGCCATGTTTGGGGTTCGTGGCCTGATCGTGGCCTAATCAGGCGCCGATCGGGGCGGCAGAACGCGTCTCGACCGCCTTCGATCTCGCGGCCGAGCCGGTGCCGCCGTCGGGCCGCCGAGCAACGCGCCTATACGATCCGCACCGCCCGCTATACGGTCGAGCCATGGCAACGATCAGCGTCAGCGCCGCGGACGAACTGCTCGCGCAGGCCATCGAGACCGCCCAGACCCAGGCGGGGCCGGCGCGTTGCGGTGCTCGTGAGCCCGGAGCGCTACGGCGAACTGATGGACGCGCTCGAGGACGCGCAGGACATCGAGGCGTTCGATGCCGCAACGAGCGAGGACCGTCCGAACGTTCCGTGGGAGCAGGTCGAGGCCAACCTCGGTTGAACGTCCTTCCGACATGAGCGGTGCCTGCCGTCACCCCTCGATGCCGGCCTACGCCGGTCCGTCGTCGGAACCGATCACCCTGCTCCACTCGTCCCGCGAAGCCAGCGCGTAGGGCACCCCAAGCGTTCCGAGCGTCTCCTTGATCACGAAGACCTGGTCGCGAATCGCGACCAAACGCTCATCGGAAGCCCCGTCCGTCGCCGCTTCGCTGACTATCCTCGACAAGGTCGCCGCCTGGTCATTCAGGTGCCTCAACAACCACGCCCGCTCGCTCGCGTCCATCGGGCGACCGTAGACGCTCCGCCTGGCCAGCTGCGCGCACGTGCGCCGAGGGGCAACGGCACGCCGCACGGCCGGCAGCGCCGTGCCGCCGCTCAGCTACCCAACCCCACCGACCCGCTCCTCGAACGCGGTCGCGAGGTCCAGCTGCTCCCGAGCCTCCCACGAGCGCCCCCACCGCCTCTCGTTCAGCGGCTGCAGGATCCCGGCGGCTTCGAGCTGGTTCAGCGCGTTGTTCACCGCGGTATGAGACTTGCCCGTCAGCGCCTCGGCAACCGCGGCATCGATCACCGGATGGGCCGGGAGCTCGCGGAGGATCTGCCGAATCGCAGCGTCGGAGCGCGGGTGGCCCAGCCGCTCCAGCCACTCCGCTTCCTGAGCGTCGATGGCGTCGGCAAGCCACTGCGCTTCCTCAGCCGCTCGGGTCGTCGCTGCGGCGAAGCGTGAGCACCACAGATCGACGTTGCCCCGGCTATATGCGCCGAGTCCGCCCACGTACGCCTTCGGAATCCGTGCCAGCACCAAGCTCAACGGCGGGATGAACACATCGGTCTCCCCGCGTCGACGCAGCACCGTGTAGATCAGCGCGCGACCGACGCGGCCGTTGCCGTCGGCGAACGGGTGGATGTTCTCGAACTGCGCGTGCGCGATCGCCGCCTGCGCCACGGGCGCCAAATCATCACGCTCGACGAACCGACAGAGATCGTCCAGCAAGGCTGGGACGTTCTCGGGAGGCGGCGGGACATAGTCGGCACCGATCGGGCTGTAGTCGTTGCCGCCGATCCAGTTCTGCTTGGTGCGCACGACCCCCGCGATCGCGCTTTCGGCGGTGTGCCGCAGCAGGGTCCGGTGAATCGCCTCGACATCGGCGACGGTGAACCCGCCGCCGGCCGCCCCGATCGCGATGGCCTGCTCCATCGCCTCGACGTTCCCCAAAACCTCGACCGCCTCCGAATCGCTCGCCCGCCCACTCCGCGCCGAGTGCGCCACCCGCGCGAGGCGCTGCTGCGAGACGCTGACCCCCTCGATCCGCGACGATGCCACGCTCTCCGCGCGCACCACGGTCCGAGCGAGCGCGTCCAGCGACGCCAAGCTTGCCGAGGTGCCGGCGAGCTTCGCGAGGGCACGCGTCGCCTCCGCGACCGCAGCTGAAGCCTCGCCGCCAAGCGGGAACAGACGCTCCGCGATGAGTGCCGGCACGAACGCCAGGTAGGGGCCGCCGCGTCGCACCGTTCGCGGCCCGTAGGCACCCGGGTTCGGCGCGACGTGTCGCTCGACGTGCTCGCCGAGCGGCTCGAAGGGGGCATGAGGAGCGGTCATCGGCGTGGAGGGGTCATCATTGCGAGGACGACCGAGCTTTGCAAGTTTATTTAATAAGCTTGCAAAGCTCGGGCACCACTTGCAGGTTCGGGCGAGAACGTGCATCGCCGGGTCCCACGTTTACGGCCGATCACGACGCAACAATCAGTGCATGCACGATCGCGCGGAGCAACCAGACATCCCGGACGACGATCCCGAGATCTCCGCGGTCCTCGACGGCGGCATCGAGATTGCCGGCGCATTGACCGGCGGGCTCCTCGGGGTAGTCGGAGGACCGCCCGGCTCAGCGGGCGGTGCGGCGGTGGGAGTCCTCGTCGCTCGCGCACTCAAAGCAGCAGTTGGCCACCAGCTGAGATCGCGCGCCAGCCTGCGTGCTGGTGCTGCCGCGCTGATCGTCAAGGCTGAGAACGAACGCCGGGAACACAACGGAGAGACGCGGCGACGCGACGGATTTTTCACCAGCACCGGTGGCCTACGGCCCGAAGCCGAAACGCTGCTCGAAGGAATTCTTCGGGCAGCGCAAGCGGCTTATGACGAACGCAAGGTCACGCTCTTGGCGAGCTTCTACTCATCCGTCTCGCACGGGACAGAGACCACGCCGGCCCAAGCCCATTTCTTGCTGCGCACGATCACCGAGCTCACCTTTGGTCAGCTCGAGGCGCTCTCGGTCTTCGCCAACCACGAAGAGCATTTCGATGACCTGTTGGAGGCCGGACGCGGGCAGGTTCTCGCTGGAGGGCCTGATCTTCGCGACCCCGACCCCACAATTGAACTCGAACTCGGCGACCTAGCGACCCGAAACCTACTGGGCGCGATCGGAGGGAACAGCAGCAGGCCAGCCGCCCTCGGCTCGATGTGGGGTGGCGCGCGTAGCCCCGCTGAGGCCGGCTACGGAAAGCTCCGGCTGCTGCCGGCAGGAGAGCAGCTGGCGACACTTGCCTGTCTCGACAGGTGGATCACGCCGGACGACCGTCGTGCGTGGATCGAGCGCCTCCATGGCACCCCCCGCGACCGTCGGGACGGCTCGGCGCCGTGACCGGCTCCGGGGCGCGAGCGAACGCGACGGAAATCGATGCCTCCGGGCTGACGGACGATCGGTGCATTGCCAAGATCGCCGTAGTCGACGACTGGTACGAGCCAGAGCATCGCGAGCCGAGTTCGGCATGGGTCGTCGAATGGGTGGATCCTGAGGACAAACAGCCGATGATGCATCGTGCGCTCATCGAACTCGGCGACACACCAGCCAGCGACGACGCACGACGACGCGAGCTAGTCGCCCGAGCCCAAGCCGTCGCAGCTGAAGGACGCCCCGCAGATCCAGCGCCGTTCGGCGTGGCCACCACCGGGTCAGCGACGCGCGCCGAACTCTTCGATCGCGCAAAGCAAGCGATATACGCGGTCGACGCTGCGAACGCCCGCGTACGCCAAGCGGTGCGTCGCAATGATGAGTTCGAAGCCACAGCACTCACCGTTGCACTTACCGAGATGCTCGCCTGGCTGCGGTGCCTAGACGAGTTGCTCTGCCACCTTTGGCGGACCCACGTGGCCGCGACCGTACGAGAGCAAGCTTCAACTGCCGTCGATCGAAGCCTCCAACGACTCACCTCGGCTCCAGCCGACTTGCTCGCCGCATCCCAAACCCGGGAGACCAATGGCGAACCCTACGCGGACTGGACGCTCGTGCTCATCGCAAAGGGCCTGCTTCTTGAACGTCGTCAACTGCGTGGCCTTCGTTGGCTCGCTGGAAAGATGCTGCACTTCGGCCCGCTTCCGGTCGCCGAACTACGGCATTGGCGAGCAGGAGCCGAACCGAAATGGGTCTGGCGTCCTGCCCACGAGATCGTTCCGCCAACTGAGCCCGAGGAACGATCGTCGCAGCGCGCTGCCTACGAAAAGCACCTGCGCGGCCGAACCATCACCAGCACGCTCTCGCCGACCATCATCCTCATTGAGACCGAGTTGCTGTTCTACCGGTTGCTCCGGGACTCGGACGAGGACGCCGGACTCCCATTGGGCGGCACGTAAGCCCAGGACGAAGTGGAGACTCCGGCGGCTTAGGTCGCAGCGCGGGAGCTGACCATGATTTCGCGGTCCGGCGCAGCCAGCGCAGCGTCCGCAGCAGCAACCAACCCAGAGCGGTCCAACGTCGGCCATCGGGCTACCACGGCGGTGATCGCTTCGTCAGTGCTGGAGCCGCGCACGCCAACGATCTCGATGGAGCGTGGTGCACCGCTTTCGTCGACGAGAACCGTGGCAAGGCCAGCGTCAATCGCGTCCACTGCGTCACCGGGCTCGTTCAGATCGATGGCCACAAGGTCGGCGTGGCGGTCGTAGAACGCGCGCATACATCTGTCCCCTGGCCACGGCAAGTCGTCGTGCGGATTGGGACCGGGGAGCGCCCCCAACAACGCCATCGGAAGGCGGCTACTCGCGTTGCGAATCTCGATCGCAACGATGGCGCCGGTGATCTCGTCGTGATCGATCGTGCCCCACGACGTCCCTTCGCCGACGACGTGCTCGGCGTGCCCGGTCGGCACCCACGCAATGTCGGCATCGCGATCGTAGTAAGCGTATTGACATCTCATGCTGCTCAGGACTCGGCAACAAGCCGGCCCTCGTTCGCGGCTTCATACATCGCGGTGCCGCTAACCATGCTCCACGCATCGAAGTGCGTACGGTCGACGACCACGACATCGCCCGGAACACGAAGACGCCCGAGCACCTTGCTCAAGCTCGCGGCCTCCGAGAAACGATCCTCAACGACTTCCTCGACGACGAGGAAGTCCAGGCCGCCATCAGCTGCGCGAGCCTCCCGGCCGCGGGAGGCCCAAAGAAAGACCTTCGCTGGAGAACTCGCGGCGTCGGCGAGAGCCTGTGCGGCGCGCTCTACGGTCCGGGCCGCTCCGACATTGCCGTTGCTCATGATTGACCGCGTCGCTCGCGCCGCATCGCTCGCACTTCCTCGACGGCAACTTGCGTCGCCTCCTCCTCGCTCAGCGGCGGTGCCAGGAGATTCACCCTGAAGGTGTCGAGCCACGTCGGTCTTGCTGCTCTCCGACCGCTCGTCCGCGCTGATCGTTTGGCCCGGGGCTTATCGGCCGTCATGAGGCCTCCCCCGCTCTCGCTGCTCGCTGAGCCTCCCGGGCCAGCGCCATCGCTTGGTCCTCGCCCAGGTCTTGCCCGGCCCAGATGCTGCCCAACACCTCGGTGTCGAGGGCACCGCCCGGCGCGTCCATCGCCCGACCGCCTTCGCTCCGGTCGGCCGGTGCGGACCGGACCGGTGTCGCCCGTTTCGATGCCCCTTCACCCAGGATGTCTTGCAGACTATTGTCTTCATCGCGGGCTCGTGCGTTTTCCCGCAGCACCGCGAGAGACCGCGTGACCCGCCAGCACCAGCGCGCCGAGGTCGTTCCACGAATCGTCGCGTTCCGCTGCCAGCGAAACACGACAACCGATGGAACAACGCGCCCCGAAACCCCCGCCCGAGAACGCGCCGACCGAGCGCGAACTCGCAGTGCTGCCCGCTCGCCGGTTCGCCGAGTTGCTGCCAACGGGCTGGACGGTCTCGACGCCTCCCACGGCTCCCGAGCCGGGCGCTGGTCGTTCGCTCCGCGTTCAGGCGCCCGACGGCCGCACCGCATCACTCGCGATCGACGTGAAGGCGGTGGTCGACGCGCGCGACGTGCCCGTCCTTGCGGAACGCGCCGCACGACGCACCGGGACCGACGGCACGATCGTCGCAGGACGGTACGTCTCGCCCCGCACGCGTGAGCGCCTCGCAGCCGCCGGTCTGTCGTTCGTCGATTGGACGGGCAACGTCCGGATCGGCGTCGCGGATCCCGGCCTGATGCTGACCGCGACCGGTGCCGATCGCGATCCGTTCCGGTCGCCCGATCGTCCGACCAACGATCTGAGCGGTCGGCCAGCCGGGCGCGTAGTGCGCGCGCTGGTCGACCTTCCGGGGCCGTGGCAGATGCGGGACCTCGCCGCCGCGGCCGGAACGTCGCTCGGCTCGACCGCTCGCACCGTCGGGTTCCTTGACCGCGAGGACCTGATCACCCGCGACGCACGCGGCGCGATCACCGGCGTCGACTGGGAACCGCTCCTGCACCGCTGGGCCGCGGACTACGACCTCCAACGACAAGGCCGCCTCCATCGGTTCATGGCGCCGCGCGGGATGCGGCACGTCGAGAAATCGCTGCTCAACGTCGACCCCGCGTCCTACGCAGTCAGCGGATCGATCGCGGCCAAGTGGATCGCGCCCTATGCCGAGGCTCGCTTTGGATTGATCTACGCCCGCGACGTAGACGCGCTCGCCTCGGCGGTCGACGCCCGCCCGCTCGATGTCGTCAACCTCATCGTGATCGAGCCGCCTGACAACGCACCATTCCTTCGTACGGTGCAACGCGATGGATTGACCTTCACCGCGCTCTCCCAAGTCGCAATCGACCTGCTGACCGGACCCGGACGCAACCCCTCCGAAGGCGTCTACCTCATGGAATGGATGGCCGACCACGCGGACGAGTGGCGACGGTCAGCCGACTGAGGCTTCAGCAGCCTTGCCGCCAGCACGCGACTCAGCCTCGGCGACCAGCCGATCGAAGTTCTCGCCGTGCGAGCGGTCGATCCGCTGCTCAAGCTGCGCGTAGACATCCATCGTCATCTTCGAATCCGCGTGGCCGACCTGCGACATGACCCACTTCACGTCGAACTGGTTCGCGACCAGCGCGATCGAGATGTACGTTCGCCGCAAGCTGTGCGGCGTGAAGTGCGGGAGCAGCGGCAGGCCGCGGGCGGCGCGGTGCTCGTTGGCGAGCGTCGCTGCGTCCGCGACGATCCGGCTGATCCGATCGCGCTTCACCGGGCCGCTGTGCTGGGTCTGCACGAGGAAGTCCTCCGGCCCCGTTGACCGTCCCGCACGCTGGAGGCGGTCGAGGTGCTCGACGACGGCCTCGACCAGGCTCGGGGTCATCTGGACCTCGCGAACGCCGGTCTCGGTCTTCGAGTCCGGGATCTGGAACATCGCGCCGGCCGGATCGTGTAGCCGCAGGTGGCCGATCCGGATGTTGCACAACTCCCCCGCCCGCACGCCGGAGCGACCCAGGATCTCGCAGACCACCCGCCGCCCGGCGTAGCCCGAACCGACGACCCGGGCACCGAGCCGCTCGATGTGGAACGAGACGGTCGACCGGGCGATCCCGAGTCGCTCGGCGATCTCCTTCGGCCGGTGGCCTCCGTCGAGCATGACTGCGACCTTTCGGGCGGTCTTCCCGAGGTCACTCGGGATCGGCTCGAACAGCAGCCGGTCCTGCTCAGCCGCCGCGGTCAAGAGCGACGCGAGCTCGTCGGTCTCGAGGAAGCTGCGCTTGGGCTTGGGGACATGGATCTTCATCCGCCGTCCGCGCGCCGGGTTCGAGGTGATGTGCTCGTCCTCGATCGCCTCGTCGAGGATCGACGCGATCAAGCCGATCATCCGCTGAATCGAGCTTGGCCCGAGCGGTCGCATCCGCTTGCCGGTCCAGTCACGCAGGTCCGCGCCGGCTTCCAGCGCTTCGCGAATCTCGCGCGACTCCTTGAGCTTGAACGCCTTGAACGCCTGGCAGACGTGCCGATCGATCTCATCCAGCCGATAGCCACCGAGGAACCGGTTCACGTGACCCAGCCGCCAGCGGTGTTCCTTCTCGGAGTTCTTGCCGATCGGCTTCGCGCCGAGCTCGCCGGTCAGCTTCGCGTTGAGCCACCAGTCCGCGTACTCGGAGAACGACGGCATCCGGTCCGGCGGACCCTCGGTCTCGACCGGTCGATTCGGTTGCGGTGGCTCCCAGACCCCGGCGCGAATCCGCGCGAGGATGTTGCCCAGCTCCGTCCGCGCCGCACGCTCGTCCCAACCGCCGCCGCAGCCGCAAGTGCAACCGCGGACCTCGTGCAAGACGATCCGAGGCCGCTCGCCCCGGAACGGCACGCGCAGATGGAAGGCTCGCAGGCCGTCGGCGAGCGTGTGCGTGTGGATCGTGCCTTTGGCCGGGGGTGCCATCAGCGGCCCCCGGCGCCACGGTGATGCTGCATCGGGTGTCCTCGGTTCCCGGTGTCAGGCCGCGAGCGATGCCGCCCTGCTCGGCCGCGCGTCGTACAGTCCTTTCGACTGTAGGTGGACCGATCGGTCACGCCAAGGCCCGAGGAACGTCCACCCGCACCTGACCCTCCGGCACCGCCGGCACCCGGCTCCGAAGGGCGCTGGCTCAAGGCCAAGTCGAGGTCGAACCGCAGCCGTCCGCGCGGCCCGCCGAGGCGCACCGCCCCGAGCTGGCCGAGATCGACCAGCGCCCCACCCTCGACATCGCCCGCACCATGAACGCCGGGGACGCGCTCGTCCCGGCCGCCGTCGCCGAGCAGCTGCCCGCCATCGCCGCCGCGATCGACGCCGCGGCCGAGCGGATGGCGCGCGGCGGCCGGCTGGTCTACGCGGGGGCGGGGACGGCNNCACGCCGAGACGAGCGGCGAGCGTCGCCGCGTCGACCAGACGCACCGGGCGAGCGGGCGCGTCCGCTCGCCCCTCGCGCTCCGCCGACAGCAGCTCTGCCACGCGTCGCGCGATCCGCTCGATCGTCTCGTCGTCGAGGTCCATTCGATGTCTCACCTCTCCGGTCGTCCGAGCCAGTCGACGGGCAGGTCTGGATCGGTTGCTCGCCGCCAGATCGGCGCGAAAGGTCCGGAGGAACGAAGCTCGTGCAGGAGACAAGCGGCAACATCGACCTGCGGGGTCCGCTGCAAATCGCGATCGTCGCCGCAGAGCACGAGAACGGCGTAGCGACGGCGCACCAGCCGTGCCGGAATATCGCCGTCGAGAACCAGCAGGACCGTTGGAAAGACCGGGTACCGCGTCTCCCAGAACCGCACAGAGG
>JACYYJ010066966.1_pt1 | contig 14608 bp, 12 predicted proteins | sample 8236861 | NCBI WGS metagenome assembly JACYYJ01 (sample SAMN14103086, study PRJNA606662) | landfill metagenome | isolation source: landfill solid waste | place: India:New Delhi, Okhla landfill site | collected 2017-11-05
ATTAATTCATGACTATAGTACCCACGACGAACCATAATATAGCGCATCTCGCCTTGTTGGGTCTCATCACTAAAGACAGATACATGGTGTGCGTTTAAAATATCACGGACGGTCCCAATTGTTTGATCAATCACCGGATCGTTCACATAGTAGTCACTCAAAGGTAAAATTTCTCCGGGCGTCCGTCGTTTAATGAAGCCAGTGACTAGTTTATCCCCATCACGTTTAATAGGTACAACTGTTTTATTACGATAGTGGGTTGGGTTTTCCATGCCAATCGTTGGCGCAATAGTCGCCTCAATTCCTGCTGCTCGATAGAACTTTTCTACCTGGAATTGCTTTAACTTTAATTGTGCCTCGTAGCGCAAATTAATATAGGGCGCAATCCCAACATCTAATAGGTAATCCTTGCCAGTCTCCACACGATCTGGTGATGGCTCTACAACCGTAATCACTTCAGCGCGGGCAAACTTTCGATTAACTTGTGTAATTTCAAAAGTGACCGTTTCATCAAGAAATGCATTGGCCATGTGAATAGGATAATCATCCAACATCACAACGCCAAACCCATTGTAGCGAACATCGATCACCTGCCCCGTCAGTTTTTGTCCCAAACGTACAGGCATGATTATATGGCTCATTTTATTTCTCTCATTATCTTTAGCATTCTTTTCCCTATTATACTAGTTTATTGGTTGTAGGCAATTAATCAATTGGACAACCAATCAGACGACAAAGTTGTTGCACCATCCAAATCATACTTGGCAATGCTACACTCACACCAATCAACCATTTAAAAAAGCGCATATCTGCCACGATTGTTTTCAGACCTACCTTAACTTCAGCCATATCCAATTTCAATTCTTGGACATCCTGTTTTAAGTCACTAACATCGCGCTTTAGATAGCGCACATCTATCTGTAACTCTGTCACACTGACCTTTAAAATTTGGACATCACTTTTTAAATCAGAAATTTCGTGATTGTAATGGACACTTTCATGCTTTAAAGATGCCACGTCTTGTTGTAAATGTTTAAAATCATCATCTTTGAATGACATAAAATCATCTACGGTCATTAAGCTATGCACTTCTAATTCTGCTGTAGTCATGTTTTCCCCTCGTTTCGTGACTAGTAAAATTTATTGTACCAAAATACTTTCAAGGACATAGACGTACTTTTATACGTATAAAAAAAGTTGCGTTAGCCAAAAGACCTCCGCAACAAATGATTACTTATTCAAAAATGGTTTCATCACGCTCAACAAACCACATTAAGCCGATAAAAATGATGATGGCAACGGCCATGACCGTCGTTTGCAAAAACCAGCTATCTAACTGGGCGAACAACACACCATAAGCCCAAGGTGCTCCGGCAGCAATTAAATAGCCACCCGTTTGCGCCATACCAGATAGTGCTGAACTTTCCAGCGGATTACGTGTTCTAATGGCATATGAAGTTACCATGTAAACAAACACAGCGGTTCCTCCCAAACCAATAAAGCTCGTTACAATCAACCACCAAATCAAACCAGCTTGCGTATTATACATCATGATGATGGCAATCAGCCATAAACTAGTTGCCCCAGTCATAAAGCGAACACGTTGCTTGTAGTTAGCTCGCTCTAAAAAGCTAGGTACCCACATTGACGCCGGAATACCAATTAAGGACATCACACCGATCACCCAACCAGCTTGCGTGGCTGATAATCCGGTACGTTGAGCAACTGTTGGTACCCAAGCAATACTTGTATAGAAAACTGCCGATTGAATACCGGCCATGACTAGCATTGCCCAAGCATATTTATTACGCCATGGATGGACTTGCTCTGTTTTATTATCAGCTTGCTGCTCACGCTTATTAGCAGACAAATCAACATTCACATACATATGCAATACCCACGTAACGACAACCAACAAAACAATTACCGAAAGGAATACGACTAGCATTTGCCAACTAAACGTTTTGGTAATTGGTACCGCAATGATTTGAAAAATTGCCGTCATTAAAGTCATGGTTGTACTATACAATGATGTATAAGCCCCAATTTTGTTGGGCGTAAATTTAACTAATGTTGCCGGTAGCAAAACATTAATAAAAGCAATACCAATTCCCACTAAAATTGTACCGACAAATAGCATTGAGGCGCTGGCAACACGTAAAAGTGAACCCAAAAGCACCAATAGCAATGCCCCTAACAAGGTCTTTTCCATACCAAAGCGCCGTGTCACATAACTCGTGGTTGGCGAAAAAATTGCAAACGTTAATAAAGGTAAAGTTGTTAGGATACCAAGTTGACTAACTGGTAGTCCAAATGAATGCGCAACATTATCAATCACGACCGGTATTGTTGTAAATGTTGCCCGCATCACAACACCTAATAACACAATACTCAGTGTAAATACCCACTTTTTTCTCATCTCATTCTCCTTCAAATAAATTCCACTCACAACCATATAACAAAATGAGAAAAATAAAAAGAGAGAGCGTGGAAAAAGTCGTTTTGAAGCCGGTGTGTAACGCGTTTATGCTATAAACTTTACAGGCTAGTAATCAACACATTTTTAATACAAAAAAGAGGTAGACATTTGTTTTGTCCACCCCTTTGACAGTTATTATAACTGACTTAATGATTTACATTTGAAAATAGTTGCTTACTTTGTTGCAAATTCAGCAAATTGTGCACCAACGCCAGCCAAGAATCCCTTTGTATCTTCGTTAGTAATCTTACCATCTTCATCAGCAAGAGCCATTGTGTTACCAATGTACAATTCAGGTTGGTGCATGATCTTCATATCCAAGAAGTCCAATGAGTTACGTAATACATGGTGTGCAACAACACCGGCAATGCCAGAAATTGATTGTGAAGCTGGCAATACTGGCTTACCTGCCCAAACACTTTGTCCCCATGGACGAGAAGCAACGTCCAAGGCATTCTTCAATGCGGCTGGAATGCTACGGTTGTGCTCTGGCGTTACCATAATAAATGCATCTTGTGCCTTAACGGCTTCACGGAATTCAGTATACTCCGCAGGAGAAGCTTCATCGTAATCTTGGTTGTACAAAGGCAACTTTGCAATGTCCAAGTATGTCACTTCAGCATCTTCAGGCAAGCCGGCAACCAATGCTTCGGCAACACCCAATGAGTATGAGTTCTTACGAATTGATCCAATAATTACACCATATTTTGTCATATTAAAACTCCTTAAATCATTTACTATGTACAACTTATATCTCGTTACCACTATCTTAACTTACTTTTTGGAAGTTGTAAACACTTATTTTTTATAAGTAATATAAAAAGCCAGAACATTTTATCTGTTCCAGCTTCATTATTTAAAAATTAATTTTCTTTAGTCAAGTCAATCAAAATCTTAGCTTGTGACTTGTCTGTTGATAAGCGATCAAATCCTTTTTCAACAACGTCATCCAAACCAATGATATCTGTAATAACTGGCTCAACATTAATCTGACCTGAGCTAACTAGGTCAACAGTTTGTTGGAAGGTCTCACGTGAGTATGCAATGGTTGATGTCAACTTAACACCAGCATTCATTAATTGCATTGGGTCAAATGAGATTGGGTGGGCAAAGATTGAAACAATCACTGCTGTTCCACGAGCCTTTGTCACATCAATTGCTTGTTCAAAAGTAGGTTGTACACCAGCAACTTCGAATGATACGTCTGCGCCGCCGCCCAAAATTTCACGGACAGTTGCAACCGCATCGTCAACTTCACCAGGATTTACAACATCAGTTGCTCCCATTGCCAATGCCTTTTCCAAACGAACAGCTGATAGATCAACTGCCACAATCTTAGTTGCACCAGCAGCCTTAGCAGCAGCGGCAACTAACACACCAATTGGTCCAGCACCAAAGATGGCAACCTTCTCACCAAACTTCAAGCCACCCTCTTTAACAGCTTGTACAGCAACGGCAGTTGGCTCAATCGTAGCAGCCAACTTTAGTGGAAACTCTTCTGGTAATGAATATAAGTTTCCCTCTGGCACATTAACATGCGCAGCGAAACCACCATTACAGCTCAAACCAATAAAGCTATAACCATCATAAACATCGACGTCATCTGGTGATTCCCCATGTGTAACCGTTGGATTAACTGAAACATGATCACCGACTTTATAGTTTTTAACATCCTTACCAACTGACTCGATGACACCTGAGAATTCATGTCCCATAGTAACTGGTGCTTCACCACCAGTTAATTCGTCAACCTTATCAACCGGAATAAATACAGGACCCTCTAAGTATTCGTGCAAGTCACTACCACAGATTCCTGCATATGCCACACGAATAACGACTTCATCATCTTTTGCTGGTTTCAAGTCTACATCTTCAACACGAATATCCTTTACGCCATGCCATACTGCTGCCTTCATGTTAATACCCCCAAAAACATAAATTATAAAAATAAATACTAAAATCATCATTTCATGAAATCCACATCTCATGAACAACTACATTTTATTCTCTAATTTCAAATGGTGCAATAGTGTCAGTTTCCAAAAACGGGACAATTAAAGTCCTGTTTTTAGGAAACGTTGATGCAGCAACAAAGATAGTGAATTTTATAACATGAAAACCCTTACATCATAAAAATATAATTTTTGCAAGTATTTATTATTGTTTATAAAATCACAATAACGACATTATGCCTTGATTTTTAATGCCGCAATAATTTCTTTTTCCATCTTCTCAGGTTTAGTAATCGGTGCATAGCGATGAATGAGTTGCCCATCGCGACCAACCAAAAACTTAGTGTAGTTCCACTTTATCGGACCATTTCCTGACATATCTTTTAAATACGTAAACAATCCATCTTCATCGTCACCATTAACCAGCACACGCTTGGTCATGGGAAAAGTTACACCATAATGCACTTGGCAATAATCACTAGTCTCCTCATCCGTATCTAATTCTTGTTTAAATTGATTTGATGGTAATCCTAATACAACCAAGCCATCATCCTGATATTTTTGATAGAGCGATTCTAACCCTTCAAGTTGTGGGGCTAATCCACATTTACTAGCTGTATTAACAATGATCACAACTTTACCAGCGTAATCTTTTAAGTTAATTTCTTTACCGTTCATTTCCGTTTCCGCAAAATCATAAATTGATGTCATCGTACCCTTCTTTCTAAAAATAAAAGCATTAAAGATATAGCTTACACAATACCGTTTGTAGGTTCATTTACTATTTAGGTAATCTTTTATAACAAAGCTTTGTTACATACTTTATTATAAACCTAGAAGGTTAACATTGACTAAAAGTAAGCATTAAGAAATACAAAACCATGTAAACTAATCATGAATAATCGTTAATAGCGAACCCATTGGATCAACGATATCAATTTGGTCATTAGTATTTCCCCTTAACCCAAGCATGTCTTTAGCGCGTGTTGCTAATAGTGAAAAATACTTTTCGTCAACAACAACCTGCCAGCTGACTATACCGGCCTCGTCAAGGTGACGCAGCTCGCTATGCTGACTTTGCCATAAATTAACGGCATGATGATGGTGGTAATGATTATTTGAATAAAAACTAGCACCAGGTCGCATATCAGTAACTAAATCCATTTGTAGGAAATCTAAAAAGAAATGATCAGCCACGTCTAAGTCATTGCCCATAAAATGAAGATGACCAATTTTCATGCCTATCGGAAATCCTGTCCAGTCGTGCTCTTTCTTGCTCAGCAATGCATCTGCATCCACTTCGCTAGTGCCCATCGTCACCTGACCATCTGTCCACTGCCACCCTTTTGGATCTCGATCATGATAAAGCTCAATGCCATTGCCTTCAAAATCATTAATATACAATGCCTCACTAACTGTGTGATCACCGGCACCAACTGGAATCTGTAATGTTAATAAACGATGTAATAATGATGCTAATTCTGCCGCATTCGGGAATAATAGTGCAACGTGGTACAACCCCGTTTGGGCAACACTTTGTGCTTTACCTTTTAATAACATCGTTAGAAATGGTGCTTCGTCCTTTCGAAAGGCATAATCGATATGTTCATCATCGGATGAAACATCTACCAAACCCAAAACTTTTTCATAAAAAACACGTGTCCTTTCTTCATCCACAACACGCATCGTTAAATGTTGAATATCATATCTTGTTGTTTCCATTTTTTCATATCTCTTTCTTTGTTGTTTATTTACTAAAAGTAAGTGTATCATAAATGCTCACATGGTTGCTATGTTTATCCAAACTAGCAAAAAAGCCAGGACATTTTCGTGTCCCAGCTGCCATTTAAAATACGTTTATTAAGATTCAGATACTGTTACATCGTCATCAAAAGTAATGTTTGCTTGTGATTCTGACGTTGCTGATGAATCATCTGCTTTTTCATCCACAATACCAGCGAAATTATTCTGCAAATCAGCGTTCTGAGTTTTCGTTAATTCTAGGTCATCACCATCTGCTGTCTCAGTTGCATAGACAACCCCTTGCCCGTCATGTATCACAAAGAAATATGACGTTGGTTTATCTGAACCCCGTCGAGAACCAGTAGCAACCGCTACGACTTGATAATCCGCTTTTTTATCAGCCTTAGCTGACCAAGTAAATTTTACATCGTCATTATCAAGTTTTATATGCCCATCAAGCTTGCCTTCTTTTAATGCTTCAGGGAACTTGTATGTCAAATGTTCTGGTGTATCACCATTATAGGTTCCCACAAATGTTTGGCCAATTGCATTCTGCCAGACGCCCATATAATCAGCCAATTTCTTTGTTTGATCCTCTGACCATTGCGCAGCCACTTTTTCTGAGTCTTTTTTCTGCTTGCTGCTTGCCTTTTCCTTTTCACTATCGTCCTTTTTAGTGGTGGCTTTCTTTGATGACTTTGCAGCCGTATCATCAGACTTACTCGTATCCTTTTTGGTCGTTTCAGTACCAATCTGGGCATTTTGGTGGTTATGTTTAACCACGACAACACCGCCACCTATCAATACAACCAACACAACAACCACTGCGATAATCATATCGTAATTACGCTTTGGTCGCTGACTAACTGCTGGTTGAATTTCGTGATCATCATTTGGATGAAGCACTTCTGGAACGACCTGATCTGTAGGTTCTTCATCTGATATGTTAGTTGCTGATTCTTCCTCATCAGATACTGTCTCATCTAGCTCAACCGTCTCTGCTGATAGACTTTCAGCCACATCTTCATCAGTAGCCGATGGCTCAACTATCACTGAATCGTCAGCTGTATCTTCACTAACCGAGGGCGTGTCATCAGACTTAGGCGCTTCTGTAGGCTCATCCGTTGACTGTTCATCTGCTTGAATTCTTTCTCGTAGATGTTTAGTCATATCATTATATTCTTCTTCGGTAATAGCACCAGCTTCCAATAAATCTTGGTACTGGCGTAATCTTTCTTTATCGGTCATCGTTTAAATCCTCCAATAACCTAATGACGTTTATTGCTTCTTACCATTATCCCATATAATAAGGAACTCATGTAAATTTTCTTTATTATGATCAAAAATTTCCATCTATAAACAATGAAAATAATTTTTATTTTTTACAACCACTCAAAAATTACTATATACCAATATACATATTCACATACTGACCACTAACGAAGAAGCTGATACTCAAAAAATGCACAAACGTTTAAAAGATTGTTACCATGCGATTATAAGAATTTAGCATTATTGATATAGGTCGAAAAGGTCAAAAATTCACAAATGAAAATAATTTTCATTCAATTTGTGAACATATACCATTGCAAAAAACTGTCTTGTGTTCCAAATATTTTGGCTGTATACTCATTTTGTGTCACGTTAGTACATATACGCAGAAAAGAGGGAACGTTATTAAAAAACTATTTATTGACATGGACAATACGCTAGTCGATACTTTGCCAGTATTAAATGCCGAAAGTCAAAATGTCCAAAAATATAATGTAAAGAAGCCAGACCAAATCCCTGGTATTTTCCGCCACCTAAAGCCATTACCCGGTGCAATTGATGGTGTCAAAGAGTTAGCAAAACACTTTGATTTATATATTCTTTCTACTGCGCCTTGGGAAAACCCTAGTTCTTGGCAAGATAAAATCGAATGGTTGACCGATTACTTCGGTAACGATATCAACAGCCCATTCTACAAGAAGGTCGTTATGACCCACAAAAAAAATTTAGTAAAAATGCCTAATAGTTTGTTATTAGATGACCGTCCTTATCACGGCGCCAGCGATTGGGATGACGCTAAGATCGACAGTTTTTGGCTACAATATGGCTATGACGATCAATTAGTGTGGACAGAAAAACTAGTACCTTTTTTAATTAGTATTGCTAACGCTAATGAGGGTACTTTGCGTGAGGATATTGCACTGGCAAATAAAACTAATCAATATCAACTTCGTCACGCCACGACAGAATTTAAAAAAGAAAGTTGGGAATAAAAAATGACTATTGTTTCAGGAGAAGCTATCGTTTCAAAGGCTCGTTTATCTGGTTATGCGGTTGGGGCGTTTAACACCAACAACCTTGAATGGACAGAAGCAATTTTGCGCGTTGCACAAGCTCAACAAGCACCAACCATCGTTGCTGCCTCAATGGGAGCTATTAAGTACATGGGTGGCTTTAAAACTGTCGCTGATTTAATTCGTAATCTTGACCATGAGCTTAATATCACCGTTCCAATCGCCATTCACCTTGACCATGGTAATTATGAAGCAGCAAAGTCTGCAATTGCTGCTGGCTTCACTTCAGTCATGTTTGACGGTTCTCACCTACCACTAGAAGAAAACTTGGCTAAAACTCGTGAGATCGTTTCATTGGCCCACGCCAAGGGTGTCTCTGTGGAAGCCGAAGTTGGCACGATTGGTGGCGAAGAAGATGGCGTGATTGGCAATGGTGAAATTGCACCTGTTGAAGAGACCATTTCAATGGTAGAAACTGGTATCGATTTCTTAGCTGCTGGTATTGGTAATATCCATGGCCCTTACCCTGAAAACTGGAAAGGACTCCAACTTGACCATCTCCAAAAGATCACCACTGCTATCAACGAAACCGCTGGTCATAAAGTACCCGTTGTATTACATGGTGGTTCAGGTATCCCGGATGATCAAATTCAGACAGCTATTTCAATGGGTGTCTCAAAGGTCAACGTTAACACCGAGGCCCAACTAGCCTTCCACCAAGCATTGCGTGACTTCATTCTTGCTGATCATGATCTAGAAGGCAAGAATTACGACCCACGTAAGTTATTAGCAACTGGTGTTAAAGCAATTGAGAGCGCCTTGGTTGATCGTATCGATGTCTTTGGTAACGCCAACCAAGCTTAAGCAATAAAAATTATCATACTATTTAGACAAGTCATAATTGCCGATAATTTTCTAACAAGTATGGCTTGTTTTTTTGCGGGCAAACATAATTAAATCTACTATTTCAATACTAGATACGGTAGTATATTTAAAGCATCTCTTCATTCTATTTGGGGGCTAATATCAAACAGGGGCAAACTTTTATATGAACAACATCCTTAATTACCAACGTTTTATTTGGATAATCGCTTCTTTACTATTGTTGGTTATCGCACTATTCGGCACACTACCTTTATTTGCTCTGACCGCAATCTTCATTTTCGTATTTTTAACTATTAAACTATTCACAATGGTGCAATATTCCTTTGGCCTAAAATTGACGCTATTATTCAGTTACGCGCTTACTCTGATTTTGCAACTCACTTTTTATGCGACTATTGTTTTTTCAAGTCAAGATACTAGCCAATTTTTACTACGCTTTATTGCTGCCATGTTGTTACCCCTACCATTTTTATTAGAAGGTGTTGTTGTTCATGCAAAAAGTACCTCTTTCTATCTACCATCAGTGGAAGAAGTTAGCACAATTACCTTCACACAGATGAAGCGCAATCAACAACGTATTCACCAAGCGACCGATACTTTTGGTAAATTTCGCCATACCCTATCGATTCAAAACATCCAAGAAATTTTTAGTGATTTAAACCGACACAGCACAATCCGTTATATTAATAATGGTTCTTTGGACGCTAACTATTTCGAAAAGGCTGAACAATCATTAGTGGATCCAGCGCTCTATATCGTCATTTCCAATACTGGTAGCGCCGCTAGTGAACTAATCGGACTATTTACCCAAAAGCAATTTAATCACGCCTCACTTAGCTTTGACGCTGATTTAACAACTATCATCAGCTATAACGGTGGTGAGCGAGTTTATCCACCTGGTCTTAACCCCGAAATGATTCAAGCCTTTCATAAAAAGGCAGACGCATCCGTGTTAATTTATCGACTACCTGTCTCAGTTGCTCAGAAACAAAAAGTCTTAGATACAATTAAACAAATCAATCAAACAGGTAGTGCTTATAACATTCTAGGATTAGTAACAAAACATTCCACTCGTCGTAACATCATGTTTTGTTCACAGTTTGTTTATACCATGCTTCAAATTGCTGATGTCACCTATTTCAATAAAGAACCTGGCCATGTGCAACCAACTGATTTTATCGAACTGGATTATCGCAGGAAACTAACGTATGTTTCGGAAATTAAATTCTAATATTCTCAAAGTGGTTGGACAGAGTAAACGTCCCAACCACTTTTTTATCGCAACAAAAAAGCACCATCAGCGCAATGCTCATGGTACTTTATAAATCTATTTAATTAGAAGCTAAACTTGTTACCGTTATCTTCTTTGATGTACTTTGAAGTTAGACCTTCAGCTTCAAGGAACTCACGGAATGGTACAAGATCTTCTGCTTCGTACTTTTCCTTGTATGACTTAACAACATCTTCGCTGTACAAGTTAGTATCAAGCTTCAATGTTTCAACAGGGATTGGACGATCCTTAGTGATCTTAGCATCAATAACAACAACACGGCCTTGGTTGTAGTATTCAACAGCCTTCTTCATGACACTATCAATGTCTTCGATACGGCTAACAGTCAAACCAACAGCACCTTGTGCCTCACCGATCTTAGCGTAGTCAACGTCAGTAAAGTCAACACCGAAGTTGTACTCGTTTGTATCCTCGTACTTGTTCTTGATGAATCCATACTCAGTGTTAGTGAAGACAACGTTGATAACAGGCATGTCATAACGAACGTTTGTCACAACGTCTGGGTAAGTCATTGAGAACGCACCATCACCCATCAAGTTCCAAACTTGACGATCTGGGTAAACGTTCTTGGCACCGATACCACCTGGCAAACCAATTCCCATTGTTGCAAACAATGGTGAAGTACGCCACATGTTCTTAGGTGTCATGTGCAAGTGACGAATTGACATTTGCGTAACGTTACCAACATCAGTTGAGAAGATAGCATCTTCTGCAGCGTACTTGTTAATAGCATTGTAAACTTGGTAAGCTTGAAGATCACCTTCAGACTTTTGCTCAAGCTTGATCATGTAATCGCGCCAGTTTTGCACGTTCTTGATGTTGGCAGTCCACCAAGCTGATTCTTCAACAGATGAAACCTTAGAAAGGATAGCATCAATTGCTTCACCAGCATCACCAATGATAGCAACATCAGTTTCATGACGCTTACCTAGCATAGCTGGGTTGTTGTCAATTTGAATAAACTTTTCAACGTTACGGAAAGTACCCTCAACCTCAGAGAATGGGAAGTTTGTTCCGACGAACAATACTGTATCTGCTTCAAGAACAGATTCGTTAGCTGGCTTCCAACCAACACGGAATGTTGATCCAGTCAAAGCTTCGAAGTCCCAGTCGAAAGTCTCAAAGTTCTTACCAGTAGTAATAACTGGTGCCTTGATCTTACGAGCCAATTCTTGAACGGCTGGTCCATGTCCCATTGTACCAACACCAGCGTAAATAACTGGACGCTTTGCTTGGTTCAATAGTTCAACCGCTTCATCAATATCCTTTTCATCAACAGGTCCTGACTTGTAGTTCTTGAACTTTAGTCCTGAAGAATACAATGGTGTTGAGTAGATTGAATCTGCATCAAGCTCAGCAAATCCAAAGTCTGCAGGTACTTCAAGTACGGCTACACCGCGCTTAGCAATAGCAGTACGGATAGCATCGTCAACCAAGTGAGGTAATTGCTCAGCAGTCGTTACACGACGGTTGTAAACGGCAATGCTCTCGTACATTGGGTTTTGGTTTAACTCTTGGAATGAGTCCATGTTCAATTCGCGAACTGGCTTTGAACCCAAGATTGCCAATACAGGAACGTTATCCATTGCTGCATCGTACAAACCGTTGATCAAGTGTGTTGCACCAGGTCCACCAGATCCAACAGTAACACCAAGCTTACCACTAAACTTCCATTGCATAACGGCAGCCATAGCACCAACTTCTTCGTGCTTAACTTGTAACCACTTAACGTTGTTTTCAGGATCACCCATGGCGTTCATGAATCCACTCAAAGTTCCAGATGGCACACCGTATACAGTGGGCACACCCCAACCTTCCATAACCTTCAAAGCTGCTAATCCAGCAGTTATCTTATTCTCTGACATTTAACATATCTCCCTACATGTTTGCGTTCTGGAAACGCTTTCTTACTTCTACAAATTCTATTGTATTTTAAATAACAGTATGCGTCAAGTTAGTTTTTGATTAGATAAATAAAAACAATATAAAAGCGCATGCACTCAATACTACAAATAGATTATAATTGGAATCAAATTAATAACACATATAATACTTTAAGATTATTTTATATAATATTACTATGTGCAAAAAAATGTTTCATATATAAAATAATTGTTTTTTATTGTCATATTTATTTCATAGCCCCTTGCCTAATAATTAATGAATAATTTCACAAAACCTTCAAATGTTTAAAAAATAACGTTTTATAACAAGTTATGAAATAATATTTCAATTAATCATTTTAAAATCTATTAATTGAAATTAAATTGCTATAACGATATAATGACTGCGTATAAAGAAACCGCTTTCATATAAGGAGAAATTAATGGACCTCAATGAACTAACTAACTTAACAACAGAAAAGCGAAATCAGCAAACCATGAACCTAGATAGCTTAACAATTCATGAAGCAGCCATTTTGATGAATAATGAGGATCAAAAAGTAGGTTTGGCTGTTGCTGAGGCCCTACCCGCTATTGAAAACGCGATTGCAAAGACAACCGCCTCCCTCCAATCTGGCGGTCGAATCATTTATATGGGGGCCGGCACCAGTGGTCGCCTAGGCGTCTTGGATGCCGCCGAATGTGTACCAACTTTTGGGGTCAGTCCTAATACAGTGATTGGTTTAATCGCTGGTGGTAATAAAGCCATGATTCATGCCGTGGAAGGTGCTGAAGATAGTCTGACTTTAGGGCCAAATGATTTAAAAAATTTGAATTTAACAAAAAATGATACGGTGGTAGGAATCGCGGCAAGCGGTCGCACCCCTTACGTCATTGGCGGGTTAGACTACGCGAAAAGTGTGCATGCGGCAACGGTTAGTTTAGCCCTAAACACCGATGCTTTGATTAGTCAACACGCAGATACCGCCATTGAAGTTAACGTTGGCGCTGAATTTTTAACTGGCTCTACTCGTTTGAAATCAGGTACTGCTCAAAAAATGGTATTAAATATGATTTCGACTATCTCAATGATTGGTATTGGTAAAGTATATAAAAACCTAATGGTTGATGTCCAACCAACCAACGAAAAATTAGTCGAGCGTGCAAAACACATTATCATGGAGGCAACAGATTGCTCTTTTGAAGTTGCTGAGCAAACTTTTATTGCCGCAAATCAAAATGTCAAAGTAGCAATCGTTATGATTCTAACAGGTGTTGATCGTAATGAATCTGAAGAAAAATTACGACAGGCCAACGGTTTTATTAACAAGTCAGTTTAATTACTTATCAGTTTAATTACTTAATTGGGGAGATATTATTATGGCGAAAGAAGACTATGATCAATTAGGACAAGACATTTTCCAGCATGTGGGTGGTAAAGAAAATGTTTCAAAGTTAATTCACTGTATGACCCGCGTGAGATTAACCTTAAAAGACGAAAGTAAGGCTGACCTTGAAGAATTAGAAGCACTCCCAGGCGTGCTCGGCGTTGTTGAAGATGAAACCTTACAAGTCGTTGTGGGGCCTGGTAAAGTAAATAAAGTCGCCCAAAGTATGGTTGATTCTGTCGGGGTTAAATTAGGGGAAGATTTTCCAGGTCAAAATCAGTCACCTGAAGATAACAACTTGAATGAACAGACGGATCAAAACAAAGCGGCTGCAAAACAAAAATACAATAAACCAAACAAATTTAAAAATATTCTGAAGTCATTGGCAAATATTTTTGTTCCCATGATACCGGCGCTTGTTGGTGCTGGTATCATTGCCGGAGTCGCTTCTATCCTGCAAAATTTACTAACTGCAGGAACTTTAACGGGCGATACCATGACGCAACTTGTAACGGTGCTTAATGTTATTAAAAACGGGCTATTCACCTATCTAGCAATCTACACAGGTATTAATGCCGCTGCTGAATTTGGCGCAACGCCTGCATTAGGAGGTACCGTCGGTGCTGTCACCCTACTTTCAGGCGTGACGACGGATACGTCTATTCAAAACTTATTAAACGGTCAAGAACTATCTGCTGGTCA
>JACYYJ010136903.1_pt2 | contig 14596 bp, 12 predicted proteins | sample 8236861 | NCBI WGS metagenome assembly JACYYJ01 (sample SAMN14103086, study PRJNA606662) | landfill metagenome | isolation source: landfill solid waste | place: India:New Delhi, Okhla landfill site | collected 2017-11-05
CGGACGCCGTCGTCGCGATGCTCGCCGACGAGTCGTTCATCCGCTGGCGTGCGCTGCGCGGCCCGGGCGGCCGCGTCGAGCAGGCGGACGTGACCGGCAGCCCCGCCGACGGCTTCACCATCGCCGTGCGGCGCACCCTGCCCACCGACCTCATCCCCGCGCAGGTGCGGCCGTTCGTCGGCGACCAGCTGGAGGTCCGGCAGGCGGAGGTGTGGGAGGCGCCCTCGGGCGACCTGCGCACCGGGACCATCGCCGTCGAGATCGCCGGCGCGCCCGTGCGCGTGACCGGGACCGTGCGCCTCGAGTCGATGGCCGACGGCGGCACCCGCCAGGTGTACGACGGCGAGGTCCGCGCGACGGTGCCGCTGTTCGGCGCCGCGGTGGCCGAGGCCGCCGCACGGGCCGTCAGGTCGACCCTCGAGGCCGAGGGTGCGGCCGGCCAGGAGTGGCTCTCGGCGCCGCCGACGCGGGGTGAAGACCGGTAACGATCCGGACACGCGTCCGGGGCCCAGGCCTCTGACCTGGGACGACGTCGCCCTCTTCGTCACAGAACGGCATCGACGCCCTCGACGGGCTTGACTTTCGTCACCACCGACGGCCAGCATCATGACCTGGTTGTGGGAGCGCTACCACGATAGAGGTGGGAGCGCTACCATCCCACTATCTCGCATGCCCGACCCAGACAAGGGAGTCACCGTGCTCAGCAGCACCCGACCCACCCGCCGGACCCGCCGCGTCGTCGCGGCGTCCGCCGGCGTCGCGACCCTCGCCCTCGCACTCACCGCGTGCGGTGGCGGCTCCGACCCCTCCGACGAGGGCTCCGCCGACAGCAACGAGAAGATCACCCTGACGGTCGCCACCTTCAACGACTTCGGCTACAGCGACGAGCTGCTCGCCAGCTACACCGAGTCGCACCCGAACGTCACGGTCAAGCAGGTCAAGGCCGCGAAGTCCGAGGACGCCCGCAACAACCTCACGACCAAGCTCGCCGCCGGCGGCGAGGGGCTCGCCGACATCGAGGCCATCGAGGTCGACTGGCTGCCCGAGCTCATGCAGTACCCCGACCTCTTCGAGGACCTGGCCGACCCGTCGCTCGACGGCCGCTGGCTGGACTGGAAGGTGCAGCAGGCCACGACCACCGACGGCAAGGTCATCGGTTACGGCACGGACATCGGCCCCGAGGCCATCTGCTACCGCGCCGACCTGTTCGAGAAGGCCGGTCTGCCGACCGACCGCGCGAAGGTCGCCGAGCTGCTCGGCGGTGCCGACGCCACGTGGGAGAAGTACTTCGAGGTCGGCAAGCAGTTCGTCGCCAAGTCGGACGCCGCCTGGTTCGACGGCGCCGTCCCCACCTACCAGGGCATGGTCAACCAGCTCGAGGACGCCTACGAGGACCCCTCCACGGGCGAGCCGAAGGACCTGGCCACCAACAAGCCGATCAAGGACCTGTACGACCAGGTGCTGGCCGCGTCGATCGACGACGACCTGTCGGCCGGCCTGGAGCAGTGGCAGCCCGACTGGGACGCCGGCTTCCAGAAGAACGCCTTCGCCACGATGCTCTGCCCGGCCTGGATGACCGGTCCGATCGAGGAGCGCTCCGGCGGCGTCGAGGGCTGGGACGTCGCGGACGTCTTCCCCGGCGGCGGTGGCAACTGGGGCGGCTCGTTCCTGACCGTCCCGGCGTCCGGCGAGAACGCCGCGGCCGCCAAGGAGCTCGCCGCGTGGCTCACCGACCCGGCGCAGCAGACCACCGCGTTCGAGAACGCGGGCACGTTCCCCTCGCAGGTGGACGCCCAGTCCTCCGAGCAGGTGCAGTCCTTCACGAACGAGTTCTTCAACGACGCGCCGGTCGGTCAGATCTTCTCCGCGCGCGCCGAGGCGATCACGAGCGCGCCGTTCAAGGGCAAGAACTACTTCGGGATCCACCAGTCGGTGCAGAACGCGCTGAACCGCGTGGACCTCAACGGTGACGACCCGGAGAAGAGCTGGGAGGGGGCCGTCGAGGAGGCGGCCTCCGTCATCCAGTGACCCTCTGACCAGTCACTGACCCCCGCGCTGGTCGGGCCTGTCGGGACCTCCGTCCTGACAGGCCCGACCGGCGACCGGCAGGCCCGCCCGGCGAGCACAGGAAGCAGCAGATGGCCGTCCTCTCCCCCACCCAGCCCGCGCACCGGCGCACGGGGCCCCCGTCCCGACCCCCGCGGCGCCTCGGATTCTCCCAGCGGCTCGGCCGCTGGGACGTGAAGCTCTCGCCCTACCTGTACATCTCGCCGTTCTTCGTGCTCTTCGCGGTCACCGGGCTGTTCCCGCTCGCGTACACGGCGTTCGTCTCCGTGCACGAGTGGAACCTGCTCGGCGGCCAGGGCGACTTCGTCGGCCTCCAGAACTACACCGAGGTGCTCGCGCAGCCGGTCTTCTGGAAGTCGCTCGTCAACACCTTCTCGATCTTCGTCTTCTCGAGCATCCCGCAGGTGATCCTCGCGATCACGATCGCGGCCCTCCTCGACCAGAACCTGCGCGCCGCCACGTTCTGGCGCATGGGCGTCCTGATCCCCTACGTCGTCGCCCCCGTCGCCGTCTCCATGATCTTCGGGCGTCTGTTCGCCGACGACTACGGCCTCATCAACGAGCTGCTGGGCCTGGTCGGCATCGACCCGATCGGCTGGCACAGCGAGCGCATCCCCAGCCACATCGCGATCGCCACGATGGTGAACTTCCGCTGGACCGGGTACAACGCGCTGATCTTCCTCGCGGCCATGCAGGCCGTGCCCCGCGAGCTCTACGAGGCGGCCGTCATCGACGGCGCCGGCCGGGCCCGCCAGTTCTTCTCCATCACGGTGCCCCAGATCCGCGCCACGATCATCTTCATCGTCATCACCTCCACGATCGGCGGCCTGCAGATCTTCGACGAGGTCCGGATGTACGACGCGTACGGCCTCGGCGGCCCCGACAAGGACTGGATGACGACGGTCGTCTACCTGTACGACGTCGCATGGGGCACGCAGAAGAACTTCGGCCGCGCCGCGGCCATCGCGTGGCTGCTGTTCCTGCTCATCGTCGTCATCGGCATGATCAACTTCCTCGCGACCCGACGCATCGCCACGTCCGGCACGAAGGGACCGAAGGTGAGCCGCCGGCACACCCGGCAGCTGCTCGCACGCGCGCAGGCGGCGACGGCGGCCGCGCCGTCCGGGCGTCCCGTCCCGCCGCCCACGGGCGCACCGCCCGCGTTCCCGCCGACGGGCTCGTCCACCGCCACCACCACCGACCGGGAGGACCGCCGATGAGCTCCGTCGCCGTCACCGCCCAGACCGCCGGCAAGCGCGCCGCGCAGGCCGCCGCCAAGCGTCGCGACCGCGGCTCGCGGGCCACACGGTCGGCCCAGCGCAGGCCGGGGACCGTCACGTACGTGCTGCTCGGGATCGCGCTGCTGATCTCGGTCTTCCCGCTGTACTTCACGCTGCTGCTCGGGTCGTCCGACCCGGTGTCCATCGCGCAGAACGCCGTGCCCCAGTGGCTGCCCGACGCGAGCCTGTTCCAGCAGTTCGGCGAGGTCATCAGCTCCGACACGATCAACTTCTGGAAGGCGCTCGCGAACTCGGTGATCATCTCGGTGATCACGGCCGCCTCGGTGGTGCTGTTCTCCACGCTCGCCGGCTACTCGTTCGCCAAGCTGAACTTCCGTGGGCGGGGCCCGCTGCTCGTCTTCGTCATCGCCACGATGGCCGTGCCCACACAGCTCGGTGTGATCCCGATGTACATCCTCATGACGGACCTCGACTGGATCGGCAAGCTCCAGGCCGTCATCGTGCCCGCGCTGGTCACCGCATTCGGCGTCTTCTGGATGACGCAGTACCTCTCCGAGGCTCTGCCGTACGAGCTCATCGAGGCGGCCCGCGTCGACGGCGCGTCCATGATCCGCACGTTCTGGTCGATCGCGCTGCCCGCGGCCCGCCCGGCCGCCGCGATGCTCGGCCTGTTCACGTTCGTCCAGCAGTGGACCAACTACTTCTGGCCCTCGATCGTGCTCAACCAGGACAACCCCACGCTGCCCCTCGTCGTGCGGTCCCTGCAGTCCAACTACTTCGTGGACTACTCCCTCGTGATGGGCGGCATCTTCCTCGTGACGCTGCCGCTGCTGGTGATCTTCGCCTTCGTCGGCAAGCAGCTCGTCGCGGGCATCATGGCCGGCGCCGTCAAGGGCTGAACCCGGTCACCGAGGCTGACGTCACGCCTCCGCAGCCGCGCCGTCGCGCGGCTGCGAGGGCCCACCACCGATGGAAAGATCCGAATTCATGACCCTCCCCACCCCCGGCGCGCGCCGGGCGGCCCCCGGCACGACCGTGCCGTTCACCCCCAGCGCGCCTCTCACGAGCTCCCCGCACGCCACCGGGGCCGTCGCGTTCCCCGACGGCTTCCTCTGGGGCACGGCCACGGCCGCCTTCCAGATCGAGGGCGCGTCCACGGAGGGCGGCCGCGAGGACTCGGTCTGGGACGCGTTCTGCCGCATCCCCGGCGCCGTCGTGAACGGCGACGACGGGTCCGTGGCCGACGACCACTACCACCGCTACCGCGAGGACGTGGCGCTCATGAAGCGCCTGAACCTCGACGCGTACCGGTTCTCGACGTCGTGGGCCCGGGTGGTCCCCGACGGCAAGACGGTCAACCAGGAGGGGCTGGACTTCTACTCCCGCCTGGTCGACGAGCTGCTCGCCGCCGACGTGCTGCCCTGGCTCACGCTGTACCACTGGGACCTCCCCCAGGCGCTCGAGGAGCTGGGCGGCTGGCCGAACCGGGACACCGCGGCCCGCTTCGTCGACTACGCCGTGACGATGCACGAGGCGCTCGGCGACCGGGTGAAGGTCTGGACGACGCTCAACGAGCCGTGGTGCTCCGCGTTCCTCGGCTACACCGCGGGCGCGCACGCCCCCGGCCGCAAGTCGCCGGAGGACGGCCTCGCCGCGGCCCACCACCTCATGCTCGCCCACGGCGACGCGGTGCGGGCGCTGCGCGAGCGCGACCCGGAGGCCGTGCTCGGCCTCACGCTCAACTTCACCGTGTCCGACCCGGTCGACCCGACGGACCCGGCGGACGTCGACGTCGCGCGCCGCGACGACGGCATGTTCAACCGTTTCTTCCTCGACCCGATCCTGCGCGGCGCGTACCCGCAGGACCTGCTCGACGACGTCGCGCACCTCGGCTTCGCCGACGTCGTGCGCGAGGGCGATCTCGACGTGATCTCCACGCCGATCGACGTGCTCGGCGTCAACTACTACAACGGCGGCGCCGTCTCGGCACGGCCGCAGGGCGCGGCCGGCGAGACTCCCGCAGGCACGGCCGACCCCGGCGGCGAGCGCGTCGACGCGGCGGTGTGGGAGACCCGCTCCCCCAACCCGGTGCCCGACGGCATCTACCACCACAGCCGCGGCCTGCCCCTCACGGACATGGGCTGGGAGGTGCAGCCGGAGGGCCTCACCCGCCTGCTGACCCGGCTCCAGCGCGACTACACCGGCCCGCGCGGCACCTCGATGTACGTCACCGAGAACGGCGCCGCGTACCCCGACGTGGTGCAGGCCGACGGGAGCGTCGACGACCCGGAGCGCCTCGCGTTCGTCGACGTGCACCTGCGCGCCGTCCGCGACGCGATCGACGCCGGCGCCGACGTGCGCGGCTACTTCGCCTGGTCGCTGCTCGACAACTTCGAGTGGGCCCTCGGCTACTCCAAGCGCTTCGGCCTGGTGCACGTGGACTACGGGACGCAGGAGCGCACGGTGAAGTCCTCGGGGCGCTGGTACGCCGAGGTCGTCCGCACGGGCGTCGTCCCGGCACGTGACGGCGCGGACGCAGAGTAGTCTCCCGACGTGGTCATCGAGCATGCCAGCCCCACGCTGGACGACGTCGCCCGGGCCGCGGGGGTCTCGCGGTCCACGGCCTCGCGCGCCATCAACGGCGGTGACCGGGTGTCGCCCGAGGCGCAGACCGCCGTCGACGACGCCGTCGCCCGGCTCGGGTACGCCCCGAACCGGGCGGCCCGCTCGCTGGTCACCCGGCGCACCGACTCGATCGCCCTCGTGGTGCCCGAGCCCGACGCGCGCATCCTCACCGACCCCTTCCTCGCGGGCGTGCTGCGCGGCGTGAGCGAGGGGCTGACCGGCACGGAGCTGCAGCTCGTCCTGCTGCTCGCGAGGCCGGGCGAGCCGCCGGGCCACGTCGCGCGGTACCTGCGGTCGGGGCACGTGGACGGCGTCATCGTGGCGTCGCACCACAAGGAGGACCGGCTCGAGTCCGAGCTGATGCGCTCCCACCTGCCGTCCGTGTTCGTGGGGCGGCCGTTCGACACCGAGTCGCTGCACTTCGTCGACGTGGACAACGCCTCGGGCGGGCGCACCGCCACCCAGCGCCTCGTCGACCGCGGCTGCACCCGCATCGCCACGATCACCGGACCGCTCGACATGACCGCCGCCGTCGACCGGCACGACGCCTGGCGGCACACGCTCGAGGACGCCGGGCTGCCGGCCGTGGCGGTGGAGAACGGCGACTTCACGGTGGCGGGCGGCGCGGCCGCGATGGAGCGCATCCTGGCGGAGCACCCCGACGTCGACGGCGTCTTCGCGGCGTCGGACCTCATGGCGACGGGCGCGCTGCAGGTGCTGCGCGAGTCGGGCCGCCGGGTGCCCGACGACGTCGCCCTCGTGGGCTTCGACGCCCTCGGCGCGGAGCGGACCACGCCCCGCCTGACGACCGTGCTGCAGCCCGTCGTCGAGATGGTCACGGCCGCGACCGCGACGCTGCTCGACGTCCTCGGCGGCGCCGACGTCCCCGTCGAGCCCCGGATCTTCGTGCCGCGCCTCGTCGAGGGCGAGTCGGCGTAACCGTCGCTACGGTCGTCTTGTGAGCAACATGAGCGACACGAGCGACGCTCCCACCGCCCAGACGTTCACCACCACGCTGCTCGCCACCGGCGGCAACAACGTCGGGATACCCGTCCCGGACGACGTCGTCGCGGCGTTCGGGCGTCGCCGCCGGGTGCCCGTCGTCGTGACGGTCGACGGCGGCTACACCTACCGCAACACCGTGTCCTCGATGGGCGGCCGGTTCCTGATCTCGTTCAACGCGGAGACCCGCGCCGCCACCGGCCGCGGCGCCGGCGACGAGGTCGAGGTGCGCCTCGAGGTCGACGACGCACCCCGCACCGTCGAGGTGCCGCCCGCGCTGGCGGCCGCGCTCGCCGCCGACCCGACGGCCACGGCCGCCTGGGAGACGCTGTCGCCGAGCAAGCAGAAGGCGCACGCCCTGAGCGTGGACGGCGCCAGGACGGACGAGACCCGCGACCGTCGCGTCGCGAAGGTGCTGGAGTCCCTCGCCGGCTGACAGCGGGCGCCGGCGGGCCCGGTGCCCGGACGTGCGACGGCGGCCCGTCAGATCGCACTGACGGGCCGCCGTGGCGTGGCCGGGCCGGCCGGGCGCGAGGCGGTCAGCCGCGCCGCGGGGTGTCGTCGTCCACCCCGATGGCCGTCTGCAGGGCCTCGCGGTAGTCGGCGGCGAGCTGCGACGGGTTCTTGCCCAGCTGCGAGTTGCGGTAGCTGTAGCCGAAGTAGATCGCGAACCCGAGCGCGAGCCACACGAGGAACCGCAGCCAGGTCTCGACGTCGAGCTGGAGCATCAGCCACAGGCACAGCACGCCGGACACGATCGGCAGCACCGGCGACCACGGCACCTTGAAGTGGTCGGCGCTGGCCTCGCCGCCGCCGGCCTTCTGCTGGCGCCGGCGCAGGATCGGGATGCCGAAGCTCACCAGCACGAACGCCGACAGGGTGCCGATGTTCACCATGTTGCCGAGCACGTCGACGGAGAAGAAGCAGGTGACGATCACCAGGAGCACGGCCGTGCCGACCTGGATCATCACCGGGGTGCCGCGCTTCTCCGACGTCTTCGACATGCCGCGGGGCAGCAGGCCGTCGCGGCTCATCGCGAACACGATGCGGGTCAGGCCGAGCATGAGCACCATGACCACGGTCGTCAGGCCGACGAGGATGCCCACCGTGATGACCTGGGTGGCCCAGGCCGGGGCGTTCGGCTGTAGCTGGAACGCGGTGATGATGGTCGCGGACGCGCCGCCGTCGGGCGTGGCGTCGCGCAGCTGCTGCGGGGTGGCCATGCCGGACAGGGCGATGGAGACGGCGATGTAGAGACCGGTGCAGATCGCGAGGCCGCCGAGGATGCCGCGCGGGACGTTCCGCCGCGGGTTCTTGGTCTCCTCCGCCGCGGTGGCGACGACGTCGAACCCGATGAAGGCGAAGAACACCGTGCCGGCGCCCGCGAGGATGCCCATGACGCCGCCCACGGACAGCTCCGCGCCCGCCATCCAGGAGAAGAGGGTCTGCGTCATCGTCGTGTTGTGCGTCGTGGACTCGCCGAACGACTCCGGGCTGGGCACGAACGGGCTGAGGTTCGACGCGCTGAAGAACGCGAAGCCGACCACGATGATGAGCAGCACGATCGCGACCTTGATGGCCGTGAGGACGCCGGTGACGCGCGTCGAGAGCTTGGTGCCGACGGCGAGCAGGGTCGCGAGGACGACGATGAGGATCGCGGTGCCCCAGTCGAACGACACGCCTCCGAGGTGGATCGTGTTGTGGATCCCGGACGCGACGCCTTCGGAGTCGACGCCGCCGAGGCCGAAGACGTTGAGGAAGTTGTCGAAGTACAGCCCCCACGCCTTCGCGACGACCGACGCGGCGAAGAACATCTCCAGGATGAGGTCCCAGCCGATGATCCAGGCGAGCAGCTCACCCATCGACGCGTACGAGAACGTGTACGCGGAGCCGGCCACCGGCATGTACGAGGCGAACTCCGCGTAGCACAGCGCAGCCAGGGCGCACACGATCCCGGCGATGACGAACGAGATGACGACCGACGGGCCGGTCTGCGTGGCCGACACCTGCGCGGCCTTGGAGAAGATGCCCGCGCCGATCACCACGGAGATGCCGAGGACGACGAGGTCCCAGGCTCCGAGGGTGCGCTTGAGCTGGCGCTGGGGCTCGTCGGACGCCGCGATCGTGGCTTCGATCGAGCGCCTCCGCATGAGCAGCATCGTTGAGGCTCCTTACTGGAGTGGTCTGTACCACCGGGTCTCGGCGGCTGGGAGCGCCTACACGACGCTACGACATCGGTGAACGGGGCGTTCAGCGGGAGCGATCCCGGCGGGTCCGCACGACGGGACGGTCCACGTCGCGCTCCGAGATCCACGCGTCCACCCGCTCCCACTGCTCGAACAGCCACAGCTCACGGCCCTCGACGCCGGCCGGGAGGTCGGCGACCCGCGTCAGGGTGCCGCCGAGCACGATCTCCTTGTCCATGGGCAGCTCGCGCCAGATGTCCTTGACCGTGACGAGGCGGTCCAGGCCGGTGTGCGCGACGACGAGCACGACGGCGTCCGGCGAGACGGCGTCGAGCGCGGACAGGAACCCGCCGGCGTGCGGCACCATGACGTGCGGCATGTGCTCGGCCCGGTCGGCGAGGACGTCCTTGCCGCGGGCGCGGAGCGCCGCGATGCGCTGCTCGCGGCGCCGGGGCGTCACGTTGCCGCCCTCGGGGAACAGCACCAGGGCGTCGTCGGGGCCCAGGTCGGCCGAGATCCGCGTGATGGTCTCCGCGGCGCCCGGCTGCCCCGGCCGGCGCCGCGCCAGCGGCGTGACGAAGGCGGCCGGCAGGCGGTTCAGGAGCACGTCGATCGCCGGGTCCCACTGCAGCGTGTCCTTGAGGACGATGGCGGGCGCGCGGCGGGCGCGGCCGAGGAGGACGTCGACCAGGATGAACGAGTCCCCGGCCCCGCGTGCCGGCTGAGCACGAGGACGGGCACGTCGGGCAGGCGCGCGCCGGCGTCGACCTCGATCTCGATCCGCAGCCGCAGCGTCCACCGCACCTGCCAGAACAGCACCGCCAGCGCCCACCGCGCGACGGCCACGTGCGCCCGCTGCACCCACGGCCGGTGCATCGCCAGCCCGAAGCCGGACGCCACCCACAGCGCGAACAGCACGACGAGGGCGGCGGCGTCCCACAGCACGTAGAACGACAGCATCCACAGCAGGCGAAGCACCCGCAGCCGGCCCGGCAGCAGCCACGTCAGCGCGGCGCCCACCACGAGGGCGAGCATGATCGACGTCGGCACCAGCAGCACCGCCAGCAGCACCACGAGCGGCGCCAGCACGACCCGGCGGACCCACCGGGGCGGGGGCGCGATCACGACTCCCCCGGCACGTCCGGCACGGCCGCGAGGTAGTCGCGGGCGGTGGCGTACGACTGCCCGATGCGCGCCGCGGTGGAGTCCATGCGCCGGAACGCGCCCAGCTTCTCGTCCCCCGGCAGCGCGCCGCCGGTGGGCAGCACGTGCACGGTCGCGACCCGGCGGGCCTCCTCCAGCTCCCGGAAGTACCGGTGCCGCCGGGCGATCTCGAAGCTCACGCGCGCGACGTCGGACGGCTTGGCCGGCACGGTGAGCGGCTCCTCGACGCGGCCCACCTGCAGCACGTAGACCGTGGTGGCGCCGCGGCGCACGGCCTCGCCCAGCGGGATGGAGTTCACCATGCCGCCGTCCACGTAGTGCTCGCCGCCGATCTGGGTGGGCGGCAGCGCGCCCGGCACCGACGCCGAGGCGAGCACGGCCTCGACCAGCGGGCCGGTGTCGAACCAGTGCTCCGACGCCCGCTCGATGCTCGCGGCGGCGACGACGAGCGGCACGGCCAGGTCCTCGAAGGTGCTGTGCTCCCCCAGCGTGCCTGCGATGAGCCGCCGCAGGGCGGCCGGGTCGTACAGGTGGGTGCGCGAGCGTGCGAGCCGGGTGAGCTGCCGGTACCAGGGCTCGCCGTAGACCTGCTCCGCCGTCGGGGACGCCCATGCGGCGCCGAGGCGGTCGACGACGGCGATGCTCGGGCGCGCTGTCGGACAGCGCTACTGGACGAGGACCTGCGCCTCGCCGATCGCGAGCGACGTCGTCCGCGTCTGGCCGGGCACGTCGATCGTGCCGTCCAGGCCGCCGCCGGCCCACTGCGCCGTCCAGTACGCCGTCGCCGTCACCGTGATGTTCCCGGAACGCCGGTTCTCCGCCCCGCCGAACCCGCACGTCGGGGACGGGCGAGCGTCGCCGTGCCCGGCTTCGGACCACGGGGTGCCAGGCGCGCGCGACCCGGCGCAGGTGGTGGTGGCGTAGACCTGCCCGGTGTCGTCGTCCGTCAGCGTCCACACGATCCGGTCCAGCCGCCCCTCGACGGTGACGGTGAGCCCGCCGTCCGTCTCGGACTCCTCGATGGGGCCGGTCGTGTTCGGCGCCGGGTTCGCCACCCACAGCCAGATCGGCATCCCGACGAGGCCGATCGCGTCCCCGTCCACCTCGGTGGACGGCGGCGTCGAGCCGATCTCGCCCATGCTCAGCTGCATCCGCGCGTACGCACGCTCCGCCAGCTCGGCAGGCGACGGACCGACCTCGGTGGGGGGCGGCTCGGGCTGCCACATGGGCCCGCCCGCGCAGACGTACATGTGCTCCGTCGGCATGTCGTCGGTGCACTGCTCCTTCGGCGGGATGCACGAGACGATGTAGCCCTCGTCCCTGCCGTTCCAGATGCCCTCGTCCTTGGGCGGCTGCGGGTCCAGCAGCTTGCGGTAGCACCCGTCGACGAAGACGCCCTGGTCGGTCTTGCAGGGGATCTCCTCCCCGCCGTACTCGCATACCCGGGAGCCGCCGCCCCCGCCACCGCCGCCGTGCGACCCGCCGTCGTCGCCGTCCTCCCCAGGACAGTTCACTTCGCCGCCGACGTTGCCGTCGTTGTCGGCGCCTCCCCCACCCGTGCAGGGGGCGGCGACGGCAGGGACGGAGGTCGCCACCGACGGGGCGACGACCGCCCCGGTGAACAGCATCAGCACGGCCACGACCCGTGCCACACGCCTCAGCACGACCGCTCCGTGTCCGCCTCGCGACTGTCGATGCCCCATCGTCCGTCCTCTCCCCGAGCACTCAGCGTGTAGACGACCGTGAACCGCTCCGGGACGCCCTCCGCGCGGGCGACCTTCGCGCCGTCCGCGTCGAGGGTCGTCACGCCGGAGGTGTCGTTGCAGACCTGGAGGGTCACCCGCTCGTCCCCGACGCCGTCCTCACCGAGGTCGACGTCGGTGGCCTTCGCGTCGGTGAAGGTGGCGGCGCCCTCGGTCTTCCACCCGTCGGCGACGCGCTGCTCGTAGGTCGCCCGCTGGGCCTCCCACTGCTCGCCGTCGGTCCAGAAGCCCTGCATCACCTGCCAGTTCGTGAACCCGGCGTTGCCGACCTTCGCGCCGACCTCGTAGAAGTCCTGCAGCGTCTGCTCGGCAGCCTCGACGGCCTGCTGCTCTGCCTCGCCCACGGTGGGGGACGGCGAGGGGCTCGAGGCGGTGGGCAGCACCGCGGCGGGCTCGTCGGGCGAGCAGGCCCCCAGGACGCCGACGGCCGCGACGAGCGCGCCGGCCACGAGGGCAGCGCGCGTCGGGGTCTGGTGCATGAGGGTCCTCTGCTTCGGGTGCCGCTCGATGCACGCGGGCACGGGGTGGATCGGATCGGGCGCAAGGATACCGCGCGACGTCAGGCGTGCACGTGCCCGTACCGGTGACGGGTGCGGCTGACGGCCTGCTCGCGCACGACGGCGAGCAGCTCCCGCCGGCCGCTGGCGACCACGGGCGCGTCGAGCACCGTCACGGTGCCGAGGCGCGTCGCGGCGGCCTCGCGCAGGCCCGGCGCGCGGCCGACCACGCGGACGCGCCCGGTGACGCGGCCCGCGGCGACGGCGGCGGCGAAGTCCGCGTGGGACATCGGGGCCTCGTGCGGCACGCCCCAGCCGGAGTCGGAGTCGGGCACGACGACGGCCGGCACGCCGGCGCGCTTCGCCGCGGCGAGCACGCGCCGCACCTCGACCGGCAGGGCGCCGTCGCCGACGCGCACGGTGAGGCGGTCGATCGGCCGGTAGCGGAAGGTGTTCTCCTCCACCGTCAGGCCGGACTTGTCGTGACCGACGCCGATCTCCGTGGCCCAGGCGGCGTCGTCCGACGCCTGCGCCGCGGCGAGCCAGCCCTCGGGGTCGTCCGTGCGCGACGGCACGCCGTCGGCGTCCGCCCACGCGCCGAGCTCGGCGACGTAGTTGGGGCCGCCGGCCTTGGCGCCCGGGCCCACGGCCGAGGCCTTCCAGCCGCCGAACGACTGCCGCTGCACGATCGCGCCGGTGATGTGCCGGTTGACGTACACGTTGCCCGCCTCGACGCGGTCGAGCCAGGTGGCGATCTCGTCGTCGTCCAGGGAGTGGATGCCGGCGGTGAGGCCGAAGTCCACCTGGTTCTGCAGGCGGATCGCCTCGTCCAGGTCCTTGGCGGTCATGATGCCGAGCACCGGGCCGAACACCTCGGTGAGGTGGAAGAACGACCCCGGCGCGACGCCGTCGCGCAGGCCCGGCGACCAGAGCCGCTCGGGCTCGATGCCGGCGGCGGCCGCGGCGTCGTCCAGGCGGCGCGGCCGCACGAGCCACGACTCCCCCGGCTCGAGGGTCGTGAGCGCGCGCAGCAGCTTGCCCTGCGCGGGCTCGGTCAGCGGGCCCATGACGGTGGACAGCTCGGTGGGCGAGCCCACGGCGAGCGACTGCACGGCGTCGACGAGCTGGCGGCGGAACCGCTTGCCGGTCTCGGTGGACGGGTCGCCCACGGAGCCGACCAGGATGACCAGCGACGCGGCCGAGCACTTCTGCCCGGCGTGGCCGAAGGCGCTCTTGACCAGGTCGGCGACGGCGAGGTCGAGGTCCGCCGACGGCGTCACGACCAGCGCGTTCTTGCCCGACGTCTCCGCGAGCACGGGGCGCTCCGGCCGCCAGGAGGCGAACAGCTCGGCGGTCTCGATGGAGCCGGTGAGGATCACGCGGGCCACGTCCGGGTGCGTCACGAGGTGCTGGCCGAGGTCGCCGTCGGGCACGCGCAGGAACTGCACGACGTCCCGCGCGACCCGCGGGTCCAGCCCGATCTCCGGGGCCGCCGCGTCAAGGGCGGCGTGCACGGCTTCGATCGCCAGCTCGTAGCACCGGGGCGTCGTGGGCGCCGGCTTGGCGAGCACGGTCGACCCCGCCGCGAGCGCCGCGAGGGCGCCGCCCGTGGGGATGGCGACGGGGAAGTTCCACGGCGGGGTGACCAGCGTGACGCCGTCGGGCGTGAACGTGGCGCCGTCCACCTGCTCCAGGGCCTCGGCCATCGCGGCGTAGTAGTTGGCGAAGTCGATCGCCTCACTGACCTCGGGGTCGGCCTCGGCGACGGTCTTGCCCGGCTCGTGCACCATGGCGGCGACGAGGTCGGTGCGGCGGGCCTCGAGCTCGCGGGCCGCGGCGCGCAGCACGCGTGCGCGGTCGGCGGGCGCGACGGCAGCCCAGGCGCGCTGGGCGACGACGGCGCGGGAGACGGCGTCGTCGATCGCCTCGGTCGAGGTGACCTCGGGGGCCTGGACGGGGACGTACCCGGAGTCCGGCCCGACGACGCTGCGGGCCCACGCGCGGTGCGCGGCCACGGCCGGGTCGGTGTCGACGGCGTTGCGGAACGGCTC
>JACYYJ010066323.1_pt1 | contig 14553 bp, 11 predicted proteins | sample 8236861 | NCBI WGS metagenome assembly JACYYJ01 (sample SAMN14103086, study PRJNA606662) | landfill metagenome | isolation source: landfill solid waste | place: India:New Delhi, Okhla landfill site | collected 2017-11-05
CGTCGACGTGGTCCTGCCCGAACACGTCCATCATCGACTGACGGGTCACTCGGGTGATGACCGCCAACGAGACGGACGCGACCGCGATCGTGGGCAGGACCATGTGGTACAGCCGATCGCCGAAGTCCGAGCCGGTCCCCGAGACCGGGAACCAGCCCAGACCCACGCTGAAGACACCGATGAGCACAAGTGCGACGACGAACTGCGGGATCGCGGATCCCAGCGTCGTGCCGACGAGGATCGCACGATCGACGCGTCCCCGCCGGGTTGCGGAGAGGATGCCGAGTCCGACGCCGACGCCGATGATCACGACGTAGGAGAGCACGAGCAGAAGACCCGTCGTGTCCATGCGGGAGGCCAGCATGTTCACCACCGGCTGGCCGTACACGTAGGACCGACCGAACGATCCGTGGAGTACGCCCTCAAGCCAGTACCAGTACTGGACGAAGAACGGCTCGTCCAGATGATATGCCTCTGTCAGTGCCCGGATCGTCTCCTCGTTGACGCCTTCTGGGCCACCGAGCAGGGTCGAGACGATGCTTCCGGGGGCGAGGTACATCGCGCCGAAGATCAGCACCGATGCGACGAGCAGGGTCAGCAGACCTTCGCCCACGCGCCGCAGCACCTGGTAGATGACGGGTAGAGCTCGGCTCATGGATCAGCTCGCCTCACCGATGCGCGCAGCCCAGGGGTATGTGCGATACATGAAGGTGACGGGGGCTCCGGTGAGCGACTCGTCGAGCACGAGGGTGTTCGGCGCCGAGGCCAGCGGAATCCAGAGCATCTCGTCCAGGGCGAGCTGCTGCAGTTCGATCACCAGTTCAGCGCGCTCCTCCTCGTCGTAGGTGCTGGCGGCCTGGTTGTACAGGTCGACGTACTCCGTGCTCTCGTAGCCGAGGTAGTTGCTGGACTCGCCCGGCAGCAGATTGTCGAACAGACCGAGGGACTCGGGCTTGGAGAGGTACCAGTCGTCCGAGACGAAGTCGACGTCTGCGCGCGCCTCGGCCGAGGAGAACAGCTCGCCGTACTCCGCGTCCGAGAAGTTGCGGATCTCGACCTTCACGCCGATCTGCTCACCGGCTGCGACCAGAGCGTTGGCGATCACGTCGCGCAGCTGCGTGCCGTTGGACGCCACGACGATGGCATCCTCCGGCGCTCCAGCCTCCTCGACGAGCTTCTTGGCCTGCGCGATGTCGGCATCGCTGGGCGAGACCGGTACGCCCTCGATGGCGTCGTACGCCTTCTCGAAACTCTCCTTCGCGTAGCCCCACGCGCCAGGGCCGACCGGTGACTTCCACGGCTCGCCGAAGCCCTGCAGACCGGCGGTCACCACGCCCTGCCGATCGATCGCCAGGGAGAGCGCCTTGCGGATGCGCGGGTCGGTCGCGTTGCCACGATCGGTCGGAATGAGCTTCTCTGCGCCTGTGCTCGCGCCGAAGTAGATCTTGACCCCGTCGACGTCCTCGATCGTCGAGACGAGGGTCGGTTCGGGCAGGTACACCCCGTCGACACTGCCGGATCGAATCTGGTTGGAGACCGTTGCGACATTGCCCCACGTGAACTTCACGCGCTCAGCGAGGGCGCGTCCGTCGGCGTGCCAGTAGTCGTCGAAACGGGCGATGGTCACGCTCGATCCCGCGTCCCACTCCTCGACCGTGAACGGACCGCTGCAGGCATCCTGACTCCCGGCCGTACCGAAGTCCTGGCCCTGCGCCTCGATCACGTCCTTGTCCATGATGATGCCCGCGCCGCCGGCGAGGCGGTACTCGAGCTGAGGATCGATCTGCGCGAGGGTCAGGGTGACCTGCATGCCACCGGTCTTCTCGATCGATGTGATGTTGCTGAACTCATCCGACTCGCCGCCCTCGGGCTGCGCGTGACGCTCCAGGCTCCACACCACATCGTCGGCGGTCACCTCGCGACCGCCGTGAAAGGTGACGCCTGACCGGATGTTGAGCACGAACGTCAGGTCGTCGGGCTGCTCGACGCTTTCGGCGAGCCATGGCTCGACGGCAAGATCGGGCTGGATCCGGAACAGGCTCTCGCACACGTTCGCGATGACGGCGTCCGAATCCGCGCCGTTCGCGCGGTCGGGGTCAAGGGAGTTCGGCTCCTCGAACAGCGCCCAGTCGAGTCCCTCGATCTCTCCGGTCGCGGCCGGGGTGATGTCGATCAGCTCGAACTCGCGGTTCTGCGTCTCGCCCTGCTGGCCGTTGTCCTGTGCGGCGCTGCATCCGCTGAGCAGCAGTCCGCCGACGACGGCGACTGCGACGGCAGTATGTGTTCTTCTCATGGTCGTGCACTCCTTCGGGATTCATCTTTGAATGAGCGGCGTGCGATGGCGCATAGCCGTGGGGTGGGTCTAGAGGTTCGTCGGTGCTCCGGCGCGCGGACCGTCTGTTCCCGGGCCGTCGAAGACGTTCCACGGGACAAGCTCGTAGTCGTGCTGGCAGGGCATGCCGGGCGTGACCATGTACTCGCCGGTCGTCAGGTCCACGAGGCTGGACAGCAGCGTGGAAACCTGTTCGCTCGGTGTCTCGGACAGATCGGGGTGCGCGCAGATCGACTTCGGGTAGCCGAGGTGGTCCGATACGGCGGCGTGGATGCGCCGCCGCACCTCATCGGTGGTCGATGCATCGCGAACGGCTTGCAGACCCTCGCGCAGTCGCGGCTGACGGAACAGCGAGTCGATCGAGGAGGGGCGGTAATCGGCGGCCAGCTGCGGCGGCATGAAAGCCTGGTAGTGGTTGCCGTGCACGAGGAGCCCGTCTTCGGGATACATCCATCCGATGGCGCCCGGTGTCGTCTCCAGGTCGATGGAGAAGTCGTCGTGGTGCGTGATCAACGCGTTGCTCGCGATGTGCTGGGGTGCCCGCTTCAGCACCCGCATCGCCTCCAGCAGACCCGCCGAGTCGAGCACTCGGCGGCGGATGAATGCCTGCGGGACGCCGATGGTGTCGTCGAATCGCCCGCCGAGCCCGTTGGCGTTGAGCGCCAGGCCCGCCGAATTCGCCCCCTGCCGCCCGATCTGGCCGGCTTCGACCTGCATGATGATCGTCGGCTTCGGGTCCTGCACGATGCGCAGGATCATCACGGTCTCGCTCGAGCCGTGCAGCCAGTCCCAGTTCTGTCCCGCGTAGATGTGGCCGTCGCCGCTGGCGCCGCGCGTGAAGGAGAAGGTGGAGCATCCGTCGAGGACGGGCTCTTCGGAGTCTTCCTCGGCCTCTGCGGCGAACGAGGTGTCGTACATGATCTCGCCGCGGGCGTTGAGGGTGAGGATGTCGAGCATGTCCACGCCCGCGCCCTCGGCAACGCCCGCGATCTCGTCCATGAGGTCGGGCGCATAGCGTCGGGAGACCTCGACCCACTTGGCGGAGCGCTCGCGCACCTGTTCCCAGGTCAGACCCGTCGCGTCGCCGACGGCGCTCTCGTAATGATGCAGCGACGTCGCAATGAGCTCGCGAGCCGCTTCACCATATGTTTTCCCGCGTTCAGATGCGGAACCCCGTAGTTCCACTACTGGAAGACTGAGACTATTCATGTACCACCCTGTCAGCTGAAGCTTTGTAGTATTCACTACGACATCCGTTGCGTCATAGGCTGACACACGAATTATCCGCGGTCAAGAGGGGTAGTAGTGACTACTGAGATTCGAGATGACATGACTCTCCGGGAGCGCATCGAGGCGCTGTGGACAAGCTTGTCGCCGACAGAACAGAGAATCGGCGAGGCGTTGCTCAGATGCCCACCGGAGAAACTCGTGTTCGCCACCGCAGAAGACCTGGCACAGCTCTCGGGTACGAGCGACGCCTCCGTCATCCGAATGTCGCGGCGCCTGGGCTACAGCGGCCTACCCGGCCTGAAGCGCGAAGCGGGCGCTGCTCTCACGCGCGAGTCGGCTCCCCGGGATCGACTGGAGCGCCGCATCGCCGAGATCGGTCCGGATCTGAATGCGGCACTGAAAGCCGTCATCACCGACGCGCGGGAGCGACTCGACGAGACGGAGCTCAGTCAGGATCCGGAGAAGCTGAGCACAGCCGTCGGGCTGATCTCGAACGCGACTGAGGTGGTCGCCTACGGCGTCGGCGGATCGGAGCTGGCGGCGAACCACCTCAGCCTCAAGCTCAACCGGCTGGGCCACCGGGCACGGCACATCGGGACCACCGGATTCCGCCTGGCCGACGATCTGCTCGGCCTGCGGTCTTCGGATGTCGTCGTCCTCTTCGTCCCGGGTCGGATGCTGCCCGACGCCGAGATCCTCATCGAACGCGCTCGAACCGTCGGCGCATCCTGCATCGCGGTTTCAGAGCGCCCGCTCGCCGAGCGGCTCAGCGGCACGGTCGATGTCGCGCTGATCGCTCCGCAGTCTGCCGGCGGATCGACCGCCGAGGCCCTGACAGCGCTGATCGTCTCGGACGTTCTGCTGATCGGGGTGGCCGCGCTCGATGAGTCCCGCGCGCTCTACACCTCGGATCTGCTGTCGACGTTGAGACGGCGCCTCATGGGCGACGCCGAGGGATCTCGACCCGCTCGCGACACTCCTCCACGCGCGCAGTGAGAGCCGGTGAACCTGTCACGGTCGATCGTTAGGATGCCTGGGTGGATCTCGACAAGCTCGCTCGCGCGGCGATGGAGCACAGGCGGAAGGAACGTCGGCAGGGCATCGGCCTTGTGCTCGTAGGGACGCTGTTCGCCGCGACGGGCGTGCTGCTCTGGGCAGTCGGCAACGCGTGGATGGGCGCGATCGGCGTCGCGTTCGGCGGGATGGGCATCCTCACCGGAATCATCGCCGCGACCGGAAGCCAGTCGCCGGCCGCCCGCATCGCCGGCATCGTCGCGTGCTTCCTGTTCGCGCTCACCGGCGCCCTCGCGCTCATCGCAGGGATCGTCGCTCCGGGCATCTGGGGCTGGCGCGGCGGAGGGTCGGGGATCATCGCCGGCGCGCTCGCCCTCGGCTTCTTCGGCCCGGGAACCGTGATCCTCATCATCAAAGAGATCCGGCGACGGCGGAACGGCTCGCGCTCGGTGGGCTTAGCCGTTCCGCCGGGGCGTCGTCAACCCGTGATGAGCGCGAGCACTCCGGTCGCGATGAGGGTGGTCAGGGTCGTCCAGAGGAAGATCGCGACCCCCTGCCACAGCAGCACCCAGCCCTTGGACACGCCCGTCGACACCAGGAACGCAGAGGTGAACTGCGTCGGGATCGCGAGCGGACCGAGGATGCTGGCACCTGGCACGCCGAAGCGCACGAGGAACTTCTTGAAGCGCCGCACGCCCTTCGATTCGGGCTTGGGCTCCACCGGGTCGCCCGGCCGCTCCAGACCGCCGGCGGGCTGACCGGCGGTGACGAGTTCGGCTCGCCGCGCACGTCGAGCGATGATCGCCGCGCGGATGCGAGCGCCGAAGAAGACCACGACGAAGACCGATGCGAAGTTCCCCGCCATCGCGGCGCCTGCGGCGATGAACGGGTTCAGGCCCGCCCAGACTCCGAGCACGGAGGCGAGTTCGGCCTCGAGGAACGGTATGGCCGCCGCGGCGGCGACGATGAGCGGCTGCACCAGGATCGGCACCTGCGACATGAGGTCCTGCAGGAATTCGATGATGTTCATGTTCTTTCCTTTTTGGGGTCTGCGAGTACTCCGAACACCGCGGGGTGCGGCGGCAACGGATGAGGTGAGGATCGAGGGGTGGTGTCAGCGGTTCGCGACGACCGCCCCGACGACCAGTGAGTTCGTGACGATGGCGATCATCGTCCGCGTGACGGCGGCTGCAGCGGCACCGGCCGCCCAGTCGCCCTGTTCAAGGCTCTTCGCTCTCGTGGCGGTCGCTCCGGACCACGGGATCTCCCGGTGCAGGACCGGAAGCGAGCCGCTCGCGGAAACGAGAGCCGTGAGAGCCGCGATGTGATCGCTGGACTCCGCCCCGTCGACGAGGACCGCGCGCATTCCCGCTACGAGTTCGGCGCGGCGGCCCGTGCCACCATCGACAAGTGCCGTGGACGGGAACAGTCCCAGTACGCGGCGCTTCTGCGTACAGAGGTGACCACGCTCGATGAGACGGTCGAGTACGGGCCCGCGCATGGTGGGGCCGGTCGCCGCGAGGACCGTCTGGACATCGCGGGGCTTCTGGCTGACGTAGTCCCACATCGACCGGAGCAGTCGGTCCTCGGGCGGTTCGCCGGCGGCATGGATGAGGGTGCCGCGGATTCCGGCATCCTCGATCGTCACGTGGCCGCGCTGCGCGAGATCGGTGAGCGCACCGCCGGCGAGGACGTAGAAGAGCGTGTTCTCGCCCGCGATCGTGCCCGAGTCGGGCTGGAACAGCACGAGGAGCAGGTCCTCGGTGATCAGCGTGCGAGTACGCGTGGGGCGGATGCTGTCTTCGGTCATGGTTTGATACTAGCACACTGTGCCGGTACAGTGTGCTAGTCATCTAAGATCGTCGGTAGGAGGACGTCATGAGTACACGGGATCGCATCATCGCTGCGGCGACGGAGATGATGAAGGAGGGCGCTCCCCGCCTGAGCGTCCGCGCGGTCGCGGCCCGTGCCGGTGTCGGCGCGAGCACGCTGCGGCACCACTTCCCGACCCAGCGCGACCTGATCAACTCCGCGCTCACCGCCACCTACGACGCGGCCATGCCCGATGAGCGCATCCGCGACACCAGCATCCCCCCGCGCGAACGACTGCGCGAGTGCATCCGGCGTCTCCTTGATCCCTTCGGCACCCCCGCCGAGGCCCGCGAGGTATGGACGAACCTGCTGCACATGTTCGCCGAGGCCGAGGCGGATCCGAAGACTCGTGCCGGATATGACGTGCTCGTCGACCAGGCCGAACGCAGGATCAAGGCCTGGCTCGCGATCCTCGAGGAGGAGGGCGTGCTGGCACCCGGTGACAGTGACACGAGGTCGGACTTCCTGCTCACGCTCGTCGACGGACTTTCGATCGCGCGCGCACTGCCGCCGACCGATCAGCGCTTCGAGGAGGAGATCAGGATGCTGGCATTCGCGGTGGACGCCGTCTTCGACGTGACGTTCCCCGCGCGACCGACGCAGTAAGGCGGGCTGTCAGCCGAGCAGCCCACTGCGGATCGCCTTGAACACCGCATTCGTTCGATCTCGCGTGCCGAGCTTCGCCAGAATCGAGGAGAGGTGGTTCTTGACCGTGCCCTCTGCGAGGAAGAGCGCGTCGGCGATCTGACGATTCCCGTACCCCTGAGCGACCAGTCGGAGGACCTCGGTTTCCCGCTCAGTCAGCTCCTGAGCAGGAGGTGCCTGGCGGTCGGCCGGGAAGCTGCCCGAGCGCACGGCGCGAAGCACGCGCTCGGTGAGCGCCGGCGAGATCAGCGTGTTGCCCGCGGCCAGCGTATTCACCGCATGTGCGAGCTGCTCCAGAGTCACGACCTTGAGGATGTACCCTCGAGCGCCCGACTGGATCGCCTCAAGAACAACGTCGTCATCGTCGAAAGTGGTCAGCACGAGGACCGGGACCACGCATTCGAGTTCACGGAGGCGACGCAGCGCCCACAGTCCGTCGAACCGTGGCATGCGCACATCGAGCAGCACCACGTCCGGTTCGGTGTCCACGGTCAGTTCGACACCGGCGTGTCCGTCCTCGGCTTCGCCGATCACATCGATTCCTGCCACCAAGAGCAGGCTTCGGATGCCTTGCCGCACGAGCGTCTGGTCATCGACGATCACCACCCGCGTCATGAGAACGGCACTCGCGCGGTGACACAGAACCCGGAAGACCCGTCGATCTCAAGCGTGCCCCCCAATTCGCCGAAGCGTTCCCTCAGCCCCCGCAGCCCGTTGCCGAGCACGGGGTCTACGGCTCCCACGCCATCGTCGCGCGCGACGAATGTCGTGTACCCGTGGTCGGTCGTGATCTCCACCCAGACCTCCTTGGCATCGGCGTGCCGCACTGCGTTGGTGATCACTTCCTGCATCGCACGCACGAACGCGATGCCCACCTGCTCGTCAGAACGAACATCTTCAGCGACGTCGACGGTGATCGTGAGCCCGGGAATGCCGTCGCCGATCCGAGCGAGTTCTTCTTCGAGGTCGGTCGGTTGCGTACGAAGTCGGCCAACCGTGGCTCGCACATCCTGGAGCAGTGCACGCGCGACGGTGTCGGCATCGTCGATGTGTCTGCGTGCAACGGCTCCCTCCACATGCCGCGCCGTCTCGAGCTGCAGTGTCAGAGCGGTGAGCTGATGGCCGATGAGGTCGTGCAGGTCCCTGGAGATCCGCAGTCGTTCGGCGGTTCGAGCGGACTCCGACAGAAGGACACTCGCCGCCTGCAATTCGACGTGGGCCACAGCCAGCTCGGCACGGAGTTTCTGCTCTCGAACGAGTGTCGCTGTGCTGAAGACAGTGGCGAGCTGGATCAGCGCGTAGAAACCGACCATCATGGTCACCTCGAACAGCGACTGCCCCTGCTGTGCGTACACCACCCCGACCACGACGGTGTTCAACGCGACGACGAGCAGGCCGCACCACAGCGGCACGAAATAGACACTGATCGCCGCCGTCACGACCAGAAGAATGAGGACGAGGCCCATGTTGGCAGTGACGACCAGGACCCAGGCGGCGCCCACGCTGACGATGTAGCCGAGGACACGAAGCCTCGACGCCATCATGACACTGCACAGGACTCCGCCGCCGAAGACGACAAGGATGCCCGCCCACACCGGACGAGGGATGCTGATCTCAGCGAGGCCGAAGAGCGCGGGGGCCGAAACGGCGAAGGTCGCCGTCAGCATCACAATGCCCGCCCAGCCTTCAGTTCCGAGGCGACGCATACCGTTCAGCCTATCGACGCGCACGATCGGCGACCCCTGCCAGAAGTCATGAGTGCTCGAGGTGACTTCTGGCACATGTGCGATCGGCGTTCCGGTTCCTAATCTGAGGGCATGAGCGAAAACGGACCGGCGATCCTCGCAGAGCGGCTGTCGAAGCGTTACCGGGACGAAGTCGCCGTCGATGATGTGAGTCTGCGCGTCGAGCCGGGCGAGACCTTCGGCATCCTGGGCACGAACGGAGCGGGGAAGACCACGACGGTCGAAATGCTGGCCGGCTTGCGCAAACCCGATCAAGGGACGGTGCGAATCCTGGGATTGGATCCCCGCTCCGACCGCGCTCGCGTGCGCCAGATCCTCGGCGTGCAGTTGCAACGCGCTCAATTGCACAACGCGCTGCGCACGACAGAACTCGTTGATCTCTACCGGAGCTTCTACCCGACCCCACGGCCCACCGGCGAGCTGCTGGAGATGGTCGACCTCACCGAACAGGCACACGTCGTCTTCGACAAACTCTCCGGTGGACAGCAGCAGCGACTCTCTGTCGCGCTCGCCCTCGCCGGACGCCCTCGAGTGGTCATCCTCGACGAGCTCACGACGGGCCTGGACCCCAAGGCGCGCCGACGTATGTGGGCGACGTTGGAGCGGCTCCAGGAGGAGGGTGTGTCGGTCCTCCTGGTCAGCCATGCCATGGAGGAGGTCGAGCGCCTGTGCGATCGCATCGCACTCATCGATCGCGGTCGTGTGATCGCGCATGGCACTCCTCGCGAACTCGTTGCGCAAGCCGGTGCCGAGACGCTGGATGACGCCTTCGTGGCGCTCACCGGCCGGGAATTGGAGGAAGTGGAATGACGACCGTCGTGGAAGCCAGACGACCCGGCCTTCGGTCCCTTCTGACCCTCATCAGCTGCGAGGCCAAGATGGTCATGCGCGACACGGCAGGACTCATCGTCCCCCTCGGGCTGCCCTTGCTGATCATGCTCACCAGCGCCGGAGCCGCGGGAGACGAAGTCATCGCCGATGGCCTGACCGCGTTGGACCTGTACGTCATGCCGCTCGTGCTCGTGATGGTCGCCGCGGCGATCGGCATCATGAACATGCCCAGTTTTCTGGCTTACTATCGCCGCTCCGGAGTCCTTCGACGACTCGGCGTCACGCCGGCATCACCCTTCATGGTGCTGTTCGCGCAGGCTGTCGTGAGCCTCATTCAGGCCGCTGTCGGAATGACGTTCGCGTTCCTGGTCGCCGTGATCTTCTTCGGGGCGAGTCTGCCCACCAACATCGCCGCAGCCCTCGGCGTGCTGGCGCTCGCCATGGCGGCTATGTACGGGTTGGGGATGATCGTCGCGGCCCTCGCTCCCACCCCCAATTCGGCTGTTGCGATCGGGATCGTGGCGTTCCTCGGCATCGGTGCTCTCGGCGGGATGTTCGGGGGACGCGGCGCACTGCCGCCCGTGCTCGCCGATATCGGCGGGTGGCTCCCCATCGGCGCCGCCGTAGACGCCCTGGCCGCAGCATGGGCGGGCATCGCGATCGACCCGCTGTCGTTGATCAGTCTGGCCGGAGCGACGCTCGTCGGTGCCGCCACCGCGGCGATCTTCTTCCGTTGGGAGTAGCGGACGGCCCCCGCAGTTCGACCCGGACGAACCAGCCCGACCGGCTCAGACCGGGTCTCCGGTCACCGGCCCCTCGGTGTTCGGCTTCCACCCGAGCGCCGGCGCCACGTGCTCGGCGAACGACTGAAGCACGTGCAGGTTGTAGTCCACGCCCAACTGGTTCGGCACGGTGAGCATGAGCGTGTCAGCGGCCATCACGGCCTCGTCGGCGAGCAGTTGCTGAACCAGCATGTCGGGCTCAGCGGCGTAGGTCTTGCCGAACGTCGAGCGGAATCCGTCGATGATGCCGACCTGGTCGCCGTTCTCCGCGCTCCGCAGCCCGAAATACGCGCGGTCCTGGTCGTTGACGAGCGGGAAGACGCTTCGGCTGACGGACACCCGCGGCGTTCCGGTGTGGCCCGCTTCCTTGTACGCCGCCCGGTACAGGTCGATCTGCTCGCGCTGCAGCTCGTGGAACGGCACTCCTGTGGCTTCGGTCAGCAGTGTCGAGCTCATCATGTTCAGCCCCTTGCGACCGGTCTCCTCGGCCGTCGCCCGCGAACCCGAACCCCACCAGATGTGATCGCGCAGCGTCTCAGACCGCGGCTCGATCGCCAGGTAACGGCCTTCGCCGACCTGCTGCGGGTCGCCCTGCACGACGCCGGCGCCATCGATGGCCTCGAGGAACAGTTCGAACTTGTCGCGAGCGAGGTCGGCTCCACGCGGGTCCTCGGAACCCACGTACCCGAACGCCTCGTAGCCGCGAAGTGCGGTCTCGGGTGAACCGCGACTCACACCCAACGCGATACGCCCTCGGGCGATGAGGTCGAGAGCGGCGGCCTCTTCCGCGAACTGCAACGGATTCTCGTACCGCATGTCGATGACTCCGGTGCCGACCTCGATGCGCTCGGTCTTCGCGGCCATCGCCGCCAGCAGCGGCATAGGAGACGCCGCCTGCCGAGCGAAGTGGTGCACCCGCACGTAGGCGCCGTTCACACCGATCTCATCGGCGCCGGCGGCGAGATCGATCGTCTGATGCAGCATGTCGGCGGCCGTGCGCGTGCCAGAGCCGGGCACAGGTGCGTAGTGCCCGAACGAAAGGAATCCGAAAGCCTTCATAGTTTTATGCAACGGAATGGATGCCGGTGACTATTCCCCGACGAGAAGGAACCCGTCGAGCACGAGCCGGCGCACCCGTGGTTCGAGATCGGCCCACAGATCGGAAAGTGGGACCTCGAACAGGTCGGCGAGCGCCGAGACGATCTGCGACACGGTCAGCTCGCCGTCACACGCCCCGACGAATGCGGCGAGCGCCGTGTCGACCGAGACCGTGCGCCCGAATCCGCCACCCTGCCGCAGTTCGATGACGCTCGGATCGTCGTCGCCCGGCATCAGGTGCCGTGCCTCGGTGACGTCGGATGCCGTCACAAGAGTGCGCGGGATGCCGGCGCCCAACAGGTCGTGCGCGGCCAGACCGTCGCGGAGCGCGCGACCCGGGTCCGAGAGCGGTTGTGACAGCTTCTCGAACCGGCGCAGCCGTTCGTTGCCGGCGTGACCCCGGCGCAGCAGGACGTATCCGAAACCGATCGCCGTGACCTCACGCGCTGCGAAGTCGTCGAGCCACGCCTCCAGCATCTGCCCGAACGCCGGCTCGCGCGGTGTCGTGCCGCCGTCGCGGATCCACAGCTCCGCATAGCCGAGCGGCGTGAGCTCCTCTCGTTGGATGACCCAGGCATCGAGGTCGGCGTCGATCCAGGATTCCAGCCGGTCCAGTCCCGACGTCGCATCCCGCGACTCCCAGTTGCCCAGCAATTGCGCGATACCGCCCGGCCGGAGATGCGCGGGGGCTTTCCGCACGAACTGCTCGACCAGTGCGTCGCCGATGAGACCGCCGTCACGGTACTCGTACGCGGTGACTCCGTCGACCCGCGGAGTGATCACGAACGGCGGGTTCGAGACGATGAGGTCGAACGACTCCCCCTCGACGGGTTCGAACATGCTGCCCTGCCGGAACGTCACATTGCTGACGCCGTTGAGCCGGGCGTTCAGCGCCGCGAACGCGAGCGCCCGTGCCGAGATGTCGGTCGCGACGACCTCGCCGGCATGGCGGGCGAAGAGAAGCGCCTGGATGCCGCAGCCGGTGCCGAGGTCCAGCGCGCGCGACACCGAAACCGGCACGACCAGCTCGGAGAGGGTGCGAGACGCTCCTCCCACGCCGAGTACATGATCGGCGGGCAGTTCCGTGCCCAGGGCGAGCTCGTCGAGATCACTGGCGATCCACCACTCCCCGACGCCGTCGGCGTCGACGAACGACTGCGGTCGCAGCAGCGCTGCCGGCACGGCATCCGCTTCGCTGACGCGCGCGAGCCCGAGCGAGACGAGACCGTCCACGCCGAGTCGCGGCAACGCTGTCGCCACGTGTGCGGCGGGCTGCGGCATCCCGAGCACGAACAATCTGCCCAGCGTCGCCAGCGCGCCGGAGTCGCCGGCCACAGCGCGCAGAAGCGGCTCACGAACTCCGCGGCCGAGGGCGTCGTCGGCTTCTTCACCCCACAGGCGCCTCAGCGGCTCGGAACGGAAGTCCACGGCATCCAGATCTGCGGCCAGCGCCGAGACGAGAGCAGGATCGGGCGTGGGCGGAAGCGGGTCGGACACGGCCGTCACTCTACGCGCCTTCAGGCAACCCCGATGGCACCCGCCTAGAATTGCGGGGTCAGAACTCACGGGCTCGCCGCCCCCGGCGCCCGAGGAAGACCAGAGACGTTGACCAGCCCCCGAACCGGCAGACGCGCGCGTGCGCCACGCTTTGCACGCGGTGCCGTTGTCTTCGCTCTCGCTTTCGGGCTCATCGCCGCCCCGAACCTGTCCGCGCCGACAACGGCGGCCGCCGCCACGGACGACCCCGACGATGAGGGCACCGTCAGCATCTCGCTCACGTCCGGACTGCACGGTGTGATCGAGCTCGGTTCGCCCCTCACTGCGACCGTGTCAGTGGAGAACGGCACCGATCAGGAGCTGGCAGCTGGACGGGTGACTGTCGAGCTGAACACCACCCCGCTCGCGGATGCCGCGGCGCTGGCCTCGTGGCTGGATTCCGGGACCGCCTCCGGCTCATTCACGACGCTGGGCTCCGAGGCGTCCGAGACGGTCGCGGCATCCGAATCGTCGTCGACGTCCATCAGCGCGACGGCCGCCGCTCTGGGGGATCTCCCGGCGGGGGTCTATCCGATCCGCGGGTCGCTGTCGGGCGACCCGGCGATCGACCCCATCACGGCGACCAGCGTTCTCATCGTCGACGCCGATGCCGCCCGTCAGATCACCGTGCTCGTACCGATCACGGCGACGCCTGCCGACGGCGCGCTGCTGACTGCAGAGGAGCTCACCGAGCTCACAGCGTCGGACGGCGCGCTGACCGCGCAGCTCGACGGCGTCGCGGGCACCTCCGGCGTGCTCGCCGTCGACCCGCTCATCCCGGCGGCCATCCGCGCTCTCGGAACCGCAGCGCCGGCCAGCGCCATAGCCTGGCTCACGCGTCTCGAATCGCTCTCGAACGAACGGTTCGCGCTGCAGCCCGGTGATGCGGATGCCACGGTGCAGGCCCACGCGTCGCTTCCGGAGCTGCTCGCACCGCTGCCCTTGACGCCGTTCCTCGACGAGGAGAACTTCCGGCAGACCGACGGGGGCTCGACCCCGACGCCCACCCCGACGCTGAGCCCTGCCCCGTCACCGACCCCCACCGCACCGGAGATCCCCTCCGACGACGAGCTGATGGCGATCGATGCCGCAGAACCCGGCATCCTCTGGCCCACAGGCGACGCGCTGGCTGCCGACCTCGCGACCTTCGACACGTATCTCGACGCGCAGGGCCAGGGCACCGGTGCGACGACGGTTCTCCCGTCGACCGCGCTGACGTCGACATCGTCCGCGCTGATCGAGGTCGACGGTCACCGTGTTCTGGCGATGGATGCCGCCGCCTCCGAGACCCTGTCGGCGGCGGCCGCCCAGGTCGACGAAGCCGCACGCGAGCGCGAGATCGCGACAGCGATCGCCCAACTGACCTTCTCCGGTTCGCCGAGTTCGGTGCTGGTGGGGCTGGATCGCGACGAGACCCGGTCGGCGGATGCGCTCCGGGAGACGATCCTGTCGCTGTCCGCCTACGGTC
>JACYYJ010093572.1_pt1 | contig 14380 bp, 13 predicted proteins | sample 8236861 | NCBI WGS metagenome assembly JACYYJ01 (sample SAMN14103086, study PRJNA606662) | landfill metagenome | isolation source: landfill solid waste | place: India:New Delhi, Okhla landfill site | collected 2017-11-05
CAGCGCGCGCTTGCGCAGCAGCACGTATGCCACCCACAGGGCGAGGGCGAGCTTGAGGAACTCCGAAGGCTGCATCGTGAAGCCCGCGACCTTGATCCAGTTCCGATTGCCGGAATCCGAGACGCCGAGCGGGGTGAACACGAGCAACTGGACGAGGGTCGCGCCGATCAGCGCCGGCCACGCGAGCTTTTTCAGCACGGAGATCGGAATGCGGCTGACCAGGAACATCAGCGGGATGCCGACGGCGGCGAACATGCCCTGCTTCAGCGCGGTGTCCATCACCCCGGATTCGCTTGCACTGGTCGCCGAGATCACCATGATGATGCCGAACAAAGTCAGCAGCAACGCCGTGGAGGCGATGAGCATGAACTCGTTCGACGGCGGTGTGAAGATGCGCCCCAGCGTGACGCGGGCAGCGAGGCCCCTGGATTCCGGACGCGGGCGTTCAGTGCGCGGCGGGCGGGATACCTGTGTCATCGGCACTCCCCCGGTCGATCCACTTACGCACCGCGTCGGCGAAACGGTGGCCGCGATCCGCGTAGCTTTTGAACTGGTCGAAGGATGCCGCCGCCGGAGCCAGCAGAACCGTGCTCCCGTCAGTGGCGATCCCTGCGGCGATTTCCACCACGCGGGTCATGACCTCTTCAGTCTCACCAGTGGCGACCTCATACACCGGCACGTCGGGCGCGTGTCGTGCGAATGCCGCGACCACTTCCGTCCGGTCGACACCGATGACCAGAGCAGCACGTGCGGTCCGTCCGGCACCGGCGACCAGATCCGACAGGTCGACGCCCTTGAGATCGCCGCCGACGATCCACACCGCACCGGGAAACGCCCGCAATGAGGATGCCGCGGCGTGCGGGTTGGTCGCCTTCGAGTCATCGACCCATGCGATGCCCTCATGATGAGCCACGATCTGGATGCGGTGCTCGTCGAGGCGGAACGTCTCCAGGGCACCGCGGATCGCCTCAGGCGGGGTGCCGAGCGAACGTGCCAGCGCGCTGGCGGCGAGGATGTTCTCGACCATGTGAGGTGCGGACAGGCCGACCTGTGCGAGCTCGGCGATCGTCGTGAGTTCGAGGGCGCTATTGCGCCGGTCGTCGAGGAACGCGCGGTCGGCGAGGATGCCATCGACCACTCCGAGATCGCTGGGGCCCGGGGAGCCGAGGTCGAAACCGATCGCCCGCGCCCCCTCGATGACGTCGGCGTCCTCGACCATCTCTCGTGTCGCCGCGTCGGCCTTGTTGTACACGCAGGCGATGCGCGTGTTGCGGTAGACGATCGCTTTCGCGTCACGGTAGGCAGCGGCGCTGCCATGCCAGACGAGATGATCGTCGGCGAAGTTCAGGCATACGGACGAGTACGGCACGGGCTGACCGGCCGGTTCGCTCTGACCGAGGTACCAGAGCTGGTGGCTGGAGAGCTCGACGACGAGCACATCGAATCCCGCGGGGTCGCGCACGGCGTCAAGCACCGGTACGCCGATGTTTCCGCACGGAGCGGCGCGCAGCCCGCCCTCGACGAGCAGCGACGCGGTGAGCTGCGTGGTGGTCGTCTTGCCGTTGGTGCCGGTGATCAGCACCCAGTCCGCCGGGCTCCCGTCGTCGCGGACCACCTTGTCGCGCACCCGCCAGGCCACTTCGACATCGCCCCACAGCGCGATGCCGGCATCCTGCGTCCAGCGGATGATCGGATGCGACGGCGAGAATCCCGGTGAGGCGACGACCACTTCGGGCGCGAACTCGATGAGCTCCTGCGGCGCCGTCTCCAGCGGGTCGAGGACGAAGCGCGCGCCGACCACCGGGATCAGGCGTTCGTACTCCTCTGAGGCGGATGCCGAGAGCACGATCACGTCCGCACCGAGCTCGGTGAGGGTGTCTACGACCGAGAACCCGGTGACCGACAACCCGAGGACAGCCACTCGCAGGCCCTCCCAGTCGGCGTGCCAACTGGTGAGGGCATCCAGCCTCCGGGTCATGTCAGGCACCATCTCGCATCGGGCCCTGTCATACCAGCGTCAGCCATTCCACGTAGAACAGACCGACCGCCGAGACGGCGAGGAGTCCCGCGATGACCCACAGACGCACGACGATCGTGACCTCCGGCCACCCGCGCATCTCGAGATGATGGTGGAACGGACTCATCAGGAACAGCCGCTTGCCGCGCGTGAGTTTGAAGTAGATCCGCTGCAGGATCACCGACCCCGAAGAGAGCACGAAGACACCGGCGATCACCAGCAGCAGCAGTTCGGTTCGGGTGAGGATCGCCACGGCGGTGACGACGCCGCCGATCGCCATCGACCCGACATCTCCCATGAAGACCTTGGCCTTCGGCGCGTTCCACCAGAGGAACCCGATGAGACCGGCTGCGAACGAGGCTGCCACGATCGCGAGGTTGAAGGGGTCGCGCACCTCGTAACAGGCGTCCAGCGCCCCAGAATCGACTCCGGTGCCCGTACAGGACTGCTTGAACTGCCAGAAAGCGATGAGGCTGTAGGCGCTGACCACGAACACGCCGACGCCGGCGGCGAGACCGTCCAGTCCGTCCGTGAGGTTCACACTGTTGGATGTGGCGATGCCGATCACGGCGATCCAGACCAGGTAGACGATCCAGCCGATGACCACGCCGAAGGCGAACAGGTTCAGCCAGCTGATGTCACGGAAGAGCGAGACGTAACCGCTCGCGGGCGTCTGATCGAACTGGTTGGGGAAGTTCAGCGCGACGATCCCAAAGGGCACCATGACCAGGAGCTGGCCGATGACCTTGCGCCAGCCCGACAGGCCGAGGCTGCGCTGCGAGCGTACCTTCATGAAGTCGTCGATGAACCCCACCGCACCGAACCCGACCATGAGCCACAGGACGAGGAGCGCCGACAGCGCCGGCGTGCTGCCGCCGGCGTAGACGCCGACGAAGTAACCGACGATCGTGCCGACGATGAAGATGAGGCCGCCCATCGTCGGCGTGCCGCGCTTGGCGCCGTGACTCGGATTCGCGATGTCTTCGGGGGTGCGGATGACCTGCCCCCAGCCCCAGCGGCGGAACAGCCGCAGGAAGACCGGAGTCAGGAACAGGGTGAAGGCGAGCGAAATCGCAGCCGCCATGAGGAGTGATCTCACGAGAACAATTCTCCCAGACGATCGCCGAGGTGCCGGAGCCCCACGGAGTTGGACGATTTCACGAGCACGCGGTCGCCGTCGCGCAGTTCGCTGCGCAGGTACTCGAACGCGGCGTCCTGGTCGGGCAGGTGCACTGCCTCGCTGTCCCAGGAACCCTCGCCGACCGCGGCGAGATAGAGGCGGCGGGCCTCGGGGCCCACGACGACGATGCGCCGGATGTTCAGGCGCACGGCGAGCAATCCGATTCGGTCGTGCTCCTCCCCCGCGCTCTCGCCGAGTTCGCTCATCGCGCCGAGCACGGCGACGGTTCGCTCGTCGGGAGCGGTGATCTGCGCCAGGGTACGCAGGGCCGCCGCCATCGAGTCCGGGCTGGCGTTGTACGCGTCGTTGATGATGCGCACGCGGTCGCTGCCCATCGGCTGCATACGCCAACGCTCTGCGACCTCGACGGTCTCCACGCGCGCGATGGCCGAGGGGACGGAGACGCCGAGGACGCGGGCGGCGGCGATGGCGGCCAGGGCATTGGTGATGTGATGCGCGCCGAGCACCCGCAGATGCAAGGGGTATGACACGTCGTCCGCCGTGATCGTCGCACGGGTTCCGTCGGCCGTGACTTGGATGTCGGTCGCGCGCACGTCAGCGGCAGCGCCCTGTCCGAAGCCGAGGACGGTCATCCCGCGGCGTTCAGCAGCTTCCCGCATCGCCCACACCCGCGGGTCATCGACGTTGAGCACGGCAGTGCCGCCAGTTCGGGATGCCGCGATCAGCTCCGCCTTCGCCTTCGCTGTCTCTTCGATGCCGCCGAAGCCACCGGCGTGCGCCATCCCGACCATGAGGACCACGGCGACGTCCGGTTCGACGAGGCCTGCGAGGTGGGCGATGCTGCCGGGGGCAGCGGCGCCGAACTCGCTGACGAGGAAACGACTGTCCCTGGTCGTGCGGAGCATCGTGACCGGCGCGCCGACCTCGTTGTTGTACGAGTCCTTCGGTGCGATCGTCTCGCCCTCATCCTGCAGAATCCGGGCGAGCAGGTTCTTGGTCGTCGTCTTGCCGTTCGATCCGGTGATGCCGACGATCTTCAGATCGCCATCCGCACGCACCTTTGCCACGACGGCGCGTGCGAGCGCTGCCAGAGCGCCGACGGCATCCGGAACGACGATCTGCGAGACGGCGGCGTCCACGGTGTGCTCGACGATGGCGAGCGTCGCGCCGTTGCGGACGGCCGCGCCGACGAAGCGATGACCGTCGGTCTCGGCACCGGGCTTGGCGATGAAGACGCCCCCGGCGGTCATGTTCCGCGAATCGGTGTCGACGACGCCGTCCACGACGGTTTCGGGGGTGTCGGAGCCGGCGGCATGCAGATCACCACCGACGATGGCCGCGATTTCGGCGAGCGACAGAGCGATCATGACATCTCCATGCGCGGCGCGATGCCGGCTAGTTGAACTTCGGGAGCAGCTCGTCCATCGGAACGGTGGAGGGTGAGACGCGGTAGGTCTTCAGCACCTGCGTCATCGCCTTCTGAAAAGCGGATGCCGTTGCTGCGGACGATACAACCTTAGTCGGCTCGTCGAGAGTGACGACCACGACGTACTGCGGGTCATCGACCGGAGCGAAGCCGACCATGCTGGTGAAGTAGCGCCCCGCGATGTATCCGCCGGCGTCAGCCTTCTGCGCGGTACCCGTCTTACTCGCGATGCGATACCCGGGTACCTCGATCTGCTCGCTCAACCCGCCCTGGACTGTGACGTTCTCGAGAATGCGCGATACCTCGGACGCGGTCTGCTCGGAGATGATCTGCTCGTGCTTCGGCGTGTCGGGCTTCACCACGGTGCCGTCTCCCTGAGTGCACGACTCGATGAGCGACAGGTCGATCTTCTCGCCGCCGTTGGCGATCGCCTGGTACGCGCCCGCCACCTGAGGCGCGGTCACTGTGAAGGCCTGACCGAAGGTGGTCGTGTAGAGAGTCTGGCTGTCCCAGTTCTCCACGGGGTGCACGACACCACTCTCTTCTCGCGGGAAGCCGATCGTCTTCGAGCCGACTCCGAACTTCTTCATGTACTCGTACCGCGTCTGCGCGTCGATCAACGTGCCGAACTTCGAAAGTGCGACGTTCGACGAATCGATCAGAGCCCCGGCGAGCTTGTACTGGTACGTGTCGTGCTGGAACGGATCGTTGACGACCGCCCCGTTCGGGAACGTCTCTCGGCCGTTCGCTGAGACCGTCGTGTTCATGTCCGCAGCTCCCGCGTCGAGCACCGCCGAAGCCGTGATGGCTTTGAACGTCGACCCGGGCTCGAATGTCGTGCCGAAGACTCGGGTGCCCCAGTCTTCGGGCGACGAGGCGTTCAGGTCATTGGGGTCGAGCGATGGCCACTCGGCAGCCGCCCGGATCTTCCCTGTTCCCACCTCGACGACCATGACCGTTCCTGCTTTGGCCCCCATCTTCTGCGCCTCTTCGGCGATCATCTGCTGCATGTACCACTGCAGATCGCTGTTGATCGTCAGCTGCACGGATCCGCCGTCCACGGCATCCACGGTGCGTTCGCTGCCCGGGATGATGACGCCGTCCTTGCCGCGCAAGTACGTGCGTTCTCCGCTGGTCGGCGCGAGGCACTCGCCCTGCATCTGCTCGATGCCCGCCTGTCCGTCGCCGGCGCTGTCGACGTAGCCGACGACGTTTCCGGCGACCGCACCGTTGGGATAGACACGGGTCTCGCTCGCCTTGGCATGCAGATAGACCAGACCGAGATCACGCAGCTTCAGGTACTTCTCGGTGCTCAACCCTTTCGCGAGCTGGTAGTACTGCGAGTGCGGGTCGTTCTCGAGGTTCGCGGCGACGCCGGCGCGCAGTTCATCGGCGTCCTGGCCGGTGATCGCCGCGATCTTGTCGGCGGCTTCGCTCCACGGCACCTCCGGCGGGCCGTCCTCGTCGTTCTCGAGCTGCATGATCAGACTCGGGCTCAACTGCACGTCGTACACGTTCACACTCGACGCGAGGATGGTGCCGTTCTGGTCGACGATGGATCCGCGGTCGCCGTAGACCGTCTCGGTGTACCCGAGCTCACCCACCTGCAGCGAATCCTCGACATGTTCATTCGCACTGACGACCTGGATGTCCACGAGCCTCACGACGAACGCAGACAGGACGGCGAGAATCACCGCGAGGGCCACGACGGTCCGGCGGCGCGGGCCGCGCGTTGCTCGAGTCGTCATGCTGTCTCCGTTTCAGTGTCAGCGGGTCGTGGGGCTGGGGAGTCCGTCGGTGATCGGGGGCGGAAGACTCGGATCGGTAGTGCCGGGCGTTTCGGCTTCGTCCGTGTCCGCTGCAGCCTGGAGCACTTCGTCGTCGAGGAGGGCGTTGTGCACCGCTCCCGCACCCGTCGGATCGACTGTCGATCGCCAGTCCGCTCCCATGCCTGCACCGACCACGGCCGAATCACTCAGACGCAGATACGATGCGGAGCCCGCGACGACCATTCCGAGCTGAGCGGCCTTGGTGGCCAACAGCTGCGGCGACGATATTCCGGCGAGATCGTCCTGGAGCGCGCTGGACTGCAGATTGAGTTCACGCTGCTGCGAGGTGAGGTCGGCCAGCACGAACGAGTCGTTCGTGATGGCGAGCGAGAGTCCGATCTGCGCGGCTCCGATCGCAGCGGCCCCGCCGAGGGCGATCAGCGCGTAGACGAGCTTCGGTCTGCGACGCGGGGCCGGGGCGGCGACAGTCGTGAGTTTTCGCTCGCTGCGTTTCGGAACCTGTTTCGGTACGGTCTGCAACGGCTCCGCTGCGGCGGTGGCACGGCTCATGCGGCCTCCCTCAGTCGCTCGGCGGCGCGCAGGCGCACCGGGATCGCGCGCGGGTTGCGCGCCTTCTCTTCGTCGCTGGCGAGCTCGGCACCCTTGGTGAGGATGCGAAAGCGCGGCGCGTGTTCGGGCAGCTCCACCGGGAGGCCGGCCGGAGCGGTCGAGGCGGATGCCGCGGCGAATGCCTGCTTGACGAGGCGGTCCTCCAGCGACTGATAACTCATGACGACGATTCGTCCGCCTACGGCCAGCGCGTCCATCGCGGCCGGGATCGCGTCCGCCAGGACGCTGAGTTCGGCGTTCACCTCGATGCGCAGCGCCTGGAAGACGCGCTTGGCGGGGTGTCCGGCGCGCTGCGCTGCCGCCGGAGTCGCCGTCTGCAACAGATCGACGAGATCCTGCGAGCGGACCAGTGGTCTGTCGTCTCGTGCTTGGACGATGAAACGTGCGTAGCGGGCAGCGAGCTTCTCCTCGCCGTAACGTTCGAAGATGCGGCGGAGGTTGCCCTCGCTGTACGTGGCGAGCACCTCGGCCGCAGTGGTGCCCGTGGTCTGATCCATGCGCATGTCCAGCGGTGCGTCCTTCGAGTACGCGAACCCCCGCTCGGCCTCGTCCAGCTGAAGCGACGAGACACCGAGGTCCATGAGAATGGCTGACGCGCCCTGGGCGTGCAGGCCGATCTCGTCATAGACGGTGTGGATGAGGGTGACGCGGTCGGCGAAACGCTCCAGACGCTGACCTGCGATGCGCAGCGCGTCGGTGTCCCGGTCGAGCCCGATCAGGCGGATGTTGTCGAATCGCTCGAGCAGGGCTTCGGAGTGACCGCCCATGCCGAGTGTCGCATCGACGACCACCGCGCCGTCGTGGTCCAGCGCCGGAGCCATCAGCTCGATGCAGCGATCGAGGAGTACCGGGGTGTGGATGTCTCGGAGGTTCATGATCGTTTCCGGTGACCTTCGGCCCTGATCCCCCTCCGCTTCTCGACCCGGCACCGGGGAAGTGTGTCGGGGCGGGAGCGGCGGGGCATCACAGCCGAGGGTCAGAAGAGTCCCGGAATCACCTCCTGCTCCAGTTCTGAGTAGTTCTCCTCACCGGCGGCGAGGTAGTCGTTCCAGGCCGCGGCATCCCAGATCTCTGCGTGAGCACCGACGCCCGTGACGATGAGCTCCTTCTCGAGCCCCGCGTACTGGCGCAGGTGACCGGGGATGGTGATGCGGTTCTGGCTGTCGGGCATCTCGGCGCTCGCGCCGGAGAGGAACATGCGCAGGAAGTCACGCGCCTGCTTGTTGCTGAGCGGCGCCTGCCGGATTCGTTCGTGCATGGCCTCGAACTCAGCGGTGCTGAAGACGTAGAGACAGCGCTCCTGACCACGGGTGACGACGATGCCGCCGCCGAGGTCCTCTCGAAACTTCGCCGGCAGGATGACCCGGCCTTTGTCGTCGAGCTTCGGTGAGTGCGTCCCCAGCAACATCGGCCATCACCCCCTCTCCGTCCGGCCAACTCGAGGTGCGCCCCACTTTACTCCACTTTCCTCCACATTTATATGGGCAACCGTGAAAACAATGCCAGATCTCACCCGAGCATGCGCACGTACGCCCGTGATTCCAGGGGTCGCGGATATGGAGCACCGGTGGAGGACAGTGGAGGCCCGGTGGAGGGAAAGCGCTCAGAAACGCAAAAAGACCCGGATGCGCGAAGCATCCGGGTCTAGGAAGTGGAGAAGGTCAGCGACCGTCTTGACGACGATCCCACCGATCGCTCATGCGATCCATGAAAGACGAGTTCTGCGGAGTCTTGGACGTCGCTCCGGACGTTCGGCGCGCCGACCCACCCGTTCGCCGCACGGGAGTGGCCGCGAGGATGACACCGACGAGCATCGCGGCGAAGCCGATCACACCCACGATGATGCTCACCACCGGCCCCAGCTGGCCGCCGAGTGCCACGCCGGCGACGAGTGCGCCGATACCGACCAGCAGCAGCACGGCCCCGTAGATGAGGTTCCGGTAGCTGAGGGCGCGGTCCCCAGACGGCGCGCTCACGATGTCGGCGTCGTTGTGCAGGAGATGACGTTCCATCTCGTCGAGCAGACGCTGCTCCTGTTCAGACAGTGGCATGACGCCCCCCTTGGGTTCAGTGTCTTCCAGTTTACGCTCGCTGGGCAGCGGAGGCTAGGTTTCGGCTGAGAACCTAAGCTGATTATCGTGCCCCTCTCCAGCCAAGTCCAGCAGGCGACAGCCGACCGACTGGATCGTTTCGTGACAGACATGCGAACCGAGGCGGCCGAATACGGACCCGACGCCGCGGTATTCCTCGATGCGGCTGCAGAAACCCTTGTCGGCGGGAAGCGGCTGCGCGCACGGTTCTGCCACGCGGGATGGAGTTCGGTGGCTCGCTTCGCAGTCCGGGATGCCGTCCCCTCCGAAGCCGTCTGGGATCTGTGCGCTGCTCTGGAGATCTTCCAGTCAGCGGCTCTCGTTCACGACGATCTGATCGACAACTCCGACACGAGACGCGGAAGACCGGCCGCGCATCGCGCGCTTGAAGCGCGGCATGGAGATCATGACTGGGCCGGGGACGCGCCGGCGTTCGGACGATCCGCCGCGATCCTCCTCGGTGATCTGCTGATCGCATGGAGCGATGATCTGCTCGAGCGGGCGCTCGACCAGCATCCGCACGGGTCTTCGGTAAGGCAGACATATGCGCGCATGCGCCGGGACGTCACCACAGGACAGTTTCTCGACGTCGCGGAGGAGTCGGCCTGGCGGGTCAATCCTGATGCCGAGCACGCGAATCGCGCGCTGCGGGTCGTCTCGTTGAAATCGGCCCGCTACAGCATCGAACAGCCACTCGCCCTGGGCGCGACGCTCGCCGGAGCCGATGCCGGTCAGCTCGACGCGTTGCGCGGATTCGGGCATCCCGTGGGTATGGCTTTCCAGCTGCGCGACGACATCCTCGGCGTGTTCGGAGACGAGTCGGTCACAGGAAAACCGGCCGGCGATGACCTGCGCGAGGGGAAACGGACCGTCCTGATCGCGCTCACGCGCGAGCGTCTGGACGCATCGGCGCGCCGCGTCCTGGATGACCTGCTCGGCGACCCCGAACTGGACCCAGGCCAGGTCGCTGCGCTGCAGGCGACGATCTCGGGATCAGGTGCGCTGGAGCACGTCGAGGAGATGATTCGCACCTACGCGGCCGAAGCCGATCGTGCGCTGACCGGCGCCCGACTGGACAACGCATCCGTCGGGTATCTGCGCGACCTCGCACGAGCGGCCACGATCCGGACTGCGTGATCGTCAGGCGAGCGTGCGGGCTACGCGACGCACCGCGCTCTTGTGCCCGTCGAGCAGCGCCGCGATCGGTGTGCGTCCGAGCTCTTCCTGATCGGTCAGCAACCAGTCGATGACCTCGTCATCGCTGAAACCGGCATCGGTGAGGACGATGATCGTGCCGCGCAGCGACGACAGCGGGCGACCGTCGACGATGAACACCGAGGGCACGGCGAACGCACCGTGACGTTTGGACCCGACGAGGTGCTGCTCGGCGATGAGGCGGCGAACGCGCCCCAGCGGCTCGCCCAGGATCTCGACGAGATCGGGCGTCGTGAGCCATTCGATGGCGGGGGTTTCAGCTGCTTCGTCAGACACGTTTCGACTATGTCACTTCGCGTGCGGCATCGCACATCACGCCGCAGTCTCACCAGTCACTTCAGTCACACTGGTTGACATCCGTATACATCCGTGTCAGCGTTTCAGAGTCTGACGAGGGGGCTACTTTGAGACTCACAACCAAGCAGAACCGCACTCGATACCAGATCGGAGTACCGGCCGCCATCCTCGGGGTGCTGGCCGGCACGCTGGCGGGTCAGCCGGCGACTGCCGCCGTCCCGGCCGATTCCACTCCCCTGCCGACGCGATCGGGAACGACTCCCGTCCCGACGCAATCGGGAACGATTCCACCGGTGTCCACTGCCGTGCCTGCGGCCGCGGCCGCTGTGAGCTATGTCGTGCAGTCCGGCGACACCGTTTTCGGCATCGCCGAGCGATTCGGTCTGGCGACCATCGACGTACTGAACTGGAACGGTCTGGGCTGGCGTTCCGTGATCTTCCCCGGACAGACGCTCACACTTTCCGCCCCGGCGGCTCCGGCTCCGGCTCCGGCGCCGGCCGCCTCCGCGCCGCCCGCCGCAAGCACGTACACCGTCGTCGCCGGAGACACCATCTTCGCGATCGCCCAGCGGCACGGCACCACCGTCAGCGCCGTGCTCGCCGCCAACGGACTCAACAGCGCCTCGATCATCTACCCGGGGCAGAGCATCGTCATCTCCGCTGCGCCGGCTCCGGCCGCCGCGACCACAACCGCCGCACCGACGTCCCCGTCGACGGCACTCAACGCGCCGCAGGCCGAGAACGCCGCTCTCATCATCAGGATCGGCCGCGAACTGGGCGTCTCGGATCGCGGCATCGTCATCGCCCTGGGCACCTCCATGGTGGAATCCTGGCTGCGCAATCTCGAATGGGGCGACCGGGACTCACTGGGACTCTTCCAACAGCGCCCCAGCACAGGCTGGGGAACACCGGATCAGATCATGGACCGCGGTTACAGCATCCGCACCTTCTTCACGGGCGCTGCGAACGCCGATGGCACGACAACGCGCGGCCTGCTCGACATTCCCGGTTGGGAGAACATGGCCTACGCGGATGCCGCGCAGGCGGTGCAGATCTCTGCCTATCCGGATCGCTACGCCCAGTGGGAAGCCGCGGCCTACGAGTGGCTCGCGATCTATGGCTGAATCGGGCGCCTCAGGTGCCGAAACGGTGAGGCGTTCCCGGGGCTTTCAGCCAGTTCTCCATAGAATCTGTACGTGACGACCAATCAGCAGGCCGACCCCCTCATCGGGCGGCTTGTCGACGGCCGTTACCGGGTACGCGCACGGATCGCCCGCGGCGGAATGGCCACCGTCTACGTCGCCACCGACCTTCGGCTCGAGCGACGCATCGCCTTGAAGGTGATGCACGGGCATCTCAGCGATGATTCGGTCTTCCAGAGCCGCTTCATCCAGGAGGCTCGCGCCGCAGCCCGCCTCGCCGACCCGCACGTCGTCAACGTCTTCGATCAGGGTCAGGACGGCGAACTCGCCTATCTGGTCATGGAGTACCTCCCCGGCATCACGCTGCGCGAACTGCTGCGCGAGCAGAAGAGGCTGACGGTCCCGCAGACGATCTCGATCATGGATGCGATCCTCGCCGGGCTCGCCGCCGCGCACAAAGCCGGCATCGTGCATCGTGATGTGAAGCCGGAGAACGTGCTTCTGGCCGAGGACGGACGCATCAAGATCGGTGATTTCGGACTCGCCAGAGCGACGACGGCCAACACGGCCACAGGGCAGCAACTGCTCGGCACGATCGCTTATCTCGCTCCTGAGCTCGTCACGCGGGGTACTGCGGACGCACGCAGCGACATCTACGCGCTCGGGATCATGTTGTACGAGATGCTCGTCGGCGAACAGCCGTACAAGGGCGAGCAGCCGATGCAGATCGCGTTTCAGCACGCAACCGAGTCGGTACCGCGGCCCAGCGCGCGTAATCCCGGGGTGCCCGAGCAGTTGGACGAACTCGTGCTGTGGTCGACGGAGAAGTCTCCGGATGAGCGACCGAACGATGCGCAGGAGATGCTCGACCGCTTGCGAGAAGCGGAACGCCAGCTCGGAATCTCGCCCTCGCCGGCGGCGACTGCGACGATGCCGATGCGGACGCAGAGCGATTCCGGCAATCTCACCAAGGTCATGCCGGCCACGATGGTCATCGACGACGCCACGGGCCCCGTCGCCGCGCAGCAGCCGGTCGACAACGCAACGGTGCTGCGTCGCCGCACCTCGAAGCGACGAGCGCGCGGTGCGTTCCTGTTGACGCTCGTGCTGCTCCTCGCGGTCGTGGCAGGAGGCGTCGGCTGGTGGTTCGGCTCAGGACCGGGCTCGCTCGTGGCGGTTCCGGCGGTCGCCGGGCTCAGTTATGACGAGGCTGCCGCGGTGCTCACTGAAGAAGGTTTCATGCCGGTGGCCGCCGAGGAGAGCTCTGTCGATGTCGAGCCCGGCCTCGCTATCCGCACCGATCCTGCTGAAGGAGAGCGCCTGGACGGCGGCACCGAGGTGAGCGTGTTCATCTCCACCGGTCCTGCGCCACGCAGTATCGAGGCCCTGAACGGCAAGACCGCCGACGAGGCGCGCGCGTATCTCACCGATCTCGGCCTCACCGTATCCGACGAGGATCTCCTGCTCTATTCGCGCGCCGATGAGGGCATCGTCATCAACGCCAGTGTGACCCCACACGCCGGCGGCGATCCGATCCCCTGCGGCGAGGGCTGTGACGCCTTCGAGACCGACTCGGTCGATCTCATCGTCTCACTGGGCGGCTTGCCCGACGTCGTCGGCATGACGGCATCCGAAGCGTCGAACGCGCTCGGAGAGAAGCAGATCGATACGACCACGGTCGAGGAGTACAGCAACGACGTCGAGGAAGGCCGCGTCATCCGCGTCGTAGAGCGCGAAGACGGAGCGAACTGGCGCCCCGGAGACACGATGACCCTCGTGGTCTCGCTCGGTCCGCAGCTGTTCGAAGTACCCGACGTCACGGGTATGTCGCTCGCCGAGGCCAAGAACACTCTCGCCTCCTCTGAAGGTGGCTTCACTGCTACGTACGCCGCGTGGGGCGATCTTCCCGGCTTCGCCGATATGGCCGTCGTGACGGCGCAGAAACCGGGATCAGGGAACTCGCTGCGCGCTGGCAGCGCTGTAGAGCTCACGATCCAGATCAGCGGCTGATCGCGTTCTTCCCGCGTCGAGAACGCACGAAGTCGAGATCTTTATGGAATGTCCCCCTGGCGGTGCCGACTTCCATCTGGGCCTCCGTGCAGTGCGGCGCGGCAAGCGGCGCCTCGAGCGCCCCATCGACTCGGACCGCATGGAAGGGGCCGAGCCGCGGAGGCGCGGGGTGGACTCAGCGCTTCTCGAGCTCCTCGGCGACGAGGAACGCGAGTTCCAGGCTCTGCATGTGGTTCAGGCGCGGGTCGCACAGGCTCTCGTAGCGCGTGGCGAGAGCTGCCTCGTCGATATGCTCGGAGCCGCCGAGGCACTCGGTGACATCATCGCCGGTGAGCTCCACGTGAATGCCACCGGGGAACGTGCCGACGGCACGGTGCGCCTCGAAGAAACCGCGCACCTCGTCCACGACGTCGTCGAATCGGCGCGTCTTGTACCCGGTGGGAGTCGTGATGCCGTTCCCGTGCATCGGGTCGGTGACCCAGAGCGGCTGCGCACCCGATTCACGCACGGCTTCCAGCAGCGGCGGCAGCGCGTCACGGATCTTGCCGGCACCCATGCGGGTGATGAAGGTGAGGCGTCCGGGCTCGCGGTTCGGGTCGAGCTTGTCGATCAGCGCGAGCGCCGTCTCGGGCGTCGTGGTCGG
>JACYYJ010132516.1_pt6 | contig 14374 bp, 14 predicted proteins | sample 8236861 | NCBI WGS metagenome assembly JACYYJ01 (sample SAMN14103086, study PRJNA606662) | landfill metagenome | isolation source: landfill solid waste | place: India:New Delhi, Okhla landfill site | collected 2017-11-05
CGTGGCTGAGCCCCTCCACCACCCCGGCGGCCGTGCGGAACGCCCGCACCCGGTAGGTCGGCGCGCCCGCCCGTTCGAGGTGCAGCGCGATCTGCCTGAGCACGCCCACGGGGTTCATCGTCCGGCCTTCCGGGGAAGTTCGTGCAGCTCCACGTCGTGCAGGCGCGCGTCGCGGACCGTCGCCGTCAGGAACGTGCACGCCGGTTGACGACGCCGGTCGGTCGGCGAGCCGGGGTTCAGCAGGCGCAGCCCGGCCGGGGTGGTCGTGTCCCACGGGATGTGACTGTGCCCGAACACCAGGACGTCGGTGTCGGGGAACCACTGGTCGCAACGCCGCTCCCGCCCGCGGGTCGGCCCGGTCTCGTGCACCACGGCCAGCCGGACACCGTCCAGCTCGACCCGCGCGACCTCGGGCAGCCGCTCCCGCAGCTCGGGGCCGTCGTTGTTGCCGTACACCGCCACCAACCGGGAGGCGGCCGCGTCGAGCCGGTCGAGCAGGTCGACCGAGACCCAGTCCCCCGCGTGCACGACGACGTCGGCGGCGGCGACCTCGCTCCACACCCGCTCGGGCAACCCGCGAGCGCGCTGCGGCACGTGCGTGTCGGAGAGGACGAGCACTCGCATGGAACCTCCACCCACCGATACGCGTCTTCTCGATGCCCGATCACTGGCGGGTACCCACAAAAACAGCTATCGCAATGAAACAGAATCGGTACATCGGCCGAGAGTCACGGGAAGCGGACTCGACAACCTGCGTTGACCGCGCGCACATGCGCCGTGACCTGCGGCAACACGGTGAACAGCGAGGCGGGGGCCTCATCGCAGAGGGATGGTTCCCCACCCGTATCTTGGCCTGCGGAGTTCTGGCCGAACGCCGGACGTGGAGGGGTTGCCTTGCAACAGGATCGACAATGGCCCGAGTCGCACAGCGAGGAGACGGACATTCTGCCGCGAGTCGACGCGCGGCAGTCTCAGCCCGACCCGAGCGCCACGGAGAGCACCCAGCACATCGCCGCGCACGACGCGCCGACCCAGCAGTTCTCTCCCACGCCTCCCACCGGTGCGACTCCCCCACCGGGACCTCCCGGTGACGCGGCCCCGGCCCCGTCGCGCCCCCGCTGGCGCAAGCCCGGCATCATCGCCGCGGCGGTGTTCGGCTTCCTCGTCCTGGTGTACGGCTTCGACCTCCTCATCACCAGCGGTGACATCCCCCGCGGCGTGACGGTCGCGGGCGTCGAGGTCGGCGGCATGAGCCGGTCCGAGGCCGAGAACACGTTGCGGGACCAGCTCGAACCTCGGCTCAGCGAGCCCGTCGCGTACAGCGCGGGCGAGGTGTCGGGCGAGCTGAACCCGAAGGAGTCGGGGCTCGCGCTCGACTGGCCGGGCACCCTCGACCAGGCCGGCGACCAGCCGCTCAACCCGTTCACCCGGATCTCGTCGTTCTTCACGACCACCGAGCTGGGTGTCGTGACGCAGGCCGAGCCGAACCAGTTCGACAACGCCATGAAGGCACTGCGCAAGGAGGTCGACCAGGAGCCCGTCGAGGGCGACGTCGTCTTCGAGGGCGCCACCCCGAAGGCGGTGGAACCGCGGCAGGGCCAGGAGCTGGACGTGGACCAGGCGAAGGAGACCATCCTGACGCACTGGGCCTCCGGCGAACAGCTGCAGCTGCCGGTCGCGTCCACGCCCGTGAGCGTGCCGATGGAGGAGGTCGAACGCGCCCTGCGCGAGGTGGCCGAGCCCGCCATGTCGGGGCCGGTCGTCGTCCACGGCGAGGGCGCCGACGGTGTGCTCGAACCCGCAGAGATCGCGGAGGGGCTCTCCTTCGAGGCCAGGGACGGCGCCCTCGTGCCGAAAATCGACCAGAAGAAGATCATCGCGGGTGTCGAGGACGAGCTGGCCTCCACCGAGAAGAAGGGCAAGGACGCCACGATCGTCTTCGAGGGCGGCAAGCCCACCGTGGAACCGTCCGAGGACGGCAACCAGATCAAGTGGGACGAGACACTCAAGCCGCTGCTCGACGTCCTGAAGCAGACCGACGGCCGCGAGCTGACGGCCACCTACGAGAAGAAGCCCGCCGAGGTCACCACCGAGGAGGCCGAGGGCCTCGGCATCAAGGAGGTCATCGGCGAGTTCACCACCGAGGGCTTCGCCGCCGACTCCGGCGTGAACATCCGGGTGGTCGCCGAGAAGGTCAACGGCGCGATCGTGAAGCCGGGTGACACCTTCAGCCTCAACGAGTTCACCGGCCCGCGCACCAAGGCGCAGGGCTATGTCGAGGCGGGCATCATCCAGGACGGCGCGCCCGGCAAGGCCGTGGGCGGCGGTATCTCGCAGTTCGCGACCACGCTGTACAACGCGTACTACTTCGCGGGCATGAAGGACGCCGGTCACCAGGAGCACAGCTACTACATCAGCCGGTACCCCAAGGGCCGGGAGGCCACGGTCTTCCAGAACCCGGACGGCTCCAGCGTGATCGATCTGCGGTTCACCAACGACAGCCAGCACGGCGTGGCGATCCAGACGATCTGGACTCCGTCGAGCATCACGGTGAAGCTGTGGGGCACCAAGCGCTACGAGGTCGAGTCGGTGCCCGGCGAGGAGACCAACCACGTGAAGCCGCCCACGAAGGAAGGTCCGAAGGAGGACTGCAAGCCGAGCGCGGGCGCTCCCGGCTTCACCGTCACCGACACCCGCATCCTCAGGGACGTCGAGACGGGGCAGGAAGTGCGTCGCGAGGAGCGCACGGTGAAGTACAACCCGCAACCGAAGATCGTGTGCAAGGACAAGGACTGAGTCCGTAATTGGGTGGCCTCCGCGAGACGCGCCTGCGAGAGTGGAGCAAAGCAGGATCGAACACTCGCGGAGGCTCCCATGTCCGAATCCACAGCGGCAGGAAGCGGGGGCCGGGACGACGACGTCAAGCGGCGGTTCCGGGAGGCTCTCGCGCGCAAGCAGGCCAAGAGCAAGGCCGGAGAGTCACACGCTGACGGCACGAGGAGTGCGTCCACTCCCCACGGCCCGCTTTCGCACAAACGCGACTTCCGCCGCAAGAGCGGCTGACGGCGCGACGAACACGAAACGGCGGCGAGGCATCTGCCCCGCCGCCGTTTCCATGCGGATCACCGGGTGAGGATCGACCTCAACCGCGACACCTCGGCCATGCGCCGCTCCGCCAGGCGGTCGGCCGCCGTCACCGGCGGCACTCCCTCCTCCTCGGCGAGGGCGAAGACCTTCTTCGTCGTCTCGTACAGCGCGTCCACCTTGCGGCGCGCCCGCGCGAAGTCGAACCCGCGCAGCTCGTCGCTGACCATGATCACGCCGCCGGAGTTCACGAGGTAGTCGGGCGCGAACAGGATGCCGCGCTCCTCCAGCAGCTTCTCCACGCCCGGATGTTCGAGCTGGTTGTTCGCCGCGCCGCACACGACCTTCGCCCGCAGCGCCTGGACCGTGGCGTCGTCGAGGGCCCCACCGAGTGCGCACGGAGAGTAGACGTCGATGTCGGACGCCACGAGCGCCGCGGTGTCGTCCACGACCTCCACCGACGGGTGCGCCGCGCGGACCCGCTCGATCGCGGCCTCGGAGACGTCGGTGACGACGACCTCGGCACCTGCCTCGACGAGGTGCCCCACGAGCAGGTGGCCGACCTTGCCGACGCCGGACACGCCGACGCGCCGACCGGTGAGCTCCGGGCTGCCCCACACGTGCTCGACGGAGGCCCGCAGTCCCTGGAACACGCCGTACGAGGTGAGCACGGACGAGTCGCCCGCGCCGCCGTCGTCGCGTGAACGCCCGGTCACGTGCGGGGTCTCGCGCGCGACCACATCCATGTCGGTCACGTAGGTACCCACGTCGCAGGCGGTGATGTAGCGCCCACCGAGGGAGTCGATGAAGCGGCCGTAGGCCCGCAGCAACGCCTCCGACTTCGTCGTCGCGGGGTCGCCGATGATGACGGCCTTGCCGCCGCCCAGGTCGAGACCGGCGAGGGCGTTCTTGTAGGACATGCCCATGGACAGCGCCAGCACGTCGTGCAGCGCGTCCTCTTCCGAGGCGTACGGATAGAAGCGGGTGCCGCCCAGTGCGGGCCCGAGAGCGGTGGAGTGCACCGCGATGATCGCCTTCAACCCGGTGTGCGGGTCCTGGCAGTAGACCACCTGTTCGTGGCCGCCCTCGCGGCCGAATACACCTTCGGTCACGGTCGTGACTCCCTTGTCGTTGCCGTCGTCGCGTTCGTGGCGCGCTCCGGGTGCCGTGTTCGGTCGGCGGTGGATCGAGCCGGAAGGTTGTTCCGGCTGGTCACCGCCGCCTGCGAATCTAGCCCACCCGCCACGTCCGCCGAAACGGCCGACCGGAGGGAGTATCCGATCAGGACTCCGGCGACGTGGTGCGCAGAGCCGTGACGACGGACGCGAACATCGTCGACTTGATCGCACCGAGCGTGCCCTTGTCCTTGCCGGCCAGCGCACGGACGCGGTCGCTCGCGGCGTCCAGGAGTTCGTCCTCCGACGCGACGGCGTCGACGAGCCCGAGCCGCTCCGCGTCCTGCCCACCGAACCGCTGTGCCGTCGTCATCGACGCGATCGCGGCGGCGGGCGTGAGCTTGCCCTGGATCAGCGCCGCCATGCCCGGGGTGAACGGGATGTTGATGTCCGCCTCGGGGAAGCAGAAGAAGCCCCGGTCCGCGCGCATGACGCGGAAGTCGTGCGCCATCGCCAGCATGGCGCCCGCACCGAACGCGTGACCGTTGACGGCCGCGACCGTGGGCACCGGGAGGGTCAGCACCCGCGCGAACAACTCGTGCACGTCCCGCACGTAGTCCTGCATCCGGTCGGCGTGGGCCATGAGCCATTCCAGGTCGAGCCCGTTGGAGTAGAACTTGCCCTGCCCCGCCGTGACCAGCGCCGCGGGCCCGTCGTGCTTCTCGACCGTGTCCAACATCCCGTGAACGGTGTCCAACCAGTCCGGAGAGAACCGGTTCTCGTCCTCTCCGAGTTCCAGCACGAACACGGTGTCGCGGTGGTGCAGCATGGGCACGGCAGATCTCCTTCACGATCCACAAAACCTGGTCGGAAACACTAACAGAGCGCTTAGTCAGCTCTGCTCGTTCGGCGCCCGTGCCCGGCTGCGGCACGGCCGTTCGACGTGAGCGAAGGCCGCCCCGCCGCGCGGTGCGGCGAGGCGGCCTTCGGGAACGAACGACGAGGAACGGGCGCGACGTCGGTGCTCGCGCCCGGACTCGCTCAGCCCTTGCGCTTGGCGACCTCGTCGGTCAGCTGCGGGGCGACGGCGAACAGGTCGCCCACGACACCGAAGTCGGCGATCTCGAAGATCGGCGCCTCCGGGTCCTTGTTGACCGCCACGATCGTCTTGGAGGTCTGCATGCCCGCACGGTGCTGGATCGCACCGGAGATGCCCAGGGCGATGTAGAGCTGCGGCGACACGGTCTTACCGGTCTGGCCGACCTGGAACTGCGCCGGGTAGTAACCGGAGTCCACCGCGGCCCGGGACGCGCCCACGGCCGCACCGAGCGAGTCGGCCAGCTTCTCGACGACCTCGAACTGCTCGGCGGAACCCACACCACGGCCACCGGACACCACGATCGAGGCCTCGGTCAGCTCGGGGCGGTCACCCGCCACGACGGGCTCGACACCGGTGATCTTCGCCGACTTCGCCGGGTCGACGGCGGGCAGCGCCACGGTCTCCTCGGCAGCGGCGCCCTCGGCCTGCTCGGCCTCGACAGCGCCCGGACGCACCGAGATCACCGGCACGCCGCGCGTGGTCTTCGCCTTGACGGAGAACGCACCGCCGAAGATCGACTGCTCCGCGCTGCCATCGGCGTTCACGCCCACGGCGTCGACGAGCCAGCCCGAACCGATGCGCACGGCCAGCCGACCCGACACCTCCTTGCCCTCGGAGCTGGCGGCGACGAGCACCGCGGCGGGCGAGGCCTGCTCCACGACGGCGGCCAGCGCGTCGACCTTGGGGGTCACGAGGTAGGCGCCGGCGTCGTCCGACTCGGCCACGTACACCTTCGCGGCACCGTAGGCCGCCAGCGACTCCTTCGCCTTCGCGGCGGTACCGGGCGCACCGACGACCACGGCCGACGGCTCGCCGAGCGCACGCGCCGCGGTGAGCAGCTCGTAGGTGACCTTCTTGACCTCACCGTCGACGTGGTCGACGAGGACGAGTACTTCGCTCATGAGTTCTTTCCCTGCCTTGTCGTCGTTCGATGAAGTCAGATGATCTTCTGGGACACCAGGTACTCGGCGACCTTCGTGCCGCCGTCGCCCTCGTCGGCGACCTTCTGGCCCGCGGTCCGCGGGGGCTTCGGCGAGGCTTCGAGCACGGTGGTGCCGGCGTTGGCGAGGCCGACCTCGCCCGCGTCGACGCCCAGGTCCGCGATGGTGAGGGTCTCCACCGGCTTCTTCTTGGCCGCCATGATGCCCTTGAACGAGGGGTAACGCGGCTCGTTGATCTTCTCGGTGACGCTGACCACGGCCGGCAGGGACGCCTCGAGGTGGGTGATGCCGTCCTCGGTCTCGCGGTCCACCTTGATGGTGCCGCCCTCGACGGTCACCTGGCGGGCGTGCGTCAGCTGCGGCATGCCGAGCAGCTCGGCCAGCACCGCGGGGACGGCACCGCCACGGCCGTCGGAGGCCTCGTTGCCCGCGATGACGAGGTCGACGTCGCCGACCTTGCCCACCGCGGCGGCCAGCACCTTGGCGGTGGAGATGAGGTCGGAGCCGCGGAGGGCCTCGTCGGAGACGTGGACCGCCTTGTCGGCGCCCATGGACAGCGCCTTGCGGATCGCGTCGGTGGCGCGGTCGGGACCGACGCACAGGACGGTCACCTCGCCCTCACCGGCTTCCTTGATCTTGAGCGCCTCCTCCACGGCGCGCTCGTTGATCTCGTCGATCACGGCGTCGGCGGATTCACGGTCGAGGGTGTGGTCGGTCTCGTTGAGCTTTCGCTCCGAGTAGGTGTCGGGCACCTGCTTGACCAGGACAACGATGTTGGTCATGGGTCTCCTTCGGCGCACACGCAAGGCGTTACTGACCGGTAGATTAAGGCTCTTCCCACACGCTACGCCTGCCGAGGTGACGGTCTTCACCCGGATCCGCGAATTACTAGGACGATCGTCCCAATAGACTGCCCCTTCGGCGGATGAACACCCTTTGGAGCGGACTGTGCGCCGAAAGTCGCAACGGACTGCTTCTAATGGGTGGACGGAGCCGTTACCCTGCGGGCGTGCCAGTAACAGTGATCACAGACTCGACAGCTTGCCTGCCCGAGCAACTGGCCGCTCAGTGGGGGATTTCCGTCGTCCAGCTCTCGATTCGGGCCAACGGACGAGTCGACGACGAGATTCGCTTCGACCGGGCGGAGTTGGTCGACACGTTGCGCGCGGGGAAGCCGGTGACCACCAGTCCTCCGGACCCGGGAGCGTTCTTCTGGACCTTCCAGGACGCGGTGAGCGCGGGAGCGGACGCCATCGTCAGCCTCCACATCTCGCGCCGCCTCTCCGCCACGGCCGACGCGGCACGCGAGGCGGCGCAACAGGTTCGCGTGCCGGTCTACGTCGTGGACAGCGCCACCACCAGCATGAGCCTCGGCTTCGCGGCGCTGTCCGCCGCGCGCGCGGCCGCGGCGGGCGCCGGAGCGCAACGCGTCCTCGACGTCGCCCACCGCCGCTACCGCTCCAGCAGGGAGTTCATGTACGTCGACACGCTGGAGCACCTGCGGCGCGGGGGCCGCATCGGCGCGGCGGCGGCACTGCTGGGCAGCGCCTTCTCGATCAAGCCTCTGCTGACGGTCAAGGACGGCGAGGTGGCCCCGCTGGCGAGGGTGTCGGGCGCACGCCGCGCGATGTCCAAGATGGTCGATCTCGCCGTCGCCGAAGCGGGCGAGCGACCGGTCGACGTCGCCGTGGCCTCCGTGACGCCGTCGGATCGCGAGATGACACTGGTGTCGCAACTACGCGGGCGCATCCCGAAGCTGAACGACATCGTGCTGGTGCACGCCAGCACCGTGATCACCGCGCATGTCGGTCCGGGCGCCCTCGGCATCACGGTCGCACCCATCCCCTGAACCGGCTCGACCACTCACGGCGTGGCACCCGAGAGGTGACGACCTCCATGACCCCGGGGTGCTACGCCCGCCGCGGGGAGCCGGTCGGCTACCGTGCCAGGCAACGGACGTGAGCGAACGCTCACGAGTCGATTGGGCCTGAGCGAGCGGCGGGAGTACGTGCCTGTGTCAGGGAGCACCGCAGAGAGGGCGATCGCCCTGCATCTCACGGGTGAGCGCACCGTCCCCGGCGTGCCCGAGGAGAACTACTGGTTCCGCAGGCACGAGGTCGCCTATCACGCGCTGGCACCGTTCTGCCGCGACGCGGTGGTGCTGGAAGCCGGGTGCGGGGAGGGCTACGGCGCGGCGCTGCTGGCCGAGCACGCCCGGTCGGTGCTCGCGCTGGACTACGACGAACCCACCACGGCACACGTCGCCCGACGGTATCCGGAGCTGGGTGTCGTGCGGGGCAACCTCGCGACGCTGCCCGTGGCGACGGGGTCGGTGGACGTCGTGGCCAACCTGCAGGTCATCGAGCACCTGTGGGACCAGTCCGGGTTCCTCGCCGAATGTCACCGGGTGTTGCGGCCCGGCGGGCGCCTCCTCGTGACGACGCCGAACCGGCTCACGTTCACCCCGGACTCGGACACCCCGCTCAACCCGTATCACACCAGGGAACTCTCACCGTCCGAACTGGATGAACTCCTGCGCGGGTCGGGCTTCGCCGTCGAGCAGCTGCTCGGCGTCCACCACGGCCCCGCACTGACCGAACTGGACCGCCGACACGGCGGTTCGATCATCGACGCGCAGCTGGCGGTCGTCATGGGGAGCCTGCCCGGGCAGGCGGCGTGGCCCGAGGAGCTGCTGTCGGACGTCGCGGCGATCACCGCGGACGACTTCGTGCTCCACCCCGACGATCTCGACGCGAGTCTCGACCTCCTCGCCGTGGCGGTGCGACGATGACCGACTCGCAAGGCACCTTCTGCCTCGTCCTCCACAGCCACCTGCCGTGGCTTCCGCATCACGGGAACTGGCCCGTCGGCGAGGAATGGCTCTACCAGGCGTGGGCTCACTCCTACGTTCCCGTGATCGACCTGCTGCGCCGGTTCGCCGACGAGGGACGACGGGACGTCCTCACCCTCGGCGTCACCCCGGTCCTGGCCTCCCAGCTCGACGACCCCTACGCGTTGCGCGCGTTCCACGAGTGGTTGGGCCACTGGACATTGCGCGCGCAGCAGGCGGCGACGCTGTGGCGGGGCGACGAGCTGCTGTCCGACCTGGCCGCCGCCGAGCACCGCACCGCGCATCACGTGCTCGCCGAAGCAGAGACCACGTGGCGGCACGGGTTCTCGCCGATCCTGCGGTCGCTCGTGGACTCCGAGGTCCTCGAACTGCTCGGCGGGCCGGCGACCCACCCGTTCCAGCCGCTGCTCGATCCTCGGGTGCGGGGCTTCGCGCTCCGCACGGGGCTGGCGGACACGACACTGCGCGTCGGCCACCGCCCCGAGGGCATCTGGGCGCCCGAATGCGGCTACGCGCCCGGCATGGAACACGACTACGCCGCCGCGGGGGTGCACCGCTTCCTCGTCGACGGGCCGTCCCTGCGCGGCGACACCGCCGCCGCCCGCACCGTGGGCGACTCGGACGTCGTGTGCTTCGGCCGCGACCTGGAGGTCACCTACCGGGTCTGGTCGCCGAAGGCCGGGTACCCGGGGCACAGCGCCTACCGCGACTTCCACACGTGGGCACACGAGGTGGGGCTCAAACCGTCGCGCGTCACCGGCAAGCACGTCGCGCCCGAGGACAAGGCGCCGTACGACCCGGCGCTGGCGGCCGACGCCCTGCGCACGCACGTCAAGGACTTCGTCGAGACCGTGGTGCGCAGGCTGAAGTCCCTCCGCGAACAGCACGGGCGCCCTGCCCTGGTGGTGGCCGCCTACGACACCGAGCTGTTCGGGCACTGGTGGCATGAAGGTCCACAGTGGCTCGAAGGAGTGCTTCGCGCGTTGCCCGAGGCGGGGGTGCGGGTCACGACCCTGCGCGGGGCGCTCGAGGCCGGGCACCTCGGCGGTCCTGTCGACCTGCCCGCGTCGTCCTGGGGCTCCGGCAAGGACTGGCGGGTGTGGGACGGCGAGCAGGTCGCCGACATGGTGCAGGCCAACGACGAGCTGCAGAAACGGCTGCTGGCACTCCCGGTGCCGGGGGCCGCGCGCGACACCGTGGCCGACCAGGCCGTCACCGAGGGGATGCTGGCGTTGTCGAGCGACTGGGCCTTCATGGTCACGAAGAACTCGGCCGCCGACTACGCGCGCAGGCGCGCCCGCGACCACACCCAGCGGTTCGACGCGCTCGCCGAGGCGTTGCACGCGGGTGCCCCCGACGCGCGACGCCTCGCCGAGCGCTACCGGGCGAGCGCACTGCCCTTCGGGCATCTGGACGCCCGCGACCTGCTCAGTCCGGCGAACCCGCGGCGATGACGGCGCGGTTGCGTTCGGCCACCACCGGCACGGCCACCTTGACCACTCTGCGGTCGTAGGTCAGCAGACCGTTGACCTCGTTCTCCACGTCGGTGACCTGGGTGTAGACGGCGCCGGACAGCCGGTCGCGCGCCAGCGCCTCCAGCTCGGTGCTCAGCTCCACGTAGCGCTCGGTGAGCCGGTCGCGGTCGGAGACCATCTCGTAGGCCATCGGCTCGCCGGGCCAGGTGTGGCCCTCGACGACGAGCCCGACACCGCCGAACTCGCCGTCCACCACGGCCCTGCGGTCGTCGGGCGCGAGTTCCGGCCGCCCGGGCCCCACGTACGTGTGGTCGTCGTACACGTCACCGGCTCCCGAGTCGGGGTGCGAGTGACAGCAGTTCACGCCGCTCGCGGCGACGACCACCCGAGCGGGGTCGAGCTCCTTGACCTCCTCGGTGATGCGCACGGTGTCGTACTCGCCCCAGCCCTCGTTGAACACCACCCAGACCACGAGGGAGGGGACGTTGCGCAGTTGGTGCAGCATCGCGCGCAGCTCGGTCTCGAACCGCTCGCGTGCCACGGCGACGGGCGGAGGCTGCGGGCCGGGCGGATTGTCGAGGACCACCGGCAACGACGGCATGTCCTGCCACACCAGCAGCCCCAGCCGGTCGGCCCAGTGGTACCACCGCATCGGCTCCACCTTGACGTGCTTGCGCACGCTGTTGAAACCGAGCGCCTTGATGCGGTCGAGGTCGAAGCGCAGCGCCTCGTCGGTGGGCGCGGTGAAGATGCCGTCCGGCCAGTAGCCCTGGTCGAGCGGTGCGTTGAGGAAGACCGGCCGGTCGTTGAGCAGGATGCGAGGCGGCGACTCCGCCCCCGGCCTGCCGACACGGATCGTGCGCAACGCCGTGTAGCTCTCGACCTCGTCGAGCACGGTGCCGTCGTCGTCGACCACGCGCACCGTCACGTCGTAGAGGTGCGGGTGGTCCGGGCCCCACAGCTGCGGGTCGGGCACGTCGAGGCGCAGCCGCTCGCCGGGAGTGCCCCGGGCGGAGGCGACCTGCTCGCCGCCGAAGGCGACCGCGACGTCCACCGTCACCCCGGGACGTGCGCCCGCGACGTGGGCCACGAGGTCGAACCCGTGGAGGTCGGGCGTGAGGTCGAGGTCGGCGACGTGCGTGGCCGGCACCGCCTCCAGCCACACGGTCTGCCAGACACCCGAACAGCCGGTGTAGAGGATGCCGCCGGGCTGGTTGGCCTGCTTGCCGACGGCGAACGTGCCCCGGTTGCCGTCGTCGTCGGCCCGGACCAGGACCTCCTGCTCGGCGTCCGGCCGGAGCACGTCGGTGATGTCCACGGTGAAGGCGGTGAAGCCTCCCTCGTGCCGGGTGAGCAGCTGGTGGTTGACCCAGACGGTGGCGATCTGGTCGACCGCGCCGAAGTGCAGCAGCATCCGGCCTCCGCGCCATTCGGGCGGCACGTCGAACGTTCGGCGGTACCACATCTGCTCGTCGCGGCGGCCGATGCCGGAGAGCAGGGACTCGGGCGGATAGGGCACGAGGATGCGCTCGCCGCGGTGCACCTCGCCGGAGGCGTCGCGGCTCACGTAGTCCCAGAGCCCGTTGAGGCTCCGCCACGTCGGTCGGGTCAGTTGGGGGCGAGGGTGCTCGGGATGGGCGTTGTCGGGGCTCACCTGGTACGTCCACGGGGTCGTCAGCCCTGACGTCGTGGACGCTGTGGACGTCACGGACTTCGCTTCTTCGCTCATCCCCTCCGATGCTGGCACAGAAGAGGGACTGGCCGCCGCCGGCGAAGCGACCGGTGAGTAACCTCGCCATATGCGCGTGTTGATGCTGTCGTGGGAATACCCGCCGGTGGTGGTCGGAGGGCTCGCCCGGCACGTCCACGCGCTGGCCCGCCATCTGGTGCGCGGCGGGCACGAGGTGGTGGTGTTGTGCAGGCACGCCGCGGGCACCGACGCCGAGACCCACCCCACGACCGACGAGGTCGTCGACGGCGTCCGGATCGTCCGCGTCGCGGAGGATCCCCTGCACGTGACGTTCGAGCGTGACCTCGTGGCCTGGACCCTCTCGATGGGCCACGCCATGATCCGGGCGGGCACGGAGCTGTTCCGCACCTGGCGGCCCGACGTCGTGCACGCCCACGACTGGCTGGTCACGCAGCCCGCCATCGCGCTGGCCGAGGCGGCGGGCGTACCGCTCGTCGGCACGGTCCACGCCACGGAGGCGGGCAGGCACTCCGGCTGGCTGTCCCACCCGCTCAACCAGCAGATCCACTCCGTCGAGTGGTGGCTCGCCAACCGCGTCGACGCCCTGATCACGTGTTCCGAGGCGATGCGCCGCGAGGTGGCGCACCTGTTCGACCTCCGGGACGACGCGATCACGGTGATCCACAACGGGATCGAGGAGCGCGACTGGTGGGTGGGTCGCGACCACGTCGCCCGTGTCCGCTCGGCCCACAGCCCCGACGGTCCCCTGCTGCTGTTCTTCGGCCGCCTCGAATGGGAGAAGGGCGTGCAGGACCTGCTCGACGCCCTGCCCGAGATCCGGCGCAGGCATCCGGGCACCCGGCTCGTGGTGGCCGGCGCGGGACGGCACCGCGACGAGCTTGTGGCCCAGACCGTGCGCTTGTCGTTGGACGACGCCGTGGACTTCGTGGGACACCTGCCCGACGGCGAACTGCGCGCGGTCCTGGCGGCGGCGGACGCCGTGGTCCTGCCGAGCCGTTACGAGCCGTTCGGCATCGTGGCACTGGAGGCGGCAGCGGCCCAAGCTCCGCTGGTGGCCTCGACGGCCGGTGGGCTCGGGGAGCTCGTCGTCGACGGCGAGACCGGCCTCGCCTTCTCGCCCGGCGACGTCACGGGCATCGTGCGGGCGGTCGACCTCGTGCTGGCCGACGCCTCCGCGGCGTCGCGGCGAGCGCACGCGGCGCAGTCGCGGCTGGCGGCGGACTTCGACTGGTCCCGCATCGCCGAGGAGACCGTCCGGGTCTACCGCCGCACCAAGCCCGGGCCGCCGCAGACGCTCGGCCGCCCCAAGATCGCCACCGGCAACGCGTTCGAGCCGTAGACCCGGGCCGGAGCTCAGAACACCGGCAGCGCCAGGCCGCGCTCGCTGTCCGGCCGGGGTCCGAAGATCCTCCGTTCGGACTCCTCGATCGGGTGGTCGTTGATGCTGGCCTCGCGGCGGCGCATCAAACCGTCGTCGGTGAACTCCCACAGCTCGTTGCCGTAGCTGCGCCACCACTGTCCCGTGTGGTCACGGCTCTCGTACTGGAAGCGCACCGCGATGCGGTTGCCGCGAAAGCCCCAGAGTTCCTTGCGGAGCGCGTAGTCGAGCTCGCGTTCCCACTTCTCCGTCAGGAAGGCGACGATCTGCTCCCGGCCCACGAGGTGGCGGTCGCGGTTACGCCACACGGAGTCCTCGGTGTAGGCGAGCGCGACCCGCTCGGGATCGCGGGTGTTCCAGGCGTCCTCGGCAGCCTGGACCTTCTGCGCGGCCGTGTGTTCGTCGAACGGCGGGAACGGAGGGCGTGATGTCATGACACCAGCGTAGAGAATGATCGTTCTCCATGCCAGAGTGAACCGCATGGACGTCGAGGAAGCGACACGCCGCGTGTTGGCCGCGGCCGAGGAACAGTTCTACGAGCGCGGCATCCAGGCCGTGGGGATGGACACCATCCGGTCGCGCTCCGGGGTGTCCCTCAAACGGCTGTACCAGTGCTTCCCGTCCAAGGACGACCTCGTGGCCACCTACCTGCGCCGCCGCGACACCCGGTGGCGTGCGGAACTCGCCGAGTACGTCCAGGCGCACGCCGACTCGGCCGAG
>JACYYJ010086387.1_pt1 | contig 14364 bp, 13 predicted proteins | sample 8236861 | NCBI WGS metagenome assembly JACYYJ01 (sample SAMN14103086, study PRJNA606662) | landfill metagenome | isolation source: landfill solid waste | place: India:New Delhi, Okhla landfill site | collected 2017-11-05
AAGACGACGATGCTCGAGGTGCTCGCCGGCATCGAGGAGCCCGATTCGGGCCGGGTGAGCCGCGTGAACGGTCTGCGCATGGCCGTCGTGACGCAGCGCGGCGGTCTGCCGGAGGGCTCGACCGTCGGCGAGGTGGTCCTCGGGCCGCTCGACGTGGCCGAGCACGAGTGGGCCGGTGATGCGCGCATCCGCTCGGTGCTCACCGGTATCGGCATCGACAATCTCGGTCTCGACGCGGTCGTCGACGGTCTGTCCGGTGGTGAGCGTCGCCGGGTCGCCCTTGCCTCAGCCCTCGTGCAGGATCTCGACCTGCTCGTCCTCGATGAGCCCACGAACCATCTCGACGTCGAAGGCGTGCAGTGGCTCGCCGAGCACCTGCTGTCGCGGCGCAGCGCGCTCGTCGTCGTCACCCACGACCGCTGGTTCCTCGACACTGTCGCGACCCGCACCTGGGAGGTCGTGAACGGCCGGGTCGAGAGCTACGAGGGCGGCTACAACGACTGGATCTTCGCGCGCGCCGAGCGCTCGCGCCAGGCCGACGCTATGGAGGAACGCCGCCGCAATCTCGCCCGCAAGGAACTCGCGTGGCTGCGACGCGGCGCCCCGGCCCGCACATCGAAGCCGAAGTACCGCATCGAGGCCGCCGAAGCGTTGATCGCGAACGTGCCGCCGCCGCGCGACTCCGTGGCGCTGGCCTCCTTCGCGAAGCGCCGTCTCGGCCGCATCGTCATCGAACTCGAGGACGCCACCCTCACCACCCCGGACGGCCGCGAACTGGTCCGCGACCTCACCTGGCGTCTCGGCCCGGGCGAGCGGATCGGTCTCGTCGGCGTCAACGGCTCGGGCAAGACGACCCTGCTGCGCACGCTCGCGGGCGAACTCGAACCGGCACAGGGACGTCGCGTCCAGGGGCAGACCGTCGAGATCGGCTGGCTGCGGCAGGAACTCGACGACCTGCCCACCGACATGCGGGTGCTCGACGCCGTCAAGGACGTGGCCGAGCGGATCACGCTGGGCGACAAGGAGATCTCCGCCGGTCAGCTCGCCGAACGTCTGGGCTTCACACCGGCGCGGCAGCGCACCCCCGTCGGCGACCTGTCCGGTGGTGAGCGTCGCCGGCTGCAGCTCACGCGTGTGCTCATGGCCGAACCGAACGTGCTGCTCCTCGACGAGCCCACCAACGACCTGGACGTCGAGACGCTCTCCTCGCTGGAGAACGCCCTGCTGGAGTTCCCCGGCTGCGCCGTGGTCGTCTCCCACGACCGCTGGTTCCTGGACCGCGTCGCCACGCACATCCTGGCGTACGAGGGCAACTCCAAGTGGTTCTGGTTCGAGGGCAACTTCGAGTCGTACGAGAAGAACAAGGTGGAGCGGCTCGGCGCCGACGCGGCCCGGCCGCACCGCGCCACCTACAAGAAGCTGACCCGGAGCTGACCGCAGTGGCCCGCCACCTCTACCGCTGCCCCCTGCGCTGGTCGGACATGGACGCCTTCGGGCACGTCAACAACGTCGTCTTCCTGCGGTACCTGGAAGAGGCGCGGATCGACTTCATGTTCCGGCTGGCGCCGGGGAACGGCAGCAAGTCCTTCTCCGGCGGCTCCGTCGTCGCCCGCCACGAGATCGACTACAAGCGCCCGCTCGTCCACCGGCACGAGCCGGTGCTCGTCGAGTCCTGGGTGACCGGCATCCGCGGCGCCTCGCTGACCATCGCCTACGAGGTCAAGGACCCCGACACCGAGGAAGGACCGGGCACCGTCTACGTCCGCGCCTCGACCGTCGTCGTCCCCTACGACTTCGAGACGCAGCGCCCGCGCCGCATCACCGAGGAGGAGCGGCACTTCCTGGAGAAGTACCTCCCGGAGGAGCCCGGTCCCGAGGACGCGGGCGTGCCGGGGGCGCGGACCGCGTGAGTACGGCACCTCTGCGTCCGGCGGACCGCGGGGAGGCGGCCGATCTGGCCGCCTTCCTGCGCCGCCTGGTCCACTACGACAAGGCCGCCGCCGTCCGCCTCCAGCTCACCGGGGAGCGGCTGGCGGTCTTCGGCCGGCCCGCCTCGTTCGAGGTGCTGGCGGTCCGCACCGTCCTGCTGGAGGACGCCCCGGCGGAGCTGGACCGCACCGTCTCCGCCGGTGAACTGCTGGAGCTGGTCCACGCCGAGCCCGAGCCGGGCGCGCCCTTCGGCGTCCCGGAAGCGGTCACCGGCCCGCCCTGGGCCGGGGTCCTGCCGCCCCGCACCGGCTGGCGGGCCGAACCGGGCCTGCCCGCCCCCGACGCGATCCGCGCCGCCGTCGNNACCAACGACCTCGACATCGACACACTCCAGCAGCTCGAGGACCTGCTCGACGGCTGGGCCGGAACCCTCGTGGTCATCAGCCACGACCGGTATCTCGTCGAACGCATCTGTGATTCGACGTGGGCCCTGTTCGGCGACGGCCGGCTCACGAACCTTCCCGGCGGCATCGAGGAGTACCTGCGCCGGCGCGCGGCCATGGGCGACGGCGACGTGCCGTCGGTGGCGTCGACCGTCTCGAAGACCGGTGACGCCGCGGAGCAGCCGAAGAAACGCGACGGTGCCGCGGAACGTGCCGCGCGCAAGGAACTGTCGCGCCTCGAGCGTCTCGTCGCAAAGCTGACCGAGAAAGAGGAGAAGCTGCACCACGACCTCGCGGAGGCGGCGACCGATCCCGACCGGCTGCAGAAGCTCGACGCGAAGTTGCGTGAGGTGGTCGCGGAGAAGGAAGCGGCCGAGGAGCAGTGGATGGAGCTCGCCGAAGATCTCGACTGAATCCTCTTGACCTCGAGTCGGCTCGAGGTCGCAGGATGGGCGTCGTCAGAAGGAACGCCCATCAGGAGGATCCATGTCCGTCACCGAAACATCCGGTACCTCTACGCATCTCCCGCAGTCCCGACTCGCACGTTCCGCTGTGGTGGTCGCCGCGTCCGTCGTGACCGCACTGGTGATCGACCTCGTGCTGTGGGCCGTCGGGCTCGTCGCGGGTGGCTCGTTCGAACACACCGACGCCGGTGAGGTGGTGAGCGCGGCGCCCGGTGGCGTGGTGCTCATGTCCGTCGTCCCGCTCACCGTCGGTCTCTCCGTCGCGGCCCTGCTCACCCTGTGGTGGAACGGTTTCGCGCGGATCGCCCAGGTCGTCGGGGCGTTGCTGCCGCTGGCGACGATCCAGGGCACGATCTCCGCGGACTTCGACACGCCGAGCACCGTCGCCCTGGCGCTGATGCACGTCGTGATCGCCGTGGTGGTCGTCGTCGCACTGGAGATGCTCCGTGCGCGTGCCTGACACGAGTAGGGGGAGGAAATGTGCGCTTTCGCAAGGAAAGTCGCACATTTCCTCCCCCGAGTTCGGGCGGAGACCTACAGGCCGAGCAGCTTGCTGATGATCTCGTTCATGATCTCGTTGGTGCCGCCGCCGATGCCGAGGACGCGGGCGTCGCGGAAGTGGCGCTCGACCTCGCTCTCGCGCATCAGGCCGATACCACCGGAGAGCTGAACCGCCTCCATGACGGCGTGGTCGCAGACCTTGACGGCGTTGTTCTTCGCCATCGACGTCTCGAGCAGCATGCCCTCGCCGTTGACCCACCGCTCGGCGACCGAGCGGCAGAACGTCTGTGCCGCAGTGATCTCGGTGGCGAGCTCGGCGAGACGGTGACGCACGACCTGGCGCTTCGACAGCGGACGGCCCATCGTCTCGCGGGACTTGACCCACTCGACGGTCAGGTCGAAGCAGCGCTGCGCGGTGGCGACGGCTTGGAAGGCCAGCGACAGGCGCTCACCCTGGAACTGCTGCGCGATCTGCCCGAAGGCCGAGTTCTCGGCGCCGATGAGGTTCGAGACCGGCACGCGCACGTCGTCGTAGAACAGCTCGGCGGTGTCCGAACACAGCCAGCCCATCTTGTCGAGCTTGCGGGAGACCGTGAAACCCGGTGTGTCCGTAGGGACGACGACGAGCGAGATGCCACCGGCGCCGGCGTCGCCCGTGCGCACCGCGGTGGTCACGAAGTCGGCGCGTGTACCCGAGGTGATGTAGAGCTTCGCACCGTTGATGACGTACTCGTCGCCGTCACGACGCGCGGTCGTGCGGATGTTCGCGACGTCGGAGCCGCCGCTGGGCTCGGAGATCGCGAGCGAACCGATCGCGCGACCCTCGAGCGCGGGACGCGCGAACCGCTCGATCAGGTCGGTGTTGCCCGACGAGACGATGTGCGGGGTGGCGATGCCGTGGCTGAACAGCGCCGAGATCAGGCCCGACGAACCACCGGCGAGGATGATCTCCTCGAGGATCGCGAGCATGTCGAGGGCGGTGCCGCCCGAGCCGCCGTGCTCCTCTGCGACCGAGGCGCCGAGCAGGCCCGCGTCGGCGGCCTTGCGATGCAGTTCGCGCGGGATCTCGCCGGCGCGCTCCCACTCGTCCAGGCGGGGGACGATCTCCTTGCGCGTGAAGTCGGCGGCGAGCTGACGGAGCGCCTTCTGCTCGTCGGTGTCCCAGCGGATCACTTCGGTGGTGGTCATGCCTATTCGCCCTTCCAGACGGGTTCGCGCTTCTGCATGAAGGCCATGACACCTTCGAGGGTGTCGGCGCTGGTGGTGAGACGTGCAAGGGCCTTGTCGGTCAGCTCCCAGGGCAGGTCCTCGGCGGGGACGTTGCCGTCGATGATGCCGCGCGCGACGGTCTTGCTGGCCTGCACGGCGAGCGGAGCGCCCTTCGCGACGTCGGCGGCGAGAGCGAGAGCGGTGTCGAGGACCTCGGCCTGCGGGACGACCCGGTTGACGAGGCCCCAGCGCAGCGCGTCGGCGGACGACATCGGCTTGCCCGTCAGGACGAGTTCCATCGCGACGGCGCGGGGGATGGCCTGGCCGATGCGGAAGACACCACCGGCACCGGCGATCAGGCCGCGGTGCACCTCGGGCAGACCGAATTCGGCGCTCTCGGAGGCAACGACGAGATCGCTCGCGAGGGCGAGTTCGGTGCCACCGCCGAGGGCGGTGCCGTTGACCGCGGCGATGACGGGCTTGGAGATGTGGTGCTTGACGACACCGGCGAAGCCCCAGTGCGCGGTCTCGGGCGGGGTGACGCCGTCCGGTCCCTTGGTGCCGAGGGCCTTGAGGTCGGCGCCGCCGCAGAAGACGGCGTCGCCGGAGCCGGTGAGCACCACGACGCGCACGTCGCGGTCCTCTTCGGCGCGGTCCCAGGCCTCACCGAGTGCCTGGTGCACGTCGGCGTTGATGCTGTTGGCCGCCTTGGGACGGTTGATGGTGACGAGCAGGACGTGCTCGCGCTTCTCGACGAGAACGACGGGTTCGCTCACGACTGGGACTCCTCGGGGGACAGGTGCTCGATGCGGGTGACGGTGAGAGTGCCGCCGTTGTCGGTGACGTGGACGGTCTCGCCGACGATGTCGGCACCGGCGGCGAGGACCGCGGCGCCGGTGGCGTCGGTCTGGCCGGAGACACGCCGGCCGTCGGGGGTGAGGCCGACGAGGAAACCGACCGACGGGTTGCCGTCGCGACCGAATTCGGCCGTGGCGGTGACGATCTGGACCTCGCCGCTGTAATCGGTGGCGGTCTCCGGCGCGGACGGCTCGAGCAGCACGTGCTCGGGGTCGCCGACGTAGCCGTCGGTGTGCGGTGCGCAGCCGAGGACCACGACGTGCTGGTAGGTCAGGTAGCCGCCGTTGCCGTGCACGAGGGCGAGCTCGCCGTCCTGGCGCAGCCGCTTGGCCACCGACACCACCGAGTGCAGCGTGTAGCTGTTGAGCGGGCCGCCGAAGAAGGAGTGGCCGCCGGTCACCGACGGGACGGTGTCGCGGGGGAGGCCGAGCTGCTCGATGAGCAGCTTCGGGACCACGGGGAAGCAGCTGTAGGCGTCGATGATGTCGAAGTCGGCGGGACGCAGGTCGGTCGCCGACAGCGTGCGCCGCAGCGCATCGTCGAGTGCGGCGGAGCGTCCGAAGTCGCCGCGGGCGAGCACGTCCGAGGGCTCGGTCGCGCCGGCGCCGCCCCACACGTAGAGCAGGTGGTCGTCGGGGACGCCGAGTTCGCGGGCCACGGCGAGCGAGGTGACGACCACGGCAGCGGCCTGGTCGACGAACGGCATCGCGTTGACCAGCAGCGGGTACGGATCGGTGACGAGGCGGTTCTTACCGGCGATGGTGCGGATGTCGTCGGCGGTACGGCGCTCGGGGTTCCAGGACGCCGGGTTCTCGGCGGCGAACTCGGAGAAGGCGGCGTACAGCGTCGCCGACCAGTCGAGCGACTTCTCGCGCGAGTGCCCGAGATCGTGGCTGAGCCGGTTCTCGAACAGCGGGTAGACCCGCGTGGGGACGATCATCCCGGCGCGCTGCATCGCCGGGCTGCCGAGGTCCTCGTTGCTGATCGGCGCGGGGCCGCCCGGGGCGGTGGTCCATCCGAGCGTGACCGGATCCGTTCCGGCCTTGTACGAGTTGGTCGCCGAGGCCTGCGCCTCGCCGCCGACGAGCAGCGCGACGGTGCTGGTGCCCGCGGCGATGTCGTGGCCGATGCGATCGAGCAGGGCCGCCGGCCAATGGCCGCCGATCGGCGTGGTCGACGTGTGCTCGGGCGTCGCGCCGAGACGTTCGGCGAGCAGGCCCGGCAGGTCGTCGTAGTTCCAGCTCGCGGTCTTGATCGCGTGGATGGTGTCGATCCGCGTGGCGAGATCGGCGCCGGAGTCGGCGATCGCGGCGAGGGTGGCCTCGTGGATGAGGTCGAGCGGTTCACGCGGGTCGGCGGGCGCACCGGCACGGCCGGAGCGCAGGTCGCCGACGCCGATCACGACGGGAACCCGAGTGGGGTCGGTCATGGCGTTCCTTCGGTCTGCTCTGGGGGAGGAGGACGCCGTCAGCTTAATGCGGACGATTTCAGTCTGTAAATCGAGGAGTGGTCTGGCACACTTTCCCGACGTGACCGAAGCACCCGCACCGCGCCGCCGCGGACGCCCCCGCGACGCCGACCTCGAGGACCGCGTGTTCGACGCCGTGCTCGAGGTGTACTCCGAGACGAGCTGGCGTGGCTTCACGCTCGACGCGGTCGGACGACGCGCGCGGGTGGGGCGCGCCGCCCTCTACCGCCGGTGGTCGAGCAAGGACGACCTGCTGGTCCAGGCCCTCGAAGCGCGCAGCCCGCTGCCCGTGCCGATCGACACCGGCGCGCTCCGATCCGATCTCGTCGAACTCGCCCGGCAGCTGTTGCGCGGTTACCGGACCACCCCCGGCCTGGTGAGCCTGCGCGTCGCGCTCGACGCCCGCGCCAACCCCGAACTGCTCGCCCGGCTGATCCACACCCTCAACCGCAGCCGCGTGCTCGCGGCGCGCACGATCGTGCACCGCGCCGTCGAGCGCGGCGAACTCCCCGCCGACACCTCGGCGACGCTGCTGCTCGAGATGGTCACCGGCACCGTGCTCAGTCATGCCCTGTTCGCGTTGGCCACCCCGGACCAGAGCGTCGACGACGACTACGCCGAACTCGTCGTCGACGCGACCATCCGCGCGCTGCGCCGTCCCGAGTCGTGACCGGCACGCCCTCCCGTGACCGAATTGCGATCGAATGCTGCCTGGTAACAGTGTGATTCCGGCCGTCTGCGCCGGTCGTCCGGGCTAGCCTGGAATGCGAATACTCGCAGGGGGGGCGCCAATGGGAGGCTGACGATGGATGTGCAGGCGGTAGCGGAGATCACGCGGCTCAAATACCGTTATGCGCGAGCGCTCGACACGAAGGACTGGGACGAGCTGGCGAACACCCTCACCCCCGACGCACACGCCGTCTACGGGGAGCATCTCGTTTTCGACTCACGCGACGCCTTCATTGGTTTCCTCGAGAACACGCTGGGAACGCGCTTGATCACGGAGCACACCTGTTCCCATCCCGAGATCGACATCGCCGACGACGGCCGCAGCGCCACCGGGGTGTGGTTGCTGTCCGACACCGTGATCATCCCCGAGGACGGGATGATGCTGCGCGGCTCGGCCTACTATCACGATCGGTACAGCCTCGGTGACGACGGATGCTGGCGGATCAGCCGCACCGGATATCAACGCAACTGGGAGACGGTCACATGCATGGGCGACTCGCCTTCGGTCCGGTTGACGACCAATCGATGGGCACTGCTGCAGCAACCGAAAGCGTCCTGAGCGGGGACGACGAGATGGACTCGGAGGGTTCCGGCGATTTTCCCCGTCCGGGGGCGCTGCCCTATCTGACGGTGCCGCGGGCCCACGAGGCGATCGAGTGGTACACCCGGGTCTTCGGAGCGTCGCTGACCGCCGAGCCGGTCGTCATGGACGACGGTCGCGTCGGGCACGCCGAACTGCGGTTCCCCAGCGGAATGATCTATCTCGCAGACGAATTCCCCGAACTCGGACTCACGGCGCCGCAGGAGGGGGCGGTCTCGGTGAGCCTGATGCTCGAGGTGGCCGACACCGACACGGTGCTCACCCGCGCCCGTCTGGCCGGCGGTTCGGTCGAGAGGTGGATCAACGAGGCCCACGGTCATCGCAACGCCACCCTGCTCGACCCCTTCGGGCATCGCTGGATGCTCGTCGGCCCGCTGACCGGCAAGCTGCCGCCACCTCGGGAGTGAGCTCCCGGATCGGTACCATGCGGCGATGAGTGAGATCGCGCGTCGCAGTGAGTTTCCCGATACCCGCGGCTGGATCCGGGCCCTGCCCACCCTCACGGCGTCCGCGCCGCCGTTCGCACCGGCCGCGACGCCGCAGGAGACCTTCCTCCGCTGGCTCACCGAGGCGACCGAGGCCGGCGTCGCCGAGCCGCACGCCGCGACCCTGTCGACCGTCGACCCGTCCGGAACGCCCGACGCGCGCATGCTGCTGATCAAGGACGTCACCGACGACGGCTGGTGGTTCTCCGGCGACGACCGTTCCCCGAAGGGCCGCCAGCTCGACGCGACACCGGCCGCCGCGCTCACCGTGTACTGGCGCGAACTCGGCCGGCAGGTACGCGTGCGCGGGCCCGTCCTGGCCGGCCCACCCGAGGTGTGTGCCCGCGACTTCCGGGAACGGTCGGTCTTCGCCCGTGCCGTCGCCTCCACGGGACACCAGAGCGAGGCCCTCACCGATTCCGCCGAGTACGACGACCTCGTACGGGAACGCCTGACCGCGCTCGAACACGATCCGGACCTCGTCTCACCGCACTGGACGGCGTGGTGCGTCGCCGCCGAGGCCGTGGAGTTCTGGCAGGCGGATCCCGGCCGGCGGCACCTGCGGTATCGCTACCGGCGTGCGGGGGACCGGTGGGTCACCGAGGAACTTCATCCATGACGTGTCGCGTGGCAGGGACGAGTCGCCCGCGACCGGTAGGCTCCCGCCCGTGAACGAGTCCTTCATCCGCACACGCGTCGCCAACGGAGTCGGCGAAGTGCAACTCGACCGTCCCGGTGCGCTCAACGCGCTCGACCGGTCGATGATCCGCGACATCCGCTCGTCGCTTCTCGCCTGGCGCGACGACCCGGCCGTCACGGCCGTGCTCGTCACCAGTGCCTCCGACCGCGCGTTCTGCGCCGGTGGCGACGTCAAGCCGGTGCGCGAGCTGGCCCTCGAGGGGCGCTTCGACACCGTCCGTGAGTACTTCGCCGACGAGTACCGCCTCGACGAGCTGGTCGCCACCTACCCGAAGCCGTATCTCGCGGTCCTCGACGGCGTCACGATGGGGGGTGGCCTCGGTATCTCGGTGCACGGCGCGGTGCGCGTCACCACCGAGAAGACCACGATGGCCATGCCCGAGACGGCCATCGGGTTCGTTCCCGACATCGGGTCGAGCCACTTCCTCCCGCGCCTGCGCGGCACCACCGCGCGGTGCGATGCGGTGGGGATGTATCTCGGACTCACCGGCGCCCGCATCGATGCGGGCGACGCGCTGGCCGTCGGCCTGGCCACGCACTACGTGCCCAGCGCCCGCATCGACGACTTCGCCGACCGCATCCGCGCCGGGCAGTGGCGCGACGCCCTCGACGAGTTCGTCGAACCGGCCCCCGAATCCTCCCTGGCGCAGCGTTTCCCCGACATCGAGACGGTGTTCGGCGACGGCACGGTGCTCGACATGGCGACCCGCCTCGACAGCCTCGCCGACATCGACGCCGAGTGGGCCGAGCAGACCCGCACGGCCCTGCGGTCGTTGTCGCCGACGAGCGTGTGGGCCACGGCCGAACTGATGCGACGCGGTGCCGAGAGCACGCTCGAGGAATGCTTCGCCCACGAACTCGACGTCGCCGTGCGCGTCGCCGCGACGCCGGACTTCATCGAAGGTGTGCGCGCCGTGCTCGTCGACAAGACCCGCGACCCGCAGTGGTCGCCCGCGACGCTCGAGGACGTCGATCCGGCGGCGATCGCCGCACTGTTCGGCGACGGATAACCCGCGACCTACCGCCTCTACCGGGAGTGACGCTGCGGTACCTGCAGGTCGACGACGATGGGCTGCCCACCGAGGGTCGCGTGGATCTCGGGTTTCTCCAGCCCACCGGCGAGCAGGTACTCGCCGAGCAGGGTGAGCAGTTCGTCGTCGTCCGCCATCGGGTCGCCGTGCGAGCCGATGCCGCGCGAGTCGCGGGAGGTCAGTTCGTTCTGTGCGAGTCGCGCGGCGATACGCACCGATGCCACGCCCATCGAATTGCGCCGCGACGGGACCGGGCCCGGTGTGGTGATCGTGCCGAGGCTCTCGGTGGCCGTCGTGGTCGTCGTGGTGGTGGCGGGCCCACTCGCGGAGCCGTTCGTGCCGGTGCTGCTCACCAGGGTCGTTCCTTCCTCGGAATTGCCGGCGCCCACCCCGCCGGCCGGGTCACCTTCGAGCGATGCATCCCCCATGCTCGTGCGGTGTGTTCCGGGATCCGGCGTACTCGTCAGCGGGGTACTGCTCGGAAGAGGAGTGCTCGGCAGCGGGTAGACGAAGGTGCCCGAGCGCTTCGCGCGTCCGGATCGCCTGCCCGAATCCGCCGTCCCACCGGACGACAGGTCCTCACCGGCCGTGGCCGGTACGTCGTCGTTCATCGACACAACTCCTGATTCCACCCGAATACGTCGGATCGACGGAAGGGAAAGTATCAGTAAAATCCGCTGGACGCACTACCTGTCCGGCGTCGTCGGGACGCTCAGTCGGTCGCGGCGACCAACGGTTCGAGAGTCAGCTCCGGCAGCTCCTTGAGGATGTACTGCAGCCGCCACTTGTCGCTGACGAGAGCGAGGAGCACGCCGTCCAACCGGGTGAACACCTCGACGCCGCGCTGGCGGTTCAGCTCGTCGGCCGAGGCCGCATCGGTGCGACGCGCGAGCGAGTAGCCGAGATGCTCGATCTTCGGGTCGACGTTGTACTCGGCCTTCATCCGCGCCGCGACCACCTCGAACTGCATCGGACCCACGGCCGCCATCACCGGCGACGCGTCGCCGCGGACGTCGTTGCGGAGGATCTGCACGACGCCCTCGGAGTCGAGCTGGTCCACGGCCTTGCGGAACTGCTTGTACTTCGAGGCGCTCTCGGCCCGCAGGATCGCGAAGTGCTCGGGCGCGAACGACGGAATGGGCGGGAACTCCACCTTCTTGTCGACATAGAGGGTGTGGCCCGGTGCCAGCGCGGTCGCGTTGACCAGGCCGACGACGTCGCCGGGATAGGCGTTCTCCACCGTGGAGCGTTCGCGGCCGAAGACCGTCAGCGCGTATTTGGTGGCGAAGGGCTTGCCGGTCTGCGCGTGCGTGACCACCATGCCGCGCTCGAACACACCCGAGACGACTCGCATGAACGCGAGCCGGTCGCGGTGGGCGGTGTCCATGCCGGCCTGCACCTTGAACACGACGGCGCTGAACGGATCGTCGACCTCGCGAGCGGTCTCGTCGATCGCGAGGCGGGCCCGCGGCGGTGGTGCGAGCGTGATCAGGGTGTCGAGGATCTGCCGCACACCGAAGTTGAGCATCGCCGACGCGAAGATCACCGGGGAGGTCTGCCCGGCGAGGAACAGCTCCTGATCGTGGTCCTGGCCGTTGGCCGACAGCAGTTCGGATTCCTCGGCGGCTTCGACCCAGGTGTCGCCCTCGAGGGCGAGCGCCTCGTCGGGGGACAGATGCTCCTCGGGTGCGATCTTGGCGCCGCCGGCCGTGCGGGTGAACTTGATGTACTCGGCCGCGTCTCCGTCCTCGCCGCGGCGCAGCAGACCGCGGAAGTCGCCCGCGATACCCACGGGCCAGAACAGGGGAGTCGGCGTCAGGCCGATGCGCTCGTCGATCTCGTCGAGCAGTTCCAGCGGCGTCCGGCCGGGGCGGTCCCACTTGTTGATGACGGTGACCACGGGGATGCCCCGGTGGCGGCACACCTGGAACAGCTTCAGGGTCTGCGGCTCGAGACCCTTCGCCGCGTCGATGAGCATGACGGCGGCGTCGACGGCGGTGAGGACGCGGTAGGTGTCCTCCGAGAAGTCGGAGTGACCGGGGGTGTCGACGAGATTGACGACGTTGACGACCTCGTCGTCGGTGCCCGCGACGTCCGAGCGGGTGTAGTTGAACTGCAGAGCGGTGGAGCTGACGGAGATGCCGCGGGCCTTCTCCATCTCCATCCAGTCGGAGACCGTCGACTTGCGGCCGGCCTTGCCGTGGACCGCGCCGGCCTCGGAAATGACCTTCGCGTGCAGGGCGAGCGCCTCGGTGAGCGTCGACTTACCGGCGTCGGGGTGGGAGATGACGGCGAAGGTGCGTCTGCGCTCGGCTTCGGCTCTGACCTCCTTCGCGGACGCAGGCTTCGAGGCGCCGGTGGATTGACTGTCGGCCGAAGCGTGCGGGGTGCTCAACGGGAAAAACCTCTCGAAGGGGGCAGGGAGTAGGGGCGCTATCGCCGCCAACTCGTCCATGTTACTCGGCGATTCGGTGTCGATTTCCGCCAGATTCGATCACGTTTCCCCGAGGCCGCGCCATCCCGACCCCTCGAAGGCGCACGCTGATGTGCAACTACCGGATCTTGATCGAGGTCGTGCACCACCGGACGAGGAGCGGGTCGTGAGCAGGTTCACCGAGGAGATGTACGCGACGGCGGAGTCGGACACCGGGGCTCTGATCACCGGCGAACCGGATACGCCGCTGCGGCAGAGCTGGGGACGGATCCACCGTCAGGCCCGCCGCATGGCCGGCGCACTGGCTGCGGCGGGTATCGGACCCGGCGACGCGGTGGGCGTCCTCGCAGGCCAACCGGTGGACATCGCACCGGTCTGCCAGGCCGTGTGGATGCGCGGCGGAAGCGTGACGATGCTGCACCAGCCCACCCCGCGCACCGACCTGCAGATGTGGTCGCACGACACCGAGGTGGTGCTGCAGATGATCGACGCCCGGGCCGTCGTGCTCGGCGCACCCTTCGAGATCGCGGAGCCGCTGTTGCGCGAACGCGGCATCTCCGTCGTCACCGTGGAGCGGATGCGGGAGGGGAAGCCCGTCGATCCCGTCGACACGGCGGAGTCCGACATCGTGCTGCAGCAACTGACGTCCGGGTCCACCGGCTCGCCGAAGGCGGTGCGGATCACGCACGGCAACTTCTACGCCAACGCGACGGCGATGATGGACCGCGTCAAGTTCTCGCTCGACGACGACGTCATGATCAGCTGGCTGCCGCTGTTCCACGACATGGGCATGGTGGCCTTCCTCAGCGTCCCCATGCAGGTGGGCGCCGAGGTCGTGTCGGTCACGCCGCTGGACTTCCTGCGCTCGCCGATCCTGTGGGCGGAGCTGATCAGCAAGTACCACGGAACGCTCACCGCAGCACCGAATTTCGCGTACTCCTTGTTGGCCCGGAAGTTGTCGCAGGCGCCGGACGGCGCGCTCGACCTGTCGTCGATGCGCTGGATGTGGAACGGCGCCGAGCCGGTCGATCCCGACACGATGGAGGCCCTCGCGGAGGCCGGGGAGCGCTTCGGTCTCGACCCGTCCGCCCTCGCGCCCTCCTACGGGATGGCCGAGACCACGCTCGCGGTGTCGGTCCCCGATCCGGGACGCGGGATGGTGCTCGACGTGGTGGACCCCGACCTGCTCGAGGCCGGCGGGATGGCCGTGCCGACCAACCGCACCCACGCGCGCCGCATGCCCACCCTCGGCCGTCTCGTGGCCGGTCTCGAGGGCCGGGTCGTCGGCCGTGACGGACAGGTGCTGCCAGCCCGCGGCGTGGGCATCATCCAGTTGCGCGGCGAGGCCGTCACGCACGGCTATCTCACCGTGGACGGGCCCGTACCCGCGCAGGACGCCGACGGCTGGCTCGACACCGGCGACGTGGGTTACTTCACCGAGGAAGGGCTCGTCGTGGTGTGCGGCCGGGTGAAGGACGTCATCATAATGGGCGGCCGCAACATCTATCCCACC
>JACYYJ010107676.1_pt2 | contig 14346 bp, 12 predicted proteins | sample 8236861 | NCBI WGS metagenome assembly JACYYJ01 (sample SAMN14103086, study PRJNA606662) | landfill metagenome | isolation source: landfill solid waste | place: India:New Delhi, Okhla landfill site | collected 2017-11-05
GCCCACACCGACGCGGAGTTCCTCCTGCAGTCGGCGCTGTTGCTCGCCCCCTTCGGGCTGATCACCGCGTGGTTGCTCGCCCGGATGGCGGGATGGGCGGCGCTGTTGTGGTCGCTCACTCCGCCGATCGTGCTCTACGCCTTCCTCAACTGGGACCTGCCGGTCGTGGCGGTCACCGTCGCCGCCGTCGCGGTGCTGACGATCGAACGCTGGTCGCTGCGGACCCGCGGAGTGGTCGCCGCGCTACTGCTGGGCGTGGGCTTCTGTCTCAAGCTCTATCCGGGCATCTTCGTGCTGCCGCTCATCGCCTACGTCCTCACCGGCGGGAGCTCACCCGACCGGAAGCGGGACGTCCCCGGCGCCCTCGCCGTCGCGGGCACGGCGGCGGCGACGGTCGCCGCGATCAACCTGCCCTTCGCGATCCTCGGCTACGAGGGCTGGCGGGCGTCGTTCGCCTTCCAGCAGAACCGGGAAGCGGACGGGACCAGCAATTCGATCTGGTACTGGGGTCTGCGGCCGTTGATGGGCGGCTACCAGGAATACGAGAACACCCCCCAGTACAACGACCTCGTCGCCCAGCTGTCGCCGACGCTGATCGCGCTGTCGTTCGCGCTCGCACTGTGGCTCGGATGGCGCCGATACCTCCGCGACGGCATCTATCCGTGGCTCGGTACCGGTGCCGCGATGCTGTGCGGGTTCATGCTCTTCCACAAGGTGCACTCACCGCAGTACACGCTGTGGCTGCTGCCGCTGCTGATCCTGCTGCGCGTGCCGTGGGGGCTCGTCGCCGCCTATCTCCTCGCCGATCTCGCCATCGGCATCGGCATCTTCCGGTGGTTCGCCGCGACCGCCGGCGAAGCGGACATGGCCGTGCCGCTCACCCTCGTCCACATCGGGGTGTGGGGACGCGCGGTCCTGCTGGTCGTGCTGTTCTTCGTCTTCCTGCGCGTCCCACCCAGAACTCCGTGGCAGAAGACGGAACGGACGGACTACGCTCGCCGTCCGACGACGACCGGGAGAACGCGATGAACGACAACTGGACGGAACATCCCCTCCTCGAGGGTCCCCGGATCCGACTCGAGCCCCTCGACGACGCGCACGCCGAAGGACTGCTGAAGGCCGCCGACGATCCCGACACGATCTTCGCCTGGACGCACCTCGTGATCCGCGACCTCGACGACGCGCGCACGTTCGTGCGCCAGGCCGTGGCCGATCCGTCCCGGCTGCCCTACGCGATCGTCGACAAGGCGACCGGTGAGGTGCTGGGGTCGACGTCCTACTACCTCCTCGAACCGGCCCACCGCACACTGGTGATCGGCTACACCTGGCTGTCGACCCGAGTGCAGCGGACCCACGTGAACAGCGAGTCGAAACTGCTTCTGCTGCAGCGCGCCTTCGACGACCTCGGGGCCGTACGCGTGACCTGGCACGCCGACGAACGCAACACCCGTTCACGCGACGCCCTGCGCCGGCTCGGCGCCACCGAGGAGGGTCTGCTCCGCAAGCACCGCAGGCGCCGTGACGGCAGCTGGCGGACCACCGCCCTGTTCTCCCTCACGGACGACGAATGGCCCGGGGTGCGCGCCCGGCTCGAGGAGCGCCCGGTGCGATGAGGACGAGGCGCGCGCTCGCAGCCCCCATGGCGATCGCCGTGGGCGCGGTCGCGGTGTGCGCCGCGGTGGCGTGGGCCGACCCGACCACGCCTGGCGGGATCATTCCGCCGTGCCCCACCTACTCGCTGTTCGGAATCCTCTGTCCCGGTTGCGGTTCGTCACGGATGCTGTACTCGCTCGTCCATCTCGACGTACCGGCAGCGTTGCACTACAACGCCCTCGGTCTCGTCGCGCTGGGCGTGCTGACCGTGGTCACCGGCGTCGNNCCGATGCCGCGGTGGACACGATACCGGTGGGCCCCGCACCTCGTGCTGGTCCTGACGGCGGTGTGGTTCGTCGTGCGCAACATCCCGGTCGCGCCGTTCACCGCCCTACGGATCTGACCGTCAGAGGATCGGGCAGTTGACCGTGTACTCCCACGCCGTCCCGGGCTCACCGGTCACTCGGACGAGAACCGAGGACGCACTCCCGGCCGGCACGTTCACCACAGCCGATCCGGTGCCTTCGTTGATGCTGTCACCGATACGACCGGTGTCGTGGATCTGGGAACCACCGTAGAACACCTGGATTCGGTCGGGAACGTCGAAGGTCTCCCAGTCCAGCAGGAACGACGTGGGACCACTGCGACCCAGCTCGTGGTAGGTGCTGGTGACACCTTCCCCTCCCGACTGCCGCGACTGATTGCACTGCTGGGTCGACGGCAAGGACGATCCGTTGCCCAGGATCGCGCTACCCAGATCGATCGCTCGTCCACCCAGATCCACCACGCTGCCGGGCAGTTCGGACACGCTGCCGGGCAGATCGGCGACACTGCCCGGCAGATCGTTGCTGCCGGCGCTGCCCGTGAGAGCGGCCGAAGCGACAACGGGCGCACCGAATGCGACCACCGCCACCGTAACGGCCGTCAGAACCGCGCGCAGACCCGACCTACGATTACGAGACATGCTTCCTCCGATGATCGATGCGTTGAACCCCCGTCAGGACGTTCTCACGCCGTGCGACGCGTGCGTATCCTGCAATCGGATGAATCCGGCTCGGTCGGAACATCTTCCGTGCCGCCCGATTCACGCCGTGCCGCCGCACGGCGGCCGGTAGGGCACACCGGGCAGGTGCCGTTCCCATTCGTCCTCGGTCACCGGAGTGCCGACGGTGGAACACAGTGTCGCCGAGACGGCCTCGGGATCGAGTTGCCACAGCCGCACGGAACGGTCCGGGCCGCCTCCGACGAGCACTGTTCCGTCGTGCGCGAAGGTGACGTCGTAGACCCGGCTTCCGTAGGCGGTGAGCACCGCGTGGGTGGTGGGGGAGTCCGGTCGGGTGACATCCCAGATCCATGCCGCGCCGTCGCCGACGCCGGCCGCGAGACGGTCTCCGTCGGGGGAGAAGTGCAGCGAGTACACCGCGTCCGCCGGCCCGGTGATCCGCGCCAGTTCGCGTGGAGCAGCGGGGTTCGCGACGTTCCACAGGCGCACACTGCGGTCGGCGCTCGCCGCGGCCAGGATCTCTCCGTCACCACCGAACGCGACCGTCTGCGCCTGACTCTCGAATCCGGACAGCTCGGAAATCCGCGTCGGATCGGTGGGATCCGAGAGATCCCACAGTTCGACGAGACCACCGGCGCTCGCCACGGCCACGATGTCGGCAGAGGGATGCCACGACAGCATGTACGGATAGTCGTCGGCCTCGAAGGTTCCGACGACGCGCGGAGCCGTCGGATCGGAGACGTCGACGAGCGCGACCTTCTCGTCCTCCGTCGCCGCTACTGCCACGACGGGCCGGCCGGGAGCGAACTCGACCACTCCGACGACGCCCGTGACGACGCTCTCGGCCGTCCCTGCGAACTGCGGTACCGCAGGGTCCGCCAGATCCCACAGGTGCACGGATCCGCCGGATGTTCCTGCAACAGCGAGCGATCCGGTCTTCGACAATGCTGCGGCACCGCTGAAGCGGTCCTCGACGGGCGGACTCAGGGACGGCAGTTCCACCGCCGCACCGGGATCGGTGATGTCCCACAGCGGCAGGGAATTCGAGCGTCCCTGACCGAAGAGGACGAGGGTGCCGTCCGCATCGACGGGAGTGACGTAGACGGCCTCCTCCGCGGGCAGGACCGGGCCGGGCACCGGCCACCACCCGACCGAACCGTCCAGTGCCGCGGTGAGCACCGCACGGCCCCCGTCGGCGAAGTCGACGGAGGTCACGGGATTCGAACCGGGCAGTGTCGTGATCGATTCCGCGGCCTCGGGAGTCGCTCCGTCCGCCCAGATGCGGACCGTGTTGTCGGAACTGCCCGCGACCAGGTGACGTCCGTCCGGGGCGAACGCGACGGCGTTGACATAGCTGGTGAAACCCTCGAGAGCGGCCAGCGGAGCGGGTGCCGCGGGATCGGTCGTGTCCCAACGCAGTACGTGACGTCCGGTGGTGCCGGCCGCGACCGTGCGGCCGTCGGGCGAGAATGCCACCGACAGGAGATGTTCGGTGCCCCCGTCCGGCAGCGTCTCGAACACCGGTCGCGCGCCGGCATCCTGCGCCTGCGCATCCCACACGCGCATCGACATCTGCCTACCGGCCACGACGAGCCACCGGTTGTCGGGCGAGAAGACCGGATACACAGCGCCTTCGGCCGGATGATCGAGCGGGGGCAGTTCCGTCACCTCGTCGGTATCCGTATCCCATCGCAGGACCGTGCCGGAGCCCGTCCCGGCCACGAGTCGACGTCCGTCCGGGGAGAATTCGAGCGAGTAGGCGGTGTGGTCGGAGTTCGCGAGCACCGCCCGCTGCCGCGGGGAGGTGCGATCACGGATGTCCCACAGCCAGATTCCGCCCTGACCGCCCACCGCGACGGCGTCGCCGTCCGGTGACACCGCGAGCGCATAGAGTTCGGCGGCGCCGTCTCCCGCGCCGAATTCCGCGGTCGGGGTGGTCGACGGTCCGGTCTCACCCACCGCCCACAATCGCACCGTGCCGTCGGATGCAGCACCGACCACAGTGCCCCCGTCCGGTGTGCTGCGTGCCTGGAGGGGGCCGGCCGGTCCTGCCAGACGCACGGGGGTACGTACACCGGTGGTGTCCAGCAGTGCCGAGCGCGCCTCCACGGTGTCGGCGACCCGGTAACCGGCCAAGGCGAGTTGGGCGGCGACAGCGGGTTCGGTGGCCGACAACTGCGACGAGACGGTCGCGATCTGGCGCGACATCGCGTCGTCGCGTGCGCGCTGGGCGTCGGCGCGTTCGGTGCGCGCTGATTCCGGCTGCGGTGGCGACGATCACGAGCACGAGGGCGATCACCGCCGTCGCGGTGAGGGCGCCCACGAGCCGCCGGAGCACCCTGGTCCGGCGACGTTCCGCCTCGACCTCGGCGTCCCGGTGCGCGACGCTCCGGGCGAGGAATTCCCGTTCCGTGTCGTTGAGCGCGTCGGCGTTGTCGTCGACGCGACTCCAGTCGTCGTGGAGGACGAGCCGGCCACCGCCGAGCAGGGTGGTGTCGTCTCGGTCGCTGTCCTCCCACACCTGTGCGGCACGGGTGAGTTCGCGATGGACGGCGAGGCCCGCCCGGTCGGCGTCGATCCATCCGCGCAGCCGGTCCCATGCGGTGAGGAGAACCTCGTGGCTCAGCTGGACGGAATCCTCGTCGACCGTCAGCAGGCGAGCGTCGGCGAAACGGTCGACGATCTCGTCCACGGCGTCGACGTCCCCGAAGGACAGTTCGTTGCGGGGAGTGCGTCGACGCGTCTGGGTGTCGTCGTCGACATTGACGAGACGCAGGAACACCCGGCGCGTGAGTCGTTGCTGTTCGGGCGTCAGTTCCGAGTACAGCTCCTCGGCGGTCTGCTGGACCGCGCCGGAGATACCGCCGACCGCGGTGTAGTCGGCGACGGTGAGAGTCCGGCGCTCGGCCCGTTGCCACAAACGCAGCAACGCGTGGGAGAGCAGTGGGAGTGTGCCGGGCTCGTCCTTCGTCCGCGACGCGCGGGGAGCGAGGTCGGTCAGCAGCACCTTCACCAGTTCCGGTGGGACGGTCACCCCCGCCTTGGCCGCCGGTTGCACGATGACGGATTCGAGTTCGGCTGCCGACATGGGTGCGACGACGACGGGCCCGGACTCGAGGATCGGCACGAGGTGCGGTTCCCGTGCGGCGAGTCCGTAGAAGTCGGCCCGGAGTCCGAGGACCACGACGATGTCGTCGGCCGGCTGCGCGAGGTGTTCGAGGAAGTCGTGGCGGTCCTCTTCCTCCCCGGCCGTCCACAGTTCCTCGAACTGGTCGACGACGAGAACGGTCGGGTGATCGACCTCGAGGGCGTCGGAGAGCGTGTCCGGTCCTGCCGTCGCGGGGGTCAGAACGACGGGTGTCCAGTCGCGGAGATCGGTCTCGTCGGAAGCGACGGCGGCGGCGACACCGGCCCGCAGCAGAGACGACTTGCCCGCGCCGGAAGGACCGACGACGAGGATCACCCGCGGGCCCTGCCCGGCGACGGCGGCGCGGATCCGGCGGAGAACGTCGTCGGTGATGTCGTCGCGGCCGAAGAACCACTCGGCGTCGTCCTCCTCGAAGGAGGACAGACCGCGATAGGGGACCGGACCGGTGTCCCGGCGCTTGGTCCGTGCCTGCCGGGCGCGACGCGCAGCCGCGATCCAGGTGTCCGCCCCGGTCTCGTCGGTGACCCCGCACGCCGCGAGCACGGCGCGGAAGGACGGCTCGCTCGCGCGGGTGGGCAGATGCTGTCCGGAGAACCATCCGGCAACCGTGCCGTGCAGTGCTCCGGACGCGTCGACGACGTCGCGGATGGACAGTCCCGCTCGGGTTCGCAGGGCGGTCAGGGCCCGGCCGAACTCGGCCCGGGAGGTGATCGAGGCCGGATCTGCCGCCTCCACAGTTGTTTCCGTCATCTACGGTTCCCTCGGGAAGAATCTGCGTTTCCGCAGTTCAGCGATGTATGGCTGTACGGAGTTCGTACGGGATCACGCGCGGGCGTAGGCCTTCGCATCGACCGCGACGAGGATTCGGGGTGGCGCATTCGCGCCGGTTCCCAGACTCTTCGTCAGCCGAGAGGCGGTTCGCCGTGAACGCTCAGCACCGTTCGCCCTCGTTCCACGAAATGCGTGTCGGCGGCCTCGTGCGGCCTCTGCTCAGTGCCCGCGAGAAGGAAGTTCTGCTCACCTGGCTGGCAGCGGATTCGAAGACCGAAGCAGCGAGGCGGCTGTTCATCTCGGTGGGCACGCTGAACACGCACCTGCAGCGGATCCGCCTCAAGTACGCGGCAGCCGGACGGGACGCCTCGACGAAGGCGAGTCTGCTGGCACGCGCGCTCCAGGACGGCCTGACGACGTTGGACGAGTGGTGATACCGCACGAGGGTGGTGCCGTGCGAATGGTGACGCGCCGGCGCGCGTGAGGTCAGGGGTCGTCGGAAGGGCAGGGCACGGCGAACCTCCAAGGCGCGGTCGACAGGCCCCCGACAGTCCCGTAGCAGAAATGGCAAATCGGATATTAGCGACAAATCACCCGGGATGTGTGGTTCGTCCGTTCGCCTGTCGGTATGGACTCCGCCGGCCCGGTCTCAGGCTGCGCGCAGGGAACTCAACGCGGCGTGCTGCTCGACACCGACCCGCCCCGGCGCCACGGCGAGAGCTACCGCGGTCTGCCGCGAGTCGAGGCCCACAATGGTGCGGAGGATGAGGATCTCCTGCTGGAGCCGGGTCAGAGGGAAGGCCCGCGGGTTCGTGAACGCGGCATCGGCCGCGTCGACGACCACCGTGTAGGCCAACCGCAGGAAAGGCCGATCGGCTCCGGACGGCGCGGTGAGTTCGGCGAGGATCGCCCGGCAGGCGGCCAGGGCGAGACGATCGGCATCGGCGAAGGTTCCTCCGGCGGCTTTCGCGCGGGCCCGGAAGTAGGCGATCACGAGCGGATGCAGGTCGCGCAGGAGACGTGGGATCGCGGCGGCGTCGCCGGCCGCGACCGTCCACGCCAGCTCACACGTCGTGAACTGCGATGCGGTGACATCCGTCCCCGCTCCGAATCTCCGTCCGCCGGTCGCCATTCTCCCCCCTCGTACTCGTCTCCGAGCCTAGGGCGCCGACGAAGCCTCCGACATACATCGTTCGGATGATTCTTCTCTCGTGACCCGATGGTGAGCAGGTCGCAACCTGGCGGGCAACCAGCGCGGCGGACGGTCGGGAGCCTGATCGAGCACCCCACCCACCGGATCGTCGACGAAGCCGTATCGCACGGGATCCCGCACCGGACGCCGGATCTGCCACAACACGACCGCGCACAGCGCCACGACGGCGACATCGCGCAGGAAAACCGTGGCGGTGAACCACTGCTCCGGCAGCCCCTTCTGATCGGGACCGAGGTAGTAGTACATGCGCGGAACCCACACCAACGCATCGATCGTCATCCAGGCGACCAGTGCGCGCCGGTGGGGTACGGCCAGCACGGCCAGCGGCACGAGCCACAACGAGTACTGCGGACTCCACACCTTGTTCGTGAGCAGGAATGCCGCGACGAGGAGGAAACACAGCTGCGCGAGGCGGGGGCGACGCGGCGCGGTGAGCGCGATCCACCCGATCGCGGCGCAGGCCGCGGCGAACAACACGAGCGAGACCCCGTTGAAGGTCGAGGCCGACCAGGCCGGCCAGCCCACGAACGAGTGCAGCACGTTGTAGATCGAATCCGGATCCGCTCCGCGATCGGAGTTCAGCCGGAAGAACTCCGCCCATCCGCGCGGGTACAGCACCATGATCGGCAGGTTCACCACCAGCCACGCCGCGGCGGCCGCTCCCGCAGTGCGGACGAACGACCGCAGATGGCCGGTCCGCAGGCACAGCACCAGCAGCGGACCGAGCAACAACAACGGATACAACTTCGTCGCCGCGCCGAGGCCGAGCAGGGCGCCGGCGAGAACCGGTCGACGGCGTGCCCACGCCAGCAGGCCACCGGCGGCGAAGGCCGTGGCCAGGGCGTCGAAGTTCGTGAAGGCGTGCACCACGACCAGCGGTGACGCCGCGACGAGCGCGGCATCCCAGATCCTGCGGCCCGCCGACATCGCGGTGGCCCACACCGTGACGAGCCAGGCGAGCGCGAGACCGACAGCGACGACGGCGAAGTAGATCGCGACCTGCAGTGCGTCGGGGAGCCACGGTGTGGCGTCCCACGCCTTCGCGATGCGCATCGAGCCGTACTGGTAGAGACCGGCGAGCACCGGATACTCCATGTACCGGGTCTGCATCTGCCCGTCGGGGCCGGGTTCCTCCCACGACGTCCGGTACGGGAAGGCGCCCTCGGCGAGCCGTTCGGCACCGTAGAGCGGAACGATGTCGGAATAACACATCGCCACGTACTGCCGGTTACCGCTCCAGTCCAGGCCGAGCGCGCCGTCGGGACCGACGGGCCCTTGCTGCACACAGGCCGCCTTCGTGAACCAGCCGAAGGCGAGGAAGACGACCGCGAGCAGCAACATCGCCCGCAGGGGAGTGAAGAAGCGGGTGCGCCCGAGCACGGCGTGCCGGCCCACCGGACCGCCGATGACGGCGGTCAGGCGCGACACCGTCGGGTCGGTGCGCCCGGGGGTGTCGCGCCAGTCCAGGGAACGACGCTCCTCGGCCGGTGGTGCAGGGGACACCACCGGCCGGGCGTCGGATCCCCGGTCGTCGCTCACGCGGCGAGGCTACCCGGCCGGAGCGTATTCGAACGCGCCCTGAGGGCTACCGCCCTGCGCGCCCTGGAATCCGCCTCCCTGCGCGCCCGGGATCGCGGGGCTCTCGAGCCCCGGGATGCGGTTCTGCGGAGGCGATCCACCCTCGTCGGAGTCGTCACCGGTACCACCGCCGCCGGTTCCGCCACCGGTTCCGCCACCGGTGTCCCCGCTCTCATCCTGCTGACCACCGGGACCGGGACGGGTGGGCGCGTTCTGGGTGGTCGTCTGCGGGGCGACACCCGGGACAGGAATCGTGACGCCGGGGAAGATCTCCACGTTCTGCGTGGTGATCTCCGGAACCTCGGGAAGGCTCGGCACGACACGCGAGGTGGTGGTCTCCTCACGGGTGGCCGGAGCCGTCGTCGTCGCGGTCCACGCCGGCACGCCGGACACACCGGCGATCGGCTCCGGCTTCGGGAACGACTCGACCTCGGTGCCCTCGAGAGCGCCGTCCATCGTGTCCTTCCAGATGTCCGACGGGATACCCGAGCCGTAGATCATGCCGCCCCAGCTGTTCTCGAGGGGCAGGCCCTCCTCGGTGCCGACCCACACCGCCGTCGCCAGCGACGGGGTGTAACCGACCATCCACGCGTCCTTGTTGGAGCCGGTGTCGCCGAGCTGGGCGGTACCGGTCTTCGCAGCGGACGGGCGGCCGCCGGCCAGGGCGTGACCGTTCGAATACGCGGCGATCGGGGTCATCGCGGAGGTGGTGTTGTCGGCCACCGCCGCATCGACGACCTGCTCACCCGCAGGGGTGCCACGGTCGAGGAGAACCTCACCGTCGGACGTCACGACCTTCTGCACGAAGTACGGCTCGTGATGACGGCCGGACGCTGCGAGCGTCGCATACGCCGAGGCCATGTCGAGCACACGCGACTGGTACTGGCCCAGCACGATGCCGTAGTTGGGACCGATGCCACCCGGCTCGGTGAGCGTCTCACCGATGCCCGGCAGTTCCTTCGCGATACCCAGCTTGTGCGCCATGTCGGCGATGGCCTGCGGACCGTTGTCCATCTCGAGCATCATCCGGTAGAAGCTCGTGTTCAAAGACCGCTTGAGTGCTTCGGCGATGGTGCACTGCCCGCACGACTCGCCCTCGACGTTGCCGATCTTGATGCCGTTGACCGTCAGCGGACCGCTGTCGTAGGTCTTCGACAACGGCACACCCTGGTCGAGGTTGGCAGCCAGGCCGAACACCTTGAACGACGAACCCGTCTGCAGACCGGACTGGGCGAAGTCGTAACCGACACCGCTCTCACCGCCGTAGTAGGCGCGGATCGCCCCCGACCGGGGATCGACCGACACCACCGCGGTACGCAACTCCTCGGGTTCACCCTCGAGATTGCTCTGCGCCGCCTCGACCGCCGACTGCTGGGCCTGCGCGTCGATCGTCGTGGTGATCTGCAGACCGGCCGTGTTGAGGAGGTTCTCGTCGATGCCCTCGCGGGACAGCTCGGCCAGCACCTGGTTCTTGATCAGGCCTTCGGGGCCGGACGACTGGTCGCCGTTGTCGAGCTCCGCGATCGGCACGTAGGCCGGGTACTTCATGCCCGCCCGCTCGGCCGCATCGAGCGTGCCGGCGGCGACCATGCCGTCGAGCACGTAATTCCAGCGCGCCTCCGCGCCCTCGGGGTTCTGCTCGGGATCGAGCAGCGACGGCAGCTGGATCGACGACGCGAGCACGGCGCCTTCCTCGACGGTGAGCTCACCGACGGGCTTGCCGAAGTACGCATTCGACGCGGCAGCGATGCCGTAGGCACCGCGACCGAAGTAGATGGTGTTGAGNNGGCCGCGAGGATGTCGTCCTTGGCCCACTGGTTCGCCATCTTCGTCGACAGCACCAGCTCCTTGAGCTTTCGCGTCAACGTCCGCTCGGAACCGACGACAGCGACCTTCACGTACTGCTGGGTGATGGTCGAACCACCACCGGCGCTGTCTCGGCCGAGCACGTTGTCGCGGGCGGCACGCGCGAAACCGGTGACCGAGAAGCCCGGATTGCTGTAGAAGTCGCGGTCCTCGGCGGCGAGCACGGCGTTGCGGACGTGCACGGGAATCGCGTCGAGTTCGACCTCGCTGCGGTTGCCCTCCGGCGGGATCACCTTCGTGATGACGCCCTCGCCGTCGGAGTTGAAGATGGTCGCGGCCTGGTTCGTCTGCAGCTCACCGGGGCGCGGCACGTCCTGGACGATGTACGCCAGCATGAACGTGAGGATCGGGACGAGGATGCCGGCGGCGACCACGACGTAACCGATCCGACGGATCGTGCGCCAGCGGTTGCTCTTGCCGCCACCCTTTCCGCCTCCGGCGCCGCCACCCGAACCTCCACCGGGCGGAACGGTGGGAGGTCCGCCTGCGGGCGGGCCGCCGGCGACGCGCGTCGTGGGTGCATCGTTCGCAGCACTCGCACTTCCTGCGGTGCTCGCACCCATCGCAGCGGAAACCCGCTGCGTCGGGGCATCCGCTCCGGGACGCATGGCAACGGTCGGATCGGCCTGCGGCGTGCGCTGGACGGGAGGCACCGCGCCGGGCGGCAACGTGCCGGGACGCGGCGGCATCGGCTGATCGGGGTTGCGCGGCTGGTTCGCGCCCGGGGCAGGCACCGGTCCGCGCGGCGGGTACGGCTGTCCCGGCCGACCCTGCTGGGGACCCGGCCCCTGAGCCGGACCCTGGGGACGCTGCCCCTGACCGGAAGCCGGAGGACGCTGCCCCTGACCGGGGATCTGAGGACGCTGCCCCTGACCGGGACCCTGGGGCGGGTACGGCGGACGGCCGCCGGGGCGCGGCGGCTGCTGACCTGCGGGGCCGGGCTGTCCGCCCGGTCGACCCGGCTGACCCTGAACTCCCGGTCGACCCTGTGCTCCCGGTTGACCCTGCGGTCGCGGTTGCGGCGGCAACGGACGACCCTGCACCGGTCCCGGGGCAGGGCGCTGCTGTCCCGGACCGGGCTGTCCCTGACCGGCACCGGCAGGAGGACCGGGACGTTGCTGCCCGGGCTGCGGTCCGTCGGGACCGCCGCGCTGGGGCGGAACGGCCTTGTTGTCCTCGGGTTCGTTGTCGGGGGAACTCACGTACTCATCTCCAACTGTTCTCGCGACGCATCACGCCGCGGCCTCGACACTGCTCCACGAACGGCCGATCGGCGATGCCGGCGGACGGCAGCCGATCGACGATGTGCGCAGCGGACGACGCGACGATCAGGTCGTGCGGGTCGGACCCAGGAGCGAACTCCACGAGAAAGCGTACGGGCACGTTGCCGGTACCCCTTCACTCGCTGGCGGTACGACGGCTCGATCCCGTCGACCGGCGACGCGGGCTCTTGGGGGCGGGTTGCGATCCCAGGACGTACGACTGCACCAGGTGATTCCAGCTACAGGTACGGCACACCTCGACCACGTGAACCGAGAATTCTTCCTGGCTGGCGGCCAGACGCACCAACTCTTCGGGAGTGCGCGCCGACCCGGACACCGGACCGAGTTTGTCGCCGAAGACCCACGAGACGAGGGTCAACTGCTCCTTACGGCAGATGGGGCACATCACATCGCTGCCCCGTCCGTGAAATTTCGCCGCCCGCAGCAGATAGGGGCTCGCGTCGCAGACCTCGCTGACTCCGCGCCGCCCCGAGTAGACCTCGGCGAGCAGCGAGCGTCGCTGCAACGCGTAGTCCACCACCTGCCGCTGAATTCGCACGGCTTCCAGAGTACGTGCGGGCTGTGCGGCGTTGGGCGCGGAGTGGCCCACCGGACATCGAAGACGGGTGGTCGAAGCGGTACCGACGTATTTCCGATCGGGCCCGGAGAAGGGTGCCCGTGTGCGACCCGACGTGACACGAATCGTGTGGGGCGTATCGTCGTATATATCGGCGCGATATAGTTCTGTGTCGTATCAATCGGTTGGTTCGAACGGAAACAGGAGGTGACCCGTGCTGGAACTGGCGATACTCGGGCTCCTCCTCGAATCGCCCATGCACGGCTACGAGCTGCGCAAGCGTCTGACCGGGCTTCTCGGGGCCTTCCGCGCCTTCTCCTACGGGTCGCTCTATCCGACCCTGCGGAGAATGCAGGCGGACGGCCTCATCGAAGAGGATCCGGGAACTCCCGGTCCCGTGAAGCGACGTGCCCGCCGCGTCTACCAGCTCACCCCGAAGGGTCGAGAACGCTTCACCGAGCTGGTCGCCGACACGGGACCGCAGAACTACACCGATGACGGATTCGGCGTGCACCTCGCCTTCTTCGGTCGCACTCCCGCCGAAGCGCGGATGCGAATTCTCGAAGGCAGGCGCCGCCAGGTCGAGGAGCGCAGAGAAGCGCTCCGCGATGCGATCGGACGGGCCAGCGGCACACTCGATCGTTACACCCGTCAGCTCCATCAGCTCGGCCTCGAGTCCAGCGAGCGCGAAGTCCGCTGGCTCAACGAACTCATCGCCGCCGAGCAGTCGTCAGCAGCACGCAACAAAGAAGGAGAACCCGACCATGGGTGAGAACAGCACCGCGGTGCGCGTGGCCATTGTGGGCGTGGGGAACTGTGCCTCTTCCCTGGTCCAGGGCGTCGAGTACTACAAGGATGCGGACGCCGAGACCACCGTCCCCGGCCTGATGCACGTCGAATTCGGTTCCTACCACGTGCGCGACGTCCAGTTCGTCGCCGCGTTCGACGTGGATGCCAAGAAGGTCGGCTTCGACCTGTCCGAGGCGATCCTCGCGAGCGAGAACAACACAATCAAGATCGCCGACGTGCCGCCGCTCGGTGTGCCCGTCCAGCGCGGTCACACGCTCGACGGCATCGGCAAGTACTACTCCGAGACCATCGAACTGTCCGACGCCGAGCCCGTCGACGTGGTTCAGGCGCTCAAGGACGCCGAGGTCGACGTTCTCGTCTCCTACCTCCCCGTGGGTTCCGAAGAGGCAGACAAGTTCTACGCGCAGTGCGCCATCGACGCGGGCGTCGCCTTCGTCAACGCTCTCCCCGTGTTCATCGCCTCCGACCCCGAGTGGGCGCAGAAGTTCACCGACGCCGGTGTCCCGATCGTCGGCGACGACATCA
>JACYYJ010119618.1_pt1 | contig 14317 bp, 15 predicted proteins | sample 8236861 | NCBI WGS metagenome assembly JACYYJ01 (sample SAMN14103086, study PRJNA606662) | landfill metagenome | isolation source: landfill solid waste | place: India:New Delhi, Okhla landfill site | collected 2017-11-05
CCGGCACGTATGATGCCGCCGTGACCGCCCAGCGAAGCCGGCTCGCGATCGCTGCCTGCGTCGCGGTCGGCATCTGCGCGGTGCTTGCCGTGTTGGCCTTCGCCCACCGCGCGTCGTACGGCCAGTGGCCGCCCGCACCACCGGACCGTATTGGGTGGTGCGGCCGGCGGTACACCGCACCACAGGACCAGTCGCCTCGGGGCCCGGCGTTCCCGGTACGGCCGATCGGCCGACACCCTCCAATCGTCGGGGCGCAGTTCTACGCACCACGAGACCGCCTATCCGACGAAGCCTGCGCCTTGCTGATCTATCGCAAGACCCGAACCGGCTGGTACACGTACGGGCTCTCGGGCAGTCCGTGACCGCCGACGGTCCGTGCCCGCTGGGTCGAGCGGGCCCCGGACCGTAACGCTGACGTTCCAGTCATCGCCTGGCGTCTACTTCCTGGACCCCGCCGGCCACGGGCTCGAAGCGATCACCGCCCCCTGCACCGACTGACCCGTCGGGCCGCCGCCCGTCGCCGCCCCACGACCGATTCGTCGCGGGATCGCGTCGATCGCGCGTCGTCATGCGATCCGCCGGAGGACCGCGATGATTCCCACGCACCCATCCGGTCTAAGAGACGTACACGGCCGCCGCCGGCACGACCGCGGCGCCGATCGACACGGGAGATCGCCATGGGACGCATCCACACCGATTTGTTCACGACGCTCGACGGCGTCGCCCAGGCTCCCGGCGGGCCCGAGGAGGATCCCGAGGACGGGTTCCGCTTCGGTGGCTGGCAGGCGCCGCTGATCGACGAGGTCTCCCGACAGCAGGTGATGTCCGGGCTCGAAGGGCTCGACGCGCTGCTGCTGGGCCGCAAGACCTACGACATCTTCGCCGCGTACTGGTCCCAACAGCAGGGCGACATCGCCGACCTCTTCAACCGGGTGCCGAAATACGTCGCGTCGCGCTCCGCACCCGAGCTGACCTGGGCGGGCTCCACGTTGCTGGGTCCCGACCTGGTGAGCGCGGTGCGCGAGGTCCGGGACCGCCACGAGAACGTGCACGTGATCGGCAGCATCGACCTGGTCCAGACCCTGCTGGCCGAGCAGCTCTTCGACGAGCTGACGCTCTGGGTCCACCCGGTCGTGCTCGACTCCGGCAAGCGGGTCTTCCCCGAAGGCGCCACGCCTGCCAACGTGACCTTGATCGGGCCGGCGGATACGTCGCCCAGCGGGATCGTGCGGCTGCGCTACGCCCCCGCCGAGGGCCCGCCCGCGACCGGCGACATGTCGGCGTCATGAGCTCCGCTCCGCAGCAGGACCAGGACGGCGCGGGCCTGACGACGACGGTCGAGGCCAACGGCGTCACGCTCGGGATCGAGCGCTTCGGCGATGCGTCGGCACCGCTCGTGCTGCTCGTCGGCGGGACCACGATGCTCTCGTGGCCCGACGCGCTCTGCGTGGCGCTCGCGCGCGGCGGTCGCCAGGTCGTCCGGTACGACCTGCGCGACTGCGGGGCGTCCACGACGATCTCCCCCGACGCTCCGGCCTACACGCTGCGCGACCTCGCCGCCGATGCCGCAGCGCTCGCGCAGCAGCTCGACGACCGGCCCGCGCACCTGGCGGGATTCGGCGTCGGCGGCATGGTCGCCCAGGTTGCTGCGCTCGACCACCCGGACGCGTTCGCCGCGCTGACCCTCGTCGGTACCCGATCGGTCGCGCCGGGACGGGTCGACCGCGACCTGCCCGACCACGACGAGGCGACGATGAAGCGGCTGTTCTCCGCCGCGATGCCGGACTGGACCGACCGGGCCGCCGTGGCGCAGTTCGCCGCGGACGGCGCGGAGATTCGCGGCGACGACCCCGTTGCCGACCGTGCCACCGCCGAGCGCATCTGGGACCGCACGCCGAGCACCGACCCCGCGGTTCAGATGGCCAACCAGCTGGGGATGGTGTTCGCCAAGCTCGACTGCAAGCCACGCTGGCGCACCCGCCTGTGTGAGATCGCGATCCCGACGCTCGTCGTCCACGGCCGCCGCGACCGGTTCTTCCCGGTCGGCAACGGCGAGGCGCTGGCGCGCGAGATCTCCGACGCCCGACTGCTCGTGCTCGAACGGGGCGCGTCGGCGTTCCCCGAATCGGCCGCCGACGAGGTCGCCGGCGCGATGATCGGGCTGGCGTGACCGGTCCCACCCGCCGATGATCGTTCGCCTCCGCGAGCACTACCGGACGGAAGCCATGAAGATCGGCAACGTGAACGCCCTCCAGCTCGTCGACCTGATGTGCGAGAACCCAATCGTGACCACGAGGCTCGTGGAAACCCGCCTTGGCGTAGCGCGCCCGACCGCACTGCGACTCCTTCGGCAGCTCGGCGATGCCGGACTCCTCGAGGAGTCGGCACAAGGAGCGCGTGGACAGCGACGGTACGTCGCACGCGAGTTGATGGACGTCGTTACGGCGGACAACCTCAGCGCGTCGCACGATTAGGTCGGGCCATCACTCGGACGAGCGGTGTCGGGTCGGCGTTTCGCGACAGGGCTCGCAGCGCCCCTGAACGTCTCGGTGCTCGTGAACACCTCGCCGAGATCAGCGAGCGAAATTGTCGGCGTAACGGGCGGCAACGGCGGTCCCGCTGCCGGATTTCCGCAGTTAAGAGGCTCGAGGTGTCGAAAGCCTCAACTTACGGCCGAGCTCGAAGGGCATCAACGGGCAAACGACCAAGCGTCAATGTCAAGCGGCGGCGCTGCGCTCTGGGTCCCTCGCCTGGGCGAACGCCCAATCGAGGGCGTTCGTGAATTGTGCAAGGGCCTCGGGCGGTGCGAGCAACGACAACGGGAAGCTCGGCCGGCTCGTCGAGCTGAACGCCACCCCCGGAATACTCATCAGCCGCTGCCGGAACTCGTCGACTAGGGACGGATCATCAAAGGGCGGCCGGCGACTGATCGGCTGAAAGTTCACCTCGACCGAACCGTACGTATAGACCGCGAACGGCCACAGATAGGGCGTATCGCTTCCCCACCGGAACGACCCGTCCTTGGTGCCGTGCCCGTATTCGGCTCGGAGGTCCCCCCGCTCGTTCGCCCATGCATAGAGCGCTTCCGCGATCTCGCGGTGCGCCGGATCTCGCTCGGCGAGGAGGTCGAAGACCGAATCGCGATCCCACGGACTCCGGCGTGCGAGCCGCTTCCCCTGGCGAGCCGCCTCTGTCATGCCGATGATGCGAGGAACGATCGTCTGCTGCGTGCCGTCACTCGTGACGTACTGCTTCACCTCGATCGCAAAGACCTCGGTGTCCTGCATCTGACGATTGAGGTACTCGATCATGCGACGCAGCTCGGATCCGATCGAGTCGGCCACGAAGACGAGCCGCAGCTGTTCCGCGCCGAGATTGGCTCCCACGCGGGTCCAGAACTCCTCGATGTCCTCGACACCGAGCTGCTCCTCGAGATGCCGGTCCGGATCCTTCCCCGAGGAACGGCACGTCTCGTCGAACCACTCACGCAAACGGTCGTTCGTCCACGACGTCGACGCGTTCGCGGCGTACTCGAGCATCTGAGCCACGACCTCGCGCCGTGACCGCGGATCGGACGCACGCTTGACCTCGACGAGCGTCGGGACCCCGGACCGGTCCAGATAGAGGTGATCCAGAGACCAGCGCGAGCTTCCGAGCTCCGGATCGACGACTGCTGCCTCCTGCTTTACCAACACCAGCGCTCCGTGCTGATCCTCGCTGCCGGCGACGACCTGCGGGTGCTGCGCGATCAGGTCCTGAAGGGTGCGCTCCGCGTCGTATGGCTGCTCGTGGAGTTCGACGTACCGATCGCCGTTGCGAAGAAAGATGCCGCTCATGGAGGCAACCTACCGGCTGTGTACAGCCGAACGGTATCGGCCGTACGCGGACTCGACCCGAACGGTGACTGACGTGCGTGCCAGAATCGCGCCGTGCCTACGCTGCGCTCCCTTTCGGCCGTCCTGCCTGTCGCCGATCTCGACGGCGCAGCCGAGCATTACCAGCAGCTCGGGTTCGAGGTCGAGGAGCACGACGGGCCCGAGCGGTACGCGTTCGCGAAGCGCGACGCGGTGTCGGTTCACCTCGCCGAGATCACCGACCACGATCCGTTGAGCTCGACATCCAGCGTCTATTTCTACGTCGACGACGCCGACGCGCTGTTCACCGCATGGTCCACCGACGGAATCGGCGGACGGACCGTCGCGCCGGTCGACGCTCCGTACGGCCTACGGGAAGGCGCGCACGTCGACCCCGACGGCAACCTGCTGCGCTTCGGCACGCCGCTGTGCCCAACGGAGGATCGATCGGACCCGACGTCGCGGTAAGCCGCGCGGGCCGGTCCGAGTACGGACCGACTGGTCGCCACAGAACACAGCCGCCGCACCGCCGCCAAGCTCCCCGACCAAGCCGCGTCGCGCATCAGAACTTGCGCTCCCCGCGCTCCCCTACCTCGCTCGGCAACCGCAGAATCAGCCCCGCTGCGTCCGCCTCGTGACTCGGTATCAGGGCATTGGTCGCCTCGAGGTCGCGCCGCGCCGCGCCGCGTCGAGCGACGACCAGTCGACCTCAGCCGTCCATCCCTGCGCCCGATCCATCACGCGCACCAGCGGTGTCGGGTCGGCGTTGCGCGACAGGGCGCAGCGCTTGGAGATAGTCGTCGCGGTAGACCGTCGGCACGATCACGCGCTGCTGACCGGCCGCGGTGAGTTCGGCGTTCGCGACAGCGCGAGCGACGCGACCGTTCCCGTCGACGAACGGATGAACCTCGGCGACGAGGAACATCGCGAACACGGCCCGGGCAAATCCCGCCGGAAGGTGCTCGTAGCGATCCCACCCCCGCTCCAGGGTGCCCTCGACCAAGGCCGGATCGACGAACTCCGTACTGCCCGCACGGTTCGCCTGTGCCTTGAACGTTCCCGGCTGCACCTCGGGCCTGCCCACCATGACCCGCTGGTGCATCACGCGCAGGATACGCTCGAGTTCCACCGCATCGCTCGGCACCCACGTACGGAGCTCGCGATCCACGACCAGGTCGAACGTCCCGGCGATGTCGTGACCGTCAGCGGGCCGCTGCTCCCCGGCCTCCGGAACCGCCTGGTTGTGGTCCAGGCGGTCCCGAGTTCCCCTACAACCCCTGCCGAATCACCGGCGTCTTGGCCGCCTTCGCCTCATCCAGACGCCGAACCGGCGTCGAGTACGGAGCGTTCTGCGCGATAGAAGGATCTTCCTTCGCCTCGCGGAGGATCTCCGCGAGCGCTTCGGCGAAGGCGTCCAACGTCTCCCGCGCTTCCGTCTCCACCGGCTCGATCAGCAGCGCCTCGTCGACCAGCAGCGGGAAGTAGACCGTCGGCGGGTGGAAGCCGTGGTCCAGCAGCCGCTTGGCCAGATCCAGGGTCTTGATGCCCAGCTCGCGCTTCATCGGACCGCCCGAGATCACGAACTCGTGCATGCACCGCGTGCCGAACGCCAACGGCAGGTACTCGCGAACACCGAGCTCCTGCAGCTTCGCCAGCAGGTAGTTCGCGTTCAGCACCGCCGTCTCCGACGCGTCACGCAGCCCCGACCCGCCGAGGCTCGTGATGTACGCGTAGCAGCGCACGAACACGCCGTAGTTGCCCTGAAACCCCCGGAGCTTGCCGATCGACCTCGAGCCCGGCTCACCGTCGGGGATCCGCGCCGGGTCGGCGACCAGATCGTAGCGGTAGCCGTCCGGGGCGGTGCCCGAGCCATCCGCACCATCGGCAACGGCCTCGCGCCGGATCACCGGCACCGGCAGATACGGCGCGATCCGATCCGACACCGCAATCGGCCCCGACCCCGGACCCCCACCGCCGTGCGGCTGGGTGAACGACTTGTGCAGGTTGAAGTGCACGATGTCAAAGCCCATATCGCCCGGACGCGTGATCCCCATGATCGCGTTCAGATTCGCACCGTCGTAGTACAGGACCCCACCGACACCGTGGACGATCTCCGCGATCTGCTCGATGTTCGGATCGAAGATCCCCAACGTGTTGGGGTTGGTCAGCATGATCAGCGCGGTGTCCTGATCGGCCTTCGCCCGCAGGTCGTCGACGTCGACGCCACCGTCGGGGTTGGTCGCGACCTTCACGACCTCCAAACCGGCCATCGTCACCGTCGCCGGATTCGTGCCGTGCGCGGTGTCGGGGGTCAGGACCTTGGTCCGCGTCTCGCCCCGCGCCTCGTGGTACGCCCGCGCCAGCAGCACGCCGGCCAGCTCGCCGTGCGACCCCGCCGACGGCTGCAAGCAGACATGCGGCAAGCCCGAGACCTCCGCCAACTGGAGCTCCAACCCGTGCATCAGCTGCAGCGCGCCCTGCGCGTGCTCCGGCGCCTGGAACGGATGCAGCCGCGCATGACCCGGCAGCCCGCCGACCCGCTCGTGCAGCCGCGGGTTGTACTTCATCGTGCACGACCCCAACGGATAGAAGCCCGTATCGAGGTCGAAGTTGCGCCGCGACACCCGCACGTAGTGCCGCACCAGCTCCGGCTCGGTGACCTCCGGCAACCGCGCCGGCTCGGTCCGCCGCAGCCGCGCCGGCAGGATCTCGTCCAGCGCGACCTCCGGAACCCCGGACTCGGGCGCGACGAACGCACGGCGTCCGGCCACGCTCTTCTCGAAGATCGTCGTCGCGTGATCGCGCTGGATCGGATTGACCGACGTGATCGGCGCGGCGAGCGGCCGCGGATCGGCGCCGCCAGCGGCGGGCAGCATCGCCTCGGTCTGCACGCTACTCATGCCGTCACCTCCGTCCGGGTCTGGACTCGCTGGGCGGTGATCGCCGCGTCCAGCAACGACGCCAGACGTTCGATCTGGTCCTTGGTGCGCTGCTCGGTGATCGCCACCAGCAGCCCATCGGCGTACTCGTCGCCGTGGGTGCGCGTCAGCGCCAGGCCCGGGTTGACGCCGTGGTCCTGGCAGTAGGCCACGACCTGCTCGACATCGCACCCCGGCAGCCGCAACGCAAACTCACGCACCACCGGCTGGTCGTGCAGCAACTCGACGCCGTCGATCGCGGCCAGCGTGGTCCGCGCGTAATGCGTGCGCTGGACCAGCAGCTCCGCGAGCTCCGGGAGCCCGTCCTTCCCCAGCCAGCCCAGGTAGACGACGCCGGCCAACGCGTTGAGCGCCTGCGACGTGCAGATGTTCGACGTCGCCTTCTCGCGCCGGATGTGCTGCTCACGCGTCTGCAACGTCAGCACGAACCCGCGGCGACCGTCAACGTCGGTCGTCTCCCCCGCGATCCGGCCCGGCATCCGCCGCAAGAACGCATCCCGCGCCGCGAAGAACCCGAACGACGGACCACCGAAGTCCAACCGATTGCCCAGCGTCTGCCCCTCGCCGACCGCCACATCCACACCGACCTCGCCCGGCGGCGCCAGCACCCCCAGCGTGATCGGGTCGTAGGCGCCGACCAGCACCACCTTCTCGCCCCCGGCATCGTCGGCCTTCGCCGCGGCCGACAGCGCCGCGACGTCCTCGACCGCGCCGAGGAAGTTCGGCTGCTGCACGATCGCCGACGACGTGTCGCCGTCGATCGCGGCGGCCCACGCGGCCTGATCGGTGACGCCGTCCTTGAGCGGCACGACGACGACGTCCTGGCCGTAGCCGAGCGCCAGCGTCTGCAGCGTCTGGATCGTATGCGGATGCGCGCCCGCCGAGACGATGATCCGCTTGCGGTCGTTGGCCGCCTTGGCCAGGTACGCCGCCGCCGCAACCGCGCTCGGACCCTCGTAGACCGACGCGTTGGAGACCGGCAACGCCGTCAGCTCCGAGATCGCGGTCTGATACTCGAACATCACCTGCAGCCCGCCCTGCGAAACCTCGGGCTGGTACGGCGTGTAGGGCGTCAGGAACTCCGACCGACCGAGCAGCATGTCGATGATCGCCGGAACGTAGTGGTCGTACATCCCCGCGCCGAGGAAGGTGACCTCGTCCTCCGCCGACGTGTTCGCCGCCGCCAGGTCCGCGAGATGCACGTAGACCTCCTGCTCCGACAACCCCTCAGGCAGATCGAGCGGGTCCTGCAGCAGCAGCGCGTTCGGGATCTGCTCCGCGAGCAGATCCTGGATCGAACCGACACCAACGGCCGCGAGCATCGCATCGCGGTCGGCATCGGTAGCGGTGGTGTAGCGGGTCACGACAAGCAGGCCCTTCGACGGGTCGGAGTGCGGGCAGCGCGGCGGCAGGCCGCGCGGCACGGAACGCCAGGTCGGCGCTCCGCGGCGGATGGGGTCTAGTCCAGCGTTGCGACGTAGGCGTCGCGGTCCAGGAGGTCGTCCACCTGGCCCGGCTCGGTCAGGCGCACCTTGACGAGCCACCCTCCATCGTACGACGCATCGTTGATGGCCTCGGGTCCGCCCTCGAGATCGCCGTTGATCTCGATGACCTCGCCGGACAGCGGAGCGATCACGTCCGAGACGGCCTTGACCGACTCGACCTCGGCGTAGGACTCGTCCTTGGTCACCGTCGCGCCGACCTCGGGCAGGTCGACGAAGACGACCTCGCCGAGCGCGTCCTGGGCGAACCAGGTGATGCCGAAGACCGCGGTGTCTCCGTCGATCCGCGCCCAGTCGTGCTCGGCGTGGTACTTCAGGTCTTCGGGGTACGACGCATCAGCCATGGAATCTCCTGAGACGAACGGTGGTGAGGGTGGAAGTGGTGGACGGCCGGACCGCTACTGCGGCCGGGCGTACAACGGGCGCTTGGCGACCTCGGCGGGACGGACGCGGCCACGCACGTCGATCTCGATCGCGGTGCCGACGGTCGCCCGCTCGACCGGGACGTAGGCCAGGCCGATGCCGACCTCGAGCGTCGGCGCGAACGTACCGCTGGTGACCACGCCACCGCCGACCACGGCGTTGCCCGGGCGCGGGATGCCCTTGTCGGTGAACCGGAACGGGACGAGCTTGAGGCCGTCCGGGTGCGCGCCGTCGCCGCGCTCGCGCACCCGCCGGATCACGTCGGAGCCGACGAACCCGGTGTCCTCCTTGCAGGCCCAGCCGAGACCGGCGCCGACCGGGTCGCGGTCCTCCGACAGGTCGTTGCCGTAGAGGTGGAAGCAGGCCTCCAGCCGCAGCGTGTCGCGCGCGCCGAGTCCGGCGGGCACGGCGCCGGCGGCCACGACGGCGTCCCACAGCGCGCCGGCGTGCTCGGGCGCGACGAGCAGCTCGACCCCGTCCTCGCCGGTGTAGCCGGTGCCGGCGACCAGCAGCTCGACGGTCCGCCCGGCCGATGGCTGGGCGGGGCGGGGGGCGGGATCCCAACTCAGCGGCGCGATCCGGAACGCGGCGGGCAGCTCGGCGTCGAGCAGGTCGCCGACGATCCGCCGGGCGTTCGGTCCCTGGACGGCGAGCATCGCGTAGTCGTCGAACGCGTCCTCGACGGTGACGTCGAAGTCCTCGGCGTGCTGCCGGAACCAGGCCAGGTCCTTGGCGTGGTTGGCCGCGTTGGTGACCGTCAGGTAGACGTCGTCGGCCAGCCGGTAGGTGAAGAGGTCGTCGAGGATCCCGCCGTCCGGCTTGCACAGCACCGCGTACTGCGCCCCGCCGACGGCGATCTTCGTCACGTCGTTGGAGAGGATCCGCTGGAGGTACTCCGCGGCCTGCGGACCGGACGTGCGGATCTCGCCCATGTGCGAGACGTCGAACACGCCGCAGTCGGAGCGGACGGCCAGGTGCTCGTCCTTGACGCCGGCGTACTGCACGGGCATCTCCCAGCCGGCGAACGGCACCAGCCGAGCGCCCGCCGCGACATGCCGGTCGTAAAGGGCGGTCTGCCGGAGATCCTGTGCCGTCGTCACCGCGCCAGCCTACCAATGGGCCAGGCGCCTCGGGCTCCTCCACGGATGCCAGCGACGGTCCCGAGATGCGACGCGCCCGGGGACGCGTCGCACCATCCGCTACCGGAGGAACGCCGGGATGTCGATGTCGTCGTCGTCGATCTCCAGCGACGAGCGCTGGCGGTCGGCGCGGGGGGTGCGGTCCGGCTCCGACGACCGGCGCGGACGCTCGGGTTGACGACTCTGGCGCGAGACCGTGCCGGCGCTCTTGGCGCGCGATCCGCGGGTCTTGTCGAAGCCCGTCGCGATGACCGTGACGCGGACCTCCTCGCCGAGGCTCTCGTCGATCACCGCGCCGAAGATGATGTTGGCGCTGCCGTCGGCGGCGGCCTGGACGATCTCGGCCGCCTCGTTGACCTCGAACAGGCCCAGCTCGGTGCCGCCCGTGATGTTCAGCAGGATGCCGGTGGCGCCCTCGACGCTGTCCTCGAGCAGCGGGCTCGAGATCGCCGCCTTGGCGGCCTCGCCGGCGCGGGTCTCCCCCGCCGACTGACCGATGCCCATCAGCGCGGTGCCGGCGTCGTGCATGATCGTCCGCACGTCCGCGAAGTCGAGGTTGATCAGCCCCGGGATCGTGATCAGGTCGGTGATGCCCTGGACGCCCTGGCGCAGCACGTTGTCCGCGGACTTGAAGGCGTCGAGGATCGACGTGCGCTTCTCGACCAGGCCGAGCAGGCGGTCGTTCGGGATCACGACGAGCGTGTCGACGACCTCGCGCAGACGGTTGATCCCGTCCTCGGCCTGCCGCATCCGCTGGGAGCCCTCGAACGAGAACGGCCGGGTGACGACGCCGACGGTCAGCGCACCGATCTCGCCCTTGGCGATCTCGGCGATCACGGGCGCGGCGCCGGTGCCGGTGCCGCCGCCTTCGCCGGCGGTGACGAAGACCATGTCGGCGCCCTTGAGCGCGTCGCGGATCTCGTCGCGGGACTCGGACGCCGCGGCGTGGCCGACCTCGGGGTTGGCCCCCGCGCCGAGACCGCGGGTGACCTCGCTGCCGATGTTGATCTTGATGTCGGCGTCGCACATCGCCAGGGCCTGTGCGTCGGTGTTGCAGGCGATGAACTCGACGCCGCGCAGGCCCGCGTCGATCATGCGGTTCACCGCATTCGTGCCGCCGCCGCCAACGCCGACGACCTTGATGACGGCGAGGTAACTGCCGGTCGCGTCCATGAGTCTCTGTCTCCGGTCCTCGGGGTGCGCTTGAACGTTATGGGCAGCAGGTGCCGCGCGAACGAGCGCCCAGGGGTGCCAAGTTAGGGGGCCTTGGTACGTGCTGTCAACGCCGATTGTACCCACGCAACAGGGATTGCAGGGCGATCTCTCGACGTGAACGGTAGCCTCAACCACCGTGGCCTAAAGGTCAGGTTCAGGGTTGCTCTTGCGCCGCAGGCGGCGTGGTGCTCTCTCCCGCCGCGGCCGCCGTGCCGGCCGCTTCGGGCGCCGCCGGGGTGGCCGAGCTGGGCGGTTCGCCGCTCGTTCCGGTCGCCGTGGCGGGGGCTCCGGTCGCTGCTTCGGCCACGCTCGTGGCCTCGGGGGCCGAGCTCGCCGCACCCGGACGTAGATCACGAGCGCGTTCGCTCGCGGGCGGGATCACGGGCGGCGCTCCGCTCCCGGCGACCGGCCGCTCGGGGACCCGCAGGTCGATCCAGGTCGCTCCGACCGAGGACGAGTCGGCGAGCACGGCGGTCGCCGCCAGCCACTTCGCCGCCACCCGGCTCGTGTCGTGGAAGAGCAGCGCCGGGCCGTCGGCCAGGCGAACGATCGTGGCCTTGTCGATCCGAGCCGTCTTGGCGCGTAGGGCCTCCGGCGCGGCGGCGAGGATCCGTGCCGCGGCGCGGTGCTCGGGAACCAGCCGGCCGCTCGTCGCGCGCCCGCCGTTGACGATCGGCAGGTCGCCGGCGTCCCACTCCGGCAGCAGCGTGCCGTCGCCGGCGACCGCGATCCTGCGGCCGGAGACCGACAGCGCGCCGACCGCGGTCCGCTGATGGACCTCGATCTGCACCCCGTGGGGGAACCGCGTGTGGACGTCGACGCCGGTGATGCTCGTGATGCCGGCGACCGAGTCCCGCACCGCCGCCGTGTCGAAGCCCAGCGTGCTCTGGCCGAGCGACGCCTGCTCGAGCGCATGGCGCGCCTCGCGGGCGTTCGGCCCCTCGACGCCGACGACCGTGACGTTCTCGACCGCCGACAGCGACGTCATGCGGAGCACCACGTAGACGGCGACCAGCAGCAGCGCCAGGACGACCGCCGCGACCACGCCCGTCCGGCGGAACGTTCCGCCTCGACGGGACGCGCGCGGGAGCGTCGCGACCTTCGGGGCCGGACGTCGCGCGGTGGTCGGCAGAAGCGGCACAGGCCGTCGTTCGACGCCGGATCGCGTTCCCCTCTCCGACGGTCAGCACGGTGCCTTCTGCCGACCAGCGCGGCACAAAGCAACGCGGTCCAGTTCCGACCGAGTACGGCCGGCGACGCGGTGCCTTCTGCCGACCAGCGCGGCATAAAGCAACGCGCGCCCGAGCGGTGGTTACCCGCCGACCAACCCGTGCGCCACCGCGTCGACGTCGCCCGCGCCCATGCACAGGCAGAGGTCGCCGGCCCGCAGCAGCCCCGGCAGGTCGCGTAGCGCGGTCGCGATCGCGGGCAGCCAGACCACCGTCCGGCCGGCCCCCGCGTCGGCAGCCGCTCGAGCGATCGTCAGGCCGCTGATCCCGGGGAAGTCCTCGGCCCGCTCGCGGGCCGGGTAGACGTCGAGCACGCAGACCAGGTCGGCCAGCGCCAGCGCCCGGCCAAACTCGTCGGCCAGCAGCTGCGTACGTGAGTACAGGTGCGGCTGGAAGACCGCGACGACCCGCTGCGGCCCGCGGGTGCGCGCGGCCTCGATCGTCCGAGCCACCTCGGTCGGGTGGTGCGCGTAGTCGTCGATGATCGTCGCGCCGTGGGGCCCCGACCCCGCCAGCTCGAACCGGCGTCCCGTCCCCGCGAAGTCCGCCATCGCCGCGGCCGCCGCCGCTGGGTCGGCACCGGTTCGCGCCGCCGCAGCCAGCGCCGCGGTCGCGTTCCAGGCGTTATGAATACCGGGCTGGCGGAGGGTCACGTCGTGACCGTCCCAGCCGAACCGCACGCCGCCGTCCGCGGTCGGGGCGACGTCCTCGGCGGTCAGGCCGTAGCGCACAGTCGCCCCCGCGCCGGCGGTCGCGTCCGCGCCATCCGGCACGACCGCGTCGAGCGACGGGTCGTCCCAGACGATCCGCTGCGGCGCGTCCGCCAGGAAGTCGCGGAAGACCGCGTCCAGGTCGGCTTTCGACCCGTAGGTGCCGTGGTGGTCGAGCTCGACGCTCGTGACCACCGCGATCTCGGGCTGGGTCTCGAGGAAGCTGCGGTCGGACTCGTCGGCTTCGACGACCAACCACTCGGACGTGCCGCAGTGCACGTTGCGCCCGGTGGTTCCGAGGATCCCGCCGACCAGATACGACGGGTCCTCGCCGGCGCCCTGCAGGGCGTGGACGGTCATCGCCGACGTCGTCGTCTTGCCGTGGGCGCCGGCGATCGCGATCACCCGGTACTGCGCGCAGACGTCGTGCAGCAGCTGGTGTCGCGAGCGGTCCGGCAGCCCGCGCCGCCGCGCCTCGGCGCGCTCGGGGTTGTCGGCGGGGATCGCCGTCGACGAGACGACGACCAGGTCGTCGTCGCCGGGCAGATTGGCGGCGTCGTGGCCGATCGCGACGTCGATCCCGGCTTCGCGGACCCCCGCCAGGTAGCGGCTCTCGCCACGATCCGACCCGGTGACCTCGGCGCCGAGCCCACGGGCGAGCACGGCCAGCGCGCTCATCCCGGCGCCGGCGATCCCGATGATGTGCAGTCGCCGTCCGGCCCAGGGTCGATCCGTCATCGCTGGGGAGGCTACGCGAGCGCGGCCCCGGGGGCCTGGGAGAGATTGAGCGGGTAGGACCTGTCGAATCTCTCCCAGCCTTCGTGCGGCTCGGCCCTCGAAGCGGCTCGGCCCTCGAAGCGGTTCGGCCCCGCTATGCGGCCCCGGCCGCCGCCAGCACCTCGTCGGCGATCGTGCGCGCCGCGTCGGGTCGCGCCAGCGCGGCCGACGCGTCGGCCATCCGCCGCAACTCCGCGGGGTCCTCCAACAGGCCCGAGACGACCACGCGCAGCCCCTCGGCGGTCAACTCGTCGTCGGCGATCACCGTCGCCGCGCCCTCGCCGGCCATCCACCGGGCGTTGGCGGTCTGGTGGTCGGCAGCGGCGTACGGGTACGGCACGAGGACCGCCGGCTTGCCGTGCGCGGTGACCTCGGCGATCGAGCCGCCGGAGCGCGCGACCACCAGGTCGCAGGCGGCCAGCGCCCGGCTCAGCGGCGACAGGTAGTCGAACAGCCGGTACGCGCCGCCACCCGGAACCCGGTCCACCAGATCCCCGTGGTCCCGCCGCCCCGACGCGTGCAGCACCGC
>JACYYJ010043008.1_pt1 | contig 14313 bp, 13 predicted proteins | sample 8236861 | NCBI WGS metagenome assembly JACYYJ01 (sample SAMN14103086, study PRJNA606662) | landfill metagenome | isolation source: landfill solid waste | place: India:New Delhi, Okhla landfill site | collected 2017-11-05
GACACCCAGCGTCTCGGCGGCGGAGTAGAGGTAGAGCCCGTGCCCGGCCTCGTCCTGCACCTTCGCGAGCAGGATCGCCTTGCGGCGCAACGACGGTGCGCGCGTGATCCAGTTTCCCTCCGGCTGCATCCCGATGATCTCGGAGTGCGCGTGCTGGGATATCTGTCGGATGAGCGTCTTGCGGTAGGCATCCGGCATCCAGTCGCGCGGTTCGATGCGCGAATCCGCGGCGATGATCTCGTCGAAGCGGCGCTGCTCGACGCTCGTCTCGATCGCGCTGGTCTTCTCGGCCATGGCGACTCCTCCGTCTTTACTGACCGTGCGTTCAGTAATTCTCTCACAAGACGGGGATTCGCGCATCACCGCACGTGCCCGGCCCTCACCCGGCGCGTTCGCGCACGCGTGGCCGTGGGACTCCGGCGGGATGCCATCGTCGTTCACGGTCCCACCATGATGGGCCTCTCACTTCTGGGATGCCACGATTCATTCGGATGCGCCATTCGGACAGGTGAAGGTTGCGATGATGCCACCAGCACAGCAGCACGCCATTGTCGGTGTGGGTCGGGCCGCCGTCGGCGTACTCGGTGACGTGGTGGATCTCGCACCACGATGCCGGGACGGTGCATCCCGGAATCACGCAGCCACCGTCGCGAAGAGTGATGGCACGGCGCTGGAGGGCGTTGAAGATCCGCGCCGAGGTTCCGAGAGCGGCGATTCGACCGTTCTCGTCGAACAGCACGCGCTGGATGCCGCCTGCGCAGCCTGTCTGCGCCGCGACCCGCGACGGGATGCGGTCGCCGGTGTTCAGGACTGTCGCCCAGCCCCTGCCGGTGGCGTAGTCATCAGCAGTCACGGTGACGACGAGCGTCGGCGCGGCACCGCCGAGGTCGGGGAATCCGCCCGAGCGCGCGGCGCCGCCGATGACCATGGCGAACGCGTCGTGCATCTTCTGCGTCCTGGTGCGCTGGTCGAGGAACATCGCCCCGCTGTGCGGCGTGCCGTTGGGCGTGCACTCCTCATCGGGGCTGTCGGTGAAATGCACACCGGTCGTGGGATCGTCCGGACCGTCGACGCGGGGGTTGAGGATGCTGTCCAGCAGTAACTGCAACTGGCCTGCCACCTCGGGCAAGAGATTGCCGCGGACGGGAACGCTGCCTTCACGTTCGCGCCCCAGGGTGAGACTGCGTGCTCGGCTGCCGATCTCATCGGCCGGTTCTGCGCCGTCGGGGTCGAGGTACGCGACGAGCACGCGTGACAGCGTGCGCAGATCCTCCGGAGCCGGCAGCGGCCTCGTTCCCAGCACGACACCGTCGTCGCGGATGGTTCCGCACGCGAGTTCGGAGAGCCGAGCGTCGGCCTCGAGACGCTGGTCGTCGAGGATTCGACGACCGGACTGCTCCAGCGGCTCTATCGCTGCGAGCAGACCCGCAACGCCGATCGCGCCGGACGCCATCGCCTCGCGCAACGCGGGGTATCGGGCCGGGAGGAACTCTCCGGCGGTGATGCCCCGCGTCCGGCTCAGGAGCCTGGCAGTCTTCACCATGCGGTTCGCGTCGCGGGACTCGCTGAGGGTGAGCACGCGCACGAGGTCGACGGGACGCGACCAGCCGTACTTCTCGGTGATCTTGTCATCGCGCATCGGCGCCGACCGCTCCAGCACTTGGATGGATGCCTCGACCTGCAACCCCTCGATTCGCTTCTGGATTCGGCCGCTCACTTCGAGCAGTGCCGCGATCTCGGCATCGGACAGGTCAGGAATCGCCTCTTCTTCGAACGCCGCACCGCTCACCTCGGCGAGAGACCCCTCCAGGTCTTCGAGGTGAGCGACGATGCTGTTCATACCATCTATTAAAGCGAGGGCCTCCGACATTCTGACCTGAAAAATCGGCCGATCAGAGAACTTTTCCGGAAAACTTTCCTCGCGCTGCATTGCTTGGCAATGTCGTGCTCAGTCTTGGACGGCGGCGATCGCCTCGATCTCGACGAGCTGGTCGTCATAACCGAGAACGGTGACGCCAAGGAGCGTGCTCGGCGCGTCGTGATCGCCGAACGCATCACGTACGACCTCCCACGCCGTGACAAGGTCCGACTGCTGTGTCGACGCGACAAGAACGCGAGTGCTGATGACATCGTTGATGTCGGCACCAGCCTCGGCAAGAGCGACCGTCATGTTCTCGATGCATTTCGCTGCCTGAGCCGCGAAGTCTCCAACTCCAGCAGTCGAGCCGTCTTCATTCAACGGGCATGAACCGGCGAGGAAGATCAATCGCGCGTCGACCGGAGCCGTCGCGGCGTACGCGTACTCGGCGGCGTCGGAGAGAGAAGCCGAACGAATCAGGGTTACTGCTCTGGGCAAGACGTGCCTTTCTCGTGGTGACCGTTCGTTCTCACCCTCTCACCCGACGTCGGGGTCACCGGAAAGACTTCCTTGTAGCCTGACTGGATGCGGAACCGGCGGAGGACGTGGACATTCGGCGGCGTGGGGCTCATATTCTGTGCCGTGATCGGGATGCTGCAGAGCAGCCTCCTCGGCGTCACCGGCACGGAGATCATCGGAGTAATCGGCGATGTGCTCTATGCGGTATCCGTATTGCTGTTTGCGATTGGATTCTCTCGCGAAGCGAGCGTTGTCGGGCGAAAGCCCCTCGGAATGGCAGCCATGGCTGCGGTGGCGATCTGGCCGCTTTTCGCATTCATGATCGCACGGTCACTGCCGCCCCAAACCCCCACGGATGATTCAACGATGGCGATCTACGGTTATCTGTCACTGCTGATTCCCGCTGCCGCTGGTCTTATCGCCGCCGCACAGATCGCACGTAATGACAATGTTCCGTTTCCCTGGCGATGGGCGCCCTTGTGGGTTCTTGGCCTCTACGCCTTCGCATGGGCGATCCCGCAGATCATCTTCGCTACGGTACGAGCCGAAGGTGTTCAAGCTTTCGCTGACCTGCTGATGATGCTCGGAACTATTGCGTCCCTGGCGGGCACCCTCGGCCTAGGAGTTCTTTCGATTGTCCTCGCCGCGCAGCAACGGCCGGACAGCGTCGAGGTATACCGCTCCGCTTGAGCGCAAGACATTCACCAGGCCGGATCGCCTCGGCCCGAGCACTGCCATCGACCAGGGCGCAGCGGTGTTGCCACCCCCTCACCCGCCCTACTCCTTCAGAACGAGGGTGAGCACGTCGTACTGCGCGACGACGACGTCGTTCTGGTTGTGGATCACCGCATCCCAGCGGACCTCGCCGTACTCGTCAGTCTCCCTGGGCGTGATCTGCTTCGCCGTGAGTGTCACCCGGATGCGGTCATCCGGTGACACCGGCGTGATGAAGCGCAGGTTCTCGAGCCCGTAGTTCGCGAGCACGGGTCCCGGCGCCGGGTCGACGAACAGGCCGGCGGCCCACGACACGAGCAGGTAGCCGTGGGCGACGCGGCCGGGGAAGAACGGGTTTGCGGCGGCGGCATCCTCGTCCATGTGCGCGTAGAAGGTGTCGCCGGTGAAGTGCGCGAACGTCTCGATATCGTCGAGGGTCACCTCGCGGGATGCGGAGGCGATCTGGTCGCCGACGCGCAGCTGTGCGAGCGGCTTGCGGAACGGGTGGATGCCATCGCCGCGCGCGGCCGCGCCGGAGTGCCACGTGCCCGTGATCGCGGTGAGCATGTCGGGCGAGCCCTGCACGGCTGTGCGCTGCATGTGGTGCAGCACGGCGCGGATGCCGCCGAGCTCTTCACCGCTCCCGGCTCGCCCGGGCCCTCCGTGCACCAGATGCGGTACGGGGGATCCGTGTCCGGTGGAGGTGCGGGCGTTCTCCCGGCTGAGGAAGAGCACCCGTCCGTTGTACGCGCCGATCGCGCCGAGCAGTTCCGTCGCCACGGCCGGATCGTGCGTCGCGACGCTCGTCACCAGAGAACCACCGCCGCGGCCGACCAACCGCGCTGCCTCCTCAAGAGCTTCGTAAGTGAGGATGCTCGCGACCGGTCCGAACGCCTCCACCTCGTGCACGGCATCCGCATTCGGGTCATCGAACCCGACCAGGATCGGAGCCATGAACGCGCCCTCCGGTGCGGAGCCGGTCGACCCGTCGGCGCGAGTCACCTCCGGCGCGTCGGTGGTGCCGAGCAGGATGCGGCCGCCGGCTTCCTGGAGCTTGGCCACCTGCCCCAGCACCTCGTCGCGCTGCGCGGTGGATACCAGCGGGCCCATCGTGACGGCATCCGCGTGCGGGTCACCGATCACGACGCGCTCGCGAATCTTCTGATCGAGCGCCTCTACAAGGGCGTCCGCGGCGCCGGCCGGCACGATTGCCCGGCGGATCGCGGTGCACTTCTGCCCGGCTTTCGTGGTGAGCTCCACCATGAGCTGCTTCACGTACGCATCGAACTCGGGGGTGCCCGCGACGGCGTCCGGTCCCAGCACCGAGGCGTTGATCGAGTCCGTCTCGCGCGTGAAGCGGACATCATCCGAGCACTGCGCCTTGAGATGCTCGGCGGTGTGCGCGCTGCCCGTGAAACCGACCAGGTCGCCCAAACGCAGGTGCGAGAACACATCAGGAAGGCTGCCCGAGACGAGCTGCAGGGCGCCTGTGGGCAGGAGCCCCGACTCCGTCAGGATGCGGACCCATGCCTCGGCGACGTATGCGGTCGGCGTGGCCGGCTTCACGACCGTCGGCACTCCGGCGAGGACCGCCGGTGCGAACTTCTCCAGCGCGCCCCACATCGGGAAGTTGAAGGCGTTGATCTGCAGTGCCACCCCCGGAAGGCGCGTGTACACGTGCCGGCCGAGGAAGCTGCCGTCTTTGGACAGCGGCTCGGCGTCCCCGTCGACGTAGACCTGGCTGTTCGGCAGTTCGCGCCTGCCCTTCGACGAGTAGGTGAACAGCACGCCGATGCCGCCGTCGATGTCGCTGAGCGAGTCGCGGGCGGTCGACCCCGCCCGCTTGGACAGTTCGTAGAGCTCGTCCTTGCGATCGCTCAGTGCCAGGGCGAACTGCTTGAGAAGCACCGCGCGCTGGTGGAACGTCAGCCCACCCAGCGATGCCTGGCCGACCGTCCGCGCGTACTCCAGCGTGCCGGCGAGGTCGATCCCCTCAGTGCTCACCCGCGCGATGATCTCCCCGGTCGATGCGTCGCGGACGTCCGTCGCGTTCTCGCCGATCGTCGGCGTCCACCACTGGTCCTGCAGGTAGCTGGGAAGGATGTCGGTCATCACTCGCTCCATTCGTAGAATCCCTGACCGCTCTTGCGGCCGAGCCGGCCGGCGGCGACCATCTGTCGCAGCAGTTCCGGCGGCGCGAAGCGCTCGCCGAGTCTGAGGTGAAGCTCTTCCGCGATCCCGAGACGCACGTCGAGTCCGACGATGTCGGTCGTGCGCAGGGGCCCTACCGGATGCCGGTACCCGCGCTCCATCGCGGTGTCGATGTCTTCGGCGGTCGCGACGCCGTCTTCGACCATGCGGATCGCTTCGAGCGCCAGTGCGACGCCGAGTCGGCTGGAGGCGAAGCCGGGTGAATCCCGCACCACGACGGGCGCCTTGCCCAGCGCCGTCACCCACTCCCTCGCCCGTCGCTCGAGCTCCGGTTCGGTGTGCGCACCGACGACGATCTCGACGAGCGTGGACGTCGGCACGGGGTTGAAGAAGTGCAGTCCCAGGAGTCGTTGCGGCCGCTCGAGTGCAGACGCCAGGTCGTCGATGGAGATCGACGACGTGTTGCTGGCCAGCGCGGTGCCGGCATCCATCACCGACTCCGCTTGACGCAGGGCGTCGATCTTGGTCTGCCGGTCCTCGAAGACGGCTTCGATCACGAGTGCGGAGTCGCTGACAGCCTCGAAGGCGGTCGTCGTGGACACGGCATCCGTCAGCTCGGCGAGCGTGCGCGCCGTCGTTCCCTTCTCGACGGATCGAGTGAGGGATGCTGTCACGCGCTCCGCGGCCGCAGCGGCAGATTCGGCGTCGCGCTCGATGATCACGACGCGCGACCCGGCGAGTACGAACGCGTGCGCGATGCCGGTGCCCATGCGTCCGCCGCCGATCACGCCGACGTTCTTCGGAATGCTCATGACGTCTTCTTCCTGTCGAGGAAAGCGGTCATCCGGCGATGCTTCTCGGGCGATTCGAACAGCTCCGCCTGCAGCTCCAGTTCGATCTGCGGGTGCTCACCGGGGCCGGCCGACAGCGCGCGCTTCGTGTAGCGCGTCGCGAGAGGATCGTTCGCGGCGATCCGGTCGGCGATCTCGTGCGCGGCATCCATGATCTCTTCAGACGGGTGGATGGCCGAGAGGAGACCCCACTGCAGTGCCTCGTCGGCGCGGAGGATCCGCCCCGTCAGCAGCAGCTCGGTCGCCCGCGCTTCGCCGACGATCTCGGGCAGCCGCCAGGTGGCGCCCGCCGCAGCGATGATGCCCAGCCCCGTCTCGGGGTTGCCGATCCGCGCCGAGGGCGTACCGATTCGGATGTCGGCCGCGTACGCGAGTTCAGCCCCGCCACCCAGGGCGTACCCGTCGATGGCGGCGATCACGGGCATCGGCAATGCGCGGATGCGCCGGAACGCGGTGGTGTTGATGCCCGCGAGCGCGTCTTCGGCCGTGCGGTCGCGCAACTGCGCGATGTCGGCACCAGAGGCGAAGACGCCGCCGGCGCCGGTGAGAATGAGCGTCCGCGGACTGTCCTCGAGCTCGGCGCACACTTCATGCAGACCGTCGATGGTCTTCTGGTCGATGGCATTTCGCACCTCCGGCCGGTCGAGCGTCACGACGACTCGGTCGGTCGAGCGCTCCATCCGCAACGACTCAGGCACCCGTGCGCTCCACGATCATCGCGGTGCCCTGCCCGACACCGACGCACATGGTGGCCAGGCCATAGCGGACGCCTTCGCGCTCCATCCGCCCCAGCAGCGTCACCAGCAGCCGGCTCCCGCTCGAGCCCAGGGGGTGGCCGAGCGCGATCGCGCCGCCGTCGGCGTTGACGATCTCGGGGTCGAGCCCGAGACGGCGCATGCAGGCCAGCGACTGCGTGGCGAACGCTTCGTTCAGTTCGACGGCGCCGATGTCGCCGATCCTCAGTCCTGCCCGTGCCAGCGCCTTCTCGGTCGCCGGCACGGGCCCCAGGCCCATGATCTCGGGCGCAAGAGCGGCGGATGCGGACGAGACGATGCGCGCACGAGGCGCGAGGGCGTGCGCGTCGACGGCAGACTGCCCGGCCACGACGATCGCGGAACCGCCGTCATTGAGGGAACTGGAGTTCCCCGCGGTGACCACGGATCCGCCGGCGACGACCGGACGGAGCCCGGACAGTACCTCCATGGAGGTGTCTCGGCGCGGCCCTTCATCGGTGCGCACCTCGCCCTTGGCGGTGGGAACGGGCACGATCTCGGCGTCGAACCGCCCCGCATCCATCCCCGCGACCGCGCGCTCATGACTGCGTACCGCGAACGCGTCAGCGTCCTCCCGAGTGACGCCGTCGATCTGCGCCACGTGCTCTGCGGTTTCCGGCATCGAGTAGGTCGCTTTGTCGCGCGCCATGAGTGCAGGGTTGGGGAACCGCCATCCGATCGAGGTGTCGAAGGATTCTCCGGGCTTGACCCACGCTCTGGCGGGCTTGGCCTGCACCCATGGGGCCCTGGTCATCGATTCGACACCGCCGGCCAACATCAGGTCGGCGTCACCAGCTCGGATCGCCTGGCTCGCCATCGCGATGGCCGACATGCCTGATGCGCACAGGCGGTTGACGGTGACTCCCGGCAGCGTGTCGGGGAGCCCCGCCAGCAGCGCCGCCATTCGCGCGACGTTGCGATTGTCCTCGCCGGCCTGGTTGGCCGCGCCGAAGACGACGTCCTCGATCGCGTCGTGCGGGACGTTCGCCCGGGCGACGGCCTCGCGTAGAACCAGCGCGGCGAGATCGTCCGGCCGCACGCCCGCGAGCGCCCCGCCGTAGCGCCCTACCGGTGTGCGCACTCCACCGACGAGATAGGCCTCGGACATCGTCATCCTTTCGATCCTCGGTGGGAGAACCGCATACGCGAATTCCCAACCGATCGGTCAGTAATATGCTACCCGGGATGACCGGATGCAAGAAGGTCGGGCAGACTGGTGTGATGAGGGGCGTCGTGCGCCCTCGGGAAGGCGGCGATGCGACGATCTGAGGCGGATGCCGGTCGGGAACGTTCGCGGCGAGGACGCCCCGGCTACGACAGCGCCGGAGTGCTCGACGTCGCCGTTCGGCTCTTCATCGAGAAGGGCTACGACGCGACATCCGTCGCCGACCTCGCCGAGCGACTGGGGCTCTCCAAGTCGGCCGTCTACCATCACTTCGAGTCCAAGGAGCAGCTTCTCGGGCTTGCCCTGGATGAGGCACTCACGGGGCTGGAGGGCGCTCTCGAACACGCTCTCGCAAACTCGGAGTCCCCGCCGGAACGTGTCGCCGACGTGATTCGCGGTGCGGTGACGGTGCTGATCGACAAGCTGCCCTATGTGACGCTGCTGCTGCGTGTGCGCGGGAACGGCCCCGTCGAAGTGGCGGCGCTGGAGCGACGGCGCCTGTTCGACACCCGAATCACCGAGGTGGTGCGCACCGCCCAGTCCCAGGGGCTCCTGCGCGACGACATCGATGCCGCCGTCGCCACGCGCCTCATCTTCGGCATGGTCAACTCGCTCACGGAGTGGTATCGCCCGGGCGGCCCGCTCGACGCCGACGCGATGGCGGCGACGGTGCTCGCAACGGCCATGAGCGGACTCCGCGCGCCGGCGTGATGCCGTTCACGCCGCGTACGGCTCACGCCATCGCGAGCCGCGCCGCCCGGCGCTCCTGCTGCAGATCGGGATCAGGCACGGGTGCCGCCGCGAGCAGACGCCGAGTGTAGTCGTCGGTTGGATGCTTGAGCACTCGCTCCCGCGGTCCGGATTCGACGACCTTCCCGCGCCGCAGGACCGTGACGCTGTCGCAGAGCTCGTCGATCACGGCGAGATCATGGCTGATGAACACGCACGCGAACTCCAGCCGCTCCTGCAGTTCGCGGAACACGTCCAGCACCTGTGCCTGCACCGACACATCCAGAGCGCTGGTCGGCTCGTCCGCGATGAGCAGCGCGGGCTCCAGCGCGACGCCGCGCGCGATCGCCACGCGCTGCCTCTGTCCGCCCGAGAGCTCATGCGGGTACCGGCCGGCGCGGTCGAGCAAGCCGACCGAGTCGAGCAGCGCGTCCACGCGATCGGTGAGCTCACTGCCGCGCATCCCGCGGATGGCCTGCAGCGGCTCGGCCACGCTCTGCCGCACCGTGTAGCGCGGGTTCAGCGACAGTGCAGGATTCTGGAACACGACCCCGATACGACGACGCGTCTCACGGCGGATGGCTCGCGACGCGGAGAGCATGTCGACCCCGTCCACCCGAATCGAACCGCCCGTGACGGGGGCGGCGCCGATGATCGCCCGTCCGATGGTCGACTTGCCGCTCCCGGACTCGCCGACCAGCCCAAGTATCTCGCCGCGGCGCACCTGCAGGCTCACGCCCTCGACCGCGCGGAACGTTCCGCGGATGCGGCCGCCGTAGGTCACCTCGAGGTCCGCGATGTCGAGAACGAGCGCAGCATCCTGTGCAGCATCCGAATCGGAGTCGGCTCTGGTGCCGATCCGCGGCACCGCGCTCAGCAGCCGCTGGGTATACGAGGCCGTCGGCTTCAGCAGCACGCCGCGCACTGAGCCGTGCTCGACGAGCTCTCCGTCGCGCATGACCACGACGCGGTCGGCGAGCTCGGCGACAACACCCATATCGTGCGTGATGAGCATCACCGCCCGGCCGTCCCGGCGACCGAGGCGCGCGAGCACGTCGAGCACCTCCGCCTGCACGGTGACATCCAGTGCGGTGGTCGGCTCGTCGGCGATGAGCAGCTTCGGATCCGAGGCGAGCGCCATGGCGATGCCTACGCGCTGGCACTGTCCACCCGAGAGCTCGTGCGGGTACTGCTTCATGCGCCGGGCAGCCTCCGGCATGTCGACGAGTTCGAGCAGCTCGATGGCTCTGGCGCGCGCTGCCGATGCGCTGAGCGAGCCGTTGTGTGCGCGCACCGCCTCGATCACCTGGAAGCCGATGGTGAACACGGGATTGAGGGAGGCGACCGGGTCCTGCGAGATCATCGCGATCTCCGCACCGCGGACGCGGCGCATCTCTGAACCTGGGAGGCCGAGGAGCTCACGCCCGTGCAGTCGAACCGATCCGGTCGCGTGCGCACCTGCCGGCAGCAGCCCGATCACCGACAGGGCGGTCACCGACTTGCCCGATCCCGACTCGCCCACGACCGCCACGACCTCGCCGGCGGCGATGTCGAGATCGAGCCCGTGCACGACCTCGATCGGATCGCGCCTGCCGAAGCCCACCCGCAGTTCGCGGATGCCGAGCACGGGGGCGGGCGCCGTGTCGTCGGTCGATGCGCTCATCGTCAGTCCCTGTCTGCGCCCTCATCGCGGGCGCGCTTGTGCTCCTGCCAGTCGGCGAGCATCTTGTGGTGGTACTCCTGGATCCATTCCAGGTAGTCGCGCCCGTTGCGCAGTCGGATCTCGGCATCCGTCTCGTTCGGGGTCAGCCAGCGCAGCGCGGTGTCTATCGACCGGATGTGCCGGTCGAAGTAGCGACGCTCGTTCGCAAGGAACCCGCCCCATGGGTCCTCCTCGGCCTTGAAGTAGTGGCTCCGGTCTCCGGGCACGGAATGGCGCCTGATGTAGTTCGTGTCGATCAGGCGCCTGGTCGCCATCGAGACGGCACCGGTGCTGGCGCTCAGAGCGTTCGCGAGGTCCGCCGACGAGATGTAGGGCTTGTCCATGATCATCAGGTAGCCGAGCACTCGGCCGTCCATGCGGGACGTGCCCGTCATCTCCCAGATGAGGCTGATCTCCTCGGCGAACTCTCGCCGGTATTGCTCGCGCTCGTCGATCTCTTCGGGGGTGTCATCCGCCATGCTCGATCCCTTCTCGTGCATCCTCAGCATCCCATCCTCACCGGCGCTCGCGGGGATCGAAGACGCTGCGCAGCTCTTCGCCCAGCGCGACCACAGCGAGCACGGTGAGGGCGAGCATGACGCTGGGGAGCACCAGCACGTGCGGAGCCGTCTGGAAGACCCGGGATCCGGCCGCGATCTGCAGGCCCCACGAGATGGCAGGGGACGAGAGCCCGATGCCGAGGTAGGTGAGGGTGCTCTCGGCGACGATCACCGCGCCGATCGTGAGCGTGGCGAGCAGCAGCACGGGTTGCACCGCGTTCGGAACGACGTAGCGCGTGACGATCCGCCCGGTGCCGAGACCCATCGTGCGTGCCGCGAGCACGTGGTCGGCTCCGGCGACCGACCGCACCGACGCACGCATGAGCCTCGCCATCATCGGCCAGCCGAACACCCCCAGCACGATCCCGACAGTGAGAACGCTGCGGGTGCCGAGCATGTTCAGCACGACGATGGCCGCGAGCAGGAACGGGAACCCGAGGAACACCTCCGTCAGGCGGGACACGACCCAGTCGGCCGCGCGACCGCCCATGCCCGCGATCAGTCCGAGGACCAGGGCGATGGCCAATGCGATGGCGGTGGCGAGCAGACCGACCGAGATCGACGCCTGCGCTCCGTAGACCGCTCCTGCCCAGATGTCGCACCCCTGCAGGTCGAATCCGAACGGGTGACCTGGGGCGGATTCGACCTTGCTGTTCGCGAGGTCGCAGGCCCGGGGGTCGCCGTTGCCGAACAGGCCGGCGAACGGCGCGGGCGCCACGGCGAAGGCGAGCATGACGAGCAGGATGACGGCGGCGAGCCAGAACAGCGGCCGCCGAAGCAGCATCCGCCAGGGGCTGCGCGGCTTGCTCGGCAGAGCGATCCGAGTGGTCTTGGGGGCGGGGATCTTCGCGGTGGTGGGCGGGGTGTTCTCAGGCACGGCGGATCCTCGGGTCGAGCAGGGCGTGGATGGCATCCACGAGCAGCGACGTGAGCAGGAAGATGACGATCAGCGCAGTCGAGATTCCCACCACCATCGCCGCTTCGTGATCGCGGATCGCGGTGAACAGCAGATTGCCGACACCCGGCAGATTGAAGATGCCCTCGATGACGACCGTCCCACCGAGCAGGAAGCCGAGGTCGGTGGCGAGGAACGTCGCGGTCGGGATGAGCGAGTTGCGCATGACGTGCAGGCCGACGACACGACCCTCGCCGATGCCCTTCGCGCGAGCGGTGCGCACGTAGTCGGCCTCGAGATTCTCGATCATCGATCCGCGCACCAGTCGTGACACCGAGGCGAGGCCGATCGCGGCGATCACCAGTGACGGCAGCAGATACGACAGCGGCCAGCCGTCGCCGATGCCGGCGACGGGCAGCCAGTTCAGCCGCACCCCGAACATGATCTGCGCGGTGATGCCGAGCACGAACACGGGGATGCAGCTCAGCCCGATCGTGATGACCAGAAGACTCTTGTCGATCACCGTGCCGTTCTTCAGTGCGGACACGATGCCCACGGCGAGTCCGAGGATGACCTGGATCACCCAGGCCGTCAGCGCCAGCGTGATGGTGACCGGCCAGCGAGCGGCGAGCTTGTCGGCAACCGAGCGGCCGGTGAGGTCGAGCCCCAGGTCGCCCTGGAGCAGATTGCCGAGGTAGTTCGTGTACTGCACCCACAGCGGCTGATCGAGCAGGTACTTCGCATTGATGGCATCCACCACCGATTGCGGAAGCTGCCGATCACCGGCCAGGGCTCGGATCGGGTCGCCGGGAAGGCTGAAGACGGCCAGGTAGATGATGAACGTCACGCCGACGAAGACGAGCGCGAAGCCCGCCAGCCGCTGCAGAACGCTGAGTGTCGTGCGCATCAGAGCCTCATCCGCATCAGAGGCGCTCCAACTGCGCGAGGGCTGCGAGGATCGCTCCGTACTGCACGCCGACGACGCGCGCCAGCGGAAGCGGGGGAGTATCGCCTCCTGCCCGGGCTTCGGCGAGCCAGCCCTCGAAGAGCTCGTCGATCTCGGCTGCTGCCCGCCGCACTTCGGGATTGGCGACGCCGGCGGCGACCTCGGCGGCCAGTGCACGCCGCAGCATCCCGCCCCATCGCAGACGGTGCAGGTTGACCACACCATCGAGGCTGGTGAGCTCCGCCACAGTGGCAAGGCGGTCGCCCTCTGCATCGGCGCGGGCGAGATCGGCGCGGCCGGCACCGGTGGCCATCGGTGAGAACACGCGCGCCGCCCGTAGCAGCGGCGTGTCCATCCGCACGTGCGGGTCGACCCTTTCGATGAGCTCAGTGAGGATGCGGCCGGTCTCGATCAAGCGCTCGCCGCAGCGGCGCAGCGCATCGCGGTGGACCGTGTCGGTGAGCGAAGTGTCGTCGGCAGCCGGGTCGCCGAACTGAGGCAGCTCGGCGATGAGCGAGAGCGTCCCGTACTGGCGGGTGTAAGAGGTCGAGGCGTCACCGGCGCTGCCGGGCGGATACGGATCCAGGCCTGCTTCCTCGGACCAGTCATAGGCGTCCTGCAGGGTGCCCATCTCGTAGATCGCGTCGGCGAGCACGGTGAAGTGCGCGCCCTCGGGCTCGCCGACGTGCAGCGGCACGCCGCAGGATGCCGTGAGCTCGTGCAGCAGCGGATACAGCTGGGGTTCGGGGCGGGAGAGATAGAAGTACGCCCCGCCGCCCTCGCTGTTGTGCAGCGGCACGTACAGGTCGGGGGTGGCCAGATCGATTGCCCGGGCGAGAGCGACCGTCTCGGGCATCATGGCGTCGAAGTAGGCGTTCTTGTAGGCGAACGGGAACGTCCACTCCACCTGCTCGTCAGGCGCCGGACGGAAGAACTCGCGGGTGTACAGCCCGCGGTCGGACGGATCGGTGAACCACCCCTCGTTCAGGCGCATCCCGTCGGGGTCCGCGCACGGGATGATGTGCCACGCCGTGTCACAGCCGTCGCGGAACCCGGGATCGCCGGCGAGCTCCGTCACCAGATGCAGGATGGTCAGCGAGCCGATCGGCTCATTCGGGTGCACCCCGCCCACGATCAGCGCCGATCGACTGCCCGTGCCGACGCGGTAGAGCCAGATCGGCTCACCGAGCCGGCTCGTGCCGATGCGTTCGCGCGAGATGAGGTCCTGATGCTCGGCGCGCAGCCGTTCGAGACCGACGTTCAGTTCGTCGACGGTGGGGATGCTGGTCAGCTGCGGCACTGCGCCGGCACGGCGGAGGATGTCCTCCGCCGTGCCGAGCGCAGCCTGGGGGTCGTGCACGGTGATACTGCTCCGTCCTGAGGGGTGTGCGTCGCGGCGTGTCAGCCGGCGCCGGCGATCTTGGGCACGTCGATCGCGCCCGCGTTGGTG
>JACYYJ010131610.1_pt1 | contig 14310 bp, 24 predicted proteins | sample 8236861 | NCBI WGS metagenome assembly JACYYJ01 (sample SAMN14103086, study PRJNA606662) | landfill metagenome | isolation source: landfill solid waste | place: India:New Delhi, Okhla landfill site | collected 2017-11-05
GCGGTGCGCGGCAGGCCGACGACGAAGATCGGCGCCGCGATCATCTCGTCTCCGATGGCCGGGTGGCGCTCGTGCAGGTCCCGGATGCGCAGCCGGTTCGCCAGTCGCGCGGTCGCCTCGCCGAGGACCGCTTGCCAGCCGATGGCCGACAGCGTCGGTACCTCGGCCATGCAGCGCAGCAGGACGGCGTAGTCCTCGATCCAGGACCGGTCGGCGGCGGTAACGGCGACCCCGGCGGTCTGCACGGCTTTGGCGGTGGCTTTGGCCCAGGCCCGATCGGGGTCGCGGCGCGAGCGCAGCGTCGGACCGAGCACGAAGTTCAGGGCACGGTAGCGGCGGGTGGTACGGCGTCTCATGGCATCTCGGCCTTTCGGTGCGCAGTTACGGAATCGGTGGGTGAGTGCTTGGTGGCGCCTGTGTTCATGACCAAACCCAGTCCAGGAGCGGCTGGACATATTCGAGGGCGTAGGCGGTCACGATGAGCACGACTGCGGCGGCCACGCCCCACTTGACCCAGCGTCTGGACCATCTGGCCTTGTGGCTCCAGCGCGAGATCGTGCCAAGCCGCACCGCGGCCCAGTAGACGAAGTACAGGCCCAGCGGGAGAACGAGAAGCGCAAAGAATTCGGTCATGGGCGGACCGCCTCGATGTCACCGGCAGAGGCGAAGCCGACGGCGTAACCGATCGCGTAGGCGGCCACGATCGCCACCAGGCCGGCGAGGATGCCCAGGAGCACCTTCGCGCCGTCCTTGACCTTGTCGGACTTCAGCGCGATCACGATCGTGACAAGGACGATCGAGGCGATGACCAGGCGGGTGAAGGTGGCCTCGAAGACCCCGGTGGCGGTCAATGTTTGGCCGATACCGGTGGCGGTGCTGTCGTTCACAGGCCGCTCCCGGTCGCGGCGATGTAGCTGGCCCAGGCGGCGAGTCCGGCCGCCCACGTCGCCGAGGTCAGCAAAGCGGTGCTGACGGCCGGGCGGGTGGCGCGGTGGTCGGCGGCGTGGGCGACCAGGTGGAGCGCGGCCGCGCCCGCACCGATGGCCGCCGCGGTGTGGATCAGGGTGTGGGGGATCATGCGGCCTCCCGGAGGCGGTTCGGTGAGGCGTTGCGGGACAACATGGTTCAGGTCTCCGTAGTGCGTGGTCAAGTGGTGTGGTGGGAAGGAGTCGGGGTTCGGCGGTGTCGCCGGTGGCTTTCAGTGCTGGTAGTAGCCGTGGCGGACGGCGGGGTTCACAGCGAGCCAGTGGCCCTCTGCGGCCTTGCGGATCGTCTCCCTGGCTGGTGTGCGGTCAAAGTCGTCAACGCCGATCCACTCGGCACAGCGGAAGTTCGATCGCACCACCGGTTCGAGGGGCCAGCCGTGCTGGCGGCGGCCGAGCCGGAGGACCGTCGCCAACCAGATGGTGCGCTCGACCGGGCAGCGCAGTGCAACGGAGACGCTGGGTGCGTTCCATCCGGCCGAGAACCGGAGCTCTCGGCCGTCGATGACAGCAGTGCCGACCAGCGCCTCGGCGATCCACTCCGCAGGGGCTAGCTGCTGCGCTCCTTGTGGACTTTCCACAGGTCAGTGATCCCCGTCTTCGCCTTGGTGATCTCGGCCTTGGACCAGTTCGACGGCAGCGTGAAGTTCGGTCGCTCCGAGTCCAGCCCGGTCGCCACGGTGCGCTTCTTCGTCTCCGGGTCGGGATACATGCGCAGCAGACTGGCCGAATCGGTCTCGGGGTCGGCGTACACGCGGTAGTGCGCGCCCTCGGGGCCGGTACGGAGCTTGAAATCGCCGATGTAGGTCTTGGCACCTGCGTGCGGCTCGGCGTCGGTAGCGCTCATGCGATCACCTGCCGCTGGCGCAAGAACCCTTCGAGGGCGTTGACGAACGCCGCCAGGTTCTCCTTGCCGATGAGCGCAGGCCAGGCCGGATGCCAGTGCGCGGTCAACGTGCCGTCGAAACCGAGGAACACCGGGCCCAGCTCCAGGCGCCTTGCTCCCTGGACCCCTTCGCACCAGAACCGGTTGTCGCCGGTGCGCTTGACCGCGATCTCCTCGACCTGGCATCCGGGCATCTGCCGCATGTCGATCGAGCACTCCAGGTCCCTCATAGCGTCGTCATCCCCATCAGCGCGAACGGATCGCCGGTAGGCGCCACTTTCGCTCGGGCGACGTCGGGTCGGAGGTCGGCCTCGGCCGCGGTGAGCAACTGCTCCCGAACGGCCTGACGCACCTCGGCCTCGCCGGCGAGGGAGACGAACGTCTCGAGCGCGGCGGCGCGGGCAGCGCAGCCGTCCTGCCCCCAGCGGTTGCCGCAGTTCACGCAGATGCGGCGGCCGAGGCCGAAGGAGCCCCGCGTCCAGCCGTAGTGGAACCGCAGATCGAACTTCGCGGACCTGCGTTTTCGCTGGCGCCGCTGGTCCGGGGACTCATCGCGCGGCTCGGCGCTGACAGGTCCCCGACGTATCATGGTCGAGGTCTTCATGGGAGCTCTGCCTCCTGTGATTCCGGAGGCGGCCCGCCCGAGATGCGTTCCTGCAAGTCCTCATCCTCGGACGGGCCGCCGGTCTGTATATCGGCCGAAACCGATGAAGTTGTGGCCCGCCCGCCCCACCGCCCCCTCAAGCGGAGGAACGGACGGGCCGGGGCCGCCTCGCGGCAAAGACGGTCAAACCGCCCTGCGAGTCAGCACCACTCAAACAGCGGCCCCGTGCGAAATGCCCTGCGATGAACCACCCTTCCGGCATCTATGATGTGGAATATGTGAATCGTCACACCCACACTCTTACACAACTTACACTAGAAAGCAAGTAGGTCGAATCACGAGTTTCGCGAGTGATACGCTGCACCACAGTTGCTGCCCAGCCAGGTGTGGCGACTTCGTACCGCCACGACCGAGATATGAGCTTGAGATGCGGCCATCAGGGAGAACGTCATGGTGAAGTCCAATCCGCCCACCGCCAGGGCCCGGTACATCGCGAATCTCGTGCGGGCAACCCGCGATGAGCGTGGATTCAAGGCCGCAGACGTCGCTGACCACCTCGGCAAGACCGCCGCCACCTTGAGCCGCTACGAATCCGGCGAGTACCCCATCCCTGGAGACGTGTTCATGCAGTTGCTCGACCTGTACGGCATCGACGACGCGATCGAGCGCGCGAGTCTGATCGAGATGAACGAGAACGCCACCAAACGTGGATGGGTCGACGGCTTCAAGCCCTACATCCAGAACCTCTCCAACAACATCTGGATGGAGGGCGAAGCCGAACGCCTTCAGGTTCTCGAACTCACCGCCATGCCGGGCATCACTCAGACGAAGGACTTCGCCGAAGCCCTGATCAGCAGTGGCCCCAACCGCGATAACCCGACTGTCGTCAAACGGCAGGTTGAGGCGCGGCTGCTCCGCGGTCGTACCTTGGAAAGGCAAAACGGACCTGACGTCCAACTGCTGCTCCACGAGAGCCTGCTCGACCAGAGGGTGGGCGGTGATGACGTCACGGCGGGCCAGCTGCGTCGACTGCTTGAGATCAACCAGCTCGCCAACGCGGAGGTCCGGCTCCTGCCTGCTAACTCCTGGGCGCATATCGCCGCAGGCATCGTTGTTGGCTATACGGTCTTCCACCTGCCCGAACCGCTGCCCTCGGTGGTCTACATCGATAGCTCTGCCGCCGCGATCTATGAAGAAGACCCTGACATAGACTTGTTCAAGAGCACCTTCGATGCGCTCTGGGCCGAGGTTGCCCTCACTTCCGAGGCCAGCGCGGACCGCATCGTCAATGAGTTGAAGGACGTGACGACGACATGAGCCCCAATGCCGCTGACCAGGGGGGTTGGCGCAAGAGCACCCGCAGTTCAAGCTCCGGCAACGGCGACTGCGTCGAGGTGAAGTCATTTCAGGAAGCGGGGGTCGGCATCCGTGATTCAAAACAGCCCACCTCACACCTGGCCATCGACGTGGACACCTGGTCCGGCCTGATCACCGGGATCAAGGACGGCTCGATCTCCTAGCCCAAGTCGTTCGACTGCAGGGCGTGTTTCCAGGGGGACGCGTCCTTGTCTTTTATGAATTTTCAGGTAGTTTTCCATCTATTGCCCTATTTTTGACGCTGGTTTCGGTTCTACAAGATCGAACCCGCCTGGAAGACGCGCGCGTGGCCGCAGGGAAGACGCCCTCGCTGATCAAGGTCACCATGACCACCGGCGGCCTGGACCCGGAAGCGGCATTCTTCACCACCGGCGAGGAGGACAAGATCGTCTACACCTCCACCGCCGCCCACGGCAAGATTGCCGAGCAGATGGTCGGCGTCGCCACGGTCGTCGACGCCGGAAACCCGATCGACCTAGAGACCGTCCTCGCTGACCTCGCCGAGCGAGGCGTGGGGCGGCTCATGGTCGAAGGAGGCGGAAGCGTGCACACCCAGTTCCTCGCAGCCAGCCTGGTCGACGAACTCCACCTCGTGATCGCCCCCTTCCTCATCGGCGACCCCGACGCACCCCGCTTCATCCGCCCCGCGGCCTTCCCCCAGAGCCCAGACCACCCGTTCACCCTCGCCGAGACCCGGCAGATCGGCGACGTCGTCTTCCTGCGCTACCTGACCAAGCGCTGAACAGCTCCCTGCCCCAGCCCTACCACACGACTTCCGACACGCTCCCCTTTGAACGAAAGGTTCGCCCCTGTATGAGTATCGAGGAGTTCAGCACAGCGATCGGCTCGGCCGCTGAGAGCGTCGAGACCGTCACCGGCACGATCACGGCGGCGAAAACCTCAGGCGAGGAGCTGTCAGCCCAGTTCGCTGCGCTCGGCGCCAACGACAAGCACGAGCAGACCGCGGCGGTGTGCAGGCGGCTCGAAGAAGAAGCCGCGGCCTCTGCCGTGCGATTGCAGGAACTGCTCGCCGAACTCCAGCAGCAGGCCCTTGCGCTCAAAGGATTACCGCGCGGCGGTACCAGTCCCCGCACCTCCTTTGAACAGACGGCGCCGACCGGCAACCCCGCACGTGCCGCCGCGGGACCGAACACTGCGGCAGGCCGGTCGGGAAACCCGGCGAGTGTGCCCAAGCCCAGCAAGAGCCACGGCACGCGGCAAAAGCGCGCCGGAGCCACCGCCGGGCCGGTCAAGTTCAGCGTCCCGCGCAAGCTCGAAGGCAAGATCACCGGCGAGCACCGGCGCCAAGTCCAGGAGTACATCGACGCCGCGAACCAGGCCCTCAAGGACGGCAAGCTCTCCGGCACCGGCCGAGTGCGCCCGTCGAGAGACCCGCGTTTGAAGAACGAGAAGGACGCCGCCGCCGCCCGCGAGCGCGCCCGCGCCGAGCGGGCCGGTGCGCCCTACGGTGACAAGGTGGCCGCACACCTGCCGGATACGACCTGGTCGGGCACTGCCGACCCGCCCGGCGGCTGGGGCAGGCACGACGCGGCGATCAACGCCAGCTTGGGATCGCAGTCCGACAAATACCCAGAGGGCTACAAGCCCAGCGGCTTCGAACTGGATTCGACGTGGGATACAGTCGACAATGACGACGAACATACCGCTTGACCTGCACTAACGGACATGAACGCACAGGAGAAGCGAGTGCAAGAACGGACCTGGCCAGTGGATCTCGGCATCGCCATCGGCCTGCAAGCACAGCTCGAAGACGGCGACCCTGAAGGACTCCTCCAAGGCACCGTTCCGCGCCCGAAAGTCTCCGAAGAGCAAATCACCCAGGTCGAGGCATCGCTCGGCGAGCGGCTACCCGCCTCGTACCGCGAGTTCCTGCTCCACGCAGACGGCTGGCCCGGCGCCTACTTCACACTCGACCTGTTCGGTCTTCCCGAACTCCAGGGAGGCGGCAAGCACCGCCATGCCCAGACGCTGCTGGAGACCTACGACGAGGAAGAGGTCTTGGACGACTCCGGCCTCTCCCGGAAGGACTTGCTCCCTGTGGCAGCCAGCCAGGGCAACGACCTCGTGGTGATCCTCCGCGACGGCCGCCCCGAGGTCGGCACCGTCGTCTGGTTCGACGGCGAAGAGTACGGCCGTTTCGGCACCTTCGCCGAATTCTTCGAAGAGATGGTGGCCATGCTCCAGGACTACGTCACCCGCTGAACATCGCCTCAAGGTCGAACTCGCCATCGCGGACGCCCACGAGGAACGCGTCCCACTCCTCCGGGGTGTAGATGAGGACGACACCGTCGGGCTGGTCGGCCAGGCGCAGCCCGACCAGGCCGTTCTCGCCATAGCCGATCTCCAGCATGCCTGCCTCACCGCTGGCGGTCGGCGTCAGCTTCCACTTGGCCGTTTCCGGATTGAATTCGCCCTTGAGCGGATGTTCGCGAATCTCTGACACGCCCCCAGGGTACGACCCTGTTCTGTGGGTGCCCAGGAGCCGTGACACCGGTAGCCCGCTGCCGCGGCTCGTTGCGTCAGGTAATTGTTTCTGCTGGTGGTGGCAGTAGCGGGCCGAGGACCGGTTTGAGCAGGACCACTGTCCGGTGCAGTTGGGCAGTGAGCTGGCCCCGCGTGTGCGGTAGGTCGACAACTCGCACCGACGTGGTTACGGCGATGCAGTCGGCGTAGACCCGCCCGGTGTCGGCGAGGACGGCCAAGCAGCCCCCGATTTCGCAGAACTCGCCTTCAGCGCTCCAAATCCCGTTCTCATCGGGGCGGAGCCGTTCCTCTAGAGCTTCGGGGGTGGTGGCGGTCTTCGCGGTGTAGCGCGGCATGCCGTTCTGGGCGAGGAGCCGCCTCCGTTCGGTCCTGGGGAGCGCTGCGAGCAGTGCTTTCCCTGCAGCGGTGGCGTGTACGGCCTGCGAAGGCACGGCGGCGAGGAGGGACTCGCTCTCCAGGCTCTGGTGAAGGTGGGTGAGCACGAGCTGTCCGTCATGGAGGGTGGCCAGCGCGATATCACGGCCGCTGTCTCGGACGAACCCCTTGAGGACCACGTCGATCCCGTGGTGGTCGGCGGCGTTGGTGAGCAGCCGCGCACGGGGGTCGACGACGAATTTGTTGTCGTCTTTGTAGATCAGCCCTGTATGCATCAGCGAGTCGGCGTGGCGGTAGGCGGCGGCGAGGCTGATGCCGCAACGATGCGCCAGCGATTGAGCACTCAGGCCGGCTTCATGCTTGTCGAGCATGCGGAGGATGCGGATCGCAGTCAAGGGCGTCTTCGGGCCGTACCGAGGGCCGGGAATCGGTTGGGTCGCATCGTTCATTGGGAGCCTCCGGTCGGGCGAACGCGGGGACTACGGGCATTCGGCGTAGTTCTGTCACAGTGATTCTCAGTATCCGAAGCGTCACGGTGGCTTTTTCGCTATGCGAAATGTCCGTCGTGGCTACTTCCTGTAATCACGGAAAGTGTCGGCCATCTGACAGTGAGGATTGGTTTATGAGTACGCAGCCTACTGCCTCCGTCGCGACGACGCCTCGCGTTTGGAGATTCGCGCTGCTCACGCTGGCGTTCGCGGTGATGGGGGCATGCACGTCCTCGGGCGATGCGGAGTCACCGACCGGCCCGCCGGTCGGTGACTCCTCGAGTGCCGCTGCCGAGCCTGCCCCGGCCCCCGAAGAGATCGCCGACCCGGGCGAAGCCGCGATTGCCGCCTACGAGCGCTACTGGCGCACCGTGGCCGAGTCGGGGGCAGTCCCCGATCCCGATTACGGGCCGCTTTCCCAGGTCGCCTCCGGTGCGGCACTCGAAACCGCCCAGCAGCTCGCCCAAGACGCGCTGGAGGCCGGAGAGCGGACCGAAGGCGGGCCGCTGCACGATGCGGCCGTCACGGAGTCCTACCCGTCAGCAGCGCCCCATCGTTTCGTCGTCACCGACTGCATGGACTCCTCCGAATGGCCCGTGCTGGAAGCGGTCACCGGAGAGCCGGTCGAAGGCGAGGAGTACGGCACCGGCAGAGTCGAGGCGCTCGTCGAGCAGATCGATGACCAATGGCTGGTCACCGAGGTAGTGATCTTGGGGTTGGGGACATGTTTAGGCAAGCGCTCCGACTCGGACCCGCCGCCGTGATGCTCGGGGTGATGACCGGGACCGTCTGGGCCTCACCGGCTTGGGCCGACTACACGGGCGGAGCCATCTGCGACCGGGAGACGGAATCGTGTGAGATTTCGGCAGGGGTGGACCAGGACTTCGGTGGCGATCCTGGCGGTGATTTCGTCCCTTCAGGAGCAGGCGGCTCGTCCGGCGCCGATGCGCACGACCCTTTTGCCGGGTGGGACTGCGAGTACCAACTGCTCGAGACTGATGCCGAATCAGATGCCCATGCCGGTGAGCGGCCTTCTCCTGATCACCAGTTGCTGATGAAAACCTGCACGGACCCCACCACCGGCACCAGCATCCAAGAGCGAACGTGGGTCGCCCCCGGCGAAGACGGTATTCCAGTGGACCCGGCTGTCCTTGCGGCCGAAGCGGTCGACAACCTGATGCTGCCAGCTCCCCGAGTCGCCTCCTCACCACACGACTTCCAACTCGTCCGGTTGCCGACGTGGCTGTGGCTGGCCGGTGATTCGTGGCAGCGGCAGACGGCGAGCGCCTCGGTCCCCGGACTCACCGTCACTGCGGTCGCCGTGCCAATACAAGCCACGTGGCAGATGGGCGACGGGACAACGGTGGTGTGCGAGGACTCCGGCACCGCCTGGAACGCCTCATATGCCCCCGAAACGGCGTCCCCGACCTGCGGGCACACCTATACCCGCTCCTCAGCCAGCACGCCATCGGGCGAGTACACCGTGAATGTCACCGTGACCTGGGACGTGAGCTGGTCTGGTGGCGGGGCCTCGGGGACGGTACCGGGCATGGTCACGACGGCCTCGGTCTCTTGGCCGGTGGCCGAGTCGCAATCACTCGTGCAGTAGGAGCAGCCGATGACCACCATGGAACGAGCGAAGACCACGACACCTGACACACATTCGCGGTCTCAGCCGAAAGTACGAGGGCGGGGTTGGCCTGTCGCGTTGATCGGCATCGCCGCCGTGATCGTGTGCGCGGTCGCGGCGTGGATGTGGGCTTCCCACAACGAGCAGGGGCGCACGGTGCTAGTGGCGGCCACGCCCCTGAACGCCGGACATGTCCTTACCGAGTCGGATCTGCACGAGGCGTCGGTGAGCGCAGCGGACCTGGCGCTCATCGACGCCGACCAGACTGCCCATGTCGTCGGCCAGCAGCTCGCCGTCCCTCTCACTGCCGGGACCGCGTTGACGCCGTCGCATCTGGGGCCTGCCGAGTCGCCGGTGCCGGGGCGGGCGGAGACCACGATGGCCTTCGCCGATGGCTTCTATCCGGCCGGGATCGAGCCGGGCCAGGCGGTCGTGGTCATGGCCGGCCCCGGCGGCGAGACCGCGGCCGCTACGGCCGACTCGCTCGAGGCTGCCGGTGGCGTGTGGCAGATGGCCGCCGTGGTCCGCGCAATCAATGACGTCGACGGCGGGGCCTTGGTGAGCTTCGAGTTCGACGCGGCCGACCGGGACGGGCTCTCGTCGGCACGGGCGACCGACCTGTTCCTGGTGTCGATGGCTGCTGACGCCTCACCGGAAACCGAAGCCGCAACTGAGGCTGGAGCTGGAGAGGGTGAGTGATCATGCCGCTGATCGTGGTGTGCAGCCTCAAAGGCGCACCGGGCACTACGACACTGGCCGCGGGGCTGTGCGCGCTCTGGCCTGAGCCGAGCCGTGTGCTGGTGGAAGTCGACCCGGCCGGTGGGACGCTGGCCGCCGAGTGGCGGCTGCGTGCCCGCCCCGGACTGGTCGATGTCGCCGCGGGTCTCGGCGGCGACGACGACGCGCCCGGCTCGGCGCTGGCGGCAGGCAGCCAGAGCACGACGTTCATGGGCGAGTCGCTGCCCGTGGTGTGCGCGCCCGCGGCGGTGATGCAGGCTCGAGCAGCCGTCACGCGGGTATGCGCCCCGGACGTAGGGGTGCTCGTACCGGCCGACCGGTGGGTGATCGCCGATGTCGGCCGCCTCGCTCCAGACGCCCCGACCTGGCCGATGCTGGCCAGGGCCGATGCGGTGTGCGTGCTCATCGGGGGCACCGTCGCGCAGATGATGAGCCTGCGCGGCATGGTCGACCTGTTGGCGCAGATCGGCTCTCCGCTGACGGTCGCCATCGCTCCGGAGGTCTACACCGCCGATGACGTCAATGGCCTGCTGGCCGCTGACGGCAGCGAGCTGCATGTGCTTGGCGATGTGCCGCGCCTTCCCGCTGGGCGTGTCCGTCGACGGCAGGCGCTCATGCGTTCATGGCAGCACTTGGCCCGCTCGGCCTTCGAGGTCGCTACGCGCCCGGCGCCAGCGGTCACGGCAGCTCGAGAAGACGAGGAGGTCGTGCTGTGAACATATTGAACGGACAGAAAGAGACCGTTGTCGCGCAACTGGTCGACCGGGCCGAGCAGCGCCTTGATCGGATTGCGCAAGCCCCGACCGACCCCGACGGGCGCCAGCGCGTGCTCGCGGCGACCGCGAGGCAGATCGTGCAGGAGTTCCAGGCCGAACGCATGGAAGCGGGCACCGAGGCCGTCACCGGGGCTGAAGAGCGTGAACTCGCCGCCGCGATCGTCGCTCGTCTGCACGGCACCGCCGGTCTCATCACGCTCTTGGCGGACGAGTCGATCGAGAACATCGACTGCTACGGCCACGATGAGGTCTGGGTCCGCCGGGCCGGCGCTGACGCGGCCGAACCAGCAGCACCGATCGCGGCCTCCGACGATGAGCTGATCGAGATGGTGCGCGCGCTCGCCGCCGACGCCGGAGGCGAGGAGCAAGAGCGCCGCTTCGACCACGCCCACCCGATTCTGGATCTGCGGCTGCCGGACGGGTCGCGACTCCACGCGGTCATGGACGTCAGCCCCAGACCCAAAGTGTCGGTGCGCAGGCACCGGCTGCTGCGCACGACATGGGACGAGTTGCGCGCCATGGGCATGTTCTCGCCGGTGCTCGGCGAGTTTCTGGCCGCAGCGGTGCTGGCTCGCGCGAACCTCGTCATCTGCGGACGCACCAACGTCGGCAAGACCACTGTCCTGCGCGCGCTGATCGCGCTGCTGCCCATCGAGCACCTGGTGACTATCGAGGACACCTGGGAGCTCGATCTTCGATCCGACCCCGACCGCTGCTTCGTGACTCCGCTGCAAGCTCGCCAGCCCAACGTGGAAGGGGCCGGTGCGATCAGCATGGCTGCGCTGTTCCGGTCGGCGCTGCGGCAGAACCCGGATCGGGTGATCGTCGGCGAGGCCCGCGGTGACGAGGTCGTTCCGATGCTGCATGCCATGAACCAGGGCAACGACGGTTCACTCTCGACGATCCACGCCTCCTCGTCGCAAGGGGCGTTCTCCAAACTCCAGTTGTTCGGCGCCGCCGCGCCCGAGCGGCTCGACCGCGCGGCGATGGCGCAGCTCATCGCCGACGGCGTCGACTTCGTCGTTCACATCGACCAGACGCCCGACCACCGGCGAGTGGTCAGCTCGATCCGTGAAGTGGTCGGCGCCGACGGCGACATGGTGGTCTCCGACGAGATCGCCAAACCAGGCCCCGACCGGAGCGCCGTGCCGGTGATCATGCCCAGCGAGACGTGGCGGGACCGGCTGGCCGCGGCCGGATGGTCACCCGAAGAGTGGGGGCGGTGGTGATGGAACCGAGAATCGCCGCGCTGCTGGGCGCCGCTGTCGGGCTCGGTATAGCCCTGATCGTCTACAGCCTGCACCTCTCCCAGCACCGGTCGGATGATGAGGAGGCCACCGTTGCAGCCGCCCCCACCGCACTGCCCGCGCTGCTTCGAGGACGGTGGCGGTGCCTCCTCACCGCGCTGGTGATCGGTGCTGTGACGTGGTGGTGGACCTCCTGGCCGGTCGCCGCGCTGGCCGCTGCCGCCTTGGCCTGGTGGTTCTCGACCCTCTTCGGCGCCGACCGTACCGGGAAAGCCGCGATCGGCCGTGTCGAGGCGGTCGCGGCTTGGACCGAATCCATTCGCGATGTCGTCGCGGCTGGCGCGGGGCTGAAACAGGCGCTCATCGCTGTCGCCCGTTTCGCACCACCGGAACTAGAGACCGAAGTCGCCACGCTCGCCGAGCATGTGCGCTCGGGCCGGATCGGCATCGTGCAGGCCCTCCACCACTTCGCCACCGAGGTCGACGACGAGACCGCTGACCTGGTGGTGCTCGCCCTCATCGCCGCGCACCGCCGTGCCGGTGACCTGGCCGCCTTGCTCGACCGCCTCGCCCGAACCGCCCGCGCCGAAGCGGCCATGCGCACCCGCATCCTCGCCTCCCGCGCCCGCGTCCGCGCCTCCGCCCGGCTCATCAGCGGCACCGCCATCACCATCACCGCCGTGTTGATCCTGCTGAGCCCGGAGTTCTTGACCTTCTACGACACCGTCATCGGCCAGGCGGCCCTGGCGGTGGTCTTCGCCGTCTTCGCCCATGCCCTCGTGTGGCTGGCACGCATGGGCCGCTACGCCCGCCCGGCCCGCCTGATCGAACTGGGGGAACCGATATGAGCCTTGTTGGAGCCGCCCTTCTCGGTGCCGCGGCCGGAGCCGGGATCTGGATCGCCGTGGCCGCCTTGTGGCCCTGGCGCCCCGCTCTCGCCCGCGAAGTCGCCGAACTCGACGCCACGGCCCTCATCAACGCCGGCCCGACTCCGGCCCCGAGCCTGCTGACCGACTGGGCAGGGCAATTGGGATACCCCAGCGCCGAGATGCGCGCTGACCTGGACTGCCTCGACCAGCAGCCCAGCCACTTCCTGCGTCAAGCAGTACGCAACCTCGCGCTCGGCGCTGCCGCTGGTCTGCTCGTCGGGCTGCTGCTGGCCCTCGCCGGTATCGCCACCGCCTTGCTCGCCATCGTCACCACCGCCGCCGGTGCGGGCTTCGCCCTGATCATCACCACCGCACTGGTCCATCAACAAGCCGAGGAGCAGCGGACGGAGTACCGCCGCTTGCTGGCGGCCATGCTCGATCTGATCGCGATCAGCCTCGCCGGTGGTGCCGGAATCGAGACCGCGCTGAACGAGGCCGTTGCCGCCGGACACGGCCCCCAGGCCGAGACCGTCCGCGCCGTGATCGCCAAGGCCCGACTCACTCGCACCACACCGTGGGAGGCCCTAGCCGAACTAGGGCAGCGCATCGGCATCGCCGAGTACGCGCAACTGGCCGCCGCGATCGGACTCGCCGGGACTGAAGGCGCCCGTGTCCGCGACGCCCTCACCGCCCGCGCCGACACCATGCGCGGCAACCGCCAAGCCGCCATCGAAGGCGGCGAAGCCGAGACCACCGAGCGCATGAGCCTCCCAATCGTCGAACTCGCTTCGGGGTTCTTGCTGTTCATCATCCTCGCCGCCATGGCCACCGTCCTCGGCGGCACCTGAGCACCACATACGGGGGAGACCATCATGTTCACCTGGATCAGCGTCCACTGCCAACTGGCCGCACACGAAGTACGCAAGCGCTGGGACCGTCTGCGTGAGGACGGCGACCGCGGCTCGATGTCGGTCGAGTTCGCCGTCATCGCCGGGATCATCGTCCTCGCCGCCGTGGTCATCGCCGGGCTCATCATGGCCTACGGCGAGGAACAAGCCAGCAACATCGGCAACTAGCAGGCCCGCCATGGAACAGCGACAACGCCGCCTCGACCGGGGCTCGGTCTCGGTCGAATGGGCCATCGCCGCGCCGGTCGCGTTCTTCTTGCTGATGCTGGTCGTGCAAGTAGGACTGTGGGCGCACGCGACCCACACCGCGCAGTCAGCGGCCGGGACCACTTTGACCGAGGCCCGCACCGAGACCGGCAGCGCCGCCGCCGGAAGCCAAGCCGCCGAGACCGCCATCGCCCAGTACAGCGGCGGGAGCCTGGTCGACCCGGCCGCCGAGATCGCACGCGGCACCGAGACGGTCACCGTGACCGTCACCGGCACCGCCAAAAGCCTCATCCCCGGCCTCACACTGCCGGTGACCGTCACGGCCACCGGCCCCGTCGAAGCCTTCAAGCCCGACACCGGAGGCGAATGACCATGGCCTGCCCACCTGACCCGAAGCCATGCCGCTGGGAGCGACTGCGCCGCGACACCGGCAGCGTCAGCCTCGAACTCGCCCTGATCGCCCCCATGGTGATCGCCCTGCTGTTCCTCGGCACAATCGCCTTCCGCATCGCCTCGACCCAGCTCGGTATCGACACCGCCGCGGCCAACGCCGCCCGCGACGCCTCCCTCCAGCGCACCTCGGCCGCCGCCCGCACCGCAGCCGAGACCACCGCCGTAGCCATGCAACCGGACTTCTGTACCGGCTACACCATCGAGGTCGACACCGGCGGGCTCCAGCCGGGCGGGACGGTCACCGTGACCCTCACCTGCACCGTC
>JACYYJ010034370.1_pt1 | contig 14301 bp, 14 predicted proteins | sample 8236861 | NCBI WGS metagenome assembly JACYYJ01 (sample SAMN14103086, study PRJNA606662) | landfill metagenome | isolation source: landfill solid waste | place: India:New Delhi, Okhla landfill site | collected 2017-11-05
GCGGAGGCGGGCAGCATCGAGCTGTCGCTGGTGCGCAACCCGGCCGACGGCAAGGACCCGGAGGGCTCGCTGCTGGTGAACCCCGGCGGGCCGGGCGCGTCCGGCGTGGACTTCGTGCGCAGCGACGCCCAGGGCGACGGGTCGGTCTTCGGCAAGCGGCTGCAGGACGCGTTCGACATCGTCGGCTTCGACCCGCGGGGCGTGCAGCGCTCGACGCCGGTGACCTGCTTCGACGACGCCCGCAAGGGCGAGTCGCTCGCCAAGGACTTCGACCGCAGCACCGACGCCGGCCTCCAGGCGATGGCGGACGAGTACGAGGCGTGGAACGCCGCGTGCGCCGAGAACTCGGGCGAGGTGCTCGGCCACGTGGACACGCAGAGCGCGGCCCGCGACATGGACATGCTGCGCGCGGTGCTGGGCGACGACGCCCTGCACTACCTCGGGTTCTCGTACGGCACCCAGCTCGGCGCGACCTATGCGGGGCTGTTCCCGGACCGTGCCGGCCGCCTCGTGCTCGACGGCGCCATCGACACCTCGCTCAGCTCGGAGGAGATCTCCCACGGGCAGGCCGTCGGCTTCGAGAACGCGCTGCGCGCCTACGTGAAGGACTGCCAGGCGGGCGCGGGCTGCCCGCTGAGCGGGTCGGTGGACGACGGGATGCGGCAGATCCGGCAGGTGCTGGACCACGCCTACGAGAGGCCCTACCCCACCTCGACCTCCGACCGCACGGTCACGCAGAGCCTCGCGTTCTACGGCATCGCGGTCACGCTCTACAACCAGGGCAGCTGGCCCGCCCTCACGCAGGGCCTGGACGAGGCGATCAACCAGAGCACGGGTGACGTGCTGCTCTACCTGTCCGACCAGTACTTCGACCGGAACGCCGACGGCAGCTACTCCTCGAACTCCGAGGAGGCGATGCGCGCCGTGAGCTGCCTCGACGACAGGGCCACCACCGACGTCGACCAGATGCGGGCCGACGCCGCCGCCATCGAGGAGGACGCGCCCACGATGGGCTCGTTCTTCGGCTACGGCGGGCTGACGTGCGCCGGGGCGGAGTACCCGCAGGTGGAGCAGGAGTTCGACCTCAACGCGAAGGGCGCGCCCCCGATCCTCGTCGTCGGCACCACCAACGACCCGGCCACCCCGTACGTGTGGGCCGAGGGGCTGGCGGACACGCTGGACTCCGGCGTGCTGCTCACCTACGAGGGCGAGGGGCACACGGCGTACCAGCCGTCCCGGACGTGCGTGGCGGACGCCGTCGAGTCCTACCTCGTGGACGGGGACGTGCCGGCCGACGGCACCACCTGCTGAGGGTCGGCGTCAGGCCGCGACCTCGGCGGGGCGCTTCGCGCGCACCCAGTGCCGCAGCGCGAGCACGCCCAGCACGGAGACGACGACCAGCCCGACGACGTAGAACACCGTGGACCAGGTGGAGGCGTTGTCCGCCGCGACCGGGAGCAGCTGGCCGTAGGCGAGCTCGTAGTGCACGCCGCCCGTGACCTTGAGGGCGAGGTAGGCGGAGATGAATCCCATCGAGTCCCACAGGGCGTGCAGCGCCACCACCGCGAGGTAGGCGAGCAGGACGCCGCCCGTGAAGCGGTACCTGCCGGCCGCCGACACCGCGCCGAAGATCGCCGCGCCCAGGATCGCCGTCCACAGCACGTGCCCGACGGGCGTCAGCAGGCCGCGCACCGCCTCCGTCTGCAGCAGGGCGTTGAGGTCGATCTGCCCCAGGCGGGTGAGGCTCGCGTTGAACGCGTACCCCGCCGACTCGAAGGCCGCGAACCCGGCGCCGACCGTCGCGCCGAGCAGGGCGCCCTTGAGCCCCGTCTTCTCGGCCACCCGCGCCCCCACCACGAGGAACACCGCGATCTTCACGGCCTCCTCGATCGCACCCACGCCCACGTAGATCCACAGCGACGGCGACAGGTGCGACTCGAGGATCGACGCGCCCAGCACGCCGAAGATGCCGCCGAAGAAGAACGCGCCCAGCAGCAGCATGATGTCGACCGAGCCGTGCGCCTTCTCCACGACGAACAGCACCACGCTGAACGGGACGAGGAAGCTGCCCAGCAGGATCACCGTCGGGATGAGGTTCGAGTTCTGCGTGCTGAACGTCACGGCGGCGGTGACGGCCCACAGCAGGATGCCGAGGACGAGCGTCTTCCACCACCACCCTCGGCCCGTGGTGATGACCGTGCTCTGCGACGTGGAGGGGTGCATGAGCACGAGTATGCGGAGGTCAGCGTGGCCTGTCGCGCGGAAGCCGGGGCTCCCGGCGACCGCGTTTTGGAGCACGGCCCGCGCGTCAGGTACTGTAGGCGCGCTCGTTGATCCGGTTCCACACCGGTGCACGGCACGCCGCCTTAGCTCAGTCGGTAGAGCGATTCACTCGTAATGAATAGGTCGTCGGTTCGATTCCGACAGGCGGCTCACCGGGCGAAAACCCAGGTCAGACCCCCGAAGTTATTCGGCTTCGGGGGTCTTCTCTTTGCTCCCGGACCCGGTCTGTGCCCCCGAGGTGCCCCCGACCCGCTTCGCCGCGTTCCACAGGTTGTCGTCAATCAGGTGGCCGTACAGGTCCATCGTCATCGTCGCCGAGGCGTGCCCCATGACCCGCTGAAGCACCTTGGGGTCCGCCCCCGAACCGAGCCAGATCGAGGCCATCGTGTGCCGCAGATCATGAACCCGCAGCGTCGGACGCCCGATTGTCCGCTTCGCCTTTGCCCAGCCGATCGAACGCTTCCAGTTCGACTCGCTCAGTGGGCCACCGTGCGGCGCCGAGAACAACCAGGCGCCAGGCTCCTTCCCGGCCGCCCACCGCCGGACGATCGGTGTCACCGGCTCCGGGAGCGGCACCGTGCGAGCCTGCGAGCCTTTGAGGGTGTCGACGTACAACTCGCCCGTGTCGCTGCTCGCCAACACGGCCCGCTGAAGTCGCAGGCCGTCCCCGGGCACCCGCACACGGTCACCGACCTGAACCCCTGCCAACTCGCCGAAGCGCAACCCGCACAGGCCGAGCACGAGCACGAGTTCCGCGTACTCGCCCCGGCACACCTCGCACAGCCTGTCCAGCAGTTCTGGGGTCAGGAACTGCCCCTCGCGGCGCGCCTTACCACCGGTCGGTATGGTCACGCCGTCGACGGGGTTCTTCACCAGCCGGCCGTCCGCGACGGCGAACTTGAGCAGCGATCGGAATGTGGCGAGGTAGCGCGCTGCCGTCGATTGCGACCGGCGGGCCGCGATGCCGCCCACCCACGTCTCGATCTGGCCCGTCGTAATCGACCCGACCGGCATCTTCCCGAATTTCGGCTTGATGTGGTTCTTCCAGGCAGAGCGGTCAGCCTCCCGCGTCTTGCGCTTGAGCCGTTGGCGCGCCTCGAACCACTCGTCAGCGACGTCCGCCAACGGCACCTTCGCGCGGCGAGGGTCGACCCATTCGCCGGCGTGGAGTCGCTGCACTTGGTCGTCGTGCCACCGGTCGGCATCGCGCTTCCTGTCGAACACGCGTGTCGCCACCTCCACGCCGTGGAACTTCACGCGAGCCCTGTAGCGGACCTTGCCGCCACGCTCGTAGCGCTGCACGCTCATCAGGCTGCCTCCGTTTCTCGCTGCCCGTCGAGCCAGGCGTTGACGTCCCGCCGGTCCCACAAGAGGCGGCGCCCGACCTTGATCGCCGGGGCGAACCGGCCTTCCTGCCGCAGCCAGCGCACGGTCAACGGCGGCACCTTCAGGTACCGGGCCACTTCTTCGATCGTCAGCAATTCCCGCGATTCCCGTTCCATCGTTCCGCTCTCCGTCGTCGGATCGGCTACCTTGCCGCTGTCGGCCTGCTCGGCTGCGATGCCTTCCATTGGGCGTACTCGCGTGCCCTGGCCGCTGCGGCTTCGGCGAGTTCCTTCTCCCCGGCTGCGGTCCATCCGGTGCCGGAGTAGTGCCAGTCCCCGATGACGAGGGTTGTTGCTTCGTCGTCGGCGAGGAGCCGCGCTTCGAGGTCGGTGACGTCGAGGGGATGCCCGGTGCGGTCGGCGTCGGCGCGTAGCCGGGCGAACTTGGCGCGGGCGGCCCGCAGCCGTCCGAGGGTCACGGAGTAGCGCCGTGACTTGGTGGAGAAGTGGCCCCGGAAGCCGAGCATGTGCGCCCACTTGCCGAGCAGCCGGTACGGCGAGTCCTCGCACTGCCCGCACACGCATCCGTCGTCGTCCTCGGGGTCAGGGCCGGCGAGGCCCCGGCAGGCGGTACGGGCACGTTCGGCGAGCCACCGGCAGGTGCGTACGAGCCGGCGGTGATGCGCGGGCCGGGCGTCGGGGTCGGTGCCGGTGCTCTTGGTGGAGTACTTCGCGAGGTAGCCGGCCACCTGCTCGGGGACGAGGGTGTCGGAGGTGCGCGGGTCCTCAACCTTGGCGGCGTCGATGCGATGGGGGCCGAGGGTCTGCGGTAGGCCGGTGCGCACGGTCCGCACGTCGAGCTGTGACCCGAAGGCCAGCACGCGCGGCACGTCTGCATCGTCGACCGCAGGTGCCTCGACCCGCACGGCGGGGGCAGCATCACGGATGAGTCGGGCCAGGGCCGCCCCGTCCACGGGGGAGGGGGAGCCCGGCCCGTCGGGTCCATCGAGTCGGATCAGGGCGTGGAAGTGGACCAGGCCGCGGGCCTGGAACTCGGCCACCTTCGCGTACTGGACCGACGCCCGGTCACGCAGGCCCTTGTCCGTGGTGCCGAGGTGGGAGACCAGCGCGCGGCGCAGCGCGATGGTGAACCGGCGCCACAGTTCCGGTGCGTGCCACTGCCAGATGACGGCCGACGTCCAGTCGTAGCAGTCGGAGCACAACGGCGCCCCGACCGCAGGGTCACCGTCGGTGTGCACGGTCATGCACGACTTCGCCCGGCCGTGCGGGCAGGTCTTGGTGCGGTCGTAGGGTCGGCACCGGCCTCCGGACTTGTGCCCGTTCTTGGGCCGGATGCCGTGCACGTGCCCGAACGACGGCGCGGTGAACGTGGCGAACACGAGCGGGTTGTCCGCCACGGTCTCGGGGACGGTCTTGCCGCCGAGCAGGCCGGAACGGATCATCGCGAACGTGTCGCGGGCGTAGACGCGGGAGCAGGCGGCGCAGACGTCGGCGCGCCGGTTCCCACACGGTCGCAGCAGCACGCCCAATGGAGCATCGGTCGATGAGTACTCGTTCAGCACCTCGCCCGTGGCGGCGTCGATGGTGGTCGAGGTGCCGTGCAGGTGGATCGGGTGCGAGCAGTTGCCCACCGAGGCGAGCGCGTCCGACAGGTCGGGCATGGACCCGTTGCGGAACCGGGACACGAGGCCGGCGACCGCGCTGGCGGGCAGGTTCCCGAGGTCCAGCGGGGCATCCTCACCGAACCCCGGGAACCCGCCCGTGCGCGTGTCGAGCGTGACGGTCATGCCGCGGCCCCGCCGGGCTGGAAGACGTCGCGCTCGAAGCCCGGCAGGACGTCCTGCACCGACACAGGCACCGGTGCCACGGGGTCGGCGTTCTCGAGGGTGCCGCGTTCACGACCGGCCCAGAACCCGGCATCGACGCGACGTGCGTAGGAGGCGCACGCGAGACGGACCGGGCACCCGGCGCAGACCCTGGCCATGGCCGCGACCTCGGACGGTGAGGCCACGCCGGGTTCTTCGGTCCACGGCAACGACGACGCCGGCGCGGACGCGCAGGAGGCGTGACGCTGCCAGTCGAGACCAGTCATGCCGCCACGCCCGTCCCGGTGGCGCTCTCGTCGTCTGGGTCCACATTGATGAGGGCCGGCTCGACGTCGTCGGGGTTGTCCGGTGCGGCGACCGGCCCGACACGGTGCCCGTAGGTCGCGGCAGCCGCGCGGATGTCGTCGTCGGACACCCACGGGAACCGGACCCGCGTGGCCATCGTGTCGCCGTCGCGCATCACGTAGGCCACGCCCGGTGTCGAGTCTGGGATGCGGTCGCACAGCGCGCCGTGAGAGCGAGCCCCCGAGCCCATGAGCATGTCGACGTCGGCGGCCTCGGTGAGGCGCATGCCGATGCGGGTCGTGAACAGGTTGCGCTGGCCCAGGGCTTCCTTGCGGGGGTCCTGCGCGGCTGCCACCACCGAGATTGCCATGGCGCGGCCCTGCGAGAGCAGCAGCGCCAACGCGGACTCGATGCGCTTCTTCGTCGCGGCGACGGTGACGTACCCGGTGAGCGCGGCGAGTTCGTCCACCACGACGACGATCATGGGCTCGGTCTTGGTCGGGGTGTGCAGCCGGGCATTGCCCCGCATCGCGGCCTTGCGGCGGTTCATCACCTCCACGAGGCGTTCCAGGGCGACGGCGATGACGTCGGGGTCACCGTCGATGACGTCGTGGAACAGCCCCGCACCGTACGGAAACTCCAGGCTCTTGGGGTCGATGCCGTACAGCCGCACCCGCCCTGACCGGATCGCCGGGCCGAGGCACAGGACCGTCGACCACAGGGCCGAGCCCTTCCCCGCCCCGGTCGCCCCACCGATGAGCACGTGGTGGTACAGCAGCCGCAGCAGGTAGTCGTCCCCGTCCTCGGTCCGGGCGACCGGCAGCGCGGACAGGTCCGGGTCGGCGGGCGGCTGCGCGAGCGGAACCACCTGCGCGAGCGCGTCGCGACGGATCGCCGTCACGTCCAGGCACAGGCGCGGAGACCGGCGCTGCAGGCGTCCCGGCTCGGCCGGGCGAATCCGCAGCTCGGACACGTTCAACGTCGCAGCGAGCTGTGGGCCGGCAGCGATCCAGTTCTCGATCGTCTGTCCCGGCAGCATCCGCACCCGGAAGTGATCCGCGTACTTGCTCGCCAGGATCACCGACCGACCCGGGTACACCCGACCACGGGAAGGGTGACGGGCATCGAGGCCGGCACCACCGGTCGCGGCGGCCCACCAGCGCCGGTAGGTCAGGCCCCGCCACCGGCCCCGCAGCCGCCACAGCACGCGGCGGCGGAACGAGGCCGGCCACCGCCACGCCCACACCGCGAGGGTGGCGAGCCCCAGCCCCGCCACGATGGGCAGCAGGGCCGGGTGCTCGTCGTACACGAGTCCGGACGCGACGAGCATGGCGAGCCACACCAGCCGGAGCGGTCGGCGGACCAGCCACCACGTCAGGCGCCACGACGCCACCACCAGGCCGCCGATGGTCGCGCCGAGGATCCACCACCCCCATCCCACGCGCGGGGCCTGCGGCTGCGCCACCACCCGAGTCATCACGCCACCTCCCCGACCGGCACCGGGACGGCGGACACCTCGGGAGCCGGACCGATGGCCAGCACCTCGACGAACAGCGACGTCCCGTCCAGCCCGGGGGCACCGAACATCAGCGCCGGGTCCGCGATCAGCGCCGACCATGTGATGTGCTCGCGCGCGTCCAGCCCCGCGGCCGTGAAGTCGTGCACCTCACGGTTCGTCACCGCCAGGCCGAGGACGTCCGCCAGGTGCTGCGCGTCCGGGACGTCCAGGACGTGCAGCCGCACCTCTAACACCGAGACGTACGGACGCGAACCCGCCCGCGTCGCCGGACCCTCCACGTGCCAGATGCGCTCACGAGCCGCCGCCGAGCAGACCGCGACCTCGTACCAGTCCGTCACCTCGTCCAGGAGCGCCACCGCCCCCAGCGCGGACATCACGCCGCCTCCTTCCCCGCCGTCTTGCCCGCGTCGGGACGGGCCGCCGTAGCCGTGTTCGCCTTCCCCGGCGCGCACAGGTCCTCCGCCCGGAACGACCACGCCAGACGCGGACGGTTCCCGTTGTCGTCCACGTACGGCAGCGCCGTCAGCCCGGTGAACTCCACCGGCGTCCACGGGAACGGCGTCTCGTTCGTCGGCGGCACCGGCTGGTACCTCGCCGCGATCTTCACCGTCACCGCCGTCTCCTTCTTCCCGGCGTCCTCGTCCGCGTCCAGGACCACCACCTGCCACAGCGGCAGCCCCGACTCCTTGTCCAGCTGCTGCGGACGCGACCCGTCCGGACGCTTGTCCGCGTTGAAGTCCGCCACGGCCTCCACGTCGCCCTTGAGGAACGCGCCCTTCGGGAACACGTCCGTGTGCTGCACCGGGAACCGCTTCTGCATCGCCATGTTGACCAACTCCCTGTCGCCTGCGAAGCGACCATCGCTTCACAAGCAACCACTACACCGTGAGGCGAACGGCTTGTCAAGCGATCATGGTGGCCAAGTGTCGCTGTACCGGCGAGCCGTGCGAAGATTGGCGGCATGACCGCACAGGGAGAGGCCGTCACTCGGCAGGTTCTGGAAGAGGCCCGACGGGCCGCAGGTGGTGGCGCCGCACTGGCCACAGCCCTCCAAGACGCGAACGTCGGCCCAGACTCCGGCGCCTACTCCGTTTCGGCCATCAGCAACTGGATCAAGGGCCGCACCCGACCGCCGGCGGACGTGCTCCTGACCGCAGCTGCGCTCTACGGCATCTCGCTTGATGGTCCACTCGGCGTCGCGGGCACCGGGCGCGATCTGGCAAGAGACGTCGCTCGTGCACAGGACGGAAGCGACATCGAGCACCTGCGTGCCGCTGTCGCACGCCTTGAGGCACTGGTGATCGACGGTAGAAATGTCCGGCGTTCGAACGACTTCGGACAGGCGACCAAGGATGTCCGCGCCGTTTACGCGACGCGCTCAGAGGCGCAGGCCGCCGTGCCCCTCGTGCGGGCTCTGGCCAGCGCCGAGCACGTGGACGCGATGGGGCTTGGACTCAATGGCATCTGCCAAGGCGTCTCCGACGTCACCCTCACCGAACTGCTGGAGAACGGGCTGATCCTGCGCTGCCTCTTCCTCGACCCAGACGGCCGCGCCATCGAGGCTCGCGAGGACGAGGAAGAACACCCGCGCGGGCACCTCTCGGCGCTCACCCGCAGCAACATCCAAGCGCTCGAACGAGTGCGGGACAGACTCACCGAACATGCGCGGGATCGGCTTCAAATCCGCACCTATGACCAGACCGTCCGCTTCAACATTACGACGTTCGATCATCACCGGTCACTCGTACAGCCCTACCTACCCGCTGGCCGTGGACTCGATGCACCCATGTTCCTCATCGAGGCAGACGAGAGCGAGCCTCACGGCGTGTTCGCCGTCTTCGAGCAGGTGTTCACCGCGACGTGGGAGCTTGCTCATGTCGTTCGCTGACGCCTCCGCCTCCGCCGTCGACCTGGCGCTGCAACTCCTCGCTGAGTCGACCGGTGCGGGCCGGGTCTACAAGACCGACCGGGATTACGCAACAGAAGCGGACTTCCTCATCGAGGACCGGGTGCGCGCCCACCTCGCCAACCTCACCCCCGAGGTCGGCTTCCTAGGCGAAGAGCGCGGCCACACCGGGGACACCCGGCGCTACTGGTGCCTGGACCCCATCGACGGCACCACCAACTACAGCAGGGGCCTGCCCAACTACGGAATCGCCCTCGCGCTGATTGAAGATGGACTGCCAGTCATCGGAGAAATCGCGCTGCCTGCCCATGGTGAGCGCTACAGCGTCAGGGATGGGTCTGCTCGCCTAGACGGGCGACTGATCGCGGTTGCAGAGACAGCCGACCCCGCCGACGCGATCGTGGCCGTAGGTGACTTCGCTACCGGCCGCGACAGCCAGAGAAAGAACGCCGAGCGCCTCGCAACGATCGGCCGCCTCGCCGACCGAGTCGGACGGATCCGGATGCTTGGATCGGCTGCAACTGACCTCGCGTGGCTCGCGGCCGGCCGGATCGACGCAGTCATCACGCACTCCAATCACCCGTGGGACCTGGCTGCAGGGATCGCGCTCGTCCGAGCAGCTGGAGCGACCGTCACGGATCACGGCGGCAGGCCCTATGCGCTCAACAGCCCCAACGTACTCGCGGCAGCCCCGGGCCTCCATGCAGCACTTCTGGCCGCGAGGTAACTGGTACGAAATGGGGTTTGACTAAGATGCCCGCCCGGCGGGTGACCGTCCCGCAGGCCTCTGTCAGTCGCGAGACGCTAGTTGCTTCGCCGGTTGCGGATGACGGCTTTTCGTGATCGCTGCGATCAGCGAAGCGATTGCCAGGATCAGCATGACCCACATGAGCCCGATCGACTGAACAGATCGAAGCTCGTTGTCCGCCGCGGTGGACTCTTGGGAGACGATCAGCAGACATCCCAGGAGCGAGACGACACCTACTCCGAGCCATGAGAGTTGAGCGGTACGAGCAGTCATCGAGGGGGCCTCAGTTCGAAAGGCTGAAGCGTCTGATCCATCAGGACTCCGCTGGCCGCGAAGCAAGTCGTCCGACGATGTGACCGTGCTCTTCGTGTCCGCCTAGTGAGACACGCGTTTTGTCGCCGTGCAACCTGCTACCCTCTGACCTTGTTACTCGCCTCGACAAGGCCATTGAGAGGAAGTTGAACCTTGCGACGACGCATGATCACGAGCATTCTTGTTGGTGGGCTCCTTCTTGCTGGAGTACCGGCCGCCGCTTACGGCGCTGCTGATGTCGGTGGCGACGAGCCAGGGTCATGGGGAACGCGCGGCGTCGCGACGTATGACGTGGATGAGGCGTCGGAAGGTGTTGCCGCGCTCGCGGCTGGAAGTTGTGGGGTGCGGACGGACATGCCGCACATCTCGTACACCACGGCGTACCAGATTCACACGCGAGTCGAATCGTTCTGCAGCACGGGAATCGTGTCAAGTAACAAGGTGAGTGCGACGACCTACCGCTCTCGTTGGTACGGTTGGGAGGCTCGCGGGTCGGCTAATGGTGGGCCCAGGGCGACCCAGAATCTCCGCATCACTGTCGCGATCGACTGCACGCCCAACGACTGGCACAGGTATCGGACCAATTCGCGCGGAACCGCCGTGATCAACGGCCAGACGTATACTGCGGCGTCGTACGAGCAGAACGACAACGAAATTCAGTGCAAGCGCTAGTTCGATGTAGTCGTATGGGCGTGCCCTTGGTGGTGGCTCTATTGCTTTCGTCCTGCTCGATGCCGCCGAGCGAGGAGGAACCCCAAGGGTGGCGCCCGGCGAGCGCCTCGGGCGCCGACGCCAGCGTCCCGACGCTGGTGGCGGGCGATACTGAATTCCAACCATTAGTCTCGTCTTGGGATGGGACAGGGCGCCCGACTTCTGAGCCGAGCGAAATTCGATGGGAGGAACTTCCCGAGTTCACTATTCGTAACTCATCGATTGAGTTAAGTGTCGAGAGCAGAAATCCTCCTGAGAGAGTAGTGCTCCAGGTGTTCGATTCTGTTGATTCTAACGGAATCCCACGGGGCGACGGCGAAGAGATTGTTTGTGGCTATGACGACGGGGCCGACGATTGTGTAATTGAGGCCGAGTCGGATGGCGAACTGACACGGCTGAAGATCTATTCAAACAGGCTGGCGACCGGGTTTGGCACCATTCAAATGACATGGCTCCGGCTGGCGGGCGAAGATGTCCAAGAGGTTTGGTCAAGCTGGGGCACTCGGGTCGGGGGGGACGGATGATCAACCCTAGCGGCGGTCCGGACGCAGACGTTGGTGATTGCGTCCGTGCGCTAAGCGCACTGGCCAGCGGCGACCGGCCCGTTGCTGTGGCCCGCCGCGCGGACTTGTTCGCTGTCGCATCGGTAACAGAGCGGTCCGTCACACTTTCGGTACTGGAAGCCCAGGGAGATCGTATCCACCTTCTGGGGTCGGCATCGGATGAGAGTGGTTCAGGTCGCGACGCCGTATTATTGAGAGTTTCCTCCCGGAGGCGGTCGCGCCTGCGGCGGTGGGCGACTGCCGTGGCGTCTGTTCGCTTGGTAGGGGACGGAGCGAAGATCGCTGTTGAGGTATGGCGGGGCCGAGCCCATAGAAGCTTCTTCGAAGTGCTACCGGATGGGCGGGTCCGACGAGTCGATGTTGGGTGAGAACTTTCTCTACTGACTCAAGGCGGCGCTCACGCGCCGCGCCCGCCCGGCCCGGGNNGCTACGCGGCGGCCCCCTCCCCGCCCGGGCCCGGCGTGCACATACGACGAAGGCGGCCCCGGGTTCAGTCCCGAGACCGCCTCACTGTCCGCCGACGCCCCGACAGCCGAGCATCCGGCCGTCGCCGGTGACGCATCAAGGGCGCCTACGGCGTCGCTACGCGATGGACTACGTCCACCCTTGACCCGTCACCGGCGACGGCCTCTGTGCTCCGCTATCGGATCGGCGGCTCCGAATGGCCGTGTGTCGCAGCGTGCCCCCGAGGTGCCCCCGCTCACTCTGAACCACCCATGAACGGCCGTGAACGTTCGCCCCCTCCACCCCGGTTGGCCGCGCTGCGTGCTCCATCAGGCCAGGCCCGCCCCTGGCTCGTAATGAATAGGTCATCAGTTCGATTCTGATAGGCGGCTCACCTCACGAAGGCCCGGAACCCCACGGTTCCGGGCCTTCGCCGTTCCCGCGGCGGTCAGCGCACGGGCGCGCTGCTGCGGCCCTGCGCCCGGCCGCTGAGCTCGGCGTCGAGGGTCTCCTGCGCGACGCGCATCTGCTCGGCGTACGCCGGCTGCTGCAGGCGCTGCCAGACGACGTCGTCGGGCACGTCCTCGACGTGGCTCACGACCCACCAGACGTTGCCGAACGGGTCCTTGATCCGCCCGCCGCGCTGGCCGAAGGCGCTGTCGGAGAGGTCCGTGACGACGTGCGCGCCCGCCGCGACGGCCTTCGCGAACGTCGCGTCGGCGTCGGGCACGAAGACGCGCAGCAGGCTGGGCATGGCGGGCCACTCGGGCCGGCGGTCGAACGCGAGCACGACGGTGTCGCCCACGCGGGTCTCGCCGTGGCCGATCGAGCCGTCCTCGGTGGCGACCCGGCCGATCTCCTCGCCGTCGAGCACCTCCGTGACGAAGTCGAGGAAGGCGCCGGTGTCGTCCGTGACGACCCACGGGGCGACGCTCGTATAGCCGGCCGGAGCGGTGCTCTGACGTGCGGTCATGGTGGTCTCCCGTCGTGGTGCGTGTGCTGACACGCTCACGGTAGAGACGAAGGAGGACCGTTCCTGTCCGCGAGAGGGAAGAGGATGTCGCCATGACCGGACCCACCTCGCGCGTCCTCGCCCTGCTGTCGCTGCTCCAGACCGCCCGCGCGTGGTCGGGCCGCGAGCTGGCCCAGCGGCTCGAGGTCACGCCGCGCACCGTGCGCCGCGACGTCGACCGGCTGCGCGAGCTGGGCTACCCCGTCGAGGCTGTGCTCGGCGCCCACGGCGGGTACCGCCTGGTGGCCGGCACCTCGATGCCGCCCCTGCTCCTGGAGGACGACGAGGCCGTCGCCGTCGCGCTCGGCCTGCGCACGGTCGCCGCGCAGGGCCTCCCGGGCCTCGAGGACGCCGGGGTCCGCGCGCTCACCAAGCTGACCAGGTCGCTGCCGTCCCGGCTCCGGCACCGGGTGCGGACGCTCGGCGCGAGTGCCATGACCTGGGAGCACTCGGCCGGAGGAACCGTGGACCCCGACGTCCTCACCGTGCTGGCCGGGGCCGCGGCGAACCGCGAGCGGGTCCGTCTGACCTACCAGTCCCGCGACGGCCGGCGCGGGCCGCGGCACGTCGAGCCGCAGCAGCTCGTCGCCGTCCGGCGGCACTGGTACCTGGTGGCGTTCGACGTCGACCGGGACGACTGGCGGACGTTCCGTGCCGACCGGGTCAGCGACCCGCGCGCCACCGGCGCGCCGTCGCGGCACGAGCTGCGGCCCGCCGACGTCCCCGCGCACCTGGAGCTGGCCGAGGCCGCGATGGCGCCCACGCTGCAGGCCGACGTGACCCTGCACCTGCCCCTGGACGTCGCCCGGGAACGCCTGGGTGACCACCTCGGCGACGGCACGCTCGTGCCCGACGGCGACGGTACGCGGTGGCGCAGCACCCCTGACACGGTCGAGTGGCTCGCGCTGCGGCTGCTGGTGACCGGGTGCGACTTCGTCGTGCACGGGCCGCCCGAGCTGCGCGCGCACCTCGACGCCGTCCACGAGCGGACGCGGCCGCCGGGCACTTGAGGCACGGGACGCACGCTCGCGCCGTGACCTCAGACCTGGCCGCGCGACGACGTCGGCCGGTAGACGGTGCCCAGGCCGCCGGAGATGGTGGCGAACAGGCCGGCGACGGCGCCGCCGACGGCCGTGACGGTCTGCGCGGACCCGGGGGCCACCGCGGCGGTGATGGTGGACGCGGCGGTGGCGAGCGCGCCGACGACGAGCGCCACGACGTACGCGTACGTGCGCAGGCGCGGCGACACCGTGGCGTGGCCGGTCGGGCCGACGACCACCGGCGGCTCGGCCGCGGAGGGGGCGGGCGTCGGGACGGTCGCGGCGGGGGTCGGGGCAGCCGCCGTC
>JACYYJ010126476.1_pt4 | contig 14295 bp, 16 predicted proteins | sample 8236861 | NCBI WGS metagenome assembly JACYYJ01 (sample SAMN14103086, study PRJNA606662) | landfill metagenome | isolation source: landfill solid waste | place: India:New Delhi, Okhla landfill site | collected 2017-11-05
GGCGCGTCTGGCCCGGGTGTCGGGTCGCACCGACGAGGTGCTGGCTCCCAGCGACCCGGCGGCCCCGATGCAGGTGATCGACGTGCGCGACCTCGCGTCGTGGGTGGTGGACCTCGCCGAGCGTCGCACCGAGGGGACCTTCGACGCCGTCGGCCCCGTGACCCCGGTCGGCGACCTGCTCGACGCCGTGGCCCGCGGCGTGGGCGCGGAGCCCCGCTGGGTCTGGGCGGACGACGCGCGGCTCGAGGCCGCCGACGTCCGGCCGTGGGCGGGCGAGCGAGCCCTCCCGCTGTGGCTCCCGCGGCCCGAGTACGACGGGCTCCCGGCGCACGACGCCGCGCCGGCGCTCGCCGCCGGGCTCGCGCCGCGACCCGTCGAGGAGACCGCCCGCGACACGCTCGCGTGGCTGCGCGCGACGCCCGACGCCGTCGTCACCGGGCTCACCGCCGAGGAGGAGGCGCAGGTCCTGGCCGGGCTGGGGGCGGACGCCGGTCGCCCGGAGGGTTCTGACGCAGAGGTGTAATGCGTCACTTTCGGTCTGGAGTCGGCCCTGCGTGCCCACGGTCGGGCTTACGGTCGAAGGGTCAGCGCCCCTTCCCTCACGAGGGCGACGGGGCGGTCGTTCGTCCCTCCGGGCCGTCGTCACGCGTTCGCGTCACCCCGCCCGCCGGGGCGCGGTGCGAAGGAGATCGGACATGGCCACAGGCGGCACCCTCCAGGGCCGGGTAGCCCTCGTCACGGGCGGCGGGTCGGGCATCGGCGAGGCGGTGAGCAAGGAGCTCGCGGCGCACGGCGCCAAGGTCGTGGTCACCGACATCCGGCTGGACGCCGCGCAGCGCGTCGCCGACGAGATCGCGGCCGCCGGCGGCGAGGCCGCGGCGTTCGAGCAGAACACCGCGGTGAAGGAGGACTCGGCCAGGGCCGTCGAGTTCGCGAAGGCCACGTTCGGCGGGCTCCACTACGCCGTGAACAACGCGGGCATCGGCGGCAAGCAGGCACCCGCCGGGGAGACGGACCTGGACGACTGGGACCGCGTCATCGACATCAACCTCAACGGCGTGCTCTACGGCATGCGCGCGCAGATCCCCGCGATGCTCGAGACCGGTGCGGGCGAGAGCGCGATCGTCAACATGGCGTCGATCCACGGCACGGTCGCGGCGCTCGGCAACGGCGCCTACACGGCCGCCAAGCACGGCGTCGTCGGCATCACCAAGAACGCGGCCGCGGAGTACGGCCCGCAGGGGCTGCGCATCAACGCCGTCGGCCCGGCATACATCAAGACGCCGCTGGTCGAGTCGAGCCTCCCGGCCGAGGCGCGCGAGGCGCTCGTCGCGAAGCACCCGCTCGGCCGCCTCGGCGAGCCCGAGGAGGTCGCACGGGTCGTGCGCTTCCTGCTGTCCGACGACGCGTCGTTCGTCACCGGCGCGTACTGGCTGATCGACGGCGGCTACACCGCCGTCTGACCCTGCCCGCGGCTGCCGAACAGGCGGTTGCCACCGGTATGGCGCCGATTCGAGGCCGATACCGGTGGCAACCGCCTGTTCTGCGCTCGGGTCAGCGGGAGGCGAGGGCCGCGGCGAGCTCGTCGACGAGGTCGAAGCCCTCCTGCATGCCCCCCTCCATGCCGGACTCGACGATCGCGTCGCGCACCTCCTTGCTCGGCGCGCGGGTGACGAGCGTCAGGGTGGTGGCGCCGTCCTCCTCCACGAACGTGTAGGTGTTCAGCGTGGCGGCGGAGTCGCCGTCGGGCATGCCCTCGAAGACCTCCGTGTGCACCAGGCGCTCCGGCGGGACCACCTCGGTGAACTCGCCGTGGAACGCGACCTCGAAGCCGCCGTCGGCCTGCATCGCGTAGCGGTAGGTGCCGCCCGGGCGCGGGTCGATCTCGACGCTCGTGACCTTCCCTCGCCTGCCGGCCCACCAGCGGGCGATCAGCTCGGGCTCGGTGAACACGCGCCAGACGGCGCCCGCGGGGGCGGCGAACCGGCGCACGACCTGGATGTCGGTGTCGTTCGGCAGCGTCAGGACGGCGGTGCCGGTGGTGGTGCTGGTCATGATCGTTCTCCTGGGTTCTCCGGTGTGTCTTCCAGGGTGTCGAGCAGCTCGTCGATGAGCTCGAACCGCTCCTCCCACAGGCGCTCGTACCGCCCGACCCACGCGTGGATCTCCTGCAGGGGCCGGGCGTCCGTGCGGTAGAGGCGACGACGGCCGTCGTCGCGGACCTCGACCAGCCCGACCTCCCGCAGCACCCTGAGGTGCTTGGAGACCACCGGCTGGGCGACGTGGAGCAGCTCGGCGAGCTCGCCGACGCCGCGCTCCTGCTGCGCCAGCGCGTCGAGGATCTCGCGGCGCCGGGGCTCGGCCACCGCGTTGAACGCATCCGTCGTCGTCGCCGCGCGTGCCATGAGACCAACCTATGCCTATATCGGAATATGTCAAGAGGTCGGTCGAGGACGTCAGGTCGGGTTGCAGCGCGCTGCCATCGTCGCGACCAGCCCCACGTCCGGCCGCCACGGCTCGAGGTTCCACGAGTCCTTGTCCGGCGCGCCGATCGCGTGGCACTCGAGCTGGTCGTGCATGGTCGCGGTGTCGACCCCCGGGTCCGCCGCCACCAGCTCGGCCCAGACCAGGTCGGTGCCCGCCTGCCCGGCCCCGCGCGCCCAGTCCGTCGGCACGACGGCGAGCGACCGGCCGCCCTCGCGGTCGCCCCAGTCGGTCCCCTCGACGGCCCGGGTGCCGAGGATGATCGTGACGTCGTCCGCCCCTCCCGACGCGGCGTCGGCGAGGGGGCGGACCTCCAGGTGCGTGGCGTTCGCGGCGACGAGGCGCGCGCCCTGCGGTGCCGACAGCCCGCCGGCCGCGGTGCCCTCTGCGCCGCCCGCGCGCACCGTGACGCTGCCGTCGACGCGGGGCTCGAACGAGCCGCCCGAGGTCAGGGCGAGCACCACGGGGTCGTCAGTGTCGTTACTGCTGTCAGTGCCGTCGGTGCCGGCGGCATCGTCGAACACGGACCGCTCCAGGGTCACGGTGGCCGTGCCCGCCTGCGCGTCGGGAGTGACGTGCACGCGCGGGTCGTCGAGCGTCGCGCCGGGGACGGCGACCTCCAGCGTCACATCGCCGGCCGTCACCTCGACGCGCACGGGCTCGTCGTCCGTCGTGCCCGGCATCGCGCTCGGCATCGCGTTCGGCGTCCCCGTCGGCGCCGCGGACGGGAGTGCGGTCGTCGGATCCACCGGCTCCGGCGACGACGGCGCGCAGGCGCCGGCGACGAGGAGTGCGACGAGCGCGGGGAGCGCGGGGAGCGTCCGCGACCGGAGAGGGGAGTGCACGCCCTCAGTCTCGGGCACGAGGCCGGTCGTGCGCCGGACAGGGTCTGGCCAATCGAGTGAGGTTCGCCTAACCTTACCGACGTGAGCACGCGAACGCTGTCGAAGCCGGTGGACCCGCACGTCCTCGTCGCCGAGGTCGTCACGACGAAGCGCCTGGGCCCGCACCTGCAACGGGTCACGCTCGGCATCGACGACATCGACCGCCTCACGCTCGTGGGCGACGACCAGTGGTTCCGGCTCTTCCTGCCGCGCGCGGGCCAGGACACCCTGAAGCTCCCGACGCGCACGTCGAACCTCGGGTGGTACGCGCAGTACCTCGCGACTCCGCGCGCCCGCCGCCCGCTGGTGCGCAACTACACGATCCGCGCGGCGCGGCCCGAGCTGCGCGAGATCGACGTCGACTTCGTGCTGCACGGCCACGACGACGCGGCGCCCGCGGGACCGGGCGGCGGCCACGACCCCCTCGGGCCAGGCGCGGGCTTCGCGCTGAGCGCCCGCCCGGGCGACCGCGTCGGCATCCTCGACCAGGGCACGTACCACCACCGGCAGGCCGTGTGCGACTGGCGGCTGCTCGTCGCCGACGAGAGCGGGCTGCCCGCCGTCGCCGGCATCTGCGAGGCGCTGCCCGACGACGCGCGCGGCGTCGCCGTCGTCGAGGTGCCCACGGCCGACGACCGTCAGGACTTCCGTGTGCCGGACGGCGTGGACCTGCGGTGGGTCGAGCGCGACCGCGCCGCCGCCGACGACCCGGCCCTCGGCGAGGTGCCCGGCCGGGCCGCGCTCGCGGTGGTGCGGGGCGCCGAGCTGCCCGTGGGTACCGGGTACGCGCTCGTCGCCGGCGAGCAGGCGCTCGCTGCCGGCGTGCGGCGGCACCTGGTGCACGAGCGGCAGTGGCCGAAGGCGGCCGTCGACTTCGTCGGCTACTGGCGCCACGGCAAGGCCTCGCCCAGCTGACCTGCCTTCCAGCGAGCGATCTCTCGGGCCATTCGACCCGATGGCGCGAGAGATCGCTTGCTGGAAGGCAGGTCTGCGGGTTACTCCACGACGACGACCTCGTGCGGCGAGGTGTTGAGCCGCACGCCTGCGTCCGGAGCGTCGGCCAGGCCGGGCACGCCGGACGGGAAGGCGACGACGATGTCCTCGATGCGCACGCCGAACTCGCCCGGCAGGTAGATGCCCGGCTCGACGGAGAAGCACATGCCGGCCTCGATCGGCGTCTCCTCGCCCTCCACCATGTAGGGCGGCTCGTGCGTCGTCAGGCCGATGCCGTGGCCCGTGCGGTGCACGAAGAATTCGCCGAACCCGGCGTCGGCGATGACGGCGCGCGAGGCCCGGTCGACGTCCTGGCAGGTCGCGCCGGGGCGGACGGCGTCGACGCCCGCCTGCTGCGCGGCGCGCACGACGTCGTGCACCTCCTGCTCGCGGGCGGTGAGCGCGCCGACGTGCACGGTACGGGTGGTGTCGGAGCCGTACCCGTCGGCGAGCCCGCCGAAGTCCATGACCACCATGTCGCCCTCGCGGATCACGCGATCGCCGGCCTCGTGGTGCGGGTCGGCGCCGTTCTCTCCCGCGCACACGAGGGTGAAGTCCACCTGCTCGTGGCCGTGCTCGCGCAGCAGGGCGTCCAGGTCGTCGGACACCTCGCGCTCGGCGCGGCCGGCGAACCGGCGGGTGACGATCTCGGCGAAGACGGCGTCCGCGCCGGCGCCCGCGGCGGCGAGGCGGGCCACCTCCTCGGGCGACTTGGCCGCGCGCAGCATCGGCAGCGCGTTCGTGACGGCGGCGTACGACGACGCGGGCAGCGCGCGCTGGAGGCCGAGCACGTGCAGCGCCCACGCCGCGTCGCTGATGGCGTACCGGCCGTCCGGCCGCAGGAGTCGGCCGGCGACCTCGTGCTCGTCCTCGCCGTCCGACCAGGCGACCGCCTCGATGCCGCCGACGGCGCCGACCTCGAGGTCGTGGGCCTCGAGCTTCGGCACGACGGCGACGGCGTCGCCGCCGCCGTCGTCGGACGCGGGGATGGCGAGCAGCGTGAGCCGCTCGGTGTCCGCGGCGGGCGTGTAGCCGAGGAAGTAGCGCAGGTCGGGGCCGGGGGTCACCAGCACCCCGGCGAGGCCGGCGGCGGCCGCCTGGGCGGCGGCGCGACGGCGGCGGTCGGCGTACACGGCGGGGGCGAAGGGCGTCATGTGCCCAGGGTGCCGCGTGCGACCCCGACCTGCACCACGGTCAGACGCGCACCACGATCTTGCCGCGCCCGTGGCCGGTCTCGGAGGCACGGTGGGCCTCGGCGGCGTCGGCGAGGTCGAAGACCTGGCCCACCTCGACGGCGACCTTGCCGGCGTCGATCAGCGCGCCGAGCGCCTCGAGGTCGGCGCTCGACGGGCGCACCCACACGTAGTGGCCGCCGTGCTCCGTGCGCGCGGTCGCGTCCGTGATGGACGTGACCGTGCCGCCCGGGGCCAGCAGGGCGGCGCTGGTGGCGACGGCGTCGCCGCCCGCGTAGTCGAGCGCGACGTCGACGCCGTCCGGGGCGAGGGCGCGGACGCGGTCCGCGAGCCCGTCGCCGTACGTCACGGGCTCGGCGCCGAGGCCGCGCAGGAAGTCGTCGTTCGCCTCGCTCGCGGTGCCGATGACCCGCGCGCCGAGGCTGCGCGCGATCTGCACGGCGAAGGAGCCGACGCCGCCGGCCGCCGCGTGCACGAGCACGGTCTGGCCCTCGCGGACGCCCGAGCGCAGGATCGACTGGTAGGCCGTGAGCCCCGCGAGCGGCACCGCCGCCGCCTCCTCGAAGCTCAGTGACGCGGGCTTGTGCGCCAGCGTCCGCACAGGCGCCGCGACGAGCTCGGCGAACGTGCCGCCGTGCACCCAGTCCTTGCGGACGTACCCGTACACCTCGTCGCCCACCTCGTACTCCGGGGTGTCGAGGCCGACCTGCTCGACGACGCCCGCGACGTCCCAGCCGGGGACGACGGGGAACTGCGTGTCGAACAGGCCGTCCAGGTAGCCCTGGCGGACCTTCCAGTCGACGGGGTTGACCGACGCGGCGCGCACGCGCACGACGACGACGTCGGCCCCGGGGCGCGGGTCGGGCTGGTCGGTGAGCTCGAGGACGTCGGCCCCGCCGAAGCGGGAGTAGGTGATGGCTCGCATGCCCGGCACAACAGAGGCCGGGCCGCGAGACTTCCCGCGACCCGGCCCGTGCCCTGGGGGCATCGGCTTCTGGCGTCAGCCCATCGTGTTGACGATCAGTCCGATGTGCGTGAAGAAGTTCATCGCGCCGAACAGCAGGAACGCGACGCCGGCGAGACCCCACGCCCAGCCGATGACGACGCGCAGGCCGCGGCCGGCGCCGTCGCGCAGGGCGAGGGGGAAGAGGATCGCGCCGAGGCCGACGAGCGCGATGAGGCCCGACATGAAGATCGCCTCGACCAGCGGGTACGCGGCGAAGGCGCCCGAGATCGGCTCCTGCGGCGGGGCGGCGAAGAGCTGGTAGGTCACGCCGGCGATCGCGATCGCGACGAGACCGAGGCCCATGCCGAGCACGAAGACCGAGACCGGACGGGCGACGGCGCGCAGGTGGTCGGTGGCGTCCTCGCGGGCCAGCGCCTCCTTGCCGCGCGTCCACAGGTAGAACGCCGCTGCGAGCAGCAGCACGCCGAACGCGAGGCTGGTCTCGCCGAAGATGATGTTGTCGAAGGGGAAGCCGCCCGCGGCGAGGGGCCACGTGAGCGTCATGTGCAGGCCGGTGGCGGTGAGGATCAGGCCGAGCACGCCGAACGCGAGCGCCCAGCCCTCCGTCACGACCTTCCGCGGCGCGCGGACCAGGTCGCGCCCCAGCCGCACGAGCAGGATCAGGCCGGCGCCCACGGCGACGGACATCACGGTGTTGTAGGTGGGCATCTGCGCCCAGTCGATCACGAGGCCATCCGCGGCCATCAGGTTCACAGCTCGTTCATCTCCTCGGTTCGCGCCGCCCGGCGGCGGTCTGTCGATCGACTAAACCATACGTGCGTATAGGTTATTCCGGCGCCTTCGCGGCACCGCGCCTACGATGGGCGGCGTGACGGAGGACGACCGGCCGCGGCGGCGCCGCATGGTCCAGGGGCGGGGCGCCGACAAGCAGCGCCGGATGGTCGAGGCCGCGGCGACGCTGCTCATCGACGAGGGGTTCGACGCCGTCACGCACCGCCGCGTCGCCGAGGCTGCGGGCCTGCCCCAGGGCTCGGCGTCGTACTACTTCCCGTCCAGCGCGGCGCTCGTCGCGGCCGCCGTGGAGGCCGCCGAGGACGTCCGTGGCACCGCCGCGGTGGCCGCGGCCGAGGCGCTGCCGCACCGGCGGCGGTCCGCGGCGACGACGGCGCGGCTCCTCATCGAGGTCCTGTACGCGCCGCACGTCGACGACGCCGTCGTGTCCCGGCGGCTCGACCCGATGATGACCGCGATGCGCGACCCCGCGCTGCAGCCGATCATGCGACGCTCGCGGCCCCGCCTGCTCGACGCCGCCCGCACGGTGCTGCGGGCCTCCGGGTTCGAGGCGGCGTGCGCGGACCCGCGCGACGTCGACCTCGTGGCGCACCTGGTCGACGCGGCCCTGCTCACGGCGGCGTCGTCGGGCACGGCCGGGGTGCTGGACCGCGCGGCCGGGACGGTCGCGCGGCTGCTCGAGCGGTGGCGCTGACAGCGGTCCCCCCGGCCGGTGTCAGACCGCGACGCGGAACCGGGCGCGGTACTGCGCCGGCGTGGTGTCGAGCCGGCGGCGGAACGCCCGGGCGAGGGTGTCGGTCGTGCCGAAGCCGCAGGCGCTCGCCACGCGCTCGAGGGTGTCGTCGGTGGTCTCGAGCCGCTGGCGCGCCACCTCGACGCGGACCGACTCGACATAGGCCGCCGGCGTGGTGCCCAGCTCCGTCTTGAACAGCCGGGTGAGCTGGCGCTCGCTCACGTGCGCCTGCTCGGCGAGGTCCGCGACCGTCAGCGGGGCGGCGACGTTCCGCAGCACGTGGTGGCGCAGGTCGTCCACGCGCCGGCTGGTCGCTCGGGGGTCGGTCGAGACCGAGAACTGGCTCTGCCCGCCCGGCCGCTTGAGGTACATCACGAGCTGCCGGGCCACGCGCAGGGCGAGCTCCTGGCCGTGGTCGTCGGCCACCAGCGCCAGCGTCAGGTCGAGGCACGCGGTGAGCCCGGCGCCGGTCCATACGTCGCCGTCGCGTACGAAGATCGGGTCGGCGTCGACGCGGACGCCCGGGTGCTCGGCGGCGAGCTGCCGCGCGGTGGACCAGTGGGTCGTGACGCGGCGGCCCTCCAGCAGGCCCGCCTCGGCGAGGACGTGCGCCCCGACGCAGACCGACGCCACCCGGCGTGCGCCGTCGGCGAGCGCCTGCACGCGCGGCACCAGCGCCGGGTCCACGACGGCCCGCACGCGCCGGTCCTCATCGAGCTCGACCGCGCCCGGCACGACCAGGGTGTCGACGCGTCGGCCGGCCAGGTCGCCGAACGTGGTGTTGGGCAGGACGCGCACGCCCGCCGACGTGGTGACCGGTGCGGCGGTCTCGGCGGCGAGCACCACCTCGTAGCCGGTCGGGCCGTCGAGCTCGCGCGCCAGCAGGGCGAAGACCTCGGCCGGCCCGGTGACGTCGAGCAGGTCGACCCCGTCGAAGAGGGTGACCACCACGAGGCGCTCGATCATGAGGATCCGATCAGGGGGATGTCTGAATCTGCGGGTTGCATGACATTGCCGACTCGTCGGCGCCGTCGAGCGCCGTCGCGAGCGGGACGACGGTGGCGCCGTCCCAGGCCTAGGCCTCCTGCTGGGTGTAGCCGCCGGCGAGGACGCCGTACGCCTCGTCGTCGGGTCCGTGCCACACGGCCACGGCCTCGTGGCGACGGTCCGTGGGCAGGACCACGTCGGTGCCGTCCGGGCCGACCACCTCGATGTTCGGTCCCGACCCGGCGTTGCCGAACGGGCCGTTGCCGGCGATCACGAGCGTGCCGTCGTCGGCGCGCGCGACGCCGTGCTGGTGGGAGTCGGCCGTCAGGTCGGTGGTCGTGACCTCGCCGCTGTCCGGGTCGACGCGCGCCAGCACGCGGCCCTGGTACGGCAGCAACAGGTCGCCGTCTCCGTCGAGCACGGCGTAGTGCGGCTTCTCGAACGACGCGAGACCGCCCTCGCGGCCGAACGGCGCCACCTCGATCGCGCGGGCGCGCCCGCGCTCCGGGTCGACGACCGTGACGGTGAACCCGTCGTGGTCGACCGTGTACACCTCGTCGCCGTCGTCGCTCACGAGGACGTCGAACGGGCGCAGGCCCACCGGCACGGAGGAGACCACCTCGCCGGTGTCGGCGTCCAGCGTCTCGAGGAAGGCCGCGTCGCCCGTGCTCACCGCGACGTGCACCCGCTCGCCGTCGGGGGAGACCGCCAGGCCGAGGCCGCCGCGACGGTACTCGCCGGACGCGATGCGGGTCGTCCCGTGCTCGTACGAGAACAGGTCGGTGCGCTCGCGGGCGTCGAGGTCGACGACGGCGACGCCCTCGGCGGTCGAGACGTACGCGCGGCGCGAGTCCTCGTCCACCGCGACGTCCCACGGCGCGGCGCCCACCGTGATCTCGTCGACGACGGCGCTGCCGCTCCGGACGGACGGGTCGACCACCGCGAGCGTGTCGCGCTCGGCCTGCGTGGCCAGCAGCAGCTCGGTGGGCGCGCGCCCGGTCGACGGCGAAGGCGACGGCGGGGAGGCGGGCGACGCGCTCGGGCTCGGCGCGTCGTTCGGTGCCGAGCTCGCCGCCGGGCTCCGGGGCGGCGCCGTCGTGCCGGCGGGCTCCTGCGGGGCCGCGCAGGCGCCGAGAGCGAGCAGGGCGGTGGCGGCCACGAGGGCCCCTGCGGCGCGGGCCGGGCGGCGCGTGCGGGGCGCGATCACGCAAAGATGGTATGCCATATTCTCCTCCGGGTGGCTGGCAGGATGTGCGCATGTCCTCCGAGCTCTCGGCCCCCTTCGAGCCCGAGTCCGTGCGGGTGGCGCGCGTCGTCCGCGAGCAGATCGTGGACGGAACCCGGGAGCCCGGCAGCCGCCTGGTCGAGCGCGACCTGGCCGCCGAGCTGGGCGTGAGCCGCATCCCAGTGCGGGACGCGCTGCGCACGCTCGTCGCCGAGGGCCTCGTGACCCCGCGGCCGCGCACGTGGGCGGTGGTCCGGGAGTTCAGCGACGCCGACGTCGACCACCTGCACGAGGTGCGGGAGGCGACCGACCCGCTGCAGTTCCGTCTCGCGGCGACGCGTCGGACGCCCGAGCAGCTCGCCGGCCTCACCGAGGCGTGGGCGCGGGAGGACGCCGCCGCCCGCGCGGGCGACGGCCCGGCGGCCCGACGTGCCGGGGCCGACTTCCACGAGCGCGTCGTCGAGGCCGCCGGGAACCCGGTGCTCCTCGAGCTGCACCGCGTGATCGCCAGCCGGGTGCGCTGGCTGCTCGGGCAGCACCTCGACCTGCAGGCGATCGCCGACGAGCACCGCGAGCTCCTCGACGCCGTCCGCGACGGGGACGGCGAGGCCGCCGCACGCCTGGCGGGCGCGCACCTCGGCACGAGCAGGGCGGCGGCCCAGGAGCGCCGGGCCTGAGAGACGGGACATCCGCCCAGGCTCGTCGCCGGCCTCCCCGTGCCGCATCGGGCCTCCGGGGCGGGTCCGCTCATCCGAACGGATGAGGTGCGGCACCGCCTCGCCCGGCTAGCGTGCCTGTGTGCCCGGATCCCTCACGCGCGGCGTGCACCTCGCGTTCGCGGCGCTCGTCGCGACGTCCGCCGCGCGCTACCTCACCAACCACGGCCCGGGTGGCCGGTGGTGGCTGGTCGTGGTGCTCGTCGCGGTGGTCGCCGCCGCCTACGCCGTGCTGGCGGTGCTCGCGCGGCGTCCGCTCCCGACGGCCCGACGCCTCGCCGTCGACGCCGTCCTCGGCGTCCTGCTCCTGGCGTGGGGAGCCCTGGTGCTGGTGGCGCCGAGCTTCGCCTGGTCCGCCATCCCGCTGTTCTTCGTCTGCCGCACGCTGGTGCCCGTGCCCGCGGCGCACGTCCTGGTCGGGGCCGTCGCGGTCGTCACGGGCGTCGCGCTGTTCGACCTGTCCGGGCGCAGCGACTGGGCGGCCGCCGTCGCGCCGCTCGTGGTGGCCGTGCTGCTCAGCCTCGCGTACGACGCGATCGTCCGGCAGGCGGGGGAACGGGTCCGCCTGCAGCGCGAGGTCGCCGTCCTGGCCGAGCGGGAGCGCGTGGCGCGCGAGATCCACGACACCGTGGCCCAGTCCCTGTCCTCCGCGGTGCTGCGGCTGGAGGCCGCCGACCAGCGCTGGGACGCCGACCCCGCCGCCGCGCGCGAGGACGCCCGGCAGGCCGCCGTCGCCGTGCGCGCCAGCCTGGGCCAGACGCGGGACCTCGTGCACGACCTCGTCGACCCGTCCCCGGCGGCCGGTGGCGTGGCCCCGGCCGACGTGGAGGCCGCGATCCGGACGGCGGCGCGCCGCCACGTCCCGGACGCCGAGCTCACCGTGGTGGGCGAGCCCGTGCCCGTGGGCGCGGAGACCGCGCACGCCCTCGCGCGCATCGCGCAGAGCGCGGTGGCGAACGTGCACCGGCACGCCGGCCCCGCGCGGCTCGGGCTCACCCTCACCTACCTGCCCGACGCCGTCGCGCTCGACGTGTTCGACGACGGCCGCGGGTTCGACGTCCACGAGATCGCGTCGCGGGCGGTCGGGCCGGAGGGCGGGTTCGGCCTGCGTGCCATGCGGCAGCGGGTGGAGCAGCTCGGTGGCACGATCACGGTGGAGAGCGCGCCGGGGGAGGGGACCGTCGTCGGGGTGCAGCTGCCCGTCACGGCCGGCTCCGCGGCGACGGTGCCCGAGGACCAGGAGGACGCATGAGCGACCCGATCACCGTGCTGCTCGTGGACGACCACCACGTGGTGCGCGCCGGACTGCGCGCCCTGCTCGACTCGCAGCCGGACATCACCGTCGTCGGGGAGGCGGGCACCGCCGACGAGGCCCTCGAGGCCGTGGGGCGCCTCGCGCCCGCGCTCGTGGTCATGGACCTCGAGCTGGGGGCGGCCGAGGACGGCGTCGCGGCCACCCGCCGCATCCGGGCCGCCCACCCCGACGTGCCGGTGCTCGTGTTCAGCGCCTACGACACCGACGCCGACGTGGTGCGCGTCGTCGATGCCGGCGCCATCGGGTACGTCCTCAAGGACGCCCCGCCCGCCGAGATCTTCTCCGCGGTGCGCGGCGCCGTCGTCGGGCGCAGCGTGCTGTCCCCGCCCGTGGCCTCCCGCCTGATGCAGCAGGCGCAGAACCCGGGCAGCGCGCTCACCCCGCGCGAGGCGGAGCTGCTCACGCTGCTCGCGCAGGGGCTGAGCAACCGGGAGCTCGGGCGCCGGCTGTTCATCTCCGAGGCGACCGTGAAGACCCACCTCGCGCACGTGTACGCCAAGCTCGGCGTCGAGTCGCGGGCGGCCGCCGTCGCGCACGCGCTGCGCGGGCAGACGGTGCGCTGACGGCGCTGCGCCGACGCTCAGGTCTCGACGCGCACGTCCGCCGGGCGCTTGTCGTCGCGCCACCCGCGCCAGACGGAGTGCCGCAGGCGAGGGCCCTCGTCGTCGGCCCTGTCGCCGGCCCCGTCGTCCGACGCTCCGAGGTCGGCGGGGTCGCTGGTCCAGTCGCCGTAGGTCACCTCGGCCACCCGCTCGGGCGCGGCCCAGCGGGCGTGCACCGCCTCGGTGCGGGGCACGCCGTCGAGCGGCGCGTCGTCCACGGGTCGCAGGTGCCGCACCACGTCGCGCCGCTCCGCCTCCTTGAAGCCCGTGCCCACCTTGCCGACGTAGCGCAGCACCCCGCCGTCGTCCGGCACTGCCAGCAGCAGCGAGCCGGCCACGCGCGCGTCCTCCCGGCCCGTGCCCGCGTGCAGCGGGCGCCAACCGACGACCACCACCTCCTGGGTGCGGGCGTGCTTGATCTTGAGCCAGTCGCGCGAGCGGCGGCCCGGCGTGTACGGCGACCGGCGCCGCTTCGCCACGACGCCCTCGAGCCGCATGAGCCGGCTCGTCTCCAGCGCCTCGTCGAGCGTGCCGTCCAGGGCGTCCGGCACGTGCACCGGGCGGCGCGGCGCCACGACCCGCGCCAGCTCCGCGCGACGCTCGGTGTACGGCCGGTCGGTCACCGCGCGCCCGCCGACGACGAGCGCGTCGAACAGCACCAGGTCGACCCCGACCCCGCGACGCGCCTTCTCGACGTCGCGCGGCCGGGTGAGGCCCGCCCGCTGCTGCAGACGGCGGAACGACGGGCGCCCGTCGGCGTCGAGGGCCACGATCTCGCCGTCCAGCGCCAGCGGAAGGTCGTCGTCGGACACCATCTCCGCGAGCGCCCTCAGCTCCGGGAACGTCACCGTGAGGTCCTGGCCCGAGCGCGACGTGAGCCGCACCGTGCGCTCGTCGTCGTGCTCGCCGCTGCCCGCGCCGGGCAGCACCTCCACCACGGCGCGGAAGCCGTCCCACTTCACCTCGAACGCCCAGTCGTCCGGGTCCAGCCGCGCCAGCTCGCCCGGCGGCGCGGTCGTCGCGAGCATCGGGCGCGGCGTCTCGGCCGGCGCGTCGTCGGAGGCCGCGTCAGGCCGGGCCGCCGACGGGCTCGGGCGGGCGTCGTCGTCGCGCGCCCCGGTCTCGTCGTCGTCGCCGGGCTGCGTCTTGGTGCGATGGATCAGCCACGAGTTCTGGTCGTCGCCGCCGCGCCCGCCGGTGCGGATGAGGGCGAGACGTCGTGAGCCGCGGCGCTCGCTGTGCAGGACGGCGATCACCTCGTCCTCGCGCCACTTCTCCAGGTCGTAGGTGCCGGCGTCCCAGATGGTCACCTCGCCGCCGCCGTACTCGCCGGCCGGGATGGTGCCCTCGAACGACCCGTACTCCAGCGGGTGGTCCTCGGTCTGCACGGCGAGGTGGTTCTGC
>JACYYJ010026460.1_pt1 | contig 14294 bp, 17 predicted proteins | sample 8236861 | NCBI WGS metagenome assembly JACYYJ01 (sample SAMN14103086, study PRJNA606662) | landfill metagenome | isolation source: landfill solid waste | place: India:New Delhi, Okhla landfill site | collected 2017-11-05
GGCCGCGGTGTCGGCGAGCCGCTGGGCGCGCGACGAGGACGCCTGCGCATCGGCGACCAAGCGCTGGATCCCCGCCAGCGCGGTGTCGTCGCCCGTCGCGGTCACCCGCACCCGGATTCCCGAGTCGGTCGCAACGGTGCCCGCCACCACCGGCTCACCGAGGCTGCGGCGCACCGGCCGCGACTCGCCGGTGACCATCGACTCGTCGATGCTCGCACTGCCGTCGACGATCTCGCCGTCGGCCGGAACGGACCCCCCGGGACGCACGACCACCACATCGCCGACCACCAGCTCGGTGGGTGCAACGGCGACGACATCGTCGCCGACGACCTTCTCGGCGCGGTCGGGCAGCAGCGCCGCCAGCGAGTCCAGCGCCGAGGTCGTGCGTGCCAGCGATCGCATCTCGATCCAGTGGCCGAGCAGCATGATCACCACCAGCAGTGCCAGCTCCCACCAGAACTCCAGCTCGTGGTGGAGCAGGTTCAGGGTGGCTCCCCACGACGCGACGAAGGCGACGGTGATCGCCAGACCGATCAGCAGCATCATGCCGGGCTTGCGGGCCCGCACCTCGGAGATCGCACCGGTCAGGAACGGCCAGCCGCCCCAGAAGTAGAGGACCGTGCCGAGGATCGGGGAGATCCACTGGATCGCCTCGCCCGACGGCAGTTCGTAACCGACCAGGTCCGCGAACATCGGGCTGGCGAGCACCACCGGCACCGCCAGAACGAGCATGATCCAGAACAGCCGTCGGAAACCTTCCACATGATCGGCGTGGCCGCCATGACCGCCGTGATCGGCATGGCCGGCATGACCTTCGTGGTCGGCGTGTTCTTCACCGTGACCGGGACCTTCGCCGTCGCGGCCATGGTGCTCGGCATTCCCTGCGCTCGACCGCGCTCCGCGGTCATCGTCGGCGCGGTGGGAGTGCGGGTCTCGCGTCGGCATGATCGCACTCAGCATACCCCCTGGGAGTACCGCGACAACGCTGCGTGCGCGCAACACGCGAACCTACCGCTCGAAGAAGCACACGGCGCCGCGCAGGAACAGACTGTTGACGAGGCTGCTTCCTCGCTCGCCAGCCGTGTCATCTCGTGGGTCGCGACCAGGTAGCCGACGAGGATCAGCAGGACGCCGCTGACGGCGGTGATCACATGGTGGCAGCCGCCGCAGTGCGGAGAGTTCGTCGGTGCCAATCGTGCCAATCAGTTGTGCCAGTGCGGCTTGCCGCGCTTCGAGCGAGGCACCGGCGAGGGTCCTTTCGATGGAGCGCGACAGATACTGCCCCTCAGTCATCTGCGCGGTATAGACGAACGTCTTACCTCGACGCTCGCGGGTGGGGAGCCCGCGGTCGACGAGACGGTTGGGCACGGTCTGCACCGTGCTGTACGCACCGCGGTGCCGGGCCGGTAGTCCGGCGCGGACATGCTCAACGCACCCCTCGCCGTTGTGCCAGAGAACGATCATGATCTGCTCTTGCCGTTCTCCCTGGAGGGCACCTTCGGTCATCCCCCGAGTACGGCAGCGCAAGTCCTACGATTCGTGAGAGGAGCGGGCGCGACTAGGCGCAACGATCGAGAGTTCACAGGACTTACGTTTCCCTAGGGTAGCCCCGACAGACTGTAGGGAGTTCATGGTCTTCATTCGTCGCAGCCGCCGACCTCGGCGCCCCGTACCAGCACCGGCGACTCCCGCGAGGCATGCGAGCGCGATGAGCCATTCCGGCGTGATCGCTCTGCGCGACTTTGCGCCTGGCGACGTTGCCGGTCGCGGTGGAGACGTCGTTCGACGGAATCGCCAATCCCCGTGAGCGCAATCCGCCTCCGTACGGTCATGGACCGGTCGAGCAAGCAGTTCGCGGTGCTGCTGGTCATTCTCGGCCTCGGCGGCGCGGTCGCCGTCCACCATGGCATGCCCAATGGCATGTCGATGGGTGGCGGGCACGGCGAACACACGGCAACGGTTTGCCCCGCCGTTCTGACTGCCGGCACCGTCGTTGCCATCGTCGGCACCGCCAGAAGACGTCGACAGCGGCGGGCTGAGTCGCTGCCGCGCACCCCACTGGCGCGGCGCAAAAAGAGCGTCATCGCACTTCTCCCCACGGCCGCGCGGTCTCGCGACGGGCCGAAGATCCCGCTGTTCCTCCTCCTCGGGGTACTCCAACGGTGATTCGGGCGTGCGCTAGCCGCACGCCTGCGCGTCCGTGTCCGGACGCATCACGCCGTTGAACCTCACCCAAGGAGAAGGACCAGCATCATGACGCTCTCGAAGACCCGAACGGGTGCCATCGCACTGACGCTGGCCGGCACGCTCGCCGTCGCCGGCTGCGGCAGCAGCTCCGAAGACTCCGCCAGTTCCAGCGCGGGCCACGACATGAGCAGCATGTCGACCGGCACCACAACGACCGGCACGTCGAGCTCCACAACCCCCGTCGACCAGGCGTTCGTGCGCCAGATGGTGCCCCACCACGAGATGGCGGTCGAGATGGCCAGGATCGCCCAGGAGAACGGACAGCGTGCCGAGATCACGGCTCTGGCCGATGACATCATCGCGGCTCAGGACGCCGAGATCGCCAAGATGAAGAAGATCGCAGCCTCGCTTGACGTGAGGCTGGAGTCGATGAATGGCGTGGCTCACGCCGAGCACTCGGCCATGGACGACTCGAACTCGAGGACGATGGACGCCAACCTGAAGACGCTCGGCCTGACCACAGAGGAAGCGGGCATGTCGATGGACATGGACTTGCTCACAACCGCCAAGCCGTTTGACCGAGCGTTCATCGACATGATGATCCCCCACCACCAAGGAGCGATCCGCATGGCCCGAGCCGAACTGGCCCAGGGCAAGGACCCGAAGCTGCGCGCGATCGCGGACGCCATCGTGGCGGCCCAGAAGAAGGAAATCACCCAGATGAACTCCTGGCGCAAGGCCTGGTACGGAAGCTCGTCGCCTGCCGGCGGCGTGCCCGCGGCCTAAGCCGTCGGCGGTGGCCGAGTTCGCTCGGCCACCACAACAGTTCGTCGGAACCACGGGCCGCCAGCAAGTGCTCAGCGACGGCCAGCAGTACGCATCCGGCCTGCGGTCCGGGGACGCACCGCCGCTATCGCGAGCCCGCGACGCACTATCCACTTCTCGCACATGGATCGCACGATGAATCAGCAGACGTTCGTTTTCGCCGACATCGCCGGCTTCACGGCGCTGACCGAGACCTATGGGGACCAGCACGCCGCGGATGTGGCCGAGGCCTTCGCTGCCCGCGTACGCGAAGCGCTCAAGACCTACGACGGGGAGTGCATCAAGACCATCGGGGACGCCGTGATGTTGCGCATGGCCCGCGCGACCGACGCGGTCACTCTGAGCCTGGCCATCGTTGAGACGCTCAGGCACGACCACGGCTCGCCGTCAGTGCGCGTGGGCATGCATACCGGTGCGGCAGTGCGCGCCGCGGGCGACTGGTTCGGCGCCGTCGTCAACATCGCCGCCCGGGTCGCTGCAGAGGCGGCCCGCGGGGAAGTCCTGGTCACGGCAACGACCCGGCAGGCCACCGATCGCGGCCAGATCGACTTCGTCGATGTAGGCGTTCGCGAGCTGCGCAACATTCGCGAACCCGTCGCCCTCTACCGCGCCCGGCTCAACACCTCGGTTGGCCTTGTGAGCGAGCTGCACATCGACCCGATCTGCCGTATGGCGGTCGACCCGAAAAAGGCCGTGCGCATCCCGGAGCATCGAGACTCCCCGTACTTCTGCTCGCAGACGTGCATCCGCACCTGGCTCCAGCAGCAACAAGCCCCGGGTGACGACAGCGACGCGCTGCAGGAGCAGAGCCGGTGAGCCGCATGGCGCACATGGCCGACGTCAGCCGCGACGCGCTGTTTATCCAGCACCACCGATGTCGACACCGGCGCTCTGTTGCGCTTTCGACGGAAGCAGCGGCCCGCAGCGGGCTGAAGGAGGTCGTCCGGGCCGAGTCGTGGTGCTGCGCGTTCCTTGACTTCACCGTCACGGAAGCTCCAACGGCGCTCGTCCTGCACATCAACGGACCCGGGGGCACCGAGTCGATCAGGGACCCCGGAGGGAGCGGATTGCTCGTTTCCCCGGCAACTCGACGTGTGGGGTACGTGGGCGAGGCTCACGCTTGCCAGGCGACTCGCGAAGCATGGGCAGACGGAGCCCGAGTCGAATCTCCGTGGGATGTCGGTCACGCCGTCCCGAAAGCGTGAGCCTTGCTACGCCGCTGCGCGCGGCGTAGGGGCTCGGGCCGGTGCGGCTTCGGCGCCCGAAGCGCCCGCCGTGGGGATCAGCGCGCGGGGGCGCTCCCGCGCCACGCCGCGAGGTCGGCTTGCGGGTCGCGCGGCGCACCTCCGCTGTACCAGCCTGGTGCGCTCCAGATCTCGAAGTGCAAGAGGCATGCCGTGGCGTTGCCGGTGTTGCCGATCGATCCGACGGGCGTTCCCACGTCGACGCGGTCTCCGACCTTCAGGGAGGAGGTGGTCTGCAAGTGCATGTAGACCTGCTCTTCGCCCGATGGGGTGTCGCCGATCACGACGTAGTTGCCTGCTGCCGATTGGGTCGTGTTCGCCTTGACGGTCCCGCTCGATGCGGCCACGACCGGCGTCCCGCACGCTGAGAGCAGGTCGATGCCCTGGTGCGCACCGGATCGAGCTCCGAACGTCGTAGCCGAGCTCCCTGGCGACCAGCGTCCCAAGATGGGGAACGAGTATCCGACGACGGAGCTGGAGCTGGAGCCGGGGGTGGAGATTCGTTGCAGGGCCGCGAGCCGCTGCTCGATCTTCGCGGCAAACGCGAGCTTCATCGCCTTCAGCGTCTGGAGGTTCGGTCGACCCGTCCGGACCAGGCGCTTCTTGGCCTGATACCGCTTCAGCGCGGTGCGTGTCTTCGCCCCGACCGTGCCGTCAGCCTTAACGTTCGCTCGACGCTGCACGCTCTTGACCTGTGGTCGCGTGAGCCGCACGGTCCGCGTTTCCGACACCGTTGGGACCGCAGGATCGGTCGGGCCAGGTGTCGTTGTAGGCGCGGGAATGACGCCGCCGCCAGGCGCAGCGTCTGCCGAGGCGGCCGGCGCGAGGGGTCCCCCGGTTGCCAGTAGGACCAGGGTGCTGAACATTGCGGCTCGACGCGCCGTGCGTGATGACATGTGCGGCTGCTCTCTCGTCGGCGTACGGGGTTAGCTGACGGGCTGGCGCTGAAAGAGTCGCGCCTCCACGAGATCCGTGGATAAGCCCCAAACACCTGGGTCCCCCGCTCTCCGGGGACGTCCCTCGGAGATTCGGCGGCTCGAAACATACCAGCATCGCGCCCCATCTCCTACATGTCGTCGGACACTCTGGTTCTGTCGCTTGCGGCGGAGAGCTGGCGACCCAGGCAATGAAGGGAGCCGTGCGCTCGTCGATGGACGTGCAGGTGCTTCCGACCCGGGAGGCCGGCTCCCGAAATATTGTCCCGTGCCAACATCAGAGTTAAGCCGTGCCATAATCACGACATGACGGATCTCACGCGGCGATCACTCCTGGCCGGTGCCGTTCCGGTGCTCGGAGGCGGCGCGCTACTCGCGCGGGCCCTGCAGCCGGGTTCCGCAACCGCGGCCGGCGCTCACGACATGCACGGCTCGTCCACGCGATCGACCGCCTCACCGTCGATGGGCAGCGCGCATCAAGGACACGCGAACTTCCGCGACGGCCGCGAGGTCGACCACGCGAAGAACGGCTTCGATCCCCACGAGATCGTGCGGGACTTCGACTGGGGCAGGACGCGCCGGCTGCCCAGCGGTCGGGTCCTCCGCGAGTGGACGTTGGTCGCCGGTGACCGCGAGATCGAGGTCGCCCCGGGGATCACCTTCGCGTCGTGGAGCTACAACGGACGGATTCCCGGACCGAGCCTGCGCTGTCGCGAGGGAGAGCGCCTGCGCATCACCTTCGTCAACGGGTCGCAGCATCCGCACACGATCCACTTCCACGGCTTGCACCCGGCCACGATGGACGGCGTCGCCGGGCAGGGCGCCGGCGAGATCCGTCCGGGCGGCCAGACGGTCTACGAGTTCGACGCGCTACCGGCCGGGCTGCACCTCTACCACTGCCACGTCCGGCCGCTGGCCGAGCACATCGCCAAGGGCCTCTACGGCGCGTTCATCGTCGATCCCAAGCGGGAACGAGAGGACGCCGACGAGCTTGTGATGGTCATGAACGGGTTCGACACCAACTTCGACCGCGCCAACGAGCTCTACGCTGCGAACACCATTCCCTTCGCCTACATGAACCGGCCGATCAAGATCGAACGCGACCGGCTGGTGCGGCTCTACCTGGTCAACATCCTCGAGTACGACCTGATCAACAGCTTCCACCTGCACGGCAATCTGTTCGAGTACTTCCCGACCGGAACCAGCCCGAAGCCGTCGGAGCTGACCGACACCGTGATGCTCTGCCAGGGCCAGCGAGGCATCGCCGAGTGGCGGTTCCCCTATTCCGGCAAGTACATGTTCCACGCCCACCAGTCGGAGTTCACGGAACTCGGCTGGCAGGGCTTCTTCGAGGTCGCCTGATGCACGCACCCGAAGTCACTGCCCCCAGCGCGCACCCCGATCGTCCCCGCAAGGCTCCCGTCTGGCTGCTGGGCGTCGTCCCGCTGATCCTGATCGCGTTGGCGCTCGGGACCTTCCTCGCGCTCGACGGCCCCGGACTCGGCGACCGCGTCGGCCCGCCGATCGAGGAGCTTGCCGTCGAGCGCACCACCCTGCAGCCGGGCCTGATCGAAGTCACCGTTCGCAACGACGGTCCCGACCCTGTCACGATCGCGCAGGCCCAGGTCAACGACGCGTTCGTTCAGTTCACCGGTGCCGAGGGCCCGATCGACCGCCTCGACACGGCGACGGTGCGCCTGCAACAGCCGTGGATCGAAGGCGAGGCCTACTCCGTCGCCCTGCTCACGTCGACCGGCGCGACCGTCACCCACGAGATCCCCGCGGCCGTCGCCACGCCGTCCAACGACGCCTCGTTCTTCGGCCTGATGGCCCTTCTGGGGATCTACGTCGGCGTCATTCCCGTTGCGCTCGGCATGCTTTGGCTGCCATGGCTACGGCGCGTGCCACCCGCATGGCTGCGCGGCCTGATGGCCCTGACCATCGGACTTCTGGCGTTCCTCGCGGTCGACGCGACGTTGGAGGGCTTCGAGCTGGCAGCCGAGGGATCCCAGGCGTTCGGCGGGTCTGCACTCGTGCTGTTCGGTGCGCTGACCTCGTTCCTGCTCCTCACCGGGGTCTCGGAGTTCTTCAGGAGCCGCACCAGGCACGCGCGATCCGTCGGCGCGCCCGGTGGGACCCTCGCGCTCCTCGTCGCGATCGGGATCGGTTTGCACAACCTCGGCGAGGGCGTAGCGATCGGCGCGGCCTACGCCACCGGCGCTCTCGCCCTCGGTGCGTTCCTCGTCGTCGGGTTTGCGTTGCACAACACCACCGAGGGCCTCGCGATCGTCGCACCGGTCGCCCATGAGAAGCCGCCCCTCCGACGACTCGTCCTCTTGGGTCTGGTCGCCGGATTCCCGGCGGTGGTCGGTGCGTGGATCGGGGCGGCGGCGTTCAACTCCAGCGTCGCGGCGTTCCTCTTCGGGTTCGGTGCCGGGGCGATCGCTCAGGTGATCGTGCAGCTGCTCCCGTCGCTGCGCGACGAGGAGGGCCGGACCCTGCACCCCGTAGCGGTCGGCGGGATGCTCGTCGGCCTGGCGCTGATGTTCGGCACCGGCCTGCTGGTCAGCGCCTGACCTCCGACCTCAGCCCTTCTCCTCCGGCGGCAGCTGACGGTTGCGAACTGCCATGCCCACAACGCCAACCAGGGCAAGAACGATGATGCTCGGGATTGCCCAGGACGGCATGCCGTCGCCTTCTCCGGAGACGTCCTCGACGGCCGCCGTCGGAGGCGCGGTCCCGGTCTGCGGCGGGGTCTCCGCCGCGGTGGTGGTGCCGGTCGGCGACGCCGCCTCGTCGTCCGCCTTCTGGCGAGCCGGCGGCCCCGGGGGATCGCTGCGGTCGCTGGTGACCCGCAGTCGCTTCCCGCTACTCAGCGTGACGTAGGCCGAGACGTCCCAGTCCTGCCACGACCCTCGACCGGCCGTCGGGATCTCCGCGTGGTGGATGCCGCTGTCGTCGCGCTGGGTGGCGATACGAATCGATCGGCTGCGCCCCTCCGGCCGGACCCAGTACACGACGTTCGAACCCGTGCCCGTGCCCGGCCCCGTCAGGGTCGTAGCGAGGTCGACCTGACCGGTCCCGGCGTCGGACCCCTGGACAGCGATGCGAACGCCTCCTCCGCCCCCCTCTGCGACGCTGATCCCGCCGTGGGCTCCGGCCACCGCGGGTGCGGCGAGGGCGGCGACGGTCATGGCGACGATCACCCGTGCCACGGGCGGCCGACGCACGGGTCTCGCGCGCGTACGACGCTGGGTGGTGCGAGCGAGAGTGATCATCATGAGAGCAGCCATAGTCCGAGTGATGTGAATCCGACCATCACGGCGAGCATCCAGTACTGCGAACGCGCTGCCGCCCGCGGGCCGCGGAACGTCCGCAGCGCGACGTCATGCGCCGCGACCAACCCGGCGACGTGGCCCCCGACCAGCGCTGCCACCTGGAAGTACCAGATCGCTTCGGGTGAAAGAAGGTCGTAGTTGATGCCCCACCCGGCGGTGCCGAACAGATCCGCGCCTGCACCGCGAGGGTCGGAGAGCAGAAAGCCGAGCGCCTGGCCGTTGACCGCCAGTAGCGAGAAGTAGTGAGCGACGGCATAGCCGAGCGCGATCGGAACCAGGCTCGGCGTGAACAGACCGAGCACGTCCGTATTCCGCAAGCGGGTCCGGTCGACGCTGCGCACTCCGGCGATGCCGACCAGCACGAACGCGGTGACCAGCGCGACGCAGAGCAGCAGCCCGACCGTGGCTGCCGCGGTCGCCGACGCTCCTGCGTCCATCCCGAGTCCCGCGAAGGCGTCCTTCAGCGTCGGTCCGATCGACCCGTCGGTCGACCACAGCTCGCCGCCGGAGATCCCGTCGAACGTCGTCGTGCCGATCAGGGTCAGCACCACGGCCGAAAGGCCCGGCGACGGCGTGATCAGCGCGAGTCCGCTGCCAGGCACTCGCACCCGCAGTCGTCCGTCGCGCCACTCCAGCGGCGACAGCGTCGACGCCAGACGGAAATAGCGCCCGAAGCCGTCGACCCGATCCAGGAACTCGACGCCGAAGAACCCGCTCCCGAGCACCATCGCCGCGCCGTAGAGCAGCGCCAGGGTCCCGAGCAGCGCCGGATCGTCACGGTCACTGGCGGCCAACTCGAGCCACGCGAAGCTCAGCAGCACGGCGGCCGCGGGCCACATCCCCAGCCGAGCGGGATAGCGCAACGGCCGGGGTACCGCAGCAGATCCGACCGTGCGCCGCACGACCCAGCCCGCCAACGCGACGATCGTGCGCCACGGGCTGAGCGCGTGCCAGACGTCGCCGAACAGCAGCGACAGCACCGGAAGCCCGACCCAGAAGCCGATGAAGAGCATCGTCGGTGCCAGGTTCCCCTGCGGATTCGACGTGCCGGTGAGCCCGGCCCAGACGGTCATCCCGTAGAGCCCGAGCCCGATCGCACCCAAGGCGATCCGCCCGGTCACCCGCAATGAGACCGGCAGTGCCACGCTGCGTCCAGCGGCCATCTCGCGCAGCATCGGACGCCGCCACATCAGCGACAGCCCGACGAAGGACACGACGAGCACGATCGCGCCCGCCCACGCGAACAGCCACTCCGGCAGCGGCAGCTGACGGGTACCGGCAAGTCCGTGCGCCGATGCAGTCGCCGGGAACGCCGCGAGCCCGGCGACGAGCCCCACGACAAAGAGCAGCGCTGGACCGCGGTGCGCGCCGCGGAGACAGACGGTCACGTCGCTCATGCGAAGACCGAGTCCCAAGGCGCCCAGAACCGCTCGACGACCAGCACGGCGATCAGCAGCAACCAGGCCGTGATCACCACGCCGTGGTTGCGGTGCAGTGCGGCGGCGAACCGGCCGACGCGGGAGTCGCGCCGCGCAAGTGCGCGGGTGTTGTCGAGCGTGACGTACCAGAACGTCGGGATCGTGGCGGCCCAGACGGCCATGCAGAACGGGCAGAGCGCGCCGATCCGGTAGAGCGCGTTGAAGATCAACCAGTGGACGAGCACGACCGCGAGGGTCACGCCGACCTGCAGGATCCAGCGATAGGCGCTCGTCAAGCGGGCCCCCGTCATCAGCAGCATCCCGGTCGCCAACAGCCCGCCGAACCCGGCCAGGCCGATGAACGCGTTGGAAGCCCCGAACGTGGTGGCCTGGGCGCTGCTCATCACCGCGCCGCAGTCGACGGCCTCCCCGAGCGAGCAGGCGGGGACGTAGAACGGGTTCTCCAAGAGCCGCTGCTTTTCGATCGCGAGAGCGGCCGAGGCGACCAGGCCGACGATGCCGGCGACCAGCAGCAGGATCCCGAGCCAACGCTCACCGGACGGGAGGCTCGGCACCCTGCGTCCCGTCGAACGTGCATCCCGTCGAGCGTGTTCGGTCGGCGCGCTCACTCGCCGCTCAGCGCGTTGTCGAGCTCGACGTTGAGGTCGTCGATCGACTGCGGCTCGATGCGCTGCTCGTCGATGAAGAAGGCAGGTGTGCCCTGCAAGCCGAGCGCGACGGCGTCGGTGAAGTCGGCCTCGACGCGCTGGGCGGTCTTCGGGTGCACGATCGCCCGGTCGTACTGCTCCATGTCCAGGCCGATCTCCTCGGCGAACTCGCGAAACAGCGCGGCCTGGGAGTCGGACTGCTCGCCCCACTCCTCCTGCGTCTCGAACATCTTGCTGTACATCGGCTCGAGCTTCTCTTGCTGCGCGGCGGCTTCGACGGCGAGCGCGGCGTTGCGCGAGTTCTTGTGACCCGGCAGCGGGAAGTAGCGGACGTTGAAGGTCACGCGTCCGGCGTACTGCTCGCGCAGCTTCTCGATCGCGGGATAGGCGGCCCCACATGCCTCGCACTCGAAGTCAAGAAACTCCGTGAAGGTCACGCCGTCGCGACCGGGTTCCCCGAGTCGGCGTGGATCCTCGTTGACCACGCGGGGCAACGGAGCGGGCTCGCCGCTCGCGTCGGCCGAGGTCTCACCGGTCGTCGTCTGCGCAGCGGCGGGCGCGTCGGCTTGCTGGTCGCCGTCGTCTTCGCCGCCCGACATGAGGGCCAGCGCGAGGACGATCCCGGCGAACAGGACGACGAGCACTGCGGAGATCTTGACGTTGTTGCTCATTTGGGTCTTCCGATCGTTGGGTCGAACTCGTCGTCTTCGAGGTCGAGGTCGTCTTCGAGGTCGATGTCGTCTTCGTCGGGGAGGTACCGGCCGGCTACCCAGAGACCGCCGCCCACGAGAAAGAGGGGCGAGAGATAGAGGACGATGTGAAAGCCACCGATGTGCGCGAGCACGGTCGTCACGGCGCGCGCTCCTCGTTCTTGCCGCTGGTCCGCGAGGACAGCCGCGCGACGACGTCGACATCGTGGGCCAGCCCGTCGGTGGTCAGCTTGTCGGCCGGCCAGGACACGCGCTGACGGCCCTGGTCATCGAGTACCAGGACGTAGGCGGAGTGGTCGAACGCCTCGCCCTGCGGTTGGATGCCGTAGGCCTTCCAGATCGGTGCGAGCTGCCGGCGCTCGCCCAGCAGGTACATCGCCCGGCCGCGCAAGTCCATCGTGTTGAGGAACCGCTTGGCCGACTCCGGCGTGTCACCGTCGGGGTCGACGCTGATGATCAGCGTCGGAACGTCGCGCCCGAGCTCGTCGAGGGCGCCCGACACCAGCTTGGCGATCGTGGGGCACGTGTCCTCGCAGGTCGTGAAGAGGAACGTCACGATCGCCGGGCTTCCCCGGAACTGCGCCAGGGTGCGGATCGCTCCGTCCTGATCGCGCAACCGGAACTCCGGCGAGGGCGGCGGCGTGGTGCCGCCGTCCCGGGCAGCACCACGGTAGGGCCCGGACGAGCGGATGCCGGAATCCAGTTGGTCCGGCTTGGCAACCGACATCGCGAAGGCCAGCACGACCAGCACGACGAGGGTGACGACAGCCGCCACGAGCAGGCCGACGATGAGGCGAGGGTAGGCAGCAGTCGTACGGTGAGACATCAACGGTCAGCGCTCGAAGATTCGTCGGAGGCCGGTCAGCCCCAGCGAGTCGCTGAGGCGGCTGAACTCCGCAGCGAGCATCGTCATCTGGTGGCTGGCCACCAGCCAGCCGATCACGATCAGCAGCGCACCGCCCACCACGGAGATCACGGTGTAGTGATTGCGGATCACGCGCGCGACGCCGGTCACCCGCTCGAGTGCCAACGCAGCCGCGAGAAACGGCACCGAGAGCCCGAGACCGTAGGCCAGCAGCAGGAACGCCCCGCCGCCGACGCCGGACTGGGTGGCGGCTGCGGTGAGGATCGCCCCCAGGATGGGCCCGGCGCACGGGGTCCAAGCAACCGCGAACGCCATGCCGGCCAGCAGCGGGCCTCCTGATCCGGCGCGCTCCAGCAGCCCCGACGGTCGCAGGGTCCGACCGAGTGCCGGAATCAACGGCGTGAGCATGTACAACGCGCCCATCGCCATCAGCAGCACGCCGGCCACGACGTCGAGCGTGTTGCGGCTGCCCCGCAGCGGGGCACCCAGACCGGTCGCCAGGAGCCCGAGCAACACGAACACGAGCGTGAAGCTCATGCAGAACACCGCCGCCGGGCCCAGCACAGCGCCAACGCGTGCACGGTCGGATCGGGTGCTCTCGCCACCGGTGAGCACGGAGAGGTAGCCAGGCACGAGCGGTAGCACGCACGGCGAAGCGAACGACAGCATTCCCGCCGAGAACGCGGCGAAGACCGTCGGGTTGACCGCGCTCATTGTCCGACCACGCTGCGGAGTCCTACACGCTGTCGCGGAGGGTGCCCAGTCGACGCGGCGAGCCAGAGGCGACATCGACCGACAGACCAGGTCGCTGCGGATGCGTGCGTGATCGCCATCACCGGATCAAATCCTACATTCTGTAGGAGTAGGTGGCCTCGTGCCTGCCTGACGGCCGTCGAAGCGCGTGGGATACTCACCTTCGATGAGTGGCGATATCCAAGGGGAGCTGCAGGAGCAGATCATGGCCGTGCTCTGGCGAACCGGTCCGGGGTCGGTCGAGCACGTCCGCGCTGGCCTTCCTGCCCGCCACCGCAGCGCCTACACCACGGTGCAAACCGTGCTCAACCGGCTGGCCGAACGCGGCCTGGCCAGCCGTTCGCGGCGCGGTCGGGCGATGGTCTACACGGCGGAGCTGAGTGAGTCCCAGTACCTGTCGCGTTCGTTGGAGCGCACGCTTGCCGGGGCGTCGATGGAGGCTCGGCAGGTCGCGTTGACCCGGCTGATCGGAGGTCTCGACGCGGACGAGATCGAGCGTCTTCGCAACCAGGCCACCCAGGCTCGCGAGCACCGGGAGGCAAGCGAGTGATCGTGGCGATGGCGGGGCTGGCGGCGGTGCTCGCGACGCTGCCGCACATCGCACGACGCTCCCGACGCCCCGCTGCGACGTCGCTGGTGCTGCTGACGGTGGCGCTCGGCGTGCGCGCGTCGGGCGTGATGCTGCTGGCCGCGTACCTGGTGGTAGCCCTGCCGACCACTCCCGCCTTCGCGGCGCTGACGGACTGGTGCTGGGACGTCGCCGTCCCGATACTCGCCACCCCGGTCGACGTCCTCGGCCATCAGATCGGCGACGTGCTCTCGCTGCTTCCCTTCCTTGCGCTCAGCGCGTCGGCCATGTGGGTGACGGTGCGCATCGCACGCGGCGCGCGGACCGTGCGGCAGTTGCTGTCGTGGTCGACGATCGGACCGGGGCCCGGTGGGACCGTGATCCTGAGCGGCCGCGAAGTGATGCTGGGTGCCGCCGGATTGCTGCACCCGCGAGTGGTCGTCTCCGCCGGGGCGCTCACGACGCTCGACGACGAGGAGCTTGCCGCGGCGATCGCACACGAGCGAGCCCACATCCACCGCGGCCACCGGTTCGTGGCGGCCTTCGCCGAGCTCTGCGGCGCCGTCGCGGGCCGGCTGGTCCCTGGCACGCGCGCGATGGTCCCCGAGGTCCATCGTCAGATCGAGCGTGACGCGGACGCCTGGGCGGTCGGCCAGCGGCACGATCGCGCCGCGCTGGCGAGCGCGATCTGCAAGAGCGCGCTGTCGCGATCGACGACTCCGGCGCTGGCATTGCTGACCGGGTCCGGCGCGTCCGACCGCGTCGACGAGTTGCTGGGCGGGC
>JACYYJ010048441.1_pt1 | contig 14293 bp, 12 predicted proteins | sample 8236861 | NCBI WGS metagenome assembly JACYYJ01 (sample SAMN14103086, study PRJNA606662) | landfill metagenome | isolation source: landfill solid waste | place: India:New Delhi, Okhla landfill site | collected 2017-11-05
AAAAGTCCACAAGTGTTGAAAAAATCGAATACCATTTTGATCAATTAAAAATTGAAACGTTAGAAGGTACATTGAATATAGGATTATCGCCTCAAGGAATTGATTCAGCCGATGAGCTTTCTATTCCAAATCCATTAGTGAAAAACGCACCGGCAAATCCAAATCCTTTTACCCAACAATTGCAAGGAGAACTTCAACCATTTTTACGAAATGAATTACCTACTAAACTTAAGGAATTCGCTGAGAAGCATAAAAAATCCTTTCCTCCTGGATTCGAAAATATGATTTATCAGGACATTTACCGCCAACTACCTGCTCGTATCGAACATTATATACGGCTCCATTCTGAAAACAACAATGGTGTCCTGAATGAAAATACAAAACAAACAGTGATGGAGGATATTAAAAAAGAAATTACCCATTCCATTCAAAGCTTTTTTGAAAATAAAGGAGGGTCATAATGTATTTTACCGTACACAACTGGGGGCTGAATGTTGGAAATATACAAGTGCAAGCAGTTGCATCTTCTTCTGTATTTCTAGTTGGGGATAACGAACATATTAAGCTATCTTCTATGTTTGATACTCCACCAGAATCCTATATCGTCGGTACAGCTGTACCTTTAAGTAGTGCACCGTAAAGATGCGAACAACAACAGTGAATACATTGAACGTGAATTCAGCCTCTTTTAGTTCCATTGTTCAACTTGGAGATGCACACCGAGCAGACCCATATACAAGAGCTTTAGCACTCCAGCGTGAAATACCAATATTCGATACAAATTCTTTTCCATTTTCTGATTATGCGGTTTTTACAAGACCTTACTTAGAGATGGCCACCTCCCCGCCAATGATACAGGAGCATATTCACCATGATCCCTCCCTATTTGTTCATTGGATTAGAGTTGGAAGTATGTCAAGTTCTGCCATTGTCCAAGTAGGTAATTTAGAAGAATTAGATGCAAAATCCAGAATTAAGCATATACGTATTATCGTAGAAGAGGATGAAGATACGAACTCAGAGTAAGGTTGAAACATAAACTAATAGAGAAATAACTTTTAAAAGTAGGTGTTGCATATGCCTTCCCTAGTAGGTCCAATTAAGATTAATAGTATTGGCGGTGGCGTCGTAAACTTTGGGGATTCCTTTTATCTATCTCCCAAAAGCACATCTAAAACCGCTGCTGGCGCTGGTGCGTTAAACACTGGTGATTTTATTTCTACCAATAACTTTATTAGTAGTACCAATCCGTATGATCCAGATTTCCAAGATCAAGTAAATGTTGGAAATGCATAAAAAATCCACATGTAGATTGGCGTCTACATGTGGATTTTTTGATTTAATTTACTTTTAACAACAATGCCTTATCAAAGAAATATAGATAGGCTGCTTTTACTGGTTGTTCCCATATTTCCTGGACAGCACGAGTATACAAGTATAGCTGTAATTGATAACGATCCACTAATTTTTCTTCGTCGATATCGCTTATGTGGTTAGGTAGATGATCTGTTTTATAGTCTAACAGAATCCATCCATCTTCATGTGGTATCAAGCAGTCGATTACCCCTTGTAGAAATACCTTTTCGTCTGTTTCCTCTATCCAGTCTGCATATACCTCATGGGCTGGTAACCCTAAACTAAATGGTACTTCTCGAATAATTTTTGTGGATGCGAGTAATTTCTGACCCATTTCGGTATGATAGAATGCAGCAATAGCCTGAAGATCAATCACTGCGGCCTCCTCTTTGGACAACAATTCTTTGTCTACCATTTGCTCCACATAAGCTTCGATTTCTGGTTCAGTTAATGCCTTCTCAAATGGTAAATGCTGCATAACCGTATGCATGGCACTACCGATTTCCGTTGCAGATAACGTTTTGTTTTCTTGCATAAATCTAGGACGGTTTACGATCGGCTTTTTAAAGGATGAAAGTAAGGTATCCCCACTAAATTCATCTTTTAATTCTCGTTGTCGTTTTAATTCGGTAACGGATTGTTTCGCCCGATGGAAAGCTGCCTTTTGATTCGGATATTGGTATGTTAAGCGTTTATCCACCTCTTCATAATGGGGACCTTCCTTTTGAAATGCCTTCCATTCCACAACCGATTTCTCCAGCTCTTTCCTCTCTTCCTTTGTTACCGTATCCGGATTTGCTAATTCACTTGCATGGATAATGTGAATATTCCACTCTGACTCATCTTCACGAATTTCCTGAGGTAGCGTTCCTTTTAAGGCGCCATTATTCAATCGAGCGTTCGCTTCATGACGCATCATTGCTCCTGCTACCCAATTCAAATACGTAGCAGATTCTAACCGGTAATAAGCAGGCAACACCCAATCTTCATGATCGGCAACCATTTGCCAGCCTTCCAAACGTTTTTCCAAATCCTGAACCGTTCCAACCATTACTAGCTTTTCTTTTGCCCTAGTTAATGCAACGTAAAGGACACGCATCTCTTCTGCAATCAGTTCTCGTTTGGCTGCAATTTTAATTGCATTATATGGTAATGTTTCATACATAATACGCTTGTCGGGATCAATATATTTCATTCCGATACCATAGTCTTTATGCATTAAGTATTTCGCTTTTAAATCCATTTCATTAAATTGTTTATCCATAGCACCTACTATAACAGCAGGAAATTCTAACCCTTTACTGCTATGAATAGTCATAATCCGGACTACATCTTCTTGTTCCCCAAGTGCTCTAGCAGCACCTAAATCCTCCCCACGCTCTTCCATTCGTTCAATAAAGCGTAAAAATCGGAATAACCCACGGAAGGAGGTTGACTCATAATGTCTTGCTCTGTCGTATAATGCGCGTAAATTGGCTTGGCGTTGCTTCCCACCTGGTATACCACCAACAAAATCATAATACCCAGTTTCTCTATATATTTGCCAAATTAATTCCGATAAGGCTCCTTGTCTAGCTTTCATTCTCCAGTTTACCAACTTCTCTAAAAAGCTAGCAATGGCCTGAGCCGCTTCTCCATCTGCACTCTTCGCATAGTCCTCCACAGCAACAAAATAGTTTTCTTTCGGATTTTGGATTCGTATTTGTGCGAGCGCATCTTCCTCAAGTCCAACAATAGGAGAACGTAATACAGAAGCTAACGGAATATCTTGAAGTGGATTGTCAATTACCTTAAGTAAGCTCAACATGACTTGCACTTCAATCGCTTCAAAGTATCCAGTAGATAGTTCGGCATATACTGGAATTCCTTGCTCCTTTAGTTCCTCGACAATTGTAGGCGCCCAAGACATTGCACGTAACAAAATAACAATGTCACGGTATTGAATGTTCCGTAAGCTTTCTGTTTGCTTGTCTACTACCTGCAATGGTGAATGTCCATCAGTACCAATCCATTGTTTAATTTTCTTTGCATATGCTCTCGCCTCTAGTTGCGCTTTTTGCAGGTCCCGAAAATCTTCATCACCAGTTGCTTCTATTTTTTGGCCATCTAGGTTTTCTGTATTATCAATTAACAATAATTCTGCAGCAACATCTTCTGTCGTTAATTCATCATAAATCGTATTGCTATAAATAAGCTCTGCATCCTTGTCATAATCAATTTCCCCAACAGACTCATCTAAAATTTGGCGGAACACATAATTCGTTGCGGATAATACTTGCTGTCTACTACGGAAATTCCGAGATAAATCAATGCGAACTTGCTCATTATCTTCTTCTGCAAATCGCTTATATTTTGAGATGAACAACGTTGGCTCCGCATGTCGGAAGCGGTAAATACTCTGCTTTACATCCCCTACCATGAACAAGTGGCCGGATTGTTCCCCCATCGTAATTAGCTGCAAAATGGATTCTTGGACAAGGTTCGTGTCTTGATACTCATCCACTAGAATTTCTGTGAATTGTTTTTGGAAGGTTTGAGCAACACTAGATGGCTTGATTTCATCCTCACGATCTTCATCGAGTAAAACAGACAAACAAAAATGCTCCAGGTCCGCAAAATCAACTAACGCTTTTTCTTTCTTTTTCCCTTGGTAGCGTTCATGAAATTCCAACACAAGCAAAGACAGCATTTCCATAACTGGATGTAATTGATGTAAGTCATTAACATAAGCTTCTAAAGATCTTGAAAACCACTTTTCCTGTAGCTTGCTCCATTTTTTCTTATAATCATCACGAATGCTTTTTACTTTATCTTTTTTATCATCATCACATGCGGATTGACGACCAAGTGTCTTAAACTTGCTCTCTTCTTGAAAATACGTATATAGACTTTCCCAAGGGCCTTCTAGTAAACCAAGAGCCGATTGGAATTTCTCCAAATCATGATCAATTGCTTCTGCATATTTATCTGGTCCATCCGGCTCTCTCGTAATGTTTAATGCAGATTCTGCTTTCGCCTGAAACGATTGAAGTTGACTCTTAATATCCGATTTAATTAGGTTAAGCCAAGGTATGGCTTCTTCCCCCTTGTCTAAGTCCACTACGTACATGTTTGTCATGTTTTCTAGCCATTTTTCTGGGTATGGATTTTGCATTGCAAAGTCATATAGCTTCCGAACCAAGCCTTCAATTTCGATATCACTTCTGTCACTCGTAAAGCGGTCGACAACAGCAAAAAACTTCTCCTGTTCCTCTCCCTCTTTACCGTACCATTCCTCAAATAATTCATCTAATGTCTCTTGACGAATTAAATCCGCCTCCACATCATCCGCAATTCGGAAGTTTGGATCGATGTCTAATTGGTAGCTATATTTGCGAACAACCTCCATACAAAAGGCATGCAAGGTTGAGATTTGAGCCTTTTGAAGAAGGGACAGCTGCTTTTTTAAATGGGTAGAATAAGGGTTTTCTTTTAACGCCTCTTCTAATGCCGCTCCCACACGGTTTCGCATTTCTTGTGCTGCTGCATTCGTAAAGGTAACAACGAGAAGCTCATCAATGTTAATGGGTTTGTCTTGGTTTAACAGCTTTTGGATAATACGTTCTACTAAAACGGCTGTTTTACCAGATCCTGCTGCAGCGGCAACTAAAACATCCGTGCCATCTGTATAAATGGCTTTTTCTTGATCTTTTGTCCACTTCATTGCACTTCCCCCTTATGACTACGAATTTGCGACACAATCTCCTCTTCGGATAAATCTTTCAATCTACGGAATTTGTTTTCATCAAGAGTTGGATCGAACTGACATACCGAACGGAAACTACAAAACGTACATGCGGATTTTTGTTTATATTGGTACGGATTTAAGTCAACGGAACCGTCTACTATGGAGGAACCCGCGTCAACTAGTAACGTACGCACATAATGTGTTAATTCCTCAAACATTTCCTTTTGAAGTGTTTTCGTGCCTCGCTTATTAAATGTTCCTTTTTGTGTCATTCCTGCTGTGATAATCTCACTTGTTTTTCCTTCTGATAAATTCATATCCATACGGGTCACGACATTTGTGTCTTCTAACAGTCGACCCTTCATTTTAAATTCCTTAAAAATATCCCGTTCAATATCCTCAGCTTTTAACGACTTTGGATCTGAAATCATTGGATTGTGTACATGGAAATACAAGACACCTGCTGGCTCTGCTTCTTGACCTAGCCAGTTTGTCGCATTGCTTAATACTACGTCTAAATAGGTGAGCATCTGTAGCGATAGCCCATAAAATACCTCATTTAAATTTAAGTCTGTTTTACTTGATTTATAATCAATGATTCGAAGGTACAGCTGATTATCGATTTCGGCCGTATCAATACGGTCAATACGTCCTCGAAGCTTTAACTCAAATCCATTTTTAAGTGGAAACTTCATAGCTGGAAGCTTTTCCCCTTTATCCAAACCAAATCCAAGCTCTACCTCTCGTGGAGAAAATCCACTACGTTTTGCCTGTTCGATTAAGACATTCGTTGCCCGCACGATAACATTTTCTAGTTTTCTTAAAATATACTTATACCGATTCGTACTAAATAAAATTTGGTGCATTAATATTGGTGCAAGCTTATCAACAGCCAATTTGGCATAGTTTTCCGCTTCCTCTTTACTTAACTCTTTAAAGCTCTTTCCATCTTGAATGACCCAATCGGTTATTTGCTTCAGAGCCTCATGGAACAATTGGCCAATGTTTGGACTATCTAATTTATACACTTGTCGTTCTCTTAATCCCAATGTATATTGAGCAAAATGCTTGTACCCACAACTATAATAGGTTTCGAGTCTAGAAATACTTGTCTTTAATTCTCCATGATAAATTTGTTCAACTGTTTCTCTTGTAAGCTGACCTGGCTTATTTTCATAGAAAAGACTTAATAATGCTTTACGCGTACTACTCGTCTTCGGTTGATTGTTAACAAACCATGTATACGTATCCCAAAACACTGGATGGATTGGATACCCACGCATGGAATTGGCTAATTGCGCGGTAAGCACTGCTCTCGTTTTTTCTGGAACGGAAATAAAGCGGAATGGATCCTCTGCATCCTCATCCTCCAGCAATAGCTTCTCCTCTATCGAAGGGAACATTTCCTTCATTCGATTTATTAGAGGAGATGGTGCTTTCGTTTTCCCCTCGTTATTGCTCAAAGGATAACTGATCCATAGAAAGTCCTCTGCCTGCGTAAAAGCTAAATAAATGTAAAAACGATCATCTAGTAATTGACGGGACGTGCTATCTGCTAATGTAATGCCGTGATTTTCTAACAAGGAGCGTTCCGATTCCGAAATCATTCCTTCACTAGGTGGTTTAAGTGGCCATTGTCCTTCATTAACGCCAAGTAGAAAAGCACATTTAACACCAGAAACACGGGAACGATCTACACTTCCGACAATAACATGGTCCATACTTGGTGGAACATGAGAAAATTTTAAGGATTCGAATCCAGTTTCCAAAGTGGTTCGAAAAATGGATAAAGACATCTCTTCGTCCCCAATCATTTCAACCATTTCATTAAATAATTGAATTACACCATCCCATACCTGCTCTTGCTCCCTCGATTTCTCTAGTTCCCCAGATTCATCGTATTCATTACGCCATTTTTCTAGCTGCTCTGGTACGCCTAAAGCTTCAAGCCATTCAAAAATAGCAATACAGCGTTCTTTCCCGGTCTTTTTCTTACGCAGCTTTTCATCAATTGGCGCAAGGGCGGATACTACTTGTTTTCTAAGTGCATTGATTCGATTTTCTTTTTTCATTTCATCGGTTGTTTTTCTCGTCTCATCAAATCCTCGAAAACGTCTATAAATCCAGTCCTCACTGCTTGTCCATTTTGAACGGTTACGAATGCCATACTCCAGCACGTAATTTTCCAATTCATCAATTGCTTCCTGTGTTAATGGATAGTCTTTATCTGTAGAAGGAATAAGCTCTGTTTTTAACAAGCGAAAAACTGCATCATATCGCCAATTCCCTTCTTGCAGGTCGAGAACAGAACGGATTAGTTCTACAAGAGGATGGTTTAGCATTGTCTTTTTATCATCCACGAAAAACGGTATATTGTAGTCTTCAAAAACCGTTCGAATGAGATCATGATAGATTTCCGATTCTCGTATTAAGATCGCGATGTTTTGATAGCGATACCCTTGGTCCCTTATTAGATGCAAAATTTCCTGTGCTACACCTTCTACTTCTGCACGTGGGTGTACCGCTTGAGCTATTTTTATCGGTGCATGATCCTCGAATGTTGCAATTGGATGTGTATCAAAGTTTCGTTCTAAATGTCGAAAATAGGGTCGATGCTCAAATCTTTCTTGTTCCGGGAATAACCATACTGGCTCTTCTATTCTCTCATTCTCTTCTTTTGCCAACTCCATTAATTGTAGATACGTTTGTTTCGGTTGATAAAACAAATCCAATTCATCCATATGCGCACCTGGCGCTTGGTCCATCGGTAAGGCTACCGTGATTTTTTTCACTTTTTTCATTAATGCCTGGATAACATATAGCTCCTGTGGCGTAAATCGATAAAATCCATCTAAGAATACCTCTGCTCCTTCTAAAAAGGAGGCTGTTTCTATTTTTCTCGCCAATAGTTCTAACGTATCTTCACTATCTAAATAATGATCTTGTAAAGCGCTCGTTAATTGCTCATATATTTGAGCTAAATCTTCTAGCTTATGTTTCAGAAGCTGACTCTGCATCTCCTCTTGTCCCTCATTCATACTATCTAGTATCGCAAAGAGATGCTCTGGTGTTACACGGTACCGTTTGAATTCGGTAATCATGCCTTCCAATTGTTCCATAAAACCCTGTTTTTCCACTGCCTTTTGGAATACTTTCCACTCTTGCTTATTTTCCTCAGTAATTTTTCTTAACATCATTTGAACCCCTGTAGATGTTAGGAGCTTTCTAGTTCCTCCACCTGTTTCCTGAAAAACCCGCCAAGCTAAGCGAGAAAAACTGAACACCTGGGCACGAATAGAGCCTTTAACCTCGTTTTTAATAAGCGCATACTCCTGTTGAAACGTCATTTGATCTGGAACAAGATATAACAATGGTGGTCCTTGTTGAGATTGTTTTAGACCATTACGTATTTCATTTAATATATAGTTACTTTTATCCGTACCTGACCTACCTAAAACAAATTGTAATGACATCTAACTCCCCCCATTTTCTTAGAGCGTTCTTTGTAAATTCATTTAACCAAACGTTTGCCCCATGCATAAAGTATAGATGTAAAAAGGGGCGATACGATGTTAAAAAACTCATCCGTTAGCTGTTTGGTACTTATCATTGCTGGTATTTTTATTGCTAGTAATCTATATACAATGCTACCAATCCAAAATATACTAGCTCATCAATTTACAATTAGTATAGAACAAGCTTCTCTTGCAAGCTTTTGCTTTATATTTTGTTATGCCGTAGGACTTCTCTATTTTGGTAGTTTAGCAGACCGATTTGGAGAAAGGCCTGTTATACTTACTGGTATGCTTGTCCTTAGTATCCTTACTTTTACCATTTCGTTCGTAGATTCGTTTAAGCTCTTTTTAGGAGCACGGTCTATTCAAGGATTTCTAGCTGCCAGTTTTGCCCCCGCCGCATTTAGCTACATTTTCCGATATTTTCAAGGAAAAATTCAAACCGTATCCATTGCATTAATTAATACGGGATTTTTGTTTGCTGGCGTATTTGGTCAAATCCTATCCGCATATTTTGTTTATTCCTTTTCTCTTCAAACTTTATTTTACGCCTTTTCAACCTTTTATTTCATTAGTTTTGCTCTATTATTCTTGACCTTAATGAAAGATAAAACGAATCACTCTACAAAAAAATCGTTAACTACTATTGTAACATTAATTCGACATCCTTCTTTAAAAAAATTATACATTACCGCCTTTTTCCTATTGTTTACCGTGATGGCCTTTTATGGTAGTTTTGAACTTTTTTTATTAAAAGATACGTTGAATTTTCCAATATCCTTACAAACATTTCGGTTAATTAGCTTGATCGGGATTATCCCTGCCTTTTTCGCAAATGCTTTAGTAGAAAAATTCCAAGCAAAAAGCGTGTTAATAAGCAGCTTGCTTATGATGACTGTCGGATTTTTACTTTCTTTGATTTCGCTAAACGAATGGACTATTTTATTCGCGTCCATTTTCATGATTGCATCTACATCACTTACCATCCCAATGGTTATCCTGTTGATAGGAAAACATGCGCCTAGCACCAAACGAGCACGGGCTATATCTGTTTATTCATTCACCTTACTAATTGGGGCAAGTGTAGGAAGCTTGTTCGCCGCTCTTCTTCCTTTCTATTTTGTATTAGTCGGTGTAGCTATTTTATTTATTGCTTTAGCTATACTCATTCGTTTTGTACATGAAAAAACCACCTAAATAGGTGGTTTTATGATTCTTCATTTGATTTAACAACTTTTACATCATCTCTATTCGCATCCATTTTACCTTTTTCTTGCTCTTCTTCTTTTTTGGATTTCTTTTGAAAAATTTGATTCATCTCTTCTTCTTTTCTCGCTAATTCAGAACGTTTTTGAATTTTCCCCTCGATAATTTTACCAACAACCCAAAAGAGCACAATACAAATACCTACAATAATTGTTTTTAGTGGATTCTCTGCAAAGGAAGTAATACTCTCCCCAACATAAGCGATGGTAAAGATCATTACCGTTTTACCCATTAAAACCGCCAACACAAACTGCTGTAGCTTTACTCGTGATAATCCACCTACGATATTAATAATCGCGGATGGGGAAAAAGGAAAACACATTAACAAAAATAGTGGCCCAAAGCCATGCCGCTCAAACCATTGCATGACTTTTTGCACCTGCTTATTTTGTCGAATAAAGTTAAAAAACTTTTTTTGACCTAGTCTTCGAATAATGAGGAAAACTAAAATGGCGCCCACAACAGCTCCTATCCAAGAATATAAAAACCCTTCTATTAAGCCGTATGCCATTGAATTTGTAATAACAAATACAATTAAAGGAAGAAAAGGTAGGAATGCCTCAACCATCGGTAACAATATACCTGGTAAAGGACCAAAGCTTTCGTATGTATCTAATAACTTCATTACATAATCATCAAACGTATCATTTTCAACCATTTTCCAGATGTCAGAAAGTCCATCAATATTAAGTAATAACATTTAGTTTTTTCTCCTAACCACATCGTGAGTCGCATTGCAGTGTATACCTATTATCATTGTAAAATAAAATCCTATTTTTTGCTTATATTTTCTACATTTTTTTGATAATTTTTTACTTTTTGTCTAGTTTCCGTAAAAAGCTCATCCTTTTATTGAAATATACCCTACTTTTATTTAGTGTGCCATAACTTTTTAGTTTTAAAAATTCGTATTTACGTATATAATAAAGACAGAACTTATGTTCGACTTTTGATTGGAGGAAGAAACATGCGTTACGTAAAGGATGAAGATTTCAAAATTACCTCAAGATTTCTGTTTCTTTCCATGGCTATAATTGTAATAGAACAAGATATAAAAAGAATTGATCAAGGAAACTTTAAAATAAAAGAACCCTATCTAGAATTGCTTAGAAGAATGGAGCATAACGCACGATTAGAGCGCAAACAACTTCAGCAGCTGATGAAGAAGAACGATCTACAGGTTGTTTTCATGCAAAAAAATGATACTTTTTCCACCTATCTTTTTCTCAAAAAAGGACATGAAGAAGAAAGACGCTATTTTAATCCAGCCATTCGAAAGAAAGTAGAGCTGATATTACATGATTTGATGCATAACGTTTTAGCTCCAAAAGAGATGAGGAAGGTTGATTAGGTTAAGGTGTTGATAGTTGGGAGTTGTAACGGACTGTTTGCTATTTTATTAACTTTTTTGGTCACCAAGTGGTTGTTTGGTGACCTTTTTTGTATTTTGGGTAGGGATTCGGGCTTATATACTATTGCTATGTGACCGGTTTTTGCTCATTCAAGATGGTTGGGGTTCATAGGCAATCGCTATGTGACCGTTTTTTTACGCATTCAATCTGGTTCGGGGCAATAGACTTCTCTATGTGACCAGTTCTTGCTCATTCAATCTGGTTCGGGGCGATAGACAACCTCTATGTGACCGGTTTTTACGCATTCAATCTGATACGGGACGATAGACACCCCCTATGTGACCGGTTTTTACTCCTGTTTATGGCAAACTAAATATGTAGGTAATGGCATTTAATTTATGTATGGCCCAAAGGGCCATACATAAAAATTAAAAAAACCACTTGCCAACCCCTCCAAATAACATTAAACTCCTCGTTGGACCAACAACGTTTGACAGGAGGATATTAGGAGATGTTAGCAGTGGCTCAAATTGATTATATCAGACATGAAGTAAATCAAAAAGGTGAAACATATGCCAGTGTGGGGAGAAAAATGGGAATAGATCCACGCACGGTTACCAAATATGCCAATCAAGAGGAATTTAAACAGAAAGAAAAACAGAAACGGAAATCCCCCGTTATGGATCCAGTTAAACCTATTTTGGATAAATGGATTAAAGAAGATTTGAAAAAGAAAAAGAAGTATCATAGAACAGCTAAAAAGATGTTTGAACAGTTAGTGAAGTTTCATAGTTTTAAAAGGTCAGATCGTACAGTTAGAGAATACATATCTAATAGAAAAAGAGAGTTAAAGGAAATTAGTGCGGGGGGTGGCATTGCCTGGTACGGCACAAGTTGATTTCGGAACAGCCCCTTTTAAATATCAATCCGAGATCATTGAACTTCCTTATTTGGTAATGTCTTTTCCTTTCAGTAACTGTTTCTACTTTCAAGTATTTCCTTCCGAAAATACAGAGTGTTTATTGGAGGGGTTACAAAGGATGTTCCGCCATATGGAGGGTGTCCCACATACGATACGCTTTGATAATTTATCACCTGCGGTAAAGAAAATACTCGCTAAAGGTGAACGTGAACTAACCGATACATTTGAACGATTTGTTTTACATTACGGGTTTGCATATGAATTCTGTAATCCTGGAAAAGGTAATGAAAAAGGACATGTGGAAGCTATGGTTAAATACGTTCGAAACAATTTTTTATTACCCGAGAATACCATTCTAAATCTTGATCAATTTAACCATACACTTTGGTCTATGGCTGAGGGAGACCGTGAGCGAAATCATTATCAAAAGGGACATCTACAATCGGAGTTATATAAAGAAGATCAAGAGAATTGGCTGATGTTACCTGAAAAGACGTTTGAATGTGCTTATTATCAAGAGACAAAAGCTGATAATATCTGGTAAATATTTATACGTGCATTTTTTCTATTTAAACTAGTTGTCCATAAGCATTTTTCATTTTTTCGATTGTTATCATCCTTTCTAATGGATAAATACTACATCACAGGAAGATTTCCTTTTAGTTCAACAAAATGTTCAAACTAAAAAAGCCTTCCTCCCTTTTTAAAAAAAAGGTAGGCTTTTAGTTTTTATTTAGCTGAAAGATTCTCTTCAGTAATGCTAGGAATAGAATCTGTTGCTATATTTTGGTACTCAGTCTCATTTCCCTTTTTATAAATATGGTTACCATTTGCAAAATGATATTCCCCATTAATTTCATCTAAAAATAGAATATACTCACCTGACTCTATTGATACAAGTTCATCGTCAAGAAGGACTACATCACTATTAGGCTCTCCGTTCTCTTTTAATTGTTGAAAACCAATTGGAAAAGTAATCTCTATTTTATCTCCCTTCTTATACTTAATATCATTAGAATCCTTAAAACTATTACTAACAGTAACTGAGTAGATCCTCCTAACAAGATAAGTATTAAATTCTTTATCCTCTATTACCATATCAGTGTCATAATTTTCATCAACCGTTCCTTTTATAATTAAATCTGAATTTTCTTTCAATGATCTAAAATCTTTTTCCCCTGGAATTTTAAGTCCAACACCATGAGATGGTTGAGCTGTTTGCGAATTATTGTTATTATAATATGTTACTCCAATAATAGAACCAATAATTAAAGCTAAAGTTAAAATTGCTATTACCTCTTCTTTCTTCAATTTCCACTCCTCCTAGTTAGTATTTTTTTGTAATTTCTAACTCATCATAAAAAGTAGGATATTCTAAACTTAAAGCATTACTTTTATTCATAACAGCATAATTGGAAGTGTGTAACAAACCTAACAAATGTCCAACTTCATGAAGAAAAACAGAAGTTTTATCACTAAATGATAAACCGTCAATTTTACTACTATATACTCTAATCTTACCACTACCTGCTGTTCCATAAGTAGTGTCTGCCAGAAAGTTTCCACTTTTATCATACACTAAAACATAACCATAAAAATCATTTGTAGTTGACGGTGCATAACTTACATGAATTTCATTTCGTGATGAATAACTATTGTATTGAGGATGGATATCTACACCAGCAATTGATCTCCATCTGATTGCAGCTCTAGAAATAGGTGTGTTAAAATCTGAATTACCCGAAACATTATCAATATCAATTATAGTACCGTTATTCCATTTCCATGGGGTTCTTTCTGCACTAACATTAAATGAAAAAATAGCAGAACAAATTAAAACTAATAAAGAAATTATTGCGACTTTTAATTTACTCATACTCACCAACCCTTTATAATATCATTAAATTACCTAGTAACTTTATGATTCAACATACTATGGAACAAACTGACTATTACTAGGTAATTCATAATTAACAATTTCTTTTAAAAAATATAAACCCCTGCTTTTTTTGTATATTTTTACATTTTTCTCCAAGAACAGCTAAAAAGACCTATATATTTTGTTGGTCATAATCTATCGACAACTCGATTTCCAGATTACTGAGCACAAAAAAAGCCCCTCCAATTAGAGTCACCCAATAATATGAGACAGGAA
>JACYYJ010125109.1_pt6 | contig 14283 bp, 15 predicted proteins | sample 8236861 | NCBI WGS metagenome assembly JACYYJ01 (sample SAMN14103086, study PRJNA606662) | landfill metagenome | isolation source: landfill solid waste | place: India:New Delhi, Okhla landfill site | collected 2017-11-05
GACGCCGCGGAGAAGGCGGGCCGCGCGGGCAAGAAGGCCGCGAAGCAGGCTGCCAAGGAAGCAGCGAAGGCCCAGGCGGCGGCCGAGAAGGCTGCGGAGAAGGCCGCCAAGGAGGCCGAGAAGGGCGGCAAGGGCAAGGGGCTGTTCTGGTTCCTCGCGCTCGCCGGGGCGGCCGTGGCCGGCTTCGCCTTCTGGCGTCGCGCCCAGCCGCAGAACGACCCGTGGGCCGAGCCGTGGGAGCAGCAGTCCGGCCCCGACTTCGACGGCGCGGCGCGCGACGCCCGGCACGCCGTCGGCGACGCGGCGGAGGCCGTCGGCGAGGCCGCGGGGCACGCCGTCGCGAAGGGTCGCGAGGCCGCCGAGCGCGCCTCCGAGAAGGCGGCGGAGCTCGGCGAGGAGGTCACCGAGGCCGTGGACAAGGCCAAGGACAAGGCGACCGACGCCGCGAAGAAGGCCACGAGCCGCACGCGCTCCGCGGCCCGCAAGGCGGAGGACGCTGCCACGGACGCCGACGACACGAAGGACGCGGGGGAGAGCGACAAGGCCTGACCGCCCGCCGCACGGACGGCACCGCACCGCGCCGTCCGCTGCACCACCGACCGCCGCAGGGCCTCGTCCGCACGGACGGGGCCCTGCGGCGTGCCAGGGTCAACCCGTGGGCACGTCCTGGAAGGCGCGGACCTCGACCCGACCCCCGAGCGCCTCCGCCGCCAGCGTGCCCCACGCGATCGCCGCGGCGTCGTCGGCCGCCTCGATCACCCAGAGCCCGCCGAGGTACTCCGGGGCCTCCACGAACGGCCCGGGGCTGACGGTCGCGGGCTGGCGGGACCCGTCGATCGTCGTGGCCGTGCTCGGCGGGTGCAGCCCGCCGGCGAACCGCAGCGCGTCCGCGGCCTCCAGCGACTCGTTGAAGGCGCCCACCGCCGCGAGGGTGGCCTCCAGCTCCTCCGGGTCCATCGTCGCCATCGTCGGCTCGGTCTCGGAGTCGTGCGGCACGGACAGCAGGTACAGCGTCATCGTGACCCCCTCGTCGTGACGGCAGGCCGGTCGGCGGCCCACCCCCCACCATGCGCGTCGGCGGGCGCGGGCTCAACACCTCGGACACAGGGCGGCTGACGACGAGACCCCGCACGCCGGGGGCGTACGGGGTCTGAGGTGGTGGAGCCAAGGGGACTCGAACCCCTAACCCCCTGCTTGCAAAGGTCTTCGATGGTGTCGCCACGACCGCTCCGTCGCGGACAAGCGTCCACGGACGTCCAGGGCTGTCGGCGCGAGCGTGGGCGCATTGGCACCCAGATAGGCACCCGGCCACTCGGAGCCGCCGAACCGATAGCGGAGCACAAGAGGACGTCGCCGGTGGCGGGTCAAGGGTGGACGGAGTCCATCGCGTAGCGACGCCGTAGGCGCCCTTGATGCGTCGGCGGTGACGGCCTGATGCTCGGCTGTCGGGGCGTCGGCGGACAGCGAGGCGGTCTCGGGACTGAACCCGGGGCCGTCGTCGTACGTGCGCGCCGGCCCGGGCGGGGAGGGGGCCGCCGCGTAGCAAGGTCCCCTCCCCGCCCGGGCCGGGCGGGCGCGGCGCGTGAGCGCCGCCTTGAGTCAGTATAGAAACTTCTCACCGGCAGCAACGCACCTGGCGCTCCCCGCGCGACCGGAGCTATCCAACGGACCGGCACCGTGGCACCAGTCGCTCGCAGCGCCAAGTTCCGGGCTAGACACTGTCGCCTATCCTCGATCCTCACCTTGGCGTGTGCCGGGTGACCCTGTGGCTCCCCGGTCCCGCGTCCCGCCAAGGCTGCATGTCAGCGCGCCGTCGCGCCGATCACACTTCATCCGGCGGGTGAGGACATTCTCGGATTTCCTACATGCCGTTGGGTATTCGATCACGCCATGCTGGGTAGGGGCACGGCTCCGCCTTGCGCCCAGCGGTCGCAGGGCGGAGCCGCGCGTGTCATGCGATCTCAGTAGATCCCGCAAATGTACTGCCCGGTTGCCGTCGCGTTGTACTTGCCGTTGACACGCAGGCACTCGGTCGGGCTCTGCACGTCAATGCCCCCAGCTCCCAGAACGAACTTGTGCTGCGTGTACGAACGGCCCTGGTTCGAGACCACTCCGTGACCTTCACGCATGATGCCCTCGTAGCGCCATCCCGGAGTTGACGTCTCACCGCCTGCATCCCGAGTATCCGCCTTCGTCACCTTCGTTCCCGACGCGCACCAGTAGCCGACGTGGTACCAGGTGTAAAGGACGTTTCCAAAGGTGGCCTTTGCCTTACCTGTCCAACGCTGGGTCCAGCATCCGGTGGCGAGCGGGGTCACGGTGGATCCGTCCGACTGCGCAGCCTTCAGGCTCCGCACGGCAGCGTCGTTGGCGGGAACCTGGCTGCCAGCCGTCATCTCAGTCTCGGCAGGCAGCTTCGACTCGATGAACTCGGCACGCTCGACGGGATCGAGGGTGTCGAGGTAGCGCTGAACCTCGTCGGTGATCTCGACGCCCGCAGGCACGTCGCTCGCACTGGACTCCTGCGCTGTCGCCACGGACGCTCCCGCGACGAGCGTCAATCCAGCCACGAGCGACGCGATAGTGGTGCGGATGGTGGACCTCATGGTTCTCCATTCGTTGGTACGGACTTGACCTGCGAGAGCATCTTTGCGGCACTTGCCCCACCTGTCACTACCTATCACCGCAACCTAGGTGCTACGCTCCATGGCGTGACCACATCGACGTCGGTGCTCGTCCACCTGCGCAAGGGAGTGCTTCAGTACTGCGTGCTTGCCTGCCTGGTCAATGGCCCCATGTACGCGAGGCAACTGGCCACCCACCTCGGGACGGGCGGCGTGTTGCTGGAAAGCGAGGGGACGCTGTACCCGCTACTTTCGCGCATGCGCGCGCAGGGCTGGGTCCAGACGGCCTGGCGCGAGTCGAAAGTCGGGCCGCCCCGTCGTTACTACGAGCTGAGCGACGAAGGCAAAGCGGCCCTTGACAACTTCGTTGATTCCTGGTCGATCTTTGGCGGAGCTGTCGACAAGATCCTGAAGGAGTTGCCATGAGCAATTCGATACTCGAAGACTCTCGCAGCGGAGAGGCCCGGCTCGCGAGGGCGTACCTGTCTGACCTTGAGCAAGCCCTGAAAGGCGCCGGCGTGACGACTCGAGAAGCTCAGGACACAGTGTCGGCGATCCGGGAGCGTCTGGAGGAAGCTTTGATGACGGGCGATTCTGGCGAAGTCGGGCGGACGCTAGACGCACTCGGCCCTGTGGAAGCCATCGCTGCTGCGGGTGAGTTGCCAGGTGGGGGTAGCGCTGAAATCCAGGCGCGTCAGCCCCGATCCGACGGCCCAGACATTGCCCTGCTGCTGTGCTCCGTCGCGGCGTTGGTTGGCTTGATCGTGGTGCCGTTCGTGGCGATTCCCCTAGGGGTGGCCACACTGATCCTTAGCGCCCTCCGGCTGAAGAGGGACGGCCGCAGAAGCGGTCTTACGGTGACGGCGCTGGGGTTGAGCATCTTGGCGCTGGTCGCGGGTGCCATCCTCGCGGCCAGCTTGTTGTCCGTATCTTCGAACACCGCACCGACATCCCCTGGCCCACAGCCTGCTTCAATCACAGAGGTTGGGTGAGTCCAAGCTGTCCCACTCACCGAGCGCTGCACTGCCCGGCCCCGTCAGAGTGCTGGGTAGCACTGGTACACGCAGCAAAGCGCTGTCATGTGCGGAGGGCCTAGTCTGCCGGGCATGGCCCGTCGTGGCGGCGCTGGCCGACGTGGCGCACGGCGCGCAGTCTCGGGCGAACTCTCTACTCTTGGACGAGTCGGCTGGTGAACCCTGCTGCGACGAGTCGGTCGAAGGCCTCTCGCGTCTCGCCGTCGATGAGCTGCGGTTCCGCGTACCCTGCCTCGGCGTACACCCAGAGTCGCTGTGTGTCTCCGACGAGCATGTCGAGGACTCGGCGTTCGTCGCCGATGGTGTCGATGTATTCGGCGAGGTCTTGCCTGCGTGCTGAGCAGGTCACGTCGAGTTCGGGCCACACCTTGCGCGCTGTCGCGTAAGCGCGTCGCTGCTGGTAGGGCCTGCTGATGATGGTCGCCGAGTTGACGGCGATGCCTTCGCGCCTGAGCAGATCACGAGTCAGCACGAAGTTCTCGCCGGTGTTGGTCGCATCTGGCTCGATGAGCAGTCCGCTGCGCGAGACGCCGAGTGCTTCGGCGCGTTCGGCGAACTCGACGGCCTCGCCGCGCGGGAACACATCCCTGGTGGTCGGTGCGTTCGCCCCGGTAAACACGATGAGCGGGAACCGGCCTTCGTGGAAGAGGTGCGCTGCATGCTCCGCGACGCCGATGTCGTGGCTCCCCAGCCCAATGCCGATGTCGGTCACGCGAGGTTCGTCGGGGAGTTGGTGGAACTCCCAGAGGGTCTGAGCGTCTGACATCAACTCGGGCGAGAGCACGCTGTCAGTCTGGCATGTCGAAGGTGTAGGTCCAGGCGAACAGCGAGGCCGCATGAACGCCGGTCGCGTACTCGACGGCGTGGCCGTCGTGGGTTCGAACGATCCGTTCAAGGATCATGACGGGCTCGCCTGCGGGCAGTTCGAGCGTCGCCACCTCGCCGGGTGTCGGCATGCGAGCGTGGATGGTTTCGGTCACCTCGTGCGGCTCGAGTCCTTGGGCGGTCAGTACAGCGAACCCGCCGCCTGGCCCGGCCGGTCCGGGCGTCGGGTCGACGAGCGCCGTGCCTTCTACGTCGGCGACGCGGTAGTAGCTCGTCAACGTATGGGTAGGCCGGTCGTTGAGGCGCACCAGTCGCTCACGCGCGTAGACCTCGCCCTCGGGGTCGATTCCGAGCACCTCGGCGGCCTGTGGGGGCGGTGTCACGAGCGCGATCGTCTGCGTCTGGTCGTCACGCTGCCACGGGAGTCCTGAGGCCTCGCGGTCCGCGATGAAGGCGACGCTCTCGCCGGCCTTCCACTTGCTCTTGGCGTACCTCTCGACGCCAAGGCGCTTTACGGATGGGCGTTCGCGCACGAACGAACCGCGGCCATGTTCGCTGCGCACGAGCCCTTCCCGTGCGAGTTCTTGGATCGCCGCACGGGCCGTGTTCCGGGCTGCTCGGTAGGTGGTGGCGAGAGCCCTCTCCGAGGGAAGGCGGTCGCCGGGCGCGTACTCCCCGTCGTCGATGGCACGACGAATCGCCGTCGCGATCTCTCGGGCGGCGGCGTAGTCGTGAGCCTGCTCGTTTGCCATAGCACCCAGCCTACGGGAACTGGCTCAAGCCACCCCTTGCGCTACTGGCTTAAGCCAGTTAGATTCCTCTCACTGGCTTAAGCCAGTGAGTCCGGCAAAGGGCCGGGCGGTCCACGAAGCGAAGGGTTGAGAGTCATGGCGATGCAGAAGCGGTTCCCGGTGCAGCACGCGGAGGTGTTCCCGAAGGGGGCGTTCCTCAAGGGCGAGGTCGAGGCGGTGGCGGACTTCAACGCGGACAAGCGTCCGGACGGGTCGCGTCCGCAGCAGGTGGACAAGGAGTCGGGGCTGCCGCTGTGGCAGGTCGTGGTCCTGGACGCGGACGAGGACGCCGGGAAGAAGGAGACGGCGGTGACGGTGAAGATCGCGGCGCGGTACCAGCCGGTGCCGCCGACGAACGAGACGCCGTTCCCGTGGACGCCGGTGGAGTTCGTGGGTCTGACGGCGCTGCCGTACGTGGACGACAACGGCAAGTTCGCGCGGATCGCGTGGTCGTTCCGGGCGGAGGACCTGTGCGCGCCGGGTAAGGCGAACACGGCGACGGCGGCTCGTCCCGACGCGGGCAAGCAGACCACCAAGGATGCGGCGTGATGTCCGCGCTCGGGGCGGTGGCGCTCCTGGACGAGGTGACCGACTGGTACGAGGTCACGGTCTGCTCGGTGCAGGCTCGTGAGCGCACCTGGGACGCCGAGGGGCCCGAGACGCGGGCGGGTTCGCGTCCGTTCGTGTCGGTGGTGGAGGTGCGCTTGCACGTCCTGGACGTCACCGGCGCGCAGCACCTGGCCGACATCCTCGGCCTGGCGGTGACGAACCGCGAGGTTCACGACTTCACCAGTGCGGGCCTGGACGCGCGGGAGCACATCACGTGGTCGGCGTTGATCGCGGACCCGTCGCTGATGTTCGGCGCGCCCGGGCTGGACGGGACGCTGCTGTTCGTCGAGGTGCTGGCCATCGGTCCGGCGCCCGAGGTGCCCGGCGTCCCGGTGTCGCTCGGGGAGGTGGCGTGATGACTCGGGTGGTGGCGCAGCCGCAACCCCCGCGCGTGGGCTGGGGGTGGTGGCTGCTCGGCGCGACCATCGGCGCCCTGGTCGTGGCGTCGTGGCGCCTGACGTGGTGGCTCGTCCGCCGACCCCTGCGGCTGGTATGGATCGTCATGCTCGTCGTGTCCGGGCTCGTGTACGACGAGCACCCGGCCTTGCTGCCGGTCGTGGCGGGGCTGGGGCTCGCCACCCTCGGGGTGTGGGCGTGGCGGTGGCCGGCCTCGTTCCGTCGCCGCGTGGTCTGGCGGCTGCGGGGCCGGTGGCGGGGCCTGGCCTACCGGCGCTGGTGGGCTGCCGCGACCGGTGGCGCCGGCCTCGATGCCCGTCACCCGTCCCGTGGTCGGGTGTTTCCGCGGCGGTCGCTGATCCTGGCGAGCAAGTACGCGGATCACTTCCGAGTGCGGATGCTGCCGGGCCAGACGATCGAGGACTGGATCACCGCCGGCCCGCAGCTCGCGGCCACGTTGAACGTGTCCGAGCTGCGGATTCGCCCGGCCGAGCCGGGACGCCTTCAGCGCCGGTCCCCGCGGTTGTGCCTGGACGTGACGGCGATCCGTCGCGACGCCCTCGCCCAGGTGGTGCCGCTCGCGGCGCCGCCCGCCGACCCGGACCTGTCCGCGCTGCCGGTCGCCCGGACGGAGGACGGGGACGACTACCTGCTGCGGCTGCTGTACCACCACGTGCTCATCGGTGGGGCGACCGGGGCGGGGAAGGGCTCGGCCCTGTGGTCGACGATCCTGTGCCTCGGCCCGGCGATCCAGTCCGGGCTGGTGCGGCTGTACGGGATCGACCCCAAGAGCCTGGAGTTTCCGTACGGTGCGGGCCTGTTCCACGACGTCATCGACGGTGACCCCGACGTCATCGCCGTCGCCCTGGAACGCCTCGTGGAGGTGATGAACCAGCGCAAGGCCGCGATGCGCGGCAACACCCGCCTGCACACCCCGACCACGGCTGAGCCCATGATCGTCGTCGTGGTCGACGAACTCGCCGCGCTCACCGGGTACGTCACCGTCGCCGCGACGAAGAAGCGCATCGAGTCCGCGTTGGCGCTGCTGCTCTCGCAGGGCCGCGCCATGGCAATCTCGGTGGTGGCGGCCGCGCAGGACCCCCGCAAGGAAGCCCTGGGGCAGCGCAACCTGTTCACGACCCGCATCGGGATGCGGCTCACGGAGGCCGCCGACGTCGACATGCTCATGGGTTCCGGGGCCCGCTCGCACGGCGCGCTGTGCGACCGCATCCCGGACTCGACGCCGGGCGTGGCCTACGTGATGCGGGACGGCGACACGACGGCCACCAGGGTTCGGTTCCCGTGGGTGTCCGACGACGACATCCGCGCGGCTGCCGCCACCTACGGGCATCGGGAGGCACCTGTCGTGGGGCCGGTCGCCGTCCCGGACAACCCCGACGACGTCGAGCCGGACGTCATCGAGGCGGACCCGCAGGACGGCACCGGCACCGGGACGGGTGTAGCGGCATGACGGGTCTCGACTGGCAGCGTCACGCTACCTGCGCGTCCGCGCCGGTGTCGTCGCTGCCGTGGACCGAAGAGCCCGGCGTGGCCTCACCGTCCGAGGTCGCGGTCATGGCCCGGGTGTGCGCCGGGTGCCCGGTCCGTCTCGCGTGCGCCTCCTCTGCGCGGCGCGTCGATGCCGGGTTCTGGGCCGGTCGTGAACGCGGCACCCTCGAGAACGCCGGCTCCGTCGCGTCGGTGCCGGTGCAGGACGTCCTGCCGGGCTTCGAGCGCGACGTCTTCCAGCCCGGCGGGGCCGCGGCATGACCGTCACGCTCGACGCGCGCACGGGCGGGTTCCCGGGGTTCGGTGAGGATGCCCCGCTGGACCTCGGGAACCTGCCCGCCAGCGCGGTCGCCGGCCTCGTGTCCCGGTTCCGCAACGGGACCATGCCCGACCTGTCCGACGCGCTCGCCTCGGTCGGCAACTGCTCGCACCCGATCCACCTGCACGGCACCTCGACCACCATCGACACGGCCACGGGCCAGGTGCTGAGCGAGTACTCGTCGGCGGATGCGCCGCTGGGTGTCTTGCTGCGCCCGTGCGGGAACCGGCGCGCCGACGTCTGCCCCGCCTGCTCCCGCACCTACGCGCGCGACACGTTCGCGATGATCCGCTCCGGACTGCTCGGCGGCAAGACCGTCCCCGAGACCGTGGCGGACAACCCGCTCGTGTTCGCCACCTTCACCGCGCCGTCGTTCGGGCACGTGCACGGCACCCGGCCCAAGAACGGGCACAAGTCCGGGGGTCGGTGCCGACCCTACGACCGCACCAAGACCTGCCCGCACGGTCGGCCAAAGGCGTGCATGACCGTGCACACCGAAGCAGACCCCGCGGTCGGGGCGCCGCTGTGCTCGGACTGCTACGACTGGACCTCGGCCGTCATCTGGCAGTGGCACGCACCCGAACTGTGGCGCAGGTTCACCATCGCGCTACGCCGCGCCCTGGTCTCCCACCTCGACACCACGGACAAAGCCCTGCGACACCGGGCGTCGGTCCAGTACGCCAAGGTGGCCGAGTTCCAAGCCCGCGGCCTGGTCCACTTCCACGCCCTGATCCGACTCGACGGGCCGAACGGGCCCGGCTCCCCCTCCCCTGTGGACGGGGCGACCCTGGCCCGACTCATCCGTGATGCCGCCCCTGCTGTTCGGGTCGAGGCGCCTCCGGTCGACGGTGCAGACGTGCCGCGCATGCTGGCCTTCGGGTCACAGCTCGACGTGCGGACCGTGCGCACCGGCCTACCGCAGACCCTCAACCCTTACGGCCCGGACGCCACACAGGTCGAGGACCCGCGCACGTCGGACACCCTCGTACCCGAGCAGGTCGCCGGCTACCTCGCGAAGTACTCCACCAAGAGCACCGGCACCGACCCGGACGCCCGGCCCGCGCATCACCGCCGGCTCGTGCGCACCTGCCGGTGGCTCGCCGAACGCGCCCGCACCGCCTGCCGGGGCCTCGCCGGCCCCGACCCCGAGGACGACGACGGGTGCGTGTGCGGCCAATGCGAGGACTCGCCGTACCGCCTGCTCGGCAAGTGGGCGCACATGCTCGGCTTCCGCGGCCACTTCTCCACCAAGTCGCGGCGCTACTCCGTCACCCTGGGTCGGCTGCGGGCTGCTCGCGCCAAGTTCGCCCGGCTGCGCGCCGACGCCGACCGCACCGGGCAACCCCTCGACACCCGCGACCTCGAAGCCAGGCTCCTGGCCGACGACGACGCCACAACCCTCGTCATCGGGGACTGGCACTACACCGGCACCGGATGGACCACCGACGGGGAGAAGGAACTCGCCGAAGCCGCAGCCGCGCGGGCCCGCGAGTACGCCCAGTGGAAGGCAAGACGGACGGCATGAACCGCTACGACATGGGGAGAAGCGATGACGAAGACGACGGCCGCCGACGCGGTGGTGCAGGTGGTCCCGGTCGTGTACCGGGTCAACGAGGCCGCAACGGCACTCCGGGTCTCACGAAGTGCGGTCTACGAGCTGATTCGTTCCGGGCGGCTCCGGACGGTCAAGATCGGGGCTCGACGCCTGGTGCCCGTGGAGGCGCTGACGGACTGCCTTGCCGCCCTCGGGGAGATGGCGTGAACGACAAGAGGCGACGTGCCAAGGGCGATCACACGGTCTACTTCGACAAGAGTCGAGGCGTCTACGTCGCTCAGGCGGATGTCGGATTCACCGGCCAGGGTAGGCGCATCCGCAAGAAAGGATCAGGGAAGACCGAGGCTGCGGCGCTGCGCGCACTGCGGGAGAAGGTGCGCGAGTACGAGGCCGGGCTCGTCGTCGGGTGGGATCGCGTGACCGTCTCGCAGGTCGTCGAAGAGTGGTTGGAACTCGGCCGCTCGATGGTCGGTGAGAAGACCAAGGAGGGGAACCTCGATCACTACCTCCTGCACATCAAGCCGCACATCGGTGGCCGTCGGCTCCGGGACCTGAAGCCGGAGGATGTCGACCGGTGGATGTTGAGCCTCGCGCCCGACCTGTCGACCTCGACGCTCAAGCAGGTGCGTTCGGTGTTACGCCGGTCGATCGACCGTGCGGTCAAGCGTGGCCGGGCGGAGCGAAACGTCGTCGACCTCTGTCCTGCACCGAAGGGGCGCACGGGACGTCCGTCGAAGTCGCTTACGCTGCAACAGGCGTCGGACGTCATCGAGCGGACACGTGGGCACCGCATGCATGCGTACATCGTGGTGTCGCTCCTCCTTGGGCTGCGACCGGAGGAAGCCCGCGCGTTGCGCTGGGACCGTGTGCACCTGGAATCTGAGATCGGGCTCCCCGCGCATGTCGAGGTGTGGCGGTCGGTCCGGTTCGGCGGCGACACCAAGACGCCGAGGTCGCGCCGCACGCTCGCGTTCTCCGGCTACGTCGGCACCGTTCTTCGCCGGCAGCGTGCAGACCTGGACGCCGCTCGGGAACGAGCCGGTGAGCGTTGGCAGGAGCACGACCTCGTGTTTCCGTCACAGGTGGGAACCTTGCAGGATGCCCACAACGTGCTGCGGATGTTCCGAGATGCGCTCGCGTTGGTGCCGGGCATCAGCCCCGATGACTGGACCGTGCGCGAGCTGCGTCCGTCGTTCGTCTCGATCCTGTCGCAGCACGGGCTGCCGATCGAGGAGATATCGCGACTCATGGGGCACTCGGGCACCGCCGTCACGGAGTTGGTGTACCGCCATGAACTCCGTCCCGTGCTGGAAGCGGGAGCCAGTGTCATGGACACGGTATTTCGGCAGGTCGTGGGGGAGGGCGGCGATGATGCGCGAACCGCATAGGCACCCGGATAGGCACCCTCGACGGCCTGGGATGAAGAATCCCACCTGCCCCGAGAGGTATCGGTGCAGGTGGGACGTGGTGGAGCCAAGGGGACTCGAACCCCTAACCCCCTGCTTGCAAAGCAGGTGCGCTACCAATTGCGCCATGGCCCCTGGCGGCCTCGTCAGACGGGCCGGCGTGCTCAGTCGATGGTGTCGGTGACCTCGGACCACAGGTCCCGGTCGGCCGAGTCCTCGTTGAGACGGCGCCAGACCAGGTAACCCGCGCCCAGCGCGAGCAGGAGGACGAACAGCTTCTTCATCTTCTGCCTCCTCGTCACGACCGTCGTCGTGCGTCTCGGGCCCGGGCCTGAGGTGGCCTGGAGTGGGGCTAGGAGGACTTGAACCTCCGACCTCTTCCTTATCAGGGAAGCGCTCTAACCGTCTGAGCTATAGCCCCGAGCGCGCCCCACGAGGGAGCGCGTGCAGCACGGAACATTACCGTACGCGCGGGTCCGTTCCCAAACCGGGAGCGGCGTCACGCGGTGTGACGTCGGTCCCGGTCGGGACGGGGTTCACTCGTCCGTCAGCGTGAGGTGCACGCCGCCGACGAGCGCGGCCGTGATGTTGTACAGGATGGCCATGATCGTGGCGAGCGCGGTCAGCAGCACCACGTTGACGATGGCGATGAGGACGGACAGGGAGACGACGCGGTCGAACTCGATGAACTGCATGAGGTTCACGGCCTGCGGGCCGATCGTCTCGCTGAGGAAGCCCTGGATCTTCGCGAAGGTGCCCATGTCGTTGAGCACGTACCAGACCACCATCGTCGCGACGACGGTGATGAAGCCGATCGCGACGGACAGCAGGAACGCGAGCTTCATGATCGACCACGGGTCGACCCGGGAAACGGAGAGCCGCACCCGCCGTGCGCCGGCCCCGGCCGACGCGGCCCCCACCATCGGGCCTCCTGCGGGAGCCGCGGCGGCAGCGGCCGTGCCCTGCACGCCGCCGGCCGAGTAGTGCATCTCCGGACGCGGCTCGGCGGGCTTCGCGGCGCTCTGGGTCGTGCTCGTGCTCCCGGAGTCCTCCGCGCCGCCCTGCCCCTTGCTCGAACCCTCCGGCATGACCGACTGGACCTTCTTCGCCGCGCTGCGTGCCGCGGCGAGGGCCGCGGCCGCCGCCTTCACGGCGCCCTCCTTCACGGGGGAAGCGCCCTGGGCGGTCGTTCCGTCGGCCGAAGGGGCGGACGGCGGGACGACGGGCGGGGCGGGCGGGGCCGGCACCTCGCCGACGCGCACCGCACCGGCCGCGGGGGCGGTCGACGTGGTCGACGTCGTGCCCGACGCCGGGCCGCGGCGGTGGGTCGAGTCGTCGATCTCCGCCTCCCGGGCGGGAGGCGCCGACGACGCCCTGGTCGACGCGCTGTTCTCCGTCATCAGTCCTCGTCCCCGCTCGTGGTCTGCTCGTCGGCGGCCTGCTCGTCCACGCTAACCGACTCGTCGCCGCTTGCCTCGTCGACGTCCCGACGTTCGACGTTGCGGGCGACGGCGATGATGCGGTCACCCTTGTCGGGCTTGGCGAACGTCACGCCCTGCGTGGTGCGGCCGGTGAGGTTCACCTCCGCGACCGCCGAGCGCACGATCTTGCCACGCTCCATGATGACCAGCACCTCGTCGTCCGCCTCTGTGACCAAGGCCCCCACGAGGTCTCCACGCGCCTCCACCAGGTTGGCGACCTTGATGCCGTAGCCGGCGCGGCCCTGGACGCGGTACTCGGTGATCGCGGTGCGCTTGGCGAAGCCGCCCTCGGTCACGACGAACAGGTCCGTGCCGGGGGTGACGACGTCCGCGTTGAGCAGCTCGTCCTCCTCGCGGAACTTCATGCCCGTGACGCCCGACGTCGCACGGCCCATGGGGCGCAGCGTGTCGTCGTCGGCGGGGAAGCGGATCGACTGGCCCTTGCGGGACACGAGGATGAGGTGGTCGTCCGCGTTCACGAGGCGAGCGGCGACCAGCTCGTCGGGGTGGCCGTCGTCGTCCTCGCGCAGGTTGATCGCGATGAGACCGCCGGACCTCGGCGAGTTGTACTCCCCGAGGCGGGTCTTCTTGACGAGCCCGCGGCGCGTGGCGAGCACGAGGTAGTCGGCGGCCTCGTAGTCCGGCAGGTCCAGCACCTGGGCGATGCGCTCGCCCGGCTGGAACGCCAGCATGTTCGCCACGTGCTGGCCCTTGGCGTCACGACCGCCCTCGGGCAGCTCGTACCCCTTCGCGCGGTAGACGCGGCCCAGGTTGGTGAAGAACAGCAGCCAGTGGTGCGTCGTCGTGACGAAGAAGTGCTCGACGATGTCGTCCTCGCGCAGCGCGGCGCCGCGCACGCCCTTCCCGCCTCGGCGCTGCGCCCGGTAGCTGTCGGACCGGGTGCGCTTGGCGTAGCCGCCGCGCGTGATCGTGACGACGACCTCCTCCTCGGGGATGAGGTCCTCGACCGACATGTCGCCGTCGAACGGCAGGATCGTGGTGCGGCGCTCGTCGCCGTACCGGTCGACGATGTCGTCGAGCTCGTCCTGGACGATCGTCCGCTGGCGCTCCGGCTTGGCGAGGATGTCCTTGTAGTCCTCGATCTGCCGCTGCAGCTCGTCGTGCTCGTCGATGATCTTCTGCCGCTCGAGGGCCGCGAGGCGACGGAGCTGGAGGGCGAGGATCGCGTTGGCCTGCTGCTCGTCGACGTCGAGCAGCTCCATCAGGCCCGTGCGCGCCTCGTCCACGTCGGGGGAGCGGCGGATGAGGGCGATGACCTCGTCCAGCGCGTCGAGCGCCTTGAGGTAGCCGCGCAGGATGTGGATCTGACGCTCGGCCTCGGCCAGCAGGTACTCGGTGCGCCGGCGCACGACCTCGATCTGGTGCGTGGTCCAGTGCCGCACGAAGGCGTCGAGGCTGAGCGTCCGCGGCACGTCGTCGACGAGAGCCACCATGTTCGCGCCGAAGCTGAACTGCAGCGGCGTGTGCTTGTACAGGTTGTTGAGGACGACCTTGGCGATCGCGTCGCGCTTGAGCACGATGACGAGGCGCTGGCCGGTACGGCCGGACGTCTCGTCGCGGATGTCCGCGATGCCGGCGAGCTTGCCGTCGTTGACGAGGTCGGCGATCTTGCTGGCCAGGTTGTCCGGGTTGACCTGGTAGGGCAGCTCCGTGATGACGAGGCAGATCCGGTTCTGGATCTCCTCGACGTTGACGACGGCGCGCATCGTGATC
>JACYYJ010014114.1_pt2 | contig 14225 bp, 12 predicted proteins | sample 8236861 | NCBI WGS metagenome assembly JACYYJ01 (sample SAMN14103086, study PRJNA606662) | landfill metagenome | isolation source: landfill solid waste | place: India:New Delhi, Okhla landfill site | collected 2017-11-05
CCGCCGACGTGGCCCTGATGATGCGGGCGCTGGGCCGTCCGGACCCGCGGTCGCCACTGTCGCATCACGTTCCGGCGGAACGGTTCGCCGACCCACTGGAGCGGGACTTCACCGGCACGCCGATCGCGTGGAGCCCCGACCTGGGCGGGCTTCCGGTGGACGAGCGGGTCGCGCGGGCGATGGCTCCCGCCCGTGACGTGCTCGCCGGACTGGGCGCGCGGGTCGTCGACCGCGACCCGGACCTGACGGGCGCCGACGAGGTGTTCCTGACCTGGCGCGCCTGGTACTACGTGCTGACGCTCGACGAGCTCTACACCGACCAGCCGGAGTCGGTCGGCGCGAGCACGGCGTGGAACATCGAGGTCGGACGGAAGGTCACCGCCGCCGATCTGGTCCGTGCGCAACGGCTCCGCACGGCGCTCTACCACCGCATGCGCGAGTTCCTGGAGGACCACGAGTTCCTGGTGACGCTGGTGTCGCCCGTGCCGCCCTTCGACGTCGACTCGCCGTATCCGGACAGCGTGGCCGGCAGTACCAGCGAGAGTTACCTGGACTGGCTGCGGTCCTGTTACCGGATCTCCGCGACCGGGCTGCCCGCGGCGTCGGTGCCGTTCGGGTTCACTCCCGAAGGGCACCCGGTGGGCGTGCAGGTGGTGGGCCGCCCCGGCGACGACGTCGGGGTCCTGCAGCTCGCCCACGCGATCGAGACCACCACGGGCACGGGTCGGCGGCTTCCCGGCCTCACCGCGAGCGGCGTCGCCGACGACGCCTGACGGACGCCGTCCGGAGCGGGATCGACACGCACCGTCGCTGGCTATTCTCGGCGACGTGACCGACTCGACCGCACACCGTCGTTCACCTTCCGGCAACTGTCCGCGTTCGTGGCCGTCGCCGAGACCGGAACGATCAGTGCGGCGGCGTCGCAGCTGATGCTGTCGCCCTCGGCCGTGTCGCTGGCGATCAGCGACCTGGGAGTCCAGCTCACGCCGACGGGCCAGGCCATGCTAGCCCGGGCGCGTGTGCTCCTGCAGCAGCCGTCCGAGATGGAGGCGGAGTCGATCGACGCCAGCGGTGAACTGTCGGGGCCGCTGTCGATCGGGTGTTACCCGACCGTCGGGCCCACCGTGTTGCCGCCGCTGCTCGCACGGTTCACCGACCGGTATCCCGCCGTCACGATCCGGTTCCACGAGGCCACGGCCGACGAACTGGCGATCAAACTGGACAGCGGCGAGCTGGACGCGGTCATCGTCTACGACCTCGACATCCCGCCCACCTGGCAGAGCGCGACCCTGCTGACCCGGCATCCCGCGCTGGTCGTCGCGCACGATCACCCGCTCGCCCGGGAGACGGGGCCGATCACGCTGGCGGAGGCCGCCGGCGAGCCCATGGTCCTCCTGGACACCGCACCCAGCGCGGCGCACGCCATGCGGATGTGTGCCGCAGCCGGGTTCACACCCACCATCGCCTACCGGACCGCCAACTACGAGACCGTCCGCGCGTTCGTGGGCTGGGGACTCGGCTGGACGATCATGCTGCAGCGGCCGCTGCCCGAGACCTACGGGGGACTCGGGGTGGTGGCGCGCCCGATCGGCGACCCGGTCGCCGAGCCGGTGCGGCTGCTCATCGCGTGGAAGAAGGGCGCGCTGCTCAGCCGAGCCACCCGCGAGTTCATCCGGTTCGCCGTCGACCGCTACGCCACCGACGACGCCGACCAGCGATCCTGAGCCCCGATCGGACGGCGTTCGCCGATCCGGCCTTGACCTCCAGTGCACTCGAAGGACGAGGGTGGCTCCATGACCACCACCCTCGGTTCCAGTGTGGAACAACTGATGACCCGGTTGACCGGCGATGAAAAACATTCGCACGCCGCCACGTCCACGTTGGATGTCCTGCGCGTCCTTTACGACCGCGTTCTGCGGCATCGCCCCGAGCGGCCGGACGATCCCGGCCGCGACCGCTTCTTCCTCAGCAAGGGCCATGGCCCGATGGCGTACTACGCCGTTCTTGCCTCGCACGGGTACTTCCCCGCCGACTGGCTCGACGACTTCGGCTCCTTCGACTCGCCGCTGGGACATCACCCCGACCGCAACCTCGTGCCGGGCGTGGAGATCTCGTCGGGCTCACTGGGGCACGGGTTGCCGCTCGCCGTCGGCGCCGCGCTGGGCTTGAGGATCCAACGCGGTGACGCCCGCGTGTTCGTGCTGGTGGGCGACGCCGAACTCGACGAGGGCTCCAACCACGAGGCCATCGAGTACGCAGCCGCGGCCGGGTTGGACAACCTCACGGTGATCGCCGTCGACAACCACTCGTCGTCGTACGCCGTGCGGGGGCGGATGGCGGAGCGGTTCGCGGTCAACGGCTGGCACGCCGTCACCGTCGACGGTCGCGACCACGCCGACATCGAACGCGCCTTGCGCCACGTGACCCCTCAGGTTCCGAACGCCGTCATCGCCCGAGTGGAGGACAAGTCATGAGCCCCCGCGAGCAGTTCGCCGCCACCTCGATCGCGCTGCTCGACGAGCGCGCCGACACGGCGCTGGTGTACGCCGAGATCTCCGGTCAGTACTTCGGTGACGCCGCCGAAGCGCACCCGGACCGGGTGATCAACGTCGGAATCCGCGAGCAACTCCTGGTCAGTGCCGCTGCCGGACTCTCCCTGACCGGCTTGCGGCCCCTCGCGCACACCTTCGGCGCCTTCCTGGTCGAACGGGCCTTCGAACAGGTCAAGCTCGACTTCGTGCACCAGGGGGTGGGCGGAGTGCTGGTCGGCTCCGGCGGCTCCTTCGACATCGCCGCCGGAGGCCGGACCCATCAGACTCCGGGAGACGTCGCACTGATCGACACCCTGCCCGGGGTGACGATCCACGCGCCGTCGACCACCGTCGAGGTCGATGCCGCGCTGCGGGCCGCCGCGGTGGGCGACGGCCTGCACTACGTCCGCGTCGTCGAGCAGACCAACCAAGAGTCGTTCCCCGTCACGCCGCGACTGCACGAGGTCAAACGCGGTGACCGCGCCGTGGTCGTCGCCTTGGGGCCCGTGCTGGACGACGTGCTGGCCGCGACCGCCGACCTCGACGTCACCGTGCTCTACAGCAGCCGGGTGCGGCCCTTCGACCACGCCACCCTGCGCGCCGCGCTGTCGGGAACCGACGTGGTCGTGGTGGAGCCGTGGCTGGAAGGGACGTCCGCGCACGTCATCTCCGATGCGCTGACCGACCGTCCCCACCGGCTGCTGTCCCTCGGGGTGCGGAGAGGGGAGGAGGTGCGCCGCTACGGCACACCCCGCGACCACGTGCGCGCCCACGGCCTGGACGCCCAGGGGATCCGAGGACGACTCGACGCCTGGCTGTCGTGAGGTGACCGGCGGACCCGACGTGTGGTTCAGGAGGAGACCGGCGACGCGTCGGGTCGCGGGCTGCGAGGCTCGGAGGCCGTCAGGAACCAGTTCACCGCTCCGGCCGTGGCGACGATCGCCGCGGCCACGGCGGGCAGCATCAGCGCCACGGGGGTGCCGGCGTGTTCGGCGACCTCGCCGGTGACGGCCGAGCCCAGGGACTGGCCGACGATGACCCCCGACCCCAGCATCGTCATCACGGTCGCCGTGCGTCCGGCCGGACTGCGCGTGGCGCCGAAGCTGTACTGGGTGACCAGCGTCGGACCGATCCCGATCCCGAGCAACGCCAGCGCGCCGATCATCCCGGGGACGTCGTCCACGACGAACAGCAGCAGGCTCCCGGCGAGCAGGATCGCGGAGAACGTCGCCCACCGGGCCCGCAGCGAGAACGTGGTGGGCAGGAACGCGACGCCGAGCGCGAACGCGGCGGAGCCGATGCCCATGATGCCGTACAGGAGCCCGGCCTCCTCGGCGACGCCGCGGTCGGCCATGAACGAGGTGAGCGACGTGAGCATCGTGCCGAAGAAGGCACCGACGCCGAAGATGCCGGTCACCACGACGAGCAGGCGCGCGCGGAACAGTTCGCGTACCGGCGACGGTGCCGCGCCGCTCGGGCCGCGGGAGGCCGACACGAGACGGCCACTCGGGTGCAGGGCGAACGCGCCGACGAACAGCACCGTGAGCACGGCCGCCCCGGCCAGCGGGGCCCACGGCGCGAGCGCCGAGGCGAGCAGGCCGACGACGAACGGGCCGATCACGAACACGCACTCGTCGGCCGCGGACTCGTAGGCCATGGTCGACGACAGGGTCCGCGACCGGCGGTCGGGGGACATCCGCTCGGTGATGAGCGTGACCAGCCGCGACCGTGACATCGGCGCGACCTGCGGTGCCGTGGCGCCGATTCCGAACGCGACAGCCAGCACGGCGGCGTCCGGGGCGTCGCTGTAGGTCACCACGGCGAAGGCCACGAGCATCGCGGCGTTCGCGGCGGCGAGGGTGAGGAGCACCCGCCGCTGCCCGAAGCGGTCGGCGGCCGCTCCCAGGAGCGCGCCGAAGCAGGCGGTTCCCGCGCCGACGGCCGCCGAGTTCAGGCCACCGAGGGACATCGAACCGCGCGCGGAGACGACGACGGTGAGCACGCCGACGACCATCATGGCGAACGGCAGTCGGGCGACGAAGGCGATGACGAAGTAGGGCAGTCCCGCCGTGCGGAGCAGGCTCGGCGAGGGCGTGACCGGATCGATCGTCTGAGTCATAGGACACCTCCACGGATGCGGTGGTTGTGCCGCCGCTGTCCGTCGGGGCGCCGAGGACCGGTAGATGCACAAAACTCGAAGGGCCGCACCGGCGCGGCCAGCGGAACACTGTACTCGACGTGGTGGTCCGGAGTGCCGGCGGTGTCGGTGGTCCGGGCCGGTGCGGTGCGCGACCGAGTCGCCCGAGGGCCCTCCGGTGCGTCGTCGCTCACGGCGGCATCGGTGGCTGGCCAGCGATGCGCAGTCCGTCGATCGGGCGCGTCCAGGTGTGCTCGCCGTCCATCACCGAGAGTGAGGACCGCGAGCATGCCCCCACGCTTCCGCCGCTCGTCTATTTCGCTCCGGACTACGACGAGTTCGCCCAGCAGGTCTGGGAGTTCGCCGCTCCTACGCCAACTTCTCCCTTTCCCAGCTGCTGTCCTTGTGTCAGGAAGGCGCGTGCGGCACCTGCGAGACCCGCATCCTGGCGCGGCGGGCCGATGACCACCGGGACTCGATCCTGACACTGGCCGAGCAGGCGGCGAACCGGACGATGATGGTCCCGCGCGGAAGAGGGTTGCGCGCGGCTGCTCCTTGACCACGAGGCCACGGTCGGTCGGGCGGGCCGGAGCGTGCGTTAGTCTCCGGCTCGCCCATGATCAACACTGTTTCTCTGGGGGACGTCCATTCGGTCGTTCATGTCGCCACGCGACACGAAGGCGGCCCGGCCGTCCGTCTCTACGAGAGCCTCGGCTTCACCGCACGCGGCGTCGCCCCGGTGCCTTCCGCCACCCCAACTCGGGTCGGTCTCCGCATCATGTGGCTCGACCTCACCCTGAGTAGTTAGCAGATTTACTAGATTCCGGGTTGTGTTGAGGGAAAGTCGCCGAGCGTGGCCGCATCTCCGGGTTTTCGCTGTTTCTGTATTGGCCGGAGCGTCGCCACTCCCTGTGTGCTGAGTAACATCCCGGGAAAGTAGTAAAAGCCTTTACTATGTGCCCATGTGGGTCGTTCGGGAGACTGGTGCGGGCGGCCCGCAGGACGACTTCCGAGGAGGCAGGTCATGGCGTACTACCGTCAGGTGGGTTACGTGCCGCCGAAGCGGCACACCCAGCACCGCGATGAGAACGGCAACCTCTACTACGAGGAGCTGATGGGCGAGGAGGGTTTCTCGTCCGACTCCTCGCTGCTGTATCACCGCCACATTCCGTCGGCGATCGTCGACTCCCAGGTGTGGGAGCTGCCCGACCAGACGACGACGCCGAACCACCCGCTGCGGCCGCGGCACCTGAAGCTGCACGACCTGTTCCCCGGCGACAGCTGGAAGGACACCGACGTGGTCACCGGCCGTCGGCTGATCCTCGGCAACGCCGACGTGCGCATCTCCTACGTGGTGGCGGGCACCGAGTCGCCCCTGTACCGCAACGGCATCGGTGACGAGGTCGTCTACGTCGAGTCCGGCGACGCCATCGTGGAGACCGTGTTCGGCGCGCTGAAGGCCACCACCGGCGACTACGTCGTGCTCCCGATGTCGACGACCCACCGGTGGATCCCGCAGGGCGACGAACCGCTGCGCGCCTACGCGATCGAGGCCAACAGCCACATCGCGCCGCCGAAGCGGTACCTGTCCCGGTACGGCCAGCTGCTGGAGCACGCGCCGTACTGCGAGCGCGACCTGCACGGCCCGACCGAGGTGCTGACGGCCGAGGGCACCGACGTCGAGGTGCTCCTCAAGCACCGCGGTCCCGGCGGCGTCGTGGGCACGCGCCTGGTGTACCCGAACCACCCGTTCGACGTGGTCGGCTGGGACGGCTGCCTCTACCCGTACACGTTCAGCATCCACGACTTCGAACCCATCACCGGCCGCGTGCACCAGCCGCCGCCCGTGCACCAGGTGTTCGAGGGCCACAACTTCGTGGTCTGCAACTTCGTGCCGCGCAAGGTGGACTACCACCCGCAGGCGATCCCGGTCCCGTACTACCACTCCAATGTGGACTCCGACGAGATCATGTTCTACTGCGGTGGCGACTACGAGGCGCGCAAGGGCTCGGGCATCAACCAGGGCTCCATCTCGATCCACCCCGGCGGGCACTCGCACGGCCCGCAGCCCGGTGCGTACGAGCGCAGCATCGGTGTGGAGTTCTTCGACGAGCTCGCCGTCATGGTCGACACCTTCCGTCCGCTGGAGCTCGGTGAGGGGGCGCTGGCCTGCGAGGACCCGAACTACGCCTGGACCTGGGCGGGACGGGGGCCGAAGCAGTGACCGCACTTCCCGCCTTCGCCCGTGGCCTGTGTGACGACGCGGCGATCTTCCCGCCCGGACTGGCGCCGCTGGCCGACGCCGTCCCCGCGCACGTGCGGCACGTCAGTGCCCCGTACGCCGAGCTGGTCGGTCCGCTGGTCGTCTCCGCCGCGGCCCTGGAGGAGCTGGCGGNNCCGGCGTGCTCACGACCGTCGCGGCGTTGCCGGTGGAGCTGCGCGCGCTGGAGGTGGCGGTGCCCGCGGATGTCACCGCCACCGCCCTGGTCGAGACGCTCGACGCGGCGGGCATCGACGACGCCGTGGAGGTGTTCGTCGAGGTGCCGCGCGACGAACGCAGGCCGGACATCATCGCCGCGCTGCCGTCGACCCGGTACAAGGCGAAGTTCCGCACCGGCGGGATCAAGGCGGAGCTGTACCCCGACGAGTCGGAGCTCGCCGCGGCGATCAAGGCCGTCGTGGACGCCGGAGTGCCGTACAAGGCCACCGCGGGTCTGCACCACGCCATCCGCAACACCGATCCGGAGACCGGCTTCGAACAGCACGGGTTCCTCAACCTGCTGCTGGCCACCGACGCCGCGGTGCGCGGAGCGGACGCCGACGAGCTGGTCCGCATCCTCGCCGAGCGCGACGGTTCCGCGATCGCCGAGCGCATCGCGGCCCTGCCCGAGCAGCGGGTCGCCGCCACCCGGGCGGCGTTCCGCTCGTTCGGGACGTGCAGCGTCAGCGACCCGCTCACCGAGATGATCGAACTCGGCCTCCTGCCGAACTCGGTGTCGCCCACCTACGAAAGGACTGTATGACCGCCATCGAGATCCCCGACGGTTCGCTGTTCGGGCTCAACAACCTGCCCTACGGCGTCTTCTCGACCCCCGGCACCGCTCCGCGCGTCGGTGTCCGGGTCGGTGACTCCGTCGTCGACCTCGCCGCGACGCTCGGCGACGACGTGTTCGCCCAGCCGACGCTGAACGCCTTCATGGCGCAGGGCCACCAGCGGTGGGTCGAGGTGCGCGAGCGGATCACCGAGCTCGTCTCGGGTGACGTTCCCGAGGCGGCCGTGCACTCGGTGGACGAGGTGACGCTGCACCTGCCGGTGGAGGTCGGCGACTACGTCGACTTCTACGCCTCCGAGCACCACGCCAGCAACCTCGGCAGGCTGTTCCGGCCCAACGCGGCGCCGCTGATGCCGAACTGGAAGCACCTTCCCGTCGGCTACCACGGGCGCGCGGGCAGCGTGATCCCGTCCGGCACCGACATCCTGCGGCCCTGCGGCCAGCGCAAGGCGCCCGACGAGGACGCCCCGACGTTCGGGGAGAGCAAGCGGCTGGACATCGAGGCCGAGCTGGGCTTCATCGTGGGCACCGGCTCGGAGCTCGGAAGCTCCGTGCCGACCGAGGAGTTCGCCGAGCGGGTGTTCGGCGTGGTCATCCTCAACGACTGGTCGGCCCGCGACATCCAGGCGTGGGAGTACGTTCCCCTCGGCCCGTTCCTCGGCAAGAGCTTCGCGACCTCCATCTCGCCGTGGGTGGTGCCGCTGCTCGCCCTGGAGGCGGCCCGGGTCGACACGCCGGAGCAGGACCCGGAGCCCCTGCCGTACCTGCGGGAGAGCTCGCCGTGGGGTCTGGACATCGACCTGGAGGTGGAGCTGAACGGCGAGGTCGTCAGCCGCCCGCCGTACCGGGAGATGTACTGGTCGCCCGCGCAGATGCTGGCGCACATGACGGTCAACGGCGCGTCCTCGCGCACGGGTGACCTGTTCGCCTCCGGCACGATCTCGGGCCCGGAGCGTGACCAGCGCGGAGCCTTCATCGAACTCACCTGGGGTGGCAAGGAGCCGCTGCAGGTGGGAGGTGAGGAGCGGACCTTCCTCCAGGACGGCGACGAGGTCGTGCTCAGGGCCACTGCTCCCGGAGTGGGAGGCGGACGGATAAGTTTCGGTGAGGTGCGAACGCGCATCTTGCCGGCGAAGGGAACCGAGAAGTGAAGGACAAGGTGGTCGCGACCGCGCTCGACGCGGTCTCGGACATCCCTAGCGGTGCGTCGCTGGCGGTCGGCGGTTTCGGGTTGTGCGGAATCCCGGACACGCTGATCGCTGCTCTCGCGGACGGCGAGGCGACCGATCTGGAAGTGTTCTCCAACAACTGCGGTGTCGACGGGCAAGGGCTCGGGGTGTTGCTGGGGGCAGGGCGAATCCGCCGGGTCACCGCATCGTACGTGGGGGAGAACAAGGAGTTCGCCCGCCAGTATCTGTCGGGTGAGCTGGAGGTGGAGCTGACCCCGCAGGGCACGCTCGCGGAACGGCTGCGCGCGGGTGGCGCGGGCATTCCCGCGTTCTACACGCCCGCGGGCGTCGGGACTCCCATCGGCGACGGCGGTCTGCCGTGGCGCTACGACGCCCAGGGCAACGTCACCGTGGCCTCGCCGCCGAAGGAGGTGCGGGAGTTCAACGGCAAGCGGTACGTCCTGGAGGAGTCGATCGTCGCCGACTTCGCGTTGGTCCACGCGGAGGTCGGCGACACGCACGGGAACCTCGTGTTCAACAAGACCGCGATGAACTTCAACCCCCTCGCGGCCATGGCGGGGCGGGTCACCATCGCGGAGGTGGAGCGGCTGGTGGAGCCGGGCGAGTTGGATCCGGCGCAGGTGCACCTGCCCGGTGTGTTCGTCCAGCGCATCGTCGACGCCGGACCGCAGGACAAGAGGATCGAGAAGCGCACCGTGCGTCAGGAGGGCGCGTAGCCATGACCACCGACACGACAGCTCCCGCTGCAACGGCCGTCGCGGGCTGGTCCCGTCAGGACATGGCCGCGAGGGCCGCGAAGGAACTCAACCCGGGTGAGTACGTCAACCTCGGGATCGGGCTGCCCACGCTCATTCCCAACTACCTGCCCGAGGGCGTGGACGTGGTGCTGCACAGCGAGAACGGCATCCTGGGCACGGGACCGTACCCGCTGGAGGACGAGGTCGACCCGGACCTGATCAACGCCGGGAAGGAGACGGTGACCGTGAACCCGGGCGCCGCCTACTTCGACTCGGCCCTGTCGTTCGGCATGATCCGCGGTGGCCACATCGACACGGCGGTGCTGGGCGGCATGCAGGTGTCCGTCACCGGTGACCTGGCGAACTGGATGGTGCCGGGCAAGATGGTGAAGGGCATGGGCGGTGCGATGGACCTCGTGCACGGCGCCCGCCGGGTGATCGTGCTGATGGAGCACACCGCGAAGGACGGCAGCCCGAAGATCCTCGAGAAGTGCACGCTCCCGCTCACGGGCGAGGGCGTCGTGCAGCGGATCATCACCAACCTGGCCGTCCTCGACATCCAGGACGGCCCCGAGGGTGGTCTGGTGCTCCGGGAACTGGCTCCCGGAGTGACCGCCGAGCAGGTGGTCGCCGCGACCGGAGCGCCGGTCACGGTCTGATCCACCTCGACGACGACGAAGGCCCCACCCGGCGACCGCCGTGCCGGGTGGGGCCTTTCGCTGTGGTGGGAGAGGCGCTCAGCCCTCGACCTTGTCGAGGTCGACTCCTCGGCTCTCGCGGCTCGTCGCGACGGCCACGAACGTGATCGCCATCGTGATGACCAGGTAGGCGATGACCGAGCCCACGCCGTAGTTCTCGATCAGCCACACGGCGATGAACGGGGCCGGAGCACCGGCGAAGATCGACGAACCCTGGTACACCAGCGACGACCCGCCGTAGCGGTAGCGCGTCGGGAAGAGCTCGGTGATCCACGCCGCCTCGGGACCGGCGAGCATGCCGTGGAAGAACGCACCCACGCACACGCCGAGCCACAGCATCGGCACGCTCTCGAAGTGCACGAGCCAGAAGAACACCGGGGCCCACGCGATCAGAACGCCGGTCGGGACCAGCATCGCGGTCTTGCGTCCGACGCGGTCGGACCACGCACCACCACTGATCATGCCGATGAACTGGAACACCGACGCGAAGGTCACCGCGAGCGTCACGTCGCCGCGGTCGAAGTCGAAGTACGTGGTGGCATAGGCGATGACGAACGTCGTGTAGATGTAGAACGCGATGTTCTCGCCCAGCCGTTGGCCGAGGCCGTGCAGAACCTGACGTGGCCGCCGCAGGGCGAGCACGATGCTCGACTTCTCCTGCTTCTTGACCGGCTTCTCCGCCCGCTGAGCCTGGGCCTTGCGGAACACGGGCGATTCCTCGACGCCCCGACGCACCCAGAAGCCGATCACCAGCAGCGGGACGGCCAGCAGGAAGGCCACGCGCCAGCCCCAGGACTCGAAGGCGGCGTCGGTGGTGCTCATCGACAGCACGGTGATCACCGTGGTGGCGAGGACGGTGCCCGCGGGAGCACCGGCCTGCGGCCAGGACGCCCAGAAGCCACGGCGTTTCGGCTCGCCGTACTCGCTCACGAGGAGCACGGCGGCACCGAACTCGCCACCGAGGGCGAATCCCTGGATCAGCCGCAGCAGCACGAGCAGCACCGTCGCGGTGATGCCGATGTCGTGATACGTCGGCAGCAGACCGATGGCCGCCGTCGCGGTGCCCAGCATCAGGAACGTCACCACGAGCATGGGCTTGCGGCCGAAGCGGTCGCCGAGGTGTCCGAAGACGATGCCACCCAACGGCCTGGCGACGAAGCCGAGCCCCTGGGTCGCGAGTGCCAGCAACAGACTGGTGACACCGTTGTCGTTCGGGAAGAACAGCGGGCCGAGCACGGTGGCCGCGAGCACGCCGTAGATGGCGAAGTCGTACCACTCCAGGACAGCACCGGCCATGCTGCCGGTCAGGACCCGCCGGAACATGCGGGGCGTCGTGCCCCCGCCGGTGCTGCCTCCGTCGGCGCCGGTGGGAAATGAGTCAACGGCTGATGCCATTGAGGTTCCTTTCACCTTCAGTACGGGCCGCCCCGTCGCGGCCCGAAAGTCTCGGGAAAGAGCTGGAAAAGCCGGGTGCCGACGTCACAGCTCCAGGGTCAACGCGCTGCCGCAGGCGCGGGAGCAGCACGTCATCATCTTGTTGTCGAGCGCGCGCTCCGACTTGGTGAGGACCTTGTCGCGGTGGTCGACCTCGCCCTCGGAGACGCCGACCTCGCAGCTGCCGCACAGGCCTTCCTCACAGTCGCTCGGCACGTCGATGTTGGCGGCGCGCAGGGCGGCGAGGACGGTCTGGTCGGCGGCAACGCGGACCGTGATGCCGGAGTCGGCCAGCTTCAGGTCGAAGGCGTGCTCCTTCTCCGGGTCGAGTTCACCGAGGTCGCTGGAGAAGTGTTCGACGCGCAGCGACTCCTCGGGCCAGTGCGCGGTGGCGTCGGCGAGGGCGTCGAGCAGCCGCTGCGGCCCGCACGAGTAGATCTGCGTGTCCTCCCGCGGTTCGGCGAGCAGCGACTCGACGTCGAGCCGGGTGCCCTCGTCGGAGACGTGCAGCACGAGGCGATCGCCGTGGTCGCGCACGGCGCGGTCGAGGAACGCCATCGCACTGCGCGTCGAGCCGCAGTAGTGGAACTCGTAGTCCTTGCCCTCGCGGCGCGCGTGGTCGGCCATCGCGAGGATCGGGGTGATGCCGATGCCGCCCGCGATGAAGAGGTAGCGCTCGGCGTCCGAGTCGAGCTTGAAGTGGTTGCGTGGCCCGCGCATCGGCACCGTGTCGCCGACGGACAGCTGCTCGTGCACGAAGCGGGAGCCGCCCCGGCTTTCGGGGTCCTTCAGCACCGCGATCTGGTAGCTCGACCGGTCGGCCGGGTCACCGCAGAGGGAGTACTGGCGCGACAGCTCACCGAGTTCGAGGTCCACGTGCGAGCCCGGCGACCACGTCGGCAGCTGCCTGCCGTGCACGTCGGCGAGCGTGATGCGCACGATGTCGTCGGCCTCGGCAACGACCTCGCGCACCTCCATCGTGCGCGTGAGGGACCGCTTGGAGGGCTGCCCGATTTTGATCTTGAGCTGCCGGTCGAGGATCTCCGGGTTGGTCCGCTCGGGGTTCTTCGCCGGATCCCACTGCACCCACAGGCGCTCCGGGCCGCGGAACGAGGTGTTGGGCAGGTAGGTGAACTCCTGGTCCGGCACGAGCTCCAGGTGCGGGATCCGCGTGGTGAGCTCCTCCAGGAAGATCTGGATCTCCATGCGGGCGAGGTTCTTGCCCATGCACTGGTGGGAGCCGTAGCCGAAGCTCAGGTGGTCGCTGGCGTTCTCGCGCCGGATGTCGAGCTCGTCGGGATCGTCGAAGAAGCGCTCGTCGTGGTTGGCCGAGGTGTTGACGATCAGCAGCTTGCCGCCCTCGGGGATCTCGATGTCACCGATCTTGGTGTCCTTCGTGGCCACCCGGCGCCACGCGATGATCGAGCCCGAGTGCCGCAGGCACTCCTCGACGGCGTTGGCGATGAGGCTCGGGTCGGCGCAGATCTCCTCCCACAGCGTCCGGTTCTCGAGCAGCAGCTTGATCGCGTTGGTGGCGGCGAGCGCGGTGGTCTCGTGGGCCGCGACGATGCCGGCCATCATCATCGAGTGCAGGTACGAGTCCGTGATGATGTCGGGCATCTCGGGCTGGAGCCGGATGCCGTACTGCATCCAGCCGGGCTGCGACGGGTCCTCGCGCATCTTGTCGAGGACCTTGCCCGCGTACTGCCAGAACTTGCCGACGTTCTCGGCGACCGCGACCTGCTCCTCCGGCGCGGGACGGCCCCACGTGTTGAGGGTGTGCGCGACGGAGTACTTGCGCAGGGTGTCCATGTCCTCCTCGGGCACGCCGAGGAAGTGCAGGGCGACCGTCAGGGGGATCTCGTAGAGCATCTCGTCGACGAGTTCGGCCTTACCGCGGTCGATGAACCGGTCGACGTGCTCGCGCACCAGCCTGCGCACCATCGGCTCGTGGTGGGCGAGCGCCGGAGGGGTGAAGGGCTCCATGAGCGCGCGTCGGCGCGGCATGTGCGCGGGCTCGTCCTCGTTCACGAGCGTGCGCCCCATGGCGTAGTCGTACTTGGCGAGCACCGCGTTCGCCTCGTCGCCGAACGGGGTGATCTTCTCCAGGACGTTGGCCGGCGAGAACGTCTCGTTGTCGCGGAAGACGGCCTTCACGTCCTCGTACCGGGTGACGACCCAGTAGCCCAGCTCGGGGCTGTAGAAGACCGGCTCCTCGTCACGCGACCAACGCAGGGAGCCCGGAGGGTCCTCCTGGTAGGGCCCGGTGAACGGGTCGAACGCCGCCGCGTTGGCGGACACGGGACATCCCGTGGGACTCGTCAGGCGGGAGTGGTCGACAGGGCATCCACTCGCGCTCGCGGGCACCTCCGTGCGCCTCCCGTGGTCGGTGGCAGTGACCGGCTCCGCGCCCATAAGACTCCCTCCATACGTCTCTGTACAGGG
>JACYYJ010085984.1_pt4 | contig 14209 bp, 14 predicted proteins | sample 8236861 | NCBI WGS metagenome assembly JACYYJ01 (sample SAMN14103086, study PRJNA606662) | landfill metagenome | isolation source: landfill solid waste | place: India:New Delhi, Okhla landfill site | collected 2017-11-05
CCGGTCACGTTGATGCTGTTCGATCTGCTGTGGCTCGACGGCGAGTCGCTACTCGACCGAACGTACGACGAGCGTCGCACGCAGCTGGAGGCCCTGGCCCTCGACGGTCCGCACTGGCAGACACCCGCCGCCCACCCCGGTCAGGGACGCGAGCTGTTCGCCGCGACCGCCGAGCAGCACCTGGAGGGCGTGATCGCCAAGCGCCGCGACAGCCGGTACCTCCCGGGCGGGCGCAGTGACGCCTGGCTGAAGGTCAAGCACCACCGCCGACAGGAGTTCGTGGTCGGCGGATGGCTGCCCGGCAAGGGCGCGCGGCAGGGCACCCTCGGCTCGCTGCAGCTCGGCGTCCACGACGGCGACGGGCAGCTGCGCTACGCCGGGGGCGTCGGCACCGGCTTCGACCACGACACGCTCGACCGCCTGCACGCCGCCCTGTCGGCGACCGAGCGCAAGACGTCGCCGTTCGACGGCCGCCAACCACCGCGCGGCACCCGATTCGCGACGCCGAAGATGGTCGTCGAGGTGCGGTTCGCCGACTGGACCGACGACGGCTCGGTGCGCCAGGCGGCCTACCTCGGCCGGCGCGACGACAAGGATCCGGCCGGCGTCGTGCGGGAGGACTCTCCCGCGGTCACGGTGGCGGAGCGGACCGAGGGCCGCTCGTCTGCCGCCGACCCCTTCATTACGAGTGAAGACCCCTCGTCGGCGACCCAGCGACGCACGTCGAACGATGCGCCGACGCGAGCGGCCGATCTCGCCGAGCGGATCCCCGCCCGCGGCGACGCGGTGCTCGACGTCGACGGCCACGACGTCAAGCTGACCAACCTCGACAAGCCGTACTACCCGTCCGGCTGGCGGAAGGCCGACGTGCTGCGCTACTACGCCCGGATCGCGCCGGTGATCCTGCCCCACCTGCACGACCGGCCGGTCACCCTCAAGCGCTATCCCGACGGCGTCGAGGGCTCGTCGTTCTTCAACAAGCACGCGCCGGCCCACGCCCCGGAGTGGGTCACCACCGCGACCGTCCAGCACGGCCAGGGCAAGGACCCGGTCGAGTTCGTGCTGATCCAGGACCGCGCGACGCTGCTGTGGGCAGCGCAACTCGCCGCGATCGAACTGCATCCGTCGCTCTCCCGCGCCGATTCCGACGCGCCCGGTGGCGCCACCGGCCCCACCGCCCTGGTCTTCGACCTCGATCCCGGACCCGGTACGACGATCGTCGCGTGCTGCGCGGTCGCGGTCGAGATCCGCGCGTTGCTGACCGACCTCGGCCTGACGCCGCGCGCCAAGACCTCGGGCTCGAAGGGCCTGCAGCTCTACGCGCCACTGGCCGCCGACATGACCTACGACGACGCCAAGCCGTTCGCCCACGCGGTGGCCGCCTTGCTCGAGGACCGCCACCCCGACCGGATCGTCTCGCGGATGAAGAAGTCGCTGCGCAAGGGCAAGGTGCTGATCGACTGGAGCCAGAACTCGGCCCACAAGACCACCGTCTGCGCCTACTCACTGCGGGCCCGCGAGCGACCGACGGTCTCGACGCCCGTGACCTGGGACGAGGTCGAGGGCTGCCGCGCGTCCGAGGACCCCGACGAGCTGGTCTTCACCGCCGACGACGTGCTCGCCCGCGTCGCGCGCGACGGCGACTGCTTCGCGCCGGTGCTCGACCCCGGGCCGGAGCTGCCCGGCCTGGATGACGGCGACGCGTAGGGCGGGCGGCTACTCACCCCGAGCGAGTGGCAGCCGTGCCACGTGCTCCTCGAGCTGCGTGCGCAGCTCAGCTGACGCGAACGACCCGAAGGATCCGTCGCGCAGCGACGATAGGGTGGTGTCCACGGCGTCCCGCGTGACAGCCGCCACCCGCTCGCCATCGACACCCGCTCGTTCGGCCATCCGCACGAAGGTCGCGGTACGGATCGCGGCGAACTCGCGCTCTCGGCCGAGACGCAACGCCAACCCGCGGTCGTTGGTGAACGGCAACGTGAACAGCAGGTCGTAGGCCGGGGAGAGACGCGGCGTGACACCGTCTGCATACCGCAGCGACCAGTTCTTCGCGTGCGCGTCACCGTTGCCGGCGAGCACGTTGAACACCATCCGGCGCACGGTCTCGTCGACGTCCTTTGGCGCCAGCGCGGCAACGACCCGAAGGATCGTGTCGTTGTTGGTCTGCTCGTACTTGTCAGTCGTGCCCAGTCCGATGCCGAGGACCTGGGCGAAGTCCTCCTGGTGCACCCGCCCTGTGGGCGTGCGGTCGAAGCGCTTGACGCCGAGAACCGGCTCGTCTCGTGCGAACTCCGCCGGTACCCCCGATACGTGCTCCGTGTCGAACAGTCGCACGGGTGCGACATCGAGACCGGCGTCCGACGCCCAATGCATCACCGCGTGCTCGTTTTCCGGGACGCCCGCGTACCGCTGGTCGGCGAACTTGGCGATCCACCAGTCACCGCGATGGTCGCTGGTCGATACCGCCAACGAATTGCCGACGCGTTCGGCCGATAGCTTCGCCTGGACCCCGGCGAGCGAGAACCGCAAGACACGCTCGGCTTCGAGCGCCCTCTCGTCTCCCGAGGACTGCCGGTCATCGGCGCGAGACCCGAGGCGGGGCATCCGCGCAACGTCCGATGCCGGATCCCGGATGACCACGGCGCCAGGAAGGTCGCCGCCGACGAGGGCCAGCATCGGGTAGCTCCGGACGGTACGGACGCCCGCGCTCCGCGCGATCAACGTCCGCAGGATCGTGTGCGGTTCCGGCAGCAGGTGCTCGAACCACGCGGGGACGCCCTGGCGCGAAGCCCACCGCTGCCAGAGATCCTCTTCCAATCGCTGAGAGAGCACCGGCCGGTGTCCGGCCGGAAGGGCAGCGTAGCCGGCGTCGACCTCGAATCGTGATCCCTCACGGGTCCGGATCAAGGTTCCAACCCGCTGACCGTGCAGTTCGACGGCCAACTCGTCGGGGATACCAGCGTCAGTCATCGACCGTCAGCGATTCCAGCGCCGGTCGATCCGTCGCGTCAGGCTCGGCGAGTTGTGCCCACGCGTCACGTAGGAGAGCCGCCAGGGCCTGTTCCCGAGCAGTTGCCGCGCCGCGCAGGTCACCCTCCCGAAGCGCCTGGATCGCTTCGCCGTCGAAGCCGTGCGTGTTCAGAACCTCGTCGGAGGCCGACATCAGCGCCGCGCCGACGGTGTCGTCACGGCGGAGACCCGGGGTATCGGCTTCATCCTCGAGGACCGGCTGCAGCACCCGCCAGGCCAACGCCGCGATCGGCGCCGGCGACTCCGCCGGCGCACCGGACGCATCTCCGGCGTCGTCCGGTGCGAACGAGAGAAGCACCGTCCTCGGCGGGTCGGCTTGGTCGAGGTGCAGCGCCAGGTCGATCTCCTCGCCACTGACCAGATCGCGCGGGCCGAGCGTGCCGAGGAGCGCAATATTCGTACCGGCTGCTGCGACGTTCATCCGCACGGCGCCGAGGTCCGGCTGGCCGATCCTGCCCTTCCCGAGCTGCTCGAGCAGCCACAACACCTGTCTGCCTTCGTCGTGGCGATCGTCGTCATCGAGATCACGCACCGCGTTGCGGACCGGTTTCGGATCACGGTTTCCGGTCCACGACGCAATCGAACGCCAGACCCACCGCCGAAGCAGTTGCCGGGTGTAGGGCGTCGGGTCGGGCTGCAACGCGAAGAACCGCACCAAGACCGGCAGCACGGCAACGTACGGCAACGCCAACCGGTGAGGGATTGCGGCCTCATCACGAAGGAACGCGATGACCCGTCGCATCGTGGTGAACGTCTCACGATATGCCTCAGCCGGATCGGTTCCGTCCGAGAACTCGGACTGCCAGTTCGTTCGGTAGACGTCTCCCCCGCGCAGCGCCAGCACGAAGCGCAGCGCTTCGTCCTCCGAGAACAGACCGAACTCGAGATCGCTGATCTCGGTCGCGAGATTCCTCAGGTCATACGGTTCGTTTCCTCCTACGGCCGCGTGGAGTGCGCGGAAGACCTCGGCGCCCTTGAGGCGCTTGCCGGTTGCGTTGACCCGTTCGAAGATCTTGCGGATGACTTGCTCGTCGTCGTGGCGTACGACCGAGACCGGCACCTTGAAGTCAGCGATGCGACTTGCGACATCGGTTGCTCGGATGCTCAGCCCCGAGTCGAGCACCGCCTCATCGAGATCGCGCAGATGCTGCAGCAGAGCCGGCGTGTCGAGCACGAGCCGCAGCGGCAACCAGTGGGGCGGCACGTTCTTACGGTGGCCTCGGGACTTGATGGACTCGTCGTCGAGGTCGACGTACAACTCGAAAAGCGTGCTCAGCACGGCGTCCCCGCCGGCTAGAGCCGCGACCAACGACGTCAGCCGCTGCTGTCCGTCAACCACGAACAACGCCTCGCGGCTTTTTGGCGCCTCTATCTCGACCGGACCAAACGCGACGGTGGCCTTCACTCCCTCCCGCTGCCAGAGCAGAAGAGATCCGATCGGATAACCGTTCAAGACACTGTCGAACAGGGCACGGACGTCCTTCGCACCCCACCGAAACGGCCGCTGGAAGTCGGGCACGCGCATCAGCCCGTTCGTTCCGAGCTGCACGACCTTGCGGACGGTCCAGACTTCCGCCGACGGCGGTTCCAGCTGCGGGACGGACGGATCCATGGCCGGAGTCTACGAGCAGCTCCGACGGAGTGATTTGCATCCGCGCCCGCCGGCGCTGCAACGGGCGCTGCGGCCTCGCTCGATCGCTTGCTTCCCCCGCTCCCCGGGTACAAGATGACCTCATGGCCGCCCGCTCGCTCTGGAACGGCACGATCACCTTCGGCTCGGTCGCGATACCGGTCAAGCTGTTCACGGCCACCAGCCCGCACACGCTGAAGTTCCGCGAGGTCCGGGCCAGCGACGGGTCGCCGATCGAGCACCGGCGGATCGGGGCCGAGAGCGGCGAGGTGGTCCCCTACGCCGAGATCGAGAAGGCCTACGACACCGGCAAGGGCCAGGTCGTCCTGACCAAGGACGAGATCGCCGCCGCCGACGGGCCGCGTCCCAAGGTGATCGCGATCGAGCGGTTCGTCGACGCCCAGCAGATCGACCCGGTCTTCTACGACAAGCCCTACATCGTGGGCGCGCAGTCCGGCGGCGAGCACGCCTACCGGGTGCTGCTGGCGGCGCTGGAGCGCTGCGACCGGGTCGGGATCGGACGCTTCGTCCTACGCACCCGCGAGCAACTGGTCGCCGTCCGCCCGCTGCGCGGCGTGCTCGGCCTGCAGACGATGCGCTACGCCGACGAGCTGGTCGAGAGGGGCGACCTGGAGCTGCCCTCGCTGCGCAAGAAGCCGCAGGAGCGCGAGCTCCGGATGGCCGGCAAGCTCGTCGAGATGCTGTCGGAGCCGTGGAATCCCGAGGACCACGAGGACGCCTACCGCGAAGCGGTGCTCGCGCTGATCGAGGAGAAGCGGGCGGGCAAGCCGATCGAGAAGCCCAAGCCGAAGCCCGAGCGGGACGAGGATCTGCTCGCCGCGCTCGAGGCCAGCCTCGGCAGCAAGTCGCCGAAGAAGCGCCCCGGCTCGCGGGCGGGCACGCCGCGCGGCACGGTCGGCTCGGACGGCACCCCCGCCAAGAAGCCGGCCGCCAAGAAGCCGGCGGCGAAGAAGCCCGCCGCCGCGAAGAAGAAGGCGCCCGCGAAGTCCTCGTCGTCGCCCGCGAAGACGAAGGCGAAGGCCTGATGCCCCGCCCGCTCTGGAGCGGCTCGCTGAGCTTCGGACTGGTCAACGTGCCGGTCGAGATGGTCTCGGCGGTGCGCGACCGCGACGTCCACTTCCACCAGGTCCAGGCGGAGACCGGCGAGCGGATCGAGCTGCGCCGGGTCGCGTCGGAGGACGGCAAGCGCGTGGCCTGGGAGGAGACCGCCAAGGGCTGGGAGACGGAGGACGGCGAGATGCTGGTGCTGACCGCCGACGAGCTGGCCGCGGCCGCTCCCGAGGCGACCAGCACGATCGACATCGAGCAGTTCGTCGAGCTGGACGAGATCGACCCGGTCTACTTCCACCGCCCCTACTGGCTGCTGCCGACCGGCAAGGGCACCGGTCCCGCCAGGGCCTACCGGCTGCTGGTCGACGTGATGGCGAAGGCCGGCAAGGTCGCGATCGGCACCGTCGTGATGCGCTCCAAGCAGTACCTGGTGGCGCTGCGCGAGCAGGACGGCCTGCTGTCGTTGACCACGATGCACTTCGCCGACGAGATCCGCGACCCCGAGGACGTCCCGGCGATCCCGCGCGGCGAGGACTCCGAGCCGGACGAGGAGGCGATCGAGGACGCGGTCGCCCTGATCGCCGAGCTGACCGACGACTTCGCCCCCGACGACTACGAGGACGAGCATCGCAAGCGGCTGCTCGCGCTGATCGACGAGAAGCGCAAGACCGGCGAGGTCACCCAGCCCGAGCCGGAGCCCGAGCCGAAGCCGCAGAAGGCGCCCGCCGACCTGGTCAAGGCGCTGGAGGAGAGCCTGCAGCGGGCCCGCTCGGGCAGCACGAGCGGGGTCTGAGCCTACGCCGCCCGTCCGATCGCGGCGCAACCGCCGTCGCCGACGGCGGTTGCGATGCGGACGAAGGGACTCGAACCCCCACGGCTTGCGCCACGGGCACCTAAAGCCCGCGTGTCTACCAATTCCACCACGTCCGCAGGGACAAGCTCGCGACCGCCGGTAGTAAATCCGTGCAATCGGCCTTCTAGGAGTGTAGGCTGCCGAACGGAATGGCGCGTACCACGACGATCGAATGGCCGAACCGCGAGAAGGCGTCGAGCAAGACGATGCGCGCGGTCGTGATCCTGACCATCGCGATCTCGACGGCGCTGATGGTCCTGATCTCCCTGCTCGGCTGGGACATGTTCCAGCAGGCGCGCACGTTCCAGCTGATCTTCATCGCGATCAACGTGATCTTCGTCGTCCAGATCCTGCGCTGGAGCCGCGGCGTGCTGCCGATGGCCGCCGGGCTGGCGACGATCGTGGCGATCTTCGGCGGCGTGTCCGTGTCGAGCTGGTGGGCGCGCGACTCCCCGGGCTACAGCGACGCCGCGCTGTCGGGAACCCTCGGCACGCTGACGTTGCTGATGGTGATCGTCCAGGTCGCCGTGATCGTGTTCGCGATCGCCGCGTTCACGCAGAACTGGCAGATCGAGGTGGAGAGCCATCACCACCACGACGACGACGAGCCGCTCCGGCATCCCGGGTTGCGCCCCGGTTCGGCGGCGGCCTGATCGCCGGCGCCGAGCGGTCGGACACCACCGACCGCCGACGGCCCGTACCATCTCTGATCGTTCACCTGCCCGGGTGGCGGAACGGTAGACGCGGCGGACTCAAAATTCGCTTTCCGTGAGGAAGTGGGGGTTCGAATCCCCCCCCGGGTACCTGACACGAGCCCCTGCCAGCGCGGGGGCTTCGTCGTATCGATGCCGAAGGCTCGTGGGTGGGAACGGTCGCTGACCGCTCACCGTGCGCCGGCGGATCGGTCCCGTCAGGCGGCGACCGTGACCTGCACCACCGACGACGAAGGTTCCGGGATCGGTAGCCCGTCCTCGCGTAGCCCCTCGAGGTGGAACGCGATCGCCTCGCGGATCCGCTCGACGACGTGCTCCCGACTGTCGCCCGTTGCAAAGACATTCAGGTCCGGGCACATGGCCGACCAGCTCTCGCCGACAGAGGGACGCTCGACGATGACGGTGTAGGTCGCGCTCATTCGATCTCCTGGGTTCAGCGTACCGGGTGATTCTCAGCGCAGGGGAAGGCCGGTCGAGCGGCGGATCTCGGGCGTTGGAACGTGCTCGAAGCCCCGCCCTACGGCACCACGATCGCCTTGAGCGGCTCGACCAGCTCCGGCGGGGCGATCAGGATGCCGGGATCGAGTGGGCCGTAGGCGGCCAGGCGGTGGACCTCGAGACCCGCGGCGGCGGCGATCACCTCGCCGGCCGCGGTGTCCCACGCCCGCACGCCGTGCTCGAAGTAGGCGTCGCTGCGGCCCCCCGCGAGCCAGGCGATGTCGAGCGCGGCGCTGCCGGCCCGGCGGATGTCGCGGACCTCGGGCAGCAGTTGGGCGATCGTCGCGGCCTGCGCCCGGCGGACCTGCGGCGCGTAGCCGAACCCGGTGGCGACCAACGCGTGGCCGAGACCGCCGTCCGGCGCCGCCGCGCGCCGCAGCGGCGATCCGTTGAGCGTCGCCCGTCCGTCGGCCGCCCCGGCGAACAGCTCGTCGCGGCTGGGATCGAAGATCACGCCGACCAGGCCCTCGCAGGCGACGCTGACGCACCACTGCGGGATCCCGTAGAGGTAGTTGACCGTCCCGTCGAGCGGATCGACGATCCAGCGGCGCCCGGTCGTGCCGAGCACGTCGTCGCCCTCCTCGCCGACGATCCCGTCGTCGGGGACGCGGGCGGCAAGCACCGCACGGATCGCCTGCTCGGCGGCGATATCGGCCTCGCTGACGGGATCGGTCACCGTGCTCTTGGTGTCGATCCGCAGCGCCGCCAGGTCGCCCGACCGGCGGACCAGCTCGTGGGCGGCGGCGCGGGCGGCCTCCTCCGCGACCGCCAGCAGGGTGTCGTAGTCGGTCCGGTCGCGCGACGCGGTCATGCCCGCATCCTCGCGGGTCCGCCGCCGCGACGCGGTGACGCGGCGCGGTGACGCGGCGCGGTGACGCGGTGACGCGGCGCGGTGACGCGGCGCCGGTGCCTGATAGAACGACACGATGCTCGCCGCCCTCCTCCCCATCCCGCTCGCATGACCGGCCCCGTCGCGGTCGTCACCGGAGCCAGCGGCGGGATCGGGGCGGCGACCGCGCGCCGCCTCGCCCACGAGGGCTTCGACGTCGTGATCGGCGCCCGCCGGGTCGAGCGACTCGAGGCGATCGCCGCGGAGATCGACGCCCGGGCGCTGCCGCTCGACGTCACCGACGACGCGTCCGTCGATGCGTTCGCCGCCCAGATCCCCGCCTGCTCGGTGCTGGTCAACAACGCCGGCGGCGCGCTCGGCGTCGATCCGGTGGCCGATGCCGACCTGGACGACTGGCAGACGATGTTCGACGCCAACGTGCTCGGCGTCGCGCGGATGACGAAGGCGCTGACGCCGAAGCTCGAGGCGTCCGGCGACGGGCGGATCGTGGTCATCGGGTCGATCGCCGGCTTCGAGCGCTACCCGGGCGGCGGTGGCTACGTCGCCGCCAAGCACGCCGTCTCGGCGATCACCGAGGTTCTGCGCAAGGAGCTGCTCGGCCGACCGATCCGGGTGATCGAGATCCAGCCCGGGATGGTCGAGACGGACTTCTCGACCGTCCGCTTCGGCGGCGACGCCGAGCGGGCGGCCCAGGTCTACGCCGGCATGACGCCGCTCGTCGCGGACGACATCGCGGACGTCGTCTCGTTCGCCGTCACCCGCCCGGCGCACGTCAACATCGACCGGCTGGTGATCCGCCCGCGCGACCAGGCCACCGCGACGATGGTCCACCGCCGCGACGGGTAGCGCGGCCTGGAGCCGGCCCGCCGAAGCTGTAGAGCGAGACTTAACGGCAGATCAAGACGGCGCCCGGGACCGTTATCTTTTCCCGCCATGTCTACCCCTGTGGCGATTCTCGGCGGTACCGGTCAGCTCGGGTTCGGGCTGGCGGTCCGGCTCGGCAAGGCGGGCGTGCCGGTGATCATCGGCTCGCGCGACGCCGGTCGCGCGCAGGAGGCCGCCGAGCGCGCCGCGACGAAGGTCCCGGGCGGCACGTTCAGCGGCGCCGCCAACGCCGAGGCGACCGCCGCAGCCGGCCAGGTCGTGGTCCTCGCCGTGCCGTTCTCCAGCTCGGCCGCGACGATCAAGAGCGTCGCCGAGAGCCTCCGCGAGGACCACATCGTGCTCGACGTGACCGTCCCGCTCGCCCCGGCGATCGGCGGCAAGCCGACCCAGATGCTCGGCGTCTGGCAGGGCTCGGCGGCGCAGCAGACCCAGTCGCTCGTCCCGAAGGGCGTGCGCGTCGTCTCCGGCCTGCACACCGTGGACTACTCGACGCTCGAGGACGTTGCTGCCTCGGTCGACCAGGACACGCTGATCTGCGGCGACCGCAAGGCCGACAAGGCCGTGATCATCGACCTGCTGAACCAGATCGACGGGCTGCGCGTGATCGACGCCGGCCGCCTGGACCAGAGCCGTACCGTCGAGAGCCTGACGGCGCTGCTGATCGGCCTGAACATCCGCTTCAAGACCCACTCGGGCCTGCGGATCACGGGCATCGAGTGAGCCCCAACGGCGACGACGCGACCGCGGACTCGACCAGCGCGGCAGCCCTCCCCGCCGCGCCGGTGGTCGTGCTGGCGGGCGGCACCGGCGGCGCCAAGCTCGCGCGCGGCCTCGCCGACCACCTCGGCGACGATCTCGTGGTGATCGCCAACACCGGCGACGACAACGAGGCCTACGGGGCCTACGTGTCCCCCGACCCGGACCTGGTGACCTTCTGGCTCGCCGACCGGATCGACGAGCGCGGCTGGGGCCTGGCCGACGACAGCTTCGTCGTGATGGACGCGCTGCGCGCGCTCGGTGACGAGGTCTGGTTCAACCTCGGCGACCGCGACCTGGCGCTCTGCATCCGGCGCGCGCGTCGACTCGCGGAGGGCGCCCGCCTGACCGACACGCTGGCCGAGGCCGCGTCGGCCTACGGCGTGACCGCCCGGGTGCTGCCGCCGAGCGACGATCCGATCCGGACGAAGGTCCGCGCCGGCGACCGCTGGTGGGACTTCCAGCCGTTCATGATCCAGCGCGGCGGCGGGGGTCCGGTGCAGGACGTGCGCTTCGACGGGGCCGAGAGCGCTGTCGCGACGCCCGAAGCGCTGCAGGCGATCCGCACCGCGCGCGCGATCGTCGTCGGCCCGTCCAATCCGATCATCTCGATCGGGCCGATCCTGGCGGTCGACGGGATCCGGCGGGCGCTCGTCGACGCGACCGCACCGGTGGTCGCCGTCGCCCCGTTCGTCCGCGGCGAGGTGCTCAAGGGCCCGACCCGGGAGTTCATGGACTGGGCGGGCGTCGCGCCGACCGCCGCCGGCATCGCGCGGATCTACGACGGCCTGCTCGACGGCGTCGTCACCGACGAAGCGGATGCCGCCCTGCAACTCCCGACCCGTACCATGGACACGATGTTGAGCGATCCTGCTGCTCGTCACCGGATCGCCGGCGACGTCCTCCGCTTCTGCGCCGACCTCGGCCGTGCCGCCGACGCCGTCGAGGGCGAGGCGCCACTGTGAGGACCTACGCGATCGTCCCCGTGAAGCGGTTCGGGCAGGCGAAGCAACGGCTGGCCGAGGCGCTTCCCGCGCGTTCGCGGATCGCGCTGATGCAGGCGATGGTCACCGACGTGCTGATCGCGCTGCGCCGCGCGAGCCTGGTCGACGGGGTGATCGTCGTCACCGGCGAGCCGCTGGCCGAGCAGATCGCCGTGAACTACAACGCCGAGGTGCTGCCCGACCCGCGCGACCTCGGGCACAGCGAGGCCGCCGCGGCCGGCGTCCAGTTCGCGATCTCGCGCGGCGCGACCCGCGTGCTGCTGCTCGCGGCCGACTGTCCCGCGATCGACCCGGCCGAGGTCGACGGGCTGCTGGCCACCCCACCCGAGGGCCGCGAGGTCACGATCGTCCCCGACCGCCACGGCACCGGCACCAACGCGCTGCTGCTGTCGCCGCCGGACGTGATGGCCGCGGCCTTCGGCGAGGGCAGCCGCGCCCGTCACGCCGAGCTGGCCAAGGCGGCCGGCGCCGCGGTCTACGAGGCCGAGCCTTCGACGATCGTGCTCGACGTCGACACCGGCGAGGACCTGACGGCGCTCCAGTCGCGGCTCGACGAGGTCCGCGGCGGCGCGTCGCACACGCGCGGGCTGCTGCCGCGGATCCTTTGAAATGGCACCCGGCCACCCCGCCCGCCCCGTCTCCGACCCCACGTCCGCGGTGCTCGCCCCCGTCGCGCTGCGCGTCCGCGCGCTCGACCCGCTGCCCGCCGAGATCGCGCCCGGCGACGACCTGGCCGCGCTGATCGTCGCCGCCAACGGGGGCGCCGCGTTCCCGCCGGACTGCGCCGTCGTCGTGTCCCACAAGGTCGTGTCGAAGGCCGAGGGCGCGCTGGTCGAGCTCTCGTCCGTGGTCCCGTCGGCCCGCGCTATCGAGATCGCCACGGCCCAGGACAAGGACCCGGCGTTGATCGAGGTGATCCTCGGGCAGACCGCCGAGATCGTCCGCGCCGAGCGCGGCGTGCTGATCTGCCGCAGCGTCCACGGCTTCGTGTCGGCCAACGCCGGCGTCGACCAGTCCAACGTGCGCGACGGCTGGTGCGTGACGCTGCCGGCCGATCCGGACCGCTCCGCCCGCGAGCTGCGCGCCACGCTGCCCGGTCGCCCGGCCGTCGTGATCGCCGACAGCTTCGGCCGGGCGTGGCGCCACGGGCAGGCCGAGATCGCGATCGGCGCGGCCGGACTGGCCGTGCTCGACGACCAGCGCGGTGACCTCGACCGCGAGGGACGCGAGATGCGCGCCACCGTGATCGCCACCGCGGACCACGTGGCGTCCGCCGCCGACCTGGTGCGGCACAAGACCTCGGGGCAGCCCGCCGTGGTCGTCGAGGGGCTCGGAGACGCCGTTACGACGGACGACGGCCCCGGAGCGGCCGCGCTGGTGCGCGCGGCCGACGAGGACCTCTTCGGCGCGCGCTGAGGGCGGCGGCCGGCGAGATCGGCCCGCCGTCGCCGGACGCGCCGACCTCAGACGATCGCGTCGATCCGCAGCCGGCGGTCGCCGCGCGGCGTCGCGACGGTGACGATCTCGCCGACCTTGCGGCCCATCACCGCTTCGGCGACCGGCGACTCGATCGAGATCTTGCCCGCGGACGCGTCGGCCTCGGCCGCCCCGACGAGCGTCCAGGTCTGCGTGCGGTCGGTGTCGGCGTCGACGAGCGTCACCGTCGCGCCGAAGCCGACCTCGCCGCTGTCGGTCGAGACCTCGGTCACCACCGCGTTGCGGCGGCGCTCGGCGAGCGCCGCGATCCGCGTCTCGAGGTGCGCCTGGTCGTCCTTGGCCTGGTGGTACTCGGCGTTCTCCTTCAGATCACCGAGCTCGCGAGCCCGCTGGATGCGCGCGGCGATCTCACGCCGGGCCGGCCCTTCCAGCTCGGCCAGCTCGGCCTTGAGGGCTTCCAGCCCCTCCGGGGTGATCGACTCGCCTGCGGTCTCCATCACGACACCGTAGCGGCATCGTGCCCCTCGCCTCCGCGACCATGACCACATGTCTGGATCGCAGGACCCCAAACGCCCGACCACGCTCGACCGCAGGACCCTCTTCCGGCGGCGCCCGCTTTCGCTGGCGTCCCGCTTCACCGCCTTCGCCGTGGGCGCGGCGCTGCTCGCCGGATGCGGCAGCGACGACGGCGGCGGGACATCGACCGCCGCGCAGACCGCCACCGGGCCCGCCGCGCCGACCACCCTCGACCTGACCCTCGACTTCGCCCCGAACGCGGTCCACAGCGGGCTCTACGTGGCCCAGCAGGACGGATCGCTCGAAGCCGCGGACCTGAACCTGAAGATCCGCGTGCCCGGATCGGGCGCCGACGGCGCGAAGCTGCTCGCGGCCGGTCGCACCGATCTGGCGATCATGGACATCCACGACGTCGCGCTCGCCCGGCAGGAGGGCGCCGAGCTGGTGGCCGTCGGCGCGATCGTGCAGCGACCGCTCGCCTCGATCCTCGCGGCCCGCGGCATCGACCGCCCCCGCGACCTGGAGGGCGAGCGGGTCGGCGTGACCGGGCTGCCGAGCGACGAGGCCGCGCTCGTCGAGATCGTCCGCAACGACGGCGGCGACCCGGACAAGGTCCGCCGGGTCGAGATCGGCTTCGAGGCCGTCGCCTCCGTGCTCAGCGGCCGGGTCGCCGCCGCGCTCGGGTTCTGGAACGCCGAAGGCGTCGCGCTGCAGGCCCGCCGGCCCCGCACCAACGTCTTCCGGCTCGACGCGTTCGGCGCCCCGGTCTACCCCGAGCTGCTGCTGGTCACGACGCCCGACGTGCTCGCCGCGCACGGCGACGCGGTCGCGCGGCTGACCGACGTGCTGGCGACGGCCTACGAAGCGGTGGCGACCAGTCCGGACGACCAGGACGCCGCCACGATCGACGCGCTGCGAACCGGGTCCGGCGACCAGACCATCGACCCCGAGACCACCGCGCAGCAG